>JAEHJW020008228.1_pt2 | contig 175508 bp, 219 predicted proteins | sample 9271431 | NCBI WGS metagenome assembly JAEHJW02
GTGTTAAAAGACCATAAGAATATTTCTGAAAAACAATTATACGCTAACGCTTAATGCTAATAAATATAATATCAACGGAGATATCCTGCTAAATGTCTTGGAAAAAATATTTTAAGTCCAGCAACTTGCCTACTAACGTCAGTCCCTTAGGTGGTGGCCAAGTAGCACCTGCCTTTCGTAACTATCAAACACAGTTACCGGAAGTATATACAGGGCAACCTAATCGCATTGAACGCTATAATCAATACGAGCAAATGGACATGGACTCAGAAGTTAATGCTGCTTTAGATATCTTAGCAGAGTTTTGTTCACAGAAAAACCTAGAAAATCACACAGCTTTCCAGATTAAATTCAAAGATAAACCCACTGACAGTGAAGTAAAGATACTTAAAGAACAACTACAACAGTGGGTAGCCTTAAACCAATTAAACCAACGTATCTTTAAGATAGTGCGCAACGTATTGAAATACGGCGATCAGGTGTTCATCCGTGACCCAGAAAACTTCAAATTACTGTGGACTGAGATGAGCAAGGTCACTAAAGTTATTGTTAACGAGACTGAAGGTAAGAAACCTGAACAGTATCTGATCAAAGATCTCAACCCAAATTTCCAAAATTTAACTGTTACAGCAGTTTCGACCACCGATACTTATATCAATCATCCACAGGTCGGCGGCCCGTCGGGTGCTTATGTACAACCGCAGGCTCCCTTTGGTGGTGGCAGCAGATTTAGCCATGCGCAGAACGAAGCGGTTATCAATGCAGAACATGTAGTGCATTTAAGTTTAACCGAAGGACTAGATGTTTATTGGCCTTTTGGTAACAGTGTATTAGAAAATATCTTTAAAGTATTTAAACAGAAAGAATTGCTAGAAGATAGTATTATTATCTATCGTGTACAGCGTGCACCAGAACGTCGTATCTTTAAAATTGACGTGGGTAACATGCCTAGTCACATGGCCATGGCCTTTGTTGACCGCGTTAAAAATGAAATCTGGCAACGTCGCATACCTAGCCAGACAGGTGACGGACAACGCAACATGATGGATACTACTTATAATCCATTGAGCCAGAACGAAGATTACTTTTTTCCAGTGACAGCAGAAGGTCGCGGATCCAGTGTAGAAGTCATGCCCGGCGGACAAAACCTAGGTGAAATCACCGATTTACGATTCTTTACTAACAAACTATTCCGAGGTCTGCGTATCCCTAGCAGCTATTTGCCAACTACCGCTGAAGACGGTAGCCAAGCGTACACGGATGGGCGTGTAGGTACAGCATTGATACAGGAATGGCGTTTCAACCAATACTGCCAACGTTTGCAGAGCCTTATAGTCAACAAATTAGATGATGAATTTAAACTATTTTTACGCTGGAGAGGGTTTAACATTGACAGCGGGCTGTTTGATTTAACCTTTAACGAACCACAAAACTTTGCACAGTACAGACAGGCAGACATTGATGCTGCACGAATACAGACATTTACACAGCTAGAACAGTATCCTTATTTTAGCAAAAGGTTTCTGATGAAACGCTATTTGGGCATGACCGAGCAAGAAATTGCTGAAAATGAAATGATGTTCAGCGAAGAGCAAGGTGATCTTGAAGAAGCCCCAGCTCCTGCACCTAATGCACGTGCCACGGGCATAAGTCCAGGTGGTATAGCAGCCGATCTTGAGGGATTGCCTGCAGATACAGGAGCAGAAGCTCCTGCAACACCTGGAGCAGCTACCCCTGGTAGTACACTGGGTTCAGAGCCAGCTAGCCCTGTAGGTGGCGCAACACCGGCACTTTAGGCAAAAAAGGTTAAATAATAACATGCTTATACAAGATTTATTAAACGAAGATAGTGCTGGTTATCACGATGACAAATCTGATGGTACCGCACTAAAAATAGATGATAGTCGTAAAACACGATTGACTCTTGCACATATTAATCAATTGCGTAAAAGCCATGACGTTCGTAAGATAGAACATGAAAAAAAATTAAAAAGTCTATCAAAGCAGTATAAATCTGCCCCAGAAGCGGGAATGCCTGGCTTAGGCATGTAATTTTTCTGTCAAAAACCTCTAAAAAAGCACCATTTCCTACTTATATACGCATATTTCAGTAAATACTAATTACAAAGCCAACATATTTTAAGGAGTTCCTATGAACAAGTATGAAAAACTAATAGAATACATTATCAATGATGAAGATCAGAAAGCTCGCGATCTTTTCCACGAAATCGTAGTAGAAAAGAGCCGTGAAATTTATGAATCAATCATGGATGAGGAAGATGTACACGGACAACAAGTCGACGATTTAGTTGATGAAATCAGCCACGATGAAAGCCACGCCATGGAAGACGACGAAGAAGGTGAAGACATGGAAGTTGGTGACCAAGATGACGATCTAGCTGACATGCAAGATATCGGCGACGAAGAAGGCGAAGAATTTGGCGACGAACACGGCGAACAAGAGCACGATGATCAGATCATGAACATTGATGCTAAATTAGACGAATTACTAGCTAAATTTGATGACATCATGGGCGATAAAGGCGAAGATTCTGCAGATGAGTTTGATGGCGATGCTGAAGGATCTGAAGACCACGACGAATTAGACGCAGACGGCGGTGATTTTGATGAAAGCATGATGGAAGGTGTATGTCCTGAATGCGGTCATGATCCATGCGATTGCGACGATGAAGAAGATGACGACAAAGAAGCTAAAACTGAAAGTCGTAAAAATCGTTCTACGTCAGAAATCATGCGCGAATACGTAGATAAGATTGGTGACATCTACGGCGGCGAAGGTGACGATAAAGAAGGTACTATCGTTGGCGCTAACACAGGTGCTAAAGATAAAGCTAACATTAACAAAAAATCCGAAGTAGGCCCTGGCGCTGACTTTGGCGGAGAAGCTAAAAACATCGTTCGTGGTGGACAAAACACAATCCCCGATGGTACTAAACCAAACAAAGGTGAAGACAACGTCTACAAAAAAGGTGAAGGCAAGCTAATTGGTAAAGTTGGCAACACACCTGGCGGCGATAAAAAATTAGCAGATGAACACCATAGCTATGAAACACAACACGATAGCGAAGGCGAGAACGTTGGTGCTAAAGACACAATGGGTCGTAACATCAACAAAAAGTCTGAAATCAGTAAACGAGTACGTTAATAGACAGGGACTAAAAAATGGCTTTGTACCTGAAAGAAGATCTAACTTTTGACCGAGCAGGAATCCAAGTGTTAAGCGAGGATTCTGCTGACGGGAAAGGAAAAGATCTCTATATGAAAGGGATATTCATTGAAGGCGGTGTTAAAAATGCTAACCAACGTGTATATCCCGTTCACGAAATACAAAAGGCCGTCTCGACTATTAATGAACAGATCAAAGGTGGTTATAGTGTACTCGGCGAAGTAGACCACCCAGACGATTTAAAAATTAACCTAGACCGTGTAAGCCATATGATCACAGATATGTGGATGGATGGCCCAGCAGGTCACGGTAAATTAAAAGTATTACCAACTCCAATGGGCGAACTAGTTAAAGCCATGCTAACATCAGGCGTGAAATTAGGTGTTAGCTCACGTGGATCAGGTAACGTCAACGAAGGAACGGGTCATGTCAGTGATTTTGAAATCATCACTGTAGACATCGTAGCACAACCGAGTGCTCCTCATGCATATCCTAAGGCAATCTATGAAGGCATTATGAACATGCGTGGTGGTGCTCAGTTATTTGAAATGGCACGTGAAGCCAGTCAAGATCAAAGAGTACAGAAGTACGTGAAAGAAGGCATTACACGCCTTATTCAAGATTTGAAATTATAGGAGAATCCAATGTTAGATGCTTTAAAACCATTGTTGGATAACGGAATAATCAACGAAGAAACACGCAGCGCTATTTCTGAGGCTTGGGAAAGTCGTATCGCCGAAGCCAAAGAAGAAGTGCGTGCAGAACTACGTGAAGAATTCGCACAACGTTATCAACATGACAAACAAGTTATGGTTGAAGCTCTAGACAAAATGGTAACTGAGAGCTTAACAGCTGAATTAGAAGAATTTTCAGCTGAAAAGCGTCAACTAGCCGAAGATCGTGTTGCATTTAAAAAGCACATGATTGAAAGCAGTAAAAAATTCAACGATTTTATGGTAGCTAAACTAGCAGAAGAAATGCGTGAATTACGTGCAGACCGCCGTGTTTACGAATCTGCTGTTGGTAAACTAGAACAGTTTACTGTTCAAGTATTAGCTGAAGAAATCAAAGAATTTGAGCAAGATAAAAAAGCAGTTGTTGAAACTAAAGTTCGTTTAGTTGCCGAAGGCAAAGCTAAACTAGCTGAATTGCAACAACGATTTGTTAAAGAATCTGCTCAAGCAGTCAAACAAGCTGTTACCAATTCGTTAGAGTCCGAATTGACTCAACTGAAAGAAGACATCCAGATCGCTCGTGAGAACATGTTTGGTCGTCGTCTATTTGAAGCTTTTGCTAGCGAATTTGCTGGTACTCATTTAAATGAGAACAAAGAAATCCGCAAGTTACAAGATACTGTTGGTATCTTAACTCAGAAATTATCTGAAGCAGTTCAGGTTGTTGAAGAGAAAAAAGCATTAGTTGAATCAAAAGAACGCGAAGTAAAGATCATCAAAGAATCAGCAGAACGCAAAGAGAAGTTAGCCGAAATGCTGAAACCTTTGAACAAAGAGAAAGCTGCAATCATGCGCGATCTCTTAGAGAGTGTGCAGACAGATCGTTTACAATCTGCATACGAAAAGTATCTACCAGCTGTATTAAACAACTCTTCTGTTGAGAAAAGCACCCGTGCTGTACTTGCAGAAAGTCGTGTAGTAACTGGTGATAAAACTGCTAAAACTGCCGTTGCAGAAACTAAAACAGAAGCTATCACTAATGTTTTAGAACTGAAACGTTTAGCAGGGCTTAATTAAACCCTAAAAGGAGATAGGAACAAAATGACACAAGCATTATTAGAAAGCCGTTGGGGCGAAACAAAAGAAGCCCTGTTAGAAGGCCTAAATGGTTCACGTAGAACCACAATGGGTGTAATCTTAGAAAACACACGTCGTATGTTAGCTGAGAACGCATCCGCTGGCTCAACACAAGCTGGTAACGTAGCTACACTTAACCGTGTAATTTTACCAGTTATCCGTCGTGTTATGCCAACAGTTATCGCTAACGAAATCGTTGGTGTACAACCTATGACTGGTCCAGTAGCTCAAATCCACACATTACGTGTACGCTACGCCGACACAGTTGTTGACAACAGCCCATATGCTACAACAGCTAACGCTGGTGATGAAGCTTTATCACCATTCAAGATCGCTACAGCATATTCTGGTAGCAACGCTACAGGCCAAGCAACTTCAACAGCAACACTTGAAGGTATCGCTGGTAACAGAATCAACGTACAAATCTTGAAACAAGTAGTTGAAGCTAAAACACGTAAATTAAGCGCACGTTGGACATTTGAAGCTGCTCAAGACGCACAGAGCATGCACGGTATCGACGTTGAAGCTGAAATTATGGCTGCACTAGCTCAAGAAATTACAGTTGAAATTGACCAAGAAATTTTAGGTAGCTTACGTGCACTAGCTGCAACAGACTACACATTTGACCAAGCTGCTGTATCAGGTACAGCTACATTCGTTGGTGACGAACACGCTGCTTTAGCTGTTCTAATCAACCGTACAGCTAACTTGATCGCTCAACGTACACGTCGTGGTGCTGGTAACTGGGCAGTTGTTTCCCCAGCTAGCTTAACAGTACTACAAAGTGCTACAACTTCAGCATTTGCTCGTACAACAGAAGGTACATTCGAAGCTCCAACCAACACCAAATTTGTTGGTACATTAAACGGTGCTATGAAAATCTATGTTGACGGTTATGCAAACGATCAACAAGCTGTTCTAGTAGGTTACAAAGGTTCTAGCGAAGCTGATGCTCCAGCATTCTACTGCCCATACATTCCATTGATGTCAAGCGGTGTTGTACTAGATCCGTTAACCTTTGAACCAGTAGTTAGCTTTATGACACGTTACGGGTACGTAGAGCTCACTAATACTGCTTCGTCTCTAGGTAACGCAGGCGACTATGTGGGAGAAATCGCAGTGGCCAACTTAAGTTTTCAGTAATCTGAAACTTATTTTTGCAACTATTCTCAAACATAGAGAAAGTAGTACAAAACAAACAAGCCCACTTTTACAGTGGGCTTTTTGTTGACTTTAATTTTTTTATGTAGGTGACCGTTGCCGGAGCCAATAAATACTCCATGCATGAACGATTATTAGTTACCTTTGGTGATAGTTGGACCTGGGGATCCGAACTGGATCGCCCATCAACAGAAAATTGGACATATTATCTAGGCCAGCACCTATCAGCCAAAACCGCTAACCTCAGTTATCCCGCAAGCAGCATAGGGCATTTGGCAGTGCAACTGTTTCATTATATAGACGATATCGCCGAAAATGCACGTGAATATAAAAAAATATTTGCAGTGGGATTAACCGGAACAACTCGTTACTTAAGCTACAGCCAACAATTAAAAGAATTTGTTAATATTACACCCGAAGCTGTGTATCGTACCAGCAATATACACGAATCAGGCAGACCCCCTGAAACTGTAGACGATTTTCGAGACATCTCAAGATTGACCTATAGTCAAATACAAGACGTAGCTTGGGATAGATTTATACTGAGCCAGACCATTATGTTATTTGACAACTACTGCCGTTTAAACGACGTAGACTGCATATTTTTCAGTTACTTTGATCGTTTAGAACCTTATAAAAATATACCGTGCAATCTGTTCCCTACGTCTATTACCTGTGCATTAACTGGCGTAGAATATTCTCTACCTGACATTAGAAGCAACAGATATTTTGAGGGAAAGCTGTTCCACCCAAATCAATCGGGGCATCAAGAGATAGCCCGCATATTAAAACAATACTATGATGACTGTTACCCAAGGCATTGAGGGAGACGATCTCCTGTGGCACTTGAGATTATTAGGTTGCCACAATATACCCAGAGATTACTATTTCTATCCACTGATGGATCATTATAACTGTCATGACCCGCAGTGGTTTGACCTTGCGCAGACCCAGGCTCGATCTGCATCTGCAGTAGTCTTCTACGACGTACTGCACACTGGAGATTACGAACATCAAAAATATGCAGAACTAGTCAGCAGATTCGATCACCCTAATAAGATATATCTAACGGTAAATCAAAATCCTGTATTTTGGTTGGCGGGAGTGAAGATCATACCATGGGACTTCATGTGGAATCGATATCGTGCTTACTATTTAGAATCTGTTTCTGCTGATTTATCGTTGCATCATTACTCCCGAGGACGATACCAAAAGATTTCTTTGGACTTTAACGCAAGACGTTTGCGTAAATTTATGAGTTTAACAGGCAGAGATTACGGCCCGCGAGCAAAACTCTACAATATAGTTAAAGATTACGACGGATATACCACCAATAGAAGTTTAGGCATAACACTTGAGAATAGGAATGATCTAGGTATCTTCTCTCCACCGGATAATCAGTATTATCGGGATAGTTATTTTAGCATTTATGTAGAAAGCAACAGCGTAAATAATCAGTTGATACATATAACTGAAAAAACCTACGAACCCTTGACCAAAGGTCACTTTATACTGCCCGTGGCCAATCCCGGTAGCATCTCTTATTTAAGATCACAAGGGTTTGTATTTCCTGAGTTTATTGATTATTCGTTTGACGCAGTTGATGATCCAATTGCAAGATTTGATATGGTGTTAGAGCAATTCAATAGATTGATTACCTGCAACATAGATCAACTATATAAAGATAATAGAGATGTCCTGGAGCATAATCATCAGCAGTTATTGGCTAGAGATTATGATCCAAGGATCTTGGAGATATTTCGTGTATAAATTTTTTAGAGATTTGGGATTTGATGCTAGTATAGATCACAGAGACAAAAATTGGCGTGTAGACGATCCCTATAGCTATCGTTGTTGGTATACGGAAGATATACAGGATCGTGAGACATTGCTGATAACAGTAGGGGATAGCTGGACGTTTGGCGATCACCTTGGCAAGATTGATTGGGAACGATTCCATGATGATCCTGTTAGACTCACCCAGATCTATGGTAGACTACTGGCAGATCAGTTGTCTGCAGATTGGGTTAATCTAGCGAGACCCGGTTGTAGCAATTATTGGATGTTAGAAAAGTTGCAGGATATAGAGCATCATTTACGCAGAGTTCAATCACAATATAAAAGAATTATTGTAATAATTACATTAACAGAAGATCTCAGAGAAGCTACCTATACACGCAGGATTGATGTCACAGCTGCATACGATCAGTTTTGTCAAACTAGTAATACGCTTAAAGATTTTCTTGTGTTGGTAGAAAATTATCTGTTTGATTACTTAAATGAATACTTTTCAAGGCTACTACATGTAGATTTTTATGTTAGCCGCGCATTCACTGATAGTTGGAGCACAAGACCTTGGATGTTAGATCGTACTTGGTGCGATGTGATACAAGATCAAATTAAATATAACGACTATCAACAGCCTGTGCCGTTTATTGCACAGATGAGCATAAATCCACTTAAAGATCGATATCTAAAACAACGCCCAGATTTTAAACAAGAATTTGTTGATATCATGGAACAGGTAGAATCACGCTGGGGATTTTTAGGAGCCAGCAAATACAATCTTAAAGGCAGCACTTGCCATCCAAATCCATTGGGTCACCAACTTTGGGCAGACTATCTCCGCAGTAAAATAGATAAATAAACATGTTCACAGTGAATTCTCGACGGTCAGCCAACCGCGGGTAGCCTAGAACGCTAAACAAGGAGAAATTAAAATGGCAAAATTAAAAATCACAAAAACCTCAACATCTGGTGTAACAGTAGATTCATACGTTAGCCCAACACTAGTAAATGGATATCATGTAGGTGGCACAGGCGGTCTGACTAGCCAAGCTAACCCACAGATCGCTCCAGTGGTATACCTTGCAGGTGGCACACAAGGCGCCGGCAGCATTGTAGCACAGAAAGGTGCGCATAAGTTCCGTGTAACAGACGGCACACGTACAGCTACAGCTACACTAGCCAACACCAATACACTAGCCGCTGGACAAATGTATATACTTTGTACAATGGCCAACGCTAGCACATTCTACGCTAGCCGTATTACCAACAAATTTGTCTACGACTTTGCGGGTAACAAATATCGCTATCATTTAGCTGCTGCAGATTCTACATTTGTTGAAGTTGCTAATGCTTAATTGGCATCGATAGTAAAGAAATAAACCCGCTTAAGGCGGGTTTTTTCTTCTGTAGACAGCATTTCTATCTACGCATAAATATAAGATAATAAGGCGTTATATATGGCAACGATTAAAAATATACCCGATTCCTACACTATTAATGTACCGTTAATGACTGTTAACGGTAATCTAGTGGTATTGGGCAATACTAGCACTATTGAAAGTAACACTGTTAGTGTTTACGATAATACTATCATACTAAATGCAGGATTGAGTCCGGGAAATGTTGCAAATCCTTTAGGAGCTTATGTTGAAGTAGATCGCGGATCTTCTGCTAATGTTAGCGTGCACTGGAACGAGAGTTTACAAACATGGCAAGTAACCAACAACGGAACCAATTACGGCAATGTAGTAAATAATGCCAATGGTACTATAGTTTTAGATGGTAATGTACAGTTGCAGGTTGGTACAGTTGCGCCAACAGTACAAACAGGATATACTGCTGTGTATTCATCTTCCCCGGGCGGTGGCGGGTCAGGGGTATATGTAGCCGACGGAGTTAATCCTCCGGGGGAATTAGCAACACAGAATGCAGCTATTAAATACGCGATAATTTTTGGTTAGGAAATCTAAATGGCAATACTAAATTCAAATGTAACAACAGTGGCAACCAGCATTTATACCAGTACTGGAAATAGTGCTATCACTACCATACACTTATGCAACTATTCTGCGAACCCTGTTCAAGCTAATCTATATCTAGTGCCCAATGGCGGTGTAGCCAGCAACGACAATATTATCTACGCTAATACTAACGTTAGTAGCTATAATACATTAATTGTTTATGCAGAAAAATTTATACTCAGCAACGGTGATGCAGTTTATGCCAATGTCAGTGCCGATGCTAGCGTGACAGCTACAGTAAGTTCAATTGGAATTTAACTATGGCAAGATTTTTAAAAAATCCCATACTTGGTGACCCAATTAGTCTGGCAGCTAGACTTCCGGTTGTGCCTAGTAGCAGTTATGGTGATGCTCCTGAAAACGGACTCATACGCTTTAACCAAAGTACTAGCAAGATTGAATTCTACTATGCAGGCGCTTGGAAACAGGTAGCACATATCGGATCAGTTCAACTAATAGTTGATTCATTGACTGGAGATGGCGTAACACAGGTATTTAACATGACACAGGCAGAGAGCGATCCCACTGCAATCGCTGTTTTTATTGGCGGGGTCTACCAATTGCCAAATACCAACTATACTGTAAACGGTAGTCTAGCGATCACATTTACTAGTCCGCCACCGGCGCCGGGTGTTAACCCAAACCAGATAGTTATTATACATAACATCAACAGCACCAACGCTGCTTAGGAAGATCAATGGCTATAGCACGCATAAATGGAACGATGCTATACAGCGACCTGGAACGCCAGGGTGTAGACCTTGCCATTGACGGAAATTTATTTTACTTTGATGTTACCAATCGCCGTGTAGGTGTAAACACAACCGCCCCAACAGTAGAACTGCATGTCTTAGGTAATGCTAAGATCGCAGATATTAATATCGTTGGCAACACGGTTACTGCTAACAGTCCAATAAATTTTGGTGATATAGCTAACGTGCAGATATACGGTGGATCTGCAGGGCATGTGCTTTATACAGATGGATTGGGAAATCTAGCATTTGGTAATCTGGCATACTTAACCGGCATAGACGGATTTACCGGCAATAGTATAGCATTAGGTACTAATCTCAGTGGAACATTTTCATCTAATGCTACACAACTGTCTAGCACTACTACAGTGACTGACAGTATCGCAGAATTAAATTATGTATTAGGTAAGTTAATACCGGTACAACCGCCTGACTTTCCTAACAGTAATATTTCTATTACCAGTACCAGTTATCTTGGTAGGATGACCAATTTTGTTCAAACTGATAATACACCTGAACAAAATAAAAATATTACAGCAGGCACTAGTTTATATGCATTAAGAGCACCTACTTTTAATACTAGTGCGATTACAAATGTAGGTCCAGGAGATCATGGTACGGTTACAGTATATTTTAACGGTGTACCCAACGGTAACATAACATTGACTGGAAACAACGCCAATACTGCTAACGGATATTTGACTGTTTACAATGTTGAAGACTACAGTCAAATAACAAGCATAGCTGCAGGTTTCTGGACAGTATTCAGTGCGGAAGCGTTATCAACTTCAGGCGTACCGGCCGGCTGGAACGAAGTATACATTTACGACAGTGCTACCAATAGTCGAACCAACACACCTTACTGGTACTATGATGCTAGTACACCGGGTACACCAACCTTCTCAAATACAAGCATAGCTCTTACTACTAATTCTGTAGTCTACAGTAGCACCGTACCACATTTTACCGGTAGTACACAATTTACTCTTAAGGGTAATGTTAATAATCTCAGCGGTGACTTATACTACATAAGTGATACATTTATCTCGGGTCTAGCTGGCGGTGCTTTCCAATCACCCGCCAGCGTAACCTATAGCCAAGCCGGTGTCGCAACACCTTTAGCAAGAAATCAATATGTTGGCTCTGGATCAGCTTATTTTGAATCAATTGCAAATATAGTATCTACCGGATTTGGTATAAGCAACGGTGGCCCAACTTTAGAGGCCTATAATAGTTATACTGTAGGCACCGGTGGATTTTCAACTGGTGCTAATGTACTTTATAAAAATAGTAACACAACGGCTATAGATGAATTGAATATTTTGGTTAGTTCAAATCTTGGTGGTGGGTACTCTACGAACGGTGAACGTATAGCGAACCCAGGTACAGGTGATACTCCTGCGTACACAGGCACAGAAGCTGTATTTGATAGCCAAACTGGACCATTCTACAGTTATGATGCAACAGTAGTTGCTGCTGTACTCAGCTATAATACCAATAACTATAGTTATGGATACTTGCCATCAGGTCCGGACCTATCATCACATAACGGTACTGCACAGTATTTTACCTTCCGCTTCCGACGCACCGTGGTTAGCAAATTTGACGTACAGTTAACGGGTACAGTTGCTGGTCTCTGGGTAGCATTACCAGGATCTTCAATTGATACTACCAGCACACTCAATGGTTGGTTAGACATGTCTGTTGCTTATGCAGGGTCGGGAACACCCGGCGCAGGATCAGGCGGCAATGGCAGCAACGGCTGTGCGTTATCTGGCACTGTACCAAAAAATACTGCAATCGTTAATGGTAGTTATACAGCTACTTTTGGCCCAGATAGTTCCAGTGCTAGCACAAATAACGAAATTTACGTAAGGATAAAGTTGACCCAAGGGCAGTTATTAACAGCACTGTCTATAGGAACACCAACACACTGACCTATGCCAATATCCATTAACAATCAAGTTGATTATTTGTTTAAGAAGATAGGTTACGGTGTAGCTACGACTGCTAACGCTTCCGTCAAAAGTCCCAGCAACGAATCAATTGCTAGCCCACTGACAATTAATGGCGCACAGATCTGGCAACAGGCAACAGACATACCTGCTTCACAACCATCTATTAGCACAGGCGTAGTACAGGTATACAACGATGCTAATCGTAATACTGTAGAAACTGTTATGGATATGACCAGTCCTGCATACCAAACTTGGAAAACCGGCATTGTAAATTGGATAGACACTAGCTTTAACAGCACATATCAGGTCAAGGTCTACTGGGACGTGATAGGCAGCACTAGCCCGCAGACCACTGGCACACAGTTATTTGCAGACGGTACAGGTAACGACGACGAGTGGTACTTTGATTACGATGCTGGTATATTGACCTTCCCTGATAATATACCTGCACTACTGCAAAATAGTACGGGATATACTATCTACATCGTAGGATCGGTTTATATAGGGCAACTAGGACTAAATTATTTTGCTGGTCCTACTAGCTTTGCTGATGTCTCTACGATAGCTTCTGCTGGATCAATCAACATCACTCCTGCCCCGACTGCGGTGGTGAATATCAACAGCGATACCGCATTGTTAATACCAACTGGTAATACTATCTCGAGACCATTGGGTGTCAACGGTTATATCAGATATAATACTGATTTAGGTATTGTTGAAGTATTCTCAAACGGACAATGGGCAGGAGTCAACGGATCCAATAATAATATTATATATGATCAATATTTTACCGCCGACGGTGTATCTAATGTTTACCCGTTAACATCAAACGTAACAGCATCTGGTATACTGGTTAGCATTAATGGTGTAGTACAACAACCAAACGTAGCCTATACGGTATCTGGAAATATTATAACCTTTACGCAAACGCCTGTTTCTACGGACACAGTTGACATAAGATATTTAGAAAACGGCACAGTACCGGTATTGAACACACCAACAGTTAGTTTCCAGACTGTGGTAGTAACAACACCGTACACACAGATAACAACTATACCAACAGTATTAGATATGTTCAGTGTCAATGAATATCGCAGCGCAAAATACACTATCAGCGGCGACGATGGCGTTAATGCACATATGGCAGAAGTACAAATTTCTCAAATCAATGGTAATATAGCATTTAATGCTTATTCTTTACTAAATACTACTAGTGATTCCATCACTTATTCTGCAAACATTAGCAGTGGAACTGTATATTTTTTGGCACAAGGACTAAGTTCTACCACAACTGTGCGCATACAGCGAACCTATTTCACTGTTTAACATCTTAACTTTTCCGGATCGTTAAAAAACCAGCTAGCGACCCGCGTTTTCCTTTTGGTCCGATAAATACACTAGCAATCGGCTATAAGGAAAACTAGACCATGTCATTTTTAACAAGAATTCAGAATAACCAGATTACTGATAACACGATCCAGGGCTACAAAGTTGCACCCGGAACGCTGACAGGTAATTTGTTTGCATCAACACTAACATTAAACAGTAACGTTACAATCACTGGTAACTTAAACATCACGGGCGCTACTAACTCTTTAAGCGCAACCAACACATACATTAATGACCCATTGGTAGTTTTCAACAACGGTTTCTCTGGAACACCCAGCTACGACGTTGGTATCTTAGTCAACAGAAGTTTGGCTACTCTAGCTGGTTATGGTGCAGTTAATACAGCTTGGATATGGAACGAAAGTTCGGGCCAATTTGAAGGTATAGCAACAACAGAAACTGGTGCTACACAGGGCGCGATCAACAATAGCGGATTTGCAAACTTACAGATTGGTAATATAGCTACACCAAGCATCACAGCAACAGGCACAATCACTGCTAATTTATTCCGAGGCGATTTGAACACAACAAACGCTGCAATAGCAACATTAGTCGCTACAAACTTCAGTACTGGTAATGCACAAATTAGTGGTGGTGCTATTAGCTCAACACCAATTAGCGGTTCAACTGGTTACTTTACAACAGCCGAATCTGCTAACTTTAGTACAGCTAACGCAGTTGTTACCGGTGGGTATATCACTGGATTAGCAAACGTATCTGCTACACTAGCTAACTTTGGCACAGCATATATCCCTGCACTGAACGCGACCGCTGGCAACGTAACAACATTAGTTGCTACAAACTTTAGCTCAGCAAATGCACAGATCACAGGCGGAAGCATCACTGGCTTAACCAACCTGTCAGCTACAACTGCTCAAGCAACAAACTTCAGCACAGGTAACGCACAGATCACAGGCGGTGCAATTAGCTCAACACCAATTAGCGGATCAACTGGTAGCTTTACTACAGCACAAGCAACAAACTTTAGTTCGGCTAATGTTGTTATCGCCGGTGGTTATATTTCTGGTTTATCAAATGTCGCTGCAACAACAGCAACATTTACTAACACAACATCAACTAACTTAACAGCCACAAACACAAATGCTACAACATTAGTTGCTACAAACTTCAGCAGTGGCAATGCGCAGATTAGCGGTGGCGCTATTACTGGTACACCAATCAGCGGAAGCACTGGTAGTTTCACAACTGCTACAGTATCAAACTTACAAGCAACTAGCGGTAGTGTAACTGGATTAACTAACTTAAGTGCTACAAATTCTAGTGCCACAACATTAGTTGCAACAAACTTCAGTTCAGCTAACGCACAAATCACAGGCGGTAACGTAACTGGGTTGGTAAACTTAAGTGCTACTAATACAACCAGCACAAACTTAAACACAACAAACTTACAAGCAACAGGTGGATCAGCAACTGGCTTGTTAAACTTAAGTGCTACAAATACCAGCACAACAAACTTTGCTACCGGTAACGCACAGATCACCGGAGGATCAGCAACTGGCCTGTTGAACTTGACAGCAACAACTGCCGAAGCAACAAACTTCAGTTCAGGCAATGCGGAAATTACCGGCGGAGCAATTACTGGTACACCAATCAGCGGATCAACTGGTGCATTTACTACAGCAGTTGCTACAAACTTTAGTAGTGGTAATGCACAGATCACTGGTGGTGCAATTACTGGTACACCAATTAGTGGATCAACTGGTAGCTTTACGACTGCTACAGTATCAAACTTACAAGCAACCAGTGGTAGTGTAACTGGATTAACTAATTTAACAGCTACTACAGTCGAAGCTACAAACTTCAGTTCGGGTAACGCACAGATCACCGGTGGATCAGCAACTGGCCTGTTGAACTTGACAGCAACAACTGCCGAAGCAACAAACTTCAGCTCAGCCAATGCACAGATCGCAGGCGGCGCTATTACATCAACACCAATCAGTGGCAGCACCGGTTCGTTTACAACTGCTACAGTATCAAACTTACAAGCAACCAGTGGTTCAGTAACTGGATTAACTAACTTAAGTGCTACAAATTCTAGTGCCACAACATTAGTTGCAACAAACTTCAGTTCAGGTAACGCACAGATCACTGGTGGTGCAATTACTGGTACACCAATCAGTGGATCAACTGGCGCATTTACTACAGCAGTTGCTACAAACTTTAGTTCAGGCAATGCACAGATCACTGGTGGTGCAATTACTGGTACACCAATCAGTGGATCAACTGGTAGCTTTACAACTGCTACAGTATCAAACTTACAAGCAACCAGTGGATCAGTAACTGGGCTAACTAACTTAAGTGCTACAAATTCTAGTGCTACTACACTAGTTGCTACAAACTTTAGCACAGCAAATGCACAAGTAACTGGCGGCACAATTAGTGCAACACCAATCAGTGGCAGCACCGGTTCGTTTACAACTGCTACAGTATCAAACTTACAAGCAACCAGTGGTAGTGTAACTGGGTTAACAGACTTGACAGCAACAACTGCCGAAGCAACAAACTTCAGTTCAGGTAACGCACAGATCACCGGTGGATCAGCAACTGGCCTGTTGAACTTGACAGCAACAACTGCACAAGCAACAAACTTCAGTTCAGGCAATGCCCAGATCACTGGTGGTGCTATTACATCAACACCAATCAGTGGTTCAACCGGTAGCTTTACTTCTGTCAGTTCAAGCGGTAACGTTGATGTAACTTCAACAACCCCAAGCACAAGCCCAACAACTGGCGCATTAGTAGTATCTGGTGGCGTTGGTGTTGGTGGTAACTTACATGTTGCCGGAAACTTGCAGGTTGATGGTACATTAACTTATATCAATACAACAACTACACAGATCAGCGGTACAGAAGTTGTTGCCGGTAACTTAACAGCCAATAGCGGTGCTGCTAGCACAAGCACAACAACTGGTGCATTAGTAGTATCTGGTGGTGCTGGCGTAAGCGGTAACATCAATGCTGGTAACGTTGCAGTATCATTTACAACCGGTACAGTAAGCGGTAATGTAGCAGACTTTAACTACTACTACGGTAATTTCTACGGTAATGTAGTTGGTTTGTCCACAAACGCTATGTATACCGAAGTTGCCAATGTTGCATACTTCTTAGCCGAACAAAATGCCACAACCAATGCAACATACTACCCAATATTTGGTAATGTAGCTGGTGCAAATGCTGCTCCATTTACAAATACATCACTAACATATAATCCAAGTACTGGATTATTTGCAGCTGGTGCATTCACTGGTGGTGCAGGTACATTCACAACAGCAGTTGCTACAAACTTCAGCAGTGGTAACGCACAGATCACTGGTGGATCAGCAACTGGCTTGTTGAACTTGACAGCAACAACTGCCGAAGCAACAAACTTTAGTAGTGGTAACGCACAGATCACTGGCGGTGCTATTACATCAACACCAATCAGTGGTTCAACAGGTAGCTTTACAACTGCTACTGTTGCTAACTTACAAGCAACCAGTGGTAGTGTAACTGGATTAACTAACTTAAGTGCTACAAATTCTAGTGCCACAACATTAGTTGCAACAAACTTTAGTAGTGGTAACGCACAGATTAGTGGTGGTGCTATTACATCAACACCAATCAGTGGCAGCACCGGTTCGTTTACAACTGCTACAGTATCAAACTTACAAGCAACCAGTGGTTCAGTAACTGGATTAACTAACTTAAGTGCTACAAATTCTAGTGCCACAACATTAGTTGCAACAAACTTCAGTTCAGGTAACGCACAGATCACTGGTGGATCAGCAACCGGTTTGTTGAACTTAACAGCAACAACTGCTCAAGCAACGAACTTCAGCAGTGGCAATGCACAGATCACTGGTGGATCAGCAACTGGTTTGTTGAACTTGACAGCAACAACTGCTGAAGCAACAAACTTTAGTTCGGGTAACGTTGCTATTACTGGCGGATATGCAAGCGGTCTAGCAAATGTCTCTGCAACAACAGCAACATTTACAAATACTACTACAACTGGTTTGACAGCTACAAATTCAACAGTAACCACTGAAGTTGCAACAAACTTTAGCACAGCAAATGCTCAAATAACCGGCGGTAATGTAACTGGCTTGTTGAGCTTAAGTGCTACAAATACCAGCACAACAAACTTCAGCAGCGGCAATGCAAGAATCACTGGCGGTGCTATTACATCAACACCAATCAGCGGATCAACTGGCAACTTTACTGTACTGACAACACCAGATGCAGAGATCACTGGCGGTAACGTAACTGGAATAGTTAATTTAACAGCAACAACAGCAGAAGCCGCAAACTTCAGCTCACCAAATGTACAAGTAACAGGTGGATCAGCAACCGGCTTGTTGAATTTAACAGCTACAACTGCTCAAGCAACAAACTTCAGTTCACCAAATGTACAAGTAACAGGTGGTAGTGCAACCGGCTTGTTGAATTTAACAGCTACAACTGCTCAAGCAACAAACTTCAGTAGCGGTAATGCACAGATCACTGGCGGTGCTATTACTGGTACACCGATCAGCGGCAGCACTGGTTCATTTACAACAATGACCACTGCTAATGCACAGATCACTGGTGGATCAGCAACTGGCTTGTTGAATTTAACAGCTACAACTGCTCAAGCAACAAACTTCAGCAGTGGTAATGCACAGATCACTGGTGGATCAGCAACTGGCTTGTTAAACTTAAGTGCTACAAATACCAGCACAACAAACTTTGCTACCGGTAACGCACAGATCACTGGTGGTGCTATTACATCGACACCAATCAGCGGATCGACTGGTGCATTTACTACAGCACAGGCAACAAACTTCAGTTCAGGTAATGCAGTAATCACCGGCGGTAGCATCAATGCAACACCAATTGGTGCAACAACAGCCAGCACTGGTGCATTTACAACATTAAGTGCTACAACAGCTACGATATCTAACATCCAAGCAACAAGCGGATCGGTAACTGGTTTAACTGACCTAACAGCAACAACAGCTGAAGCTACAAACTTTAGTACAGCAAACGCACAGATCACTGGCGGTGCTATTACTGGTACACCGATCAGCGGATCAACAGGTAGCTTTACAACATTAAGCGCAAGCGGTGTTGCAACAATCGGCGGTAACTTAGTAGCTGATGCAACAACAGCCAGCACAACCACAACAACTGGTTCTATCGTGACACTGGGCGGTGTTGGTGTAGCTGGTAATGTTAATGTTGGCCTAGGTGTAAACGTTAACTCAACACAGACAGTTGGCGCAGATCTTTATGCAAAAGGTCACACAGATACATCACTGTTATGGGCACATGCCGACACATCATATGATTCAGTGGTAGTTGGTGGTAGTGCAACCGCAGCTAACTTGGTACCAGGTGCTAAATTAGTTATCAACAGCACCGATTCACTGTTATTACCAGTTGGTACAACAGCACAACGTCCAAGCAACATGGGTTATACTGATGTAACTGGTATGTTCCGTTTCAACACAACATCTGGTGCTATCGAAGCATACACAGGAACAAAATGGCAGACATTTAGTACACAGTTTACAGTTATCACTGACCAACAGTTTAACGGTGACGGTACTACAACAGCATTTACTTTAAGTGCTGCCCAGACATCTGCTAGTGTGATAGTAAGTATCAACGGTGTGGTACAGATCCCAGCGTTAGCATATAGCGTAACTGGCACAACACTGACATTTACACAAGCTCCAGTATCAGGTGATGTGATTGATGTACGTGCACTAACAACTACACAGACTGTAACAGCGATTGCTGGTGGTAGCGGATACTACGGATTCTATGCAGATGATGTAGCTGCATACGTAACCACAGGTCCAAATGCTGCTAACAATACAACATATTGGATTGCTGGTGGAGCAGAAGTCAGCGCACTAGCAAATGTCAGCGTACCGACTGCTAATACATTAACGACCATTGATACAATGGACAATACTGCATACCGCACAGCCAAGTATGTGATCCAAGTTACTAATGGTTCGAGCTATCAAGCAATGGAAGCATTGGTAATTAGCGATGGCACAACAGCAACAGTAACAACTTATGCGATCGTTGAAACTAACGGTAACTTAGGTACGTTGAGTGCTGTACAGAGCGGTACAAATGTGTTGGTACAGTTTACTGCTACAAATGCATCAACAGTGGTAAGAGTCAAGAAAGATTATATTGTAATCTAATGTAGTACACAGTGGGGTTAGAGGGCTAACCCCACTGATTAATTAACCTTATCGGGGAATATGGAACCGGGGAAATAAATATATGTCAAACGGAAATTTTATAGTACAAAATGGATTACAAGTAGGTCCATTAACGATTTTTGCCAGTAACGGTACAATCGCAACCACAGGTACGATCAGCACAGGTGGTGCAATAACACAAGAAATCATCCAAAATTTCAGCACAGGCAACGCTGAGATATCGGGTGGTAGCATTAATGGTACATTGATCGGTAACGCAGTACCAAGTTCTGGTGTGTTTACCACATTAGATGCAACTACATTATTTACTACAAACTTTAGCACAGCAAACGCACAGATCACTGGTGGTGCAATCAGCGTCGCTAGCTTGAGCGCAGGCCCGATTAACGGCTCGTACGTTGAAGCTACAAACTTCAGTACTGCTAATGCACAGATTAGTGGTGGTAGTATTTCTGGTGTTTCTTTGAGCTTAGACAGCTTAAACAGCACACCCATTGGTGCAATAACACCAAGTACTGGCGCATTTACAACATTAACTGCCAGTGGCAATGTAGCTGTAAATAGCTCATTATATGCCGAAGGTATATATGATAATAGCTTTCGTGTAGTTAGTTTAAGCTCTGGCGCAGGTAATTTAACTATCAGTGGCCCAACAGTCACATTAACTGCTACAGGCCCAGGAGCAACAACAGTTGGTAGCGCAACAGCGATACCAATTATCACCACAGATGCTTATGGCCGTATTGAGGCACTATCAACAGCTTCGGTTAGTTCAACATTAAGTCTGGCTGGTAATAGTGGTACAGGTAGCGTAAACCTACTGAATCAGACATTAACAATTGATGGCGGCACTGACATCAGTACATCAGTAAGCGGTACAACATTTACAGTTAACGATACCAGCACATTAGCAAGTGTAACCGGTCGTGGCGCAACTACATCTACATTAGTAACATTAAATGGTGGGTTAGATGTAACAACAGTTTCTGCTAGTGGCAACGTAGCTGTAAATAATACGTTGTATGCGCAGGGTATATACGATGATAGCGTTCGTGTAGTTAGTTTAAGCTCTGGCGCAGGTAATTTAACTATCAGCGGCCCAGACATTAGTTTAACAGCCACAGGCCCGGGAGCAACAACAGTTGGTAGCGCAACAGCGATACCAATTATCACCACAGATGCTTACGGTCGTATTGAGGCACTATCAACAGCTTCGGTTAGTTCAACTTTAGCGTTGGCCGGTAACAGTGGCACAGGTAGCGTAAACCTACTGAACCAAACTTTGGCTATCGACGGTGGCACAGATATTAGTACATCAGTTAGCGGTCAAACAATAACAGTCAACGATACCAGCACATTAGCAAGCGTTACCGGACGCGGCGCTAGCACATCAACAGCGGTAACATTAAATGGTGGCGCCACAATCAGCGCATTAACCGTAACTGGTACAACATTACTACAAGGTAATGTACAGTTAACAGGCCCGGGCGAATTTGTAACTAACAACTTGGTAGTTAGCGGTAACTTATACGTTTCTGGTAATACCACAACAGTTAATGCAACCGCAGTGACAACAAACGATTTGTTATATGTGGCTGCTGCAAACGCTACTACAGCGGCTGCTGCTAACGGTGCCGGGCTAGCAACACCATATTCTGCTCTGACATTTAACAGTGGATTGACAGCATGGTCCAGCAATGTTGCACTATATGCTCCTAGCTTGTACGACAACAACTTGCGTGTGATCACAGATGTGACACCAAGCGCAGGCACAGGTATCAGTATTGGTAGCTTGGTAGCAACAGGTCCAACAGCTTCGTTCTCAATCACCAACACTGGCGTGACTAGCTTGACCGCTAGCACAGGTATTACCGTAAGTGCAGGTACAGGTGCAGTTACTGTAACTAACACTGGTATTATTAGTGCTGCTGCTGGCACAGGTATTAGTGTAACTGGTACTAATCCACTAACAATTACCAACACTGGCGTGACTAGCTTAACCGCTGGACAAGGCATTACTTTAAGTGGAAGCACTGGCAGTGTAACAGTTAACAACACAGGTGTACTTACTTTAAATGCTGGTACAGATATTAGTGTAAGCGCAAGCACAGGCATCGTGACAGTTAACGATACCAGCACATTAGCAAGTGTAACTGGGCGCGGTGCAACTACAGCTAGCCATATTGCATTGACAGCAAACGGCCAAGGTGTTGGTTCTGCGTCTACACTAAATGTCACTGGCGATATCACAACAGACAGAGGTAATAACACCGGCGTTGTTTATCTAGGTAACAGCGGCAGTAACTATATCTACTACGATGGCACAAACTACAACATGCCTGGCGGTAGTTGGTTGCCTAGCGGAGCGGGTACTTACAACTTAGGTAGTTCAACTGAATACTTTAACACTGTCTACGGTAAAGCAACTACAGCACTATACGCTGACTTGGCAGAGAACTATCAGGCTGATAAAGCCTACCAACCTGGTACAGTGCTGATGTTTGGTGGACTAGCAGAAGTGACAGTTGCTGACGCAGATACAACACGTGTTGCAGGTGTAGTATCTACCAATCCAGCTACGTTGATGAACGGTGGATTAACTGGTCCAAATGTAGTGCCGGTGGCGTTTACAGGTCGTGTACCATGTAACGTTATCGGTCCAGTGGCTAAAGGTGACTTGATGGTATCTGCAGGATTTGGGTACGCTAAAGTCAACAACACCCCACAGATTGGTCAGGTAATTGGTAAAGCTCTACAAGATTACCCAATCAACGGCAAAGGTGTTATTGAAGTAGTAGTTGGTCGATTCTAAATCGGAGTAATAGAATAAGGGACCTTCGGGTCCTTTATTTTTGGCTAAATATTACAAAAGGCGACAACAATGGCACTTACGAGACCCAAGGTCTGGAATTTAAACACCGATATAGAATACTTTACAGACCCAATGGTAGTCCTTCACCAAGGAGCAACCACCCCGAATGTTGATGTTGGGTTCTTGTTCAATCGTGCCAACGGTCTAACTTCTAATGTTGCACTATATTGGAGTGAGTCTGCGCAAAGCGTAGTAGCAGCATTTACTGCCAATTCTGGTACCAGCGATAGCAATATTTCTGTATCTAGCTATGCTAATGTCACTACCGGAAATGCGTATGTACAGGCATTATACACTACCGAAGGATTATTTTGGTCCTCAAACGGTTACCCAATCGGCACAGGTGGTGGGGCTACCATATCAGGGGTACTGGGTCAGATACAATATAATAACAGTGGAACTTTAGGGGCAACCGATCTTTATTATTGGTCAGCGAATAGTTCTGTTAGTTTTGGTAATGCGCAATCTTTGATGTCAAGTAATACCATCTCTTCTGTTACTAATACTAGCACATTGATTGATTTCTTTAATGCAACAGATTATCGTAGCGCAAAGTATACGATTTCTGTGACAGACAATGTTAATAATCAATATCAGACCAGCGAAATAGTTTTAGTGCACGACGGTGTGAACAGCACTATCAGCAGTTACGGGCTAGTCTATACAGGAACATCACCGCTTGCTACATTCTCGACGAGTATTTCTGCGAATCAAATAAACTTATACGCACAAGGCACTAGCACGCAAAACACAGTAAAAATAGTCAGAACACTTATTCCTGTGTGATTTGCGATAAATATAACATATTAAAGGATATTTGTTCATGCAAACACTAAAAAAGATTTATAGAAATAACTACGCAGGCGAAAACATCGTTACACAATTAAATTTACAAAATAACGAATGGCAACCTGCTACAGAATTTGTGCCAAACAGCATTACAAATACCCATACTACTACACAAGCAGTTGCTATTGGAAATGGGGTAAGCAGAGAAGGGTTTGATCTTGCGGTTATAGCAAATCATAAAGGCGGGTTATTTGGTGTTAACCGACTTCAAAGTTACGGTTGTAATGCTCTTTACAGAAATTTTTCTCCTGATTTCTTAGTAGCAGTTGGCGACCCGATTATTGCTGAAATTGCAGGATCTTCTTATCCTACTTCAAATATTGTCTACACACACGCAGACTCTATTATCAAATATCCGGGTAAATTTTATTTGATACCACAAAACATCTATCTGGACGCAGGCGCGATTGCAGCATATTTGGCTGCTTTTGACGGGCATTCTAAAGTATATTTACTGGGGTTTGATCAATATGATATGCCAATGTCTCCGTTAAACGTCTATACAGGTACTGCTGGATATCCGGCAACAGATGCTACAGTCAACGGTGAATTTATCGCATTAAGCCTGGCTACAGTAGTAAAAACATACTCTGATGTTGAATTTATTCGTGTTATGCCAACAGCAGAATATTGGTTGCATCCATCATTGAGAACGCTACCAAACTTCCGCCAGATAGATTTCAGAGCGTTCGTCTTGGAAGCGGATATTGGTTAATCCAGTATAGATTCTAAAGTCTTAATTTTCTTTTTTACTGTATCAAATTTAAAACTACGCCAAAGCCCCGGATGAAGGGGTTTTGGATATTCATCTAATGGCACCCAACAATAGCCCACATGCTCCTCGTTCAGTACGGGTACAAATTCTTCGTCTACTGATACTAGAAAAGTATAGTAGACAAATTTTTCATTGTCGGCTGTGAAAGTTTCTAAGGGTATGAATTTACGATCGGCATAGTCTTGTCCAATCTCTTCCTGTATTTCTCGGACCAATGCCTGCACTACTGTTTCTCTGGGTTCAATCTTACCCCCAACTATGCCCCAGCAGTGTTTCTGCGTTTTATTTCTCAAGAGAAAAAGATAACGATTAGTAAAGCGACTGTAGATCAGTGCACCTACCCCTTCTTTATGTTTATTCATAAGCTGACTAAAGTACTAGACTCCATTGACCGCTGACATAGAACCCTTCGTAGCTTTTAGACCACTGACTGTTCTGCCAGACATACTGTACATTTGTATTTAAGTTAGTCACGTACTGTACAGACAATTCTCTGCTGTCAAAGCTGACTGTCCAATAACTGCCATTCCATTGGATGATGTCATTGGCATTTGCGATCAAATTAGTACCTGCAGACCCTGCCCATGCTGCTGCAGATTCGCTGTCAGCAGAACCGATAGGATTCAAAATCAAGTATCTCGTACCAACAGCGGGATTTAATATTTTATTATCGACTGTAACAGTTCTTGGATCAATGATAGCATCTACGGGTGCAAGAGTATTAGCAGGTAGCGTGCTGGCGATAGGAGTGAATAATAGGTTATTTGTGTTAGTAGGATCATACGCTACAGTGCCCACGATCTCGTGTTGCCCATCTGTATGATCGAAGTACAGCCTAATTTGACTGATGCCATTATTAAGCTGACCGTAGGTATTGACTAGGCCCGCCCACGAAATAGGCGCTCCAGTGATCGATCCTGTGCTGGTTTCAAAAGCACCTTGTTTGTATAATGTTAACGTATTGCCCAAATAGAGCACTTCATAATTCATGGGAGTATATTTCTGTTGGCTGACCAATCCCTGTAGTGTAGTGATAACATCTGGATTGAGTCCGCCGGATTCGTCGTAGATGCTGGCAATAATCTCTGCGACCACACCCATCTTTTTGACTTTTGCTGGTAAGGTAATCCATATAGGCAGTTCAAAGGTAAAAGTCATGATGTTGATAGTGGTATCATCTGCACCCGCTGGTACAGTACGATTAGTCCAAACAGTATCTGTCAAAAATACAGCACTCAAGCTGCCCCAGTCGATGTAATTGTCTGAATTCTGTATCTCTAGTGCAGGGTTAAACAGTGGTGCGATCTGTTCAAACAGTTGATTCTGTTGCTCTTGGTTGCTGGTCCATACATCAACCTTGAGCTGTAGTTTATACGGGGCAGGCATCAATCGTTCCACAGTATAAAGCCCATCTTGTGTTCCTGTATATTGTTGTGTTACAGGATCATATATCTGCTCTCTTACAGTCATCTTACCTTCAAAGTAAGGATTAAGCACACGGTCCCTATCATAGTTCATTGATGAAATATACACAGCCATAGCAGGCACTGCATTTAACGCGTTCTCGCTGTTGTTACGAAGTATCATACTGGCCTGTCTACTAGCGTCACCATAGTAGACCGGAACGGTCTGCAGAGTTTTATTACCTTGGCTATCCTGCCCAAACTCTACTTGGAAATTACTGATCATTCTTATGAATTGTAAGACGAATCTTCTTACCTGCGCATCATAAGCATATTGAACTAATGGCATACTCTATCCTTAATTTTGATTATCCGCTTTTGGAGTTAAGACTACACTGAGATTCTGTCGTTCGTTGTGTGTCGTACCAGCGGCATCTGTATATGTGTTGGTGTTGTTTACGTAACCGTTGCGTACTGTCTGATTATTTGCAGCACCCGGAGTGATATTAGTACGTACAGCATCTTCAACTTTGCGCCAGAAATTACCATCAAAACGGAACAGTCGATTAGGCAAGTAATCTAAACGCAAGAAATAATCTCCCTCTGCAGGATTGGTTGGGAAGGCAATACCGGCACCAGTGACGATACTGTTTGGCGCCCGCCCATCTCCTGTTAGATATCCTTCGATCTTGCTTGCGGGGCTGGCAACACCGGAGTCTGCAGAGGGATTTAATTGATCGGCAGTGATAGCAAAATTGTCAGAGGTGATAGGGTTGCCCACCGGATCCTGTTCGTCGGCGGTAGTAGGTAAAGTATAAAACGTACTAGTATCGTATCCGCTCAGAGGAACATCTATTTCTGCTTGTGCGATGATCTGCTCATTTAGATTTAGATACTGATTATATGTGCTCAATACCTGACCCACTGGAGTAGTGGTTACATTAGGATCTCCTGCTGCGATATTATTGAGTATATCTTTGTATTCTTGACTGTCTACTAGGGGATTTAGTTTTACACGCCATAGATGTGGCCACCAAGTTGGTGAAAATCCTTCAGCAGCAAAACTAGCATCACCCACTACATAAAATCTCTTGAGCGCAGCTGGTAAGTCAGAATTTAATGCATCATAATCTTTTAAGTGCTCTAACTCCAAGACATCACCTGCCATTAACTTTCTACCAATGAGATCAACCATATCACGCAGATGGAAGACCATGAATAGCGTGCCCGATTGCAAGAATAAACCAAACTGTGTAAGATCAAAATCTTGGTCAGCTCGTTGATAGATACCGCGCATTTTATAGATATTGGTATCGTATTTTCTATCTCTGTTTTCAACCCAAAGCAGATCCTGTATGTTTAGTGCACTCTGGTTAGTGTAGGCTGGTTTAGTAGCATCTGCACTAAACCCTATCTGTGTGTTAGCAGGCACAGCTAGCGAAGTAGCTAAACTGAGAGTGACACTGGTGCTAGTAGTAGAAATGACCTGTGCACCTGCAGAAATACCTGTGCCGTAGACAAACATACCATTTGTAATACCTGTAGTATTACTGAAGTTTAAAACTACATCTGGCGCAGTCTGTCCGGCACTGGTGCTGACATACAATCCCTGAGGATTAGTGCCTAGATATTTATGTAACAGTATACCAGTTCCGCCGATGGTAAATTGCTCGGATATGCGCCTATCGAAAAATTTATAGTCCGCACTATGTTTACCATCCTGCCAAAGTGAGAGTCTTGCCAATTTAGTATATCCTTAAAGTATCAAGTATTTATGGGTATTTTTTGGAATTGACTAGTAAATAATTTCCGTGTATAATATACAAATACTGTAAAATGAGAGCATAAAATGGCTAAAGTTAATGGTAAAACAATCACCCCCAGAGCTAAAGTTAAACCTACCAGATCGCCCATAGTAGCCGATGAAAAGTATACTGGCACAGAACCAATCTGGGATACCGAGCGTGCACTGACCTTTGACGAAGCAGAGTTTGACAGACACTTACGGCGAAGCTTCTTTTACTATAACTATTATTACACTATCCGTGACACAAGAAAACATCTCAACGCTTGGATTAAAACCAGCGCAGATTATACAGTAGAACAGAAAAAACTATTCGAGCGTGCACCAGATCGTGCTATCCCAAGTACTGTGTGTAATCTCATTATGGCACATCGCAAAGGTATGCCATTGTTAGATCGACATAAAGAGTACATACAGGAAAAGGTGCTTGGTGCTATTAAGCAAGCAGAACCTGAACCTGCAGCAGAAAAACCTAAAACTGAAGCGTACCGCCCAACTATCCAGGACCGGTTAAACGAAAAAACAGCAGAACAGATCGGAGAACTAGAAGGACAGTATGATCTAGCAGTTAAAAATACCGCAGATTTTAAAGTTTACGAATTTTTAGTTGAGCAAAAAGTACCACAGAGCCAACTGAACAAATTCGAAGATGTTTACCGAGCACGTCGTGCCGAACTAGAGCTAGCACAGAGCAAAGCAGATGAGCAGTTAACCGAGGCCTACAGTCATTATCGTGCCGCTGACTATAAACGTATCTACGGTTTTATTGATTCGATATTGAGTGCAGTTGAACAATATCGTGGGGTAAAGAAAGCCACTAAGAAATTGCGTGTCAAACGTCCGGTTAGCAAAGAAAAATTAGTAGCTAAACTTAAGTACGCTAAAGATAACAAAGAATTAAAATTGGTTAGCATTAACCCTGCAGATATTCCAGGCGCAACCACATTGTGGTGCTACGATACTAAAACAAGAAAAATTATTGTTTATCATGCCGACGGACTTACTGGGCCTCTGGGAGTCAAAGGTACGACTATTACGGGATTTGATATAAGCAAATCCATCGCAAAAACTCTACGAAAGCCCGAAGATCAACTAAAAGAGTTTATGAAAGCAGGCAAAGTGGATAGCCGAAAGTTTGTTGATAGTGTTAAAACCACAGCAACCAAGGCTACTGGTCGAATCAATGCTAATCAGTTGTTATTAAAAGTGGCTTAAATTTACAATTATCCCCGTGCCATCTACTAAACATAGCCGCTTTTGCATTTGTCTCGCAATACGGGCACTTAAAATATGGGGCGAGTAATTTAGCACTTGACAGTTTTTTCTTGTGTTCTGCAGACAGCGAGATTCCGCCCTTAGCTATCGATATATTACGTTTATGAGATTCAGATTTTGGCTTACGCATCTTTTGTTTAGTTTCTTCAGTATGATGTAACCCAGACCAATTTTTAAGATTTTTAACAGTCTTTGCTAAATGTTCAGAGGATTTCTTTTTACCTTTTGAACTAGTAGAAATTTTTTGGCAGGTTTCAGGACTACGCTTACCGTATTTTTTACCTAAATTTACTTGCCTGAGTTTTTGTTTTGTTTCTTCTGACATTACACGCCCAGTTTGAAAAGTACGGTGTGCTTTGGCTGCTTCTATTCTAATAGATTCAAACATTCTCGATGTAACATTTATTTTCTGTTTCAATCTACCGGCTAAAAATTTAACAGCAAGCCGCATTTTTTGTTTATTTTTCCCTTCGGTCATCTTAGTTAATAATCTATGACAAATAAGATGCTCTCTTGCGGTTAAATCGACTAAATTGTCTTTAGAGTTGTCTCCGCCCAAACTACGAGGTATGATATGATGGCGTTCTTTGTAGCTATTAATAGTTCTTAATTTAGCTCGGTTGATGATATTGTAATACCAACGAGAGTATTTGTTTGTTAAATACATTTGCTGATGCTCCTTCAAAGCGTTAGAGTAGTTGGGCTTGCCGGCCGCGAACTACATTCTTATTTATACAGTAATAAATAACTGTATGCGGAGTAATACTTTATGACCACACCTTATACACCTTATCCCGGTAATGTAGCAATAGATTCGGGGTTAGATGCTAATCTAAGCTTAGTAACCAGCAGCCTATACAATCAAGCGACTGGCAGCGGTCCTGGGCCAATCTCATACCCAGGCGATTCAACTGTTACAAATCCGGGAGTTGTAGATCCAAATTGGGCTTATGGTAATACCAATGACAGCATGCGTGCCAGCATTATTGATTATATACGCATGCGTCTAGCCGATGGTATTGTTGATGTAGAACTTGAGCAACAACACTACGAGATGGGCATCAATCAAGCATTGATCAAGTACCGTCAGCGTGCGCAAAATTCTACTGAAGAAAGCTACGCACATTTGGTATTACTACCCGAAACGCAAGAATATATATTGCCTAAAGAAATCATGTCAGTGCGCTCTATATTCCGCAGGGGCATCGGTAGCGTCACAGGTACAACAGCTAGCCAGTTTGAGCCTTTCAGTTCGGGATATTTAAATACCTACATGCTAGTAGCCGGCCGTGTTGGTGGGTTAACCAACTACGAAATGTTTGTGGACTATCAAAAGCTAGCTATGCGTATGTTTGGTGGCTGGATGAATTTCACTTTTAACCCAGTTACTAAAAAGTTAACTCTGGTACGCAAAATGCCGTTCCAGGGATTAAACCCTCCCGAAGACCAACAGGAAAGTGTGTTGTTGTGGATATTCAATCAAAAACCCGATCAAATGATATTAAATGATCCAATGGCATTTCCTTGGATACAAGATTACGCCTATAATTTCTGCAAGATGATCCTGGGTGAGGCACGCAGCAAATTTGCACAGATCGCAGGACCGCAAGGCGGAACTAGCCTAAACGGCGACGCGCTGAAAGCAGAAGCCAAAGAAGCTATGCAGGAATTAGAAGAACAACTAAAACTATTTGTAGATGGATCACAGCCGCTGACATTTATTATCGGATAGAGTTGACAAACTGCAATAAAAATGTAAAAATGCTCCTATAACCGGAGCATTTTTTATGATTATAGGTGTTGTAGGCTTTATTGGGTCAGGTAAAGATACTATCGCTGACTACTTAGTTAATTTCCACGAATTTCGCAGAGAGAGTTTTGCTAACAGTTTAAAAGATGCTGTGGCAGCAGTTTTTGGCTGGGACAGAACATTATTAGAAGGGCGAACCAAACAAGCCCGTGAATGGAGAGAGCAAATAGACCCCTGGTGGACTAAACGACTAGATAGAGAAATCACACCGCGCTGGGTCCTGCAATACTGGGGCACCGAAGTATGCCGTAAAAGTTTTCACGATGATATTTGGATAGCTAGTCTAGAAAATAAACTACGTAACAGCACCGATAATATCGTCATTTCTGATTGTAGATTTCCTAACGAGATATCCAGTATACGTAATGCTGGTGGCAAAGTCGTAAGGGTAGTACGTGGACCCGAACCCGAGTGGTACGAACTCGCATTAAGGAATAACCGTGGTAATGTGTTATCTAGTGAAGAATTTGATCGATTAACTAAAGTACATATCAGTGAAACCGCTTGGATAGGTGCACAGTTTGACTATACTATCTATAACAACGGCTCAATAGATGAATTATATGCATCTATTAAAAATCTGGTACTATCGGACTAGCACGCCATCCGGTTAATCTATTGTTTGCCAGTTCAATCTGACAATTAGCACAGACAGTTTTAAGATTATGCCAATTGTTGTTTTTTAAATTCCCATCTACATGATAGACAAATAGTTGCTTGGCAAGCAACTTAGCTCTAAATCCGCATATTTCACACTGCGCAGGTTTTTTATAACCGGTTTTTGCCCAGGCCGGTGGCTGAGGTTTTTTGTGCCTGCCTTTCCTTAAGCAACCGGTACAAGCATTCCGATAATGTGTAATCCCATCTTTTTTATAATTAACAGCGACGAGATTAACGTGGCAAAGTGGGCATAATTCTCTCTTTAGCATGTGTGTATTTACCAGGTAAACCTTTGCCAAGGCACCGTAAACTACCCATTTTTCTTAGCATCCGATAAATAAATTTAACAAGCTATTTTAAAGGAATAATAATATGGCACTAGTTTCCCCAGGATTATCAATCACAATCAACGATCAAAGCCAATACGTAAACAGCAACGTAGGTTCGGTACCGTTGGTATTATTAGCCACAGCACAAAACAAATATTATAACGGATCTTTAGCCTCGGGCACCACGCAAGCTAGTGCAGGTACGCTACTATCATTTACTAGTCAGCGAGATCTTATTAATCAAATGGGCACACCAAATTTTGAAATTAGTGCCACTGGAACTGCTGTGGTTGGCAGTGAGATCAGCGAATACGGTTTATTAACCGCTTATAGTGCATTAGGCATGAGCAATCAGTTGTATGCAATTCGTGCAGACATTGATTTAAATCAACTAGTTGGTACAAGCGTGAGACCTAGTGCTGCACCTGCAAACGGAACTGAGTGGTTAGATCTAAGTACAACAACATGGGGTATTAACCAGTTTAACTCCACTACACAATCATTTTCCCCACAGGCGCCTTTATTAATTACAGACCCTACGCAAGTATATGATGACCCTAGCTACGCTTACTCAGTACCGACACCGAAAACTATAGTAGGATCAGTAGGCTCTTACGCATTAGTATTAGTTGATGTGGATGGTACCGCTCCTTTAGGAATTAGATTATTTTATAAAGCCGGTGCAAATAGTATAGGATTAAACAACTCATGGGTACAAGTTGGTTCTGCTAACTGGCAAAAATCAGTTCCTGTGGTAACTGGAACAACTACTAATCCAGTTATTACAGCAAATAGTACTCTTACTATTAATACTATAACAATTACTACTAGCTCAACAACTACAGTTTCTGCTTTAGCATCTAGTATTAATGCAGCTAATATATCGGGTGTGTACGCCTTGGCAACTTCTAGCGGAAACCTACAATTATTTGTTACTAGTGCTGCTACAAGTAACGGTAGCGTAGCTGACGGTAAAATTATTATAACTGATGGAACATATACTCCGTTAGCTAATTGTGGGATACGTGCTGGAACATACTACAGTCCATCTTTTTACTATGGCACATATGCACAAGCTCCTACATGGTTAAGTACAGATACTACCCCACGTCCTACAGGTAGTGTATGGTGGATGACATCTGCAATTGGTGGTGGACTAAACCTATCATATAGCCAATATAATACAACCTCGGCAACTTTTAATAACATAGCAGTCCCGGTGTATGCAAATTTTAATAGTGCCCTATACAGTTTAGACCCAGTTGGTGGTGGTATTAATATCCCGTTGGGACAAACTATTGCGGTCTATAACGTCTATGATACAACATCAAATACTCTTAGAATTTTAACCGCGACCAGCACTGGTATAGCTACGGCTACTGGTGGTACTCCGGGAACATTTGCTATTGGAAATAGTTTTAGCGTAGCATCATCTGTTCCAGGATCTACAGTTAACATATCTACAACAGTAACATTAACAGGAACAACAGCAACAGATTTTGTTAATGATATATTATCGGCAAATATTCCGTATGTTACAGCTAAATTAAATTCAAATGGTACAATAACCATAACACATACTGCTGGTGGATTTATCAGACTAGCAGATTTATCTGGTACACCGGTAGAAACTGCTGGTTTTAGCGCAACAAGTGGCGGAACAGGTTATCAAGTTAACCTAGCCACCGGTTTAGTATACATTAATAATTTTACTAACGAATCTAGTTATATTAACTATAGTGCTAGCCAACCTTACACCAAACCCTCTACTGGAACATACTGGTACTATAGTAATCCAGCAGACATAGATATTATGGTTAACGATGGAACAGGATGGAAAGGTTATAGAAATGTCACACTAGATGTACGTGGATACAATCTATCCAGCACAGATGTAAACGGTGTTATTGTAAGTGCTACACAACCAGTAAGTCAGAGTACAGGTTCTGCACTAGCAGCCGGCGATCTGTGGTTAAACTCCAGCGATCTAGCAAACTTCCCAAGTCTCTATCGTTACAACGGTACTAAGTGGGTAGCAATAGATAATACAGATCACATTACCAGCAACGGTATCATCTTTGCTGATGCACGTTGGGATACTACAGGTACAACAGATGTAGTAACAGGTAGCTTACCTAGCATCTCAACACTTTTGACCAGCAATTATCTAGATTTAGATGCTCCAGATTATCGATTATATCCTCGCGGTACGCTATTGTTTAACACACGCCGCAGCGGTTATAATGTTAAAAAATTCGTCAGTGATTACTTTAATAGTACTAGCTTTCCAGTTCCTAGCACAACACCTGGAACACCAAGCGCAATACCAACAGTTACAGATGCATGGGTAACCGCTAGTGGTTTAGATGCCAACGGTGTTATGCATGCCGGTGGCCAAGCACAACGTGCGCTTGTAGTTGCTGCTATGCAGAGTGCTGTTGATAGTAACCTAGATATTCTATCACATGTATATCAATTTAATTTAATTTGTGCTCCAAATTATCCTGAGTTGATTCCTAACATGTTAACATTAAATGACAATCGTGGAGACACAGCATTTGTTATTGGTGACACCCCAATGGATCTAGCACCAAATACAACTGCATTGACTAACTGGGTGAATAATACTAGCGGTAATGGATTACCTAGCAGTGCTAGTGCTAGTCCATACCTAGCAGTATATTATCCAGCAGGTCAAACTAACGATCTAGCAGGTAATACGGTAGTTGTACCGGCTAGCCATGCAGTGTTGCGTACATTCCTGTACAGCGATCAAGTAAGTCACCCATGGTTTGCACCAGCTGGTGTTAATCGCGGATTGGTCAGCAATTTAAACTCTATTGGTTATATTGATACTGTAACCGGGCAATTTGTTTCAAACAGCATCAGTCAAGGGTTACGTGATAGTTTGTTTACTTTAAATATAAACCCAATCACACATCTTCCAGGTGTTGGTCTAGTGGTATACGGCCAGTTGACAAGACTTGGTTCTAGCACAGCACGTGATCGTGTTAATGTTGTGCGTTTAGAAAATTATTTACGTACTATTTTCAACAGCATTTCAAACAGTTACTTGTTTGAACCAAACGATGCTATTACGCGTAAATCGATCGCTACACAGATCGAGGGTTCTTTAAACAACATTTTAGCACAGCGTGGTTTGTATGACTTCTTAGTTATCTGTGATACAAGCAACAACACACCTGCTACTATAGCTAACAACCAACTGTACGTTGATGTTGCAATCGAACCGATGAAGGACGTAGAGTTTATCTATATCCCAATAGCGATCTACAACCCAGGTACAATCGCTACCTTAAACACACAGTCGACCTAATGGGATAAATAAGGATAACAGGAGAATAAAATGCCAGTAGCAAGTTTAACAAATTTTACAGTACCACTGAACAGTAACCAGAGTGCTACTACACAAGGCTTGTTAATGCCAAAACTCAAATATCGCTTTCGTGCGACATTTGTTAATTTTGGTGTCAGCACACCTACAACAGAACTAACTAAACAGGTAGTTGATATCAAACGTCCCAATGTTAATTTTAATCCAATCACATTGGATGTTTATAACAGTAAAATCTTCTTACAAGGTAAACCCGAATGGCAAGAAACTACCGTTAACCTGCGTGACGATTCTACTGGTGCTGTTAGTAAACTAGTGGGCGAGCAAGTCCAGAAACAATATGATTTCTTGGAACAAGCTAGCGCACCAGCTGGTATTGATTATAAATTCCAATTGTTATTTGAAATGCTTGATGGCGGTAATGGTTCCACTACTGTTAATGTTTTAGAAGCATGGGAATTAGACGGGTGTTTCTTAAGCACCGTTGATTGGGGCGATATGGCCTACAATAGTAATGATCCTGTGCAGATAGCCCTAACTATCAAATTTGATAATGCTATCCAAACAGTAGGCGGCGGTGTTGGTACGACAGTTACTAGCCAAACACTAATTCCTGGTGGCACAGGAACAGCGACAGGTTAATATCAATCGAGTATTAAAAAATAAAACCCGGTGCACGCCGGGTTTTTATTTGACAAAAACTCTTAATCTGCGCATATTTTAAAACAACTAAATATTATTATGAGCATAAACCAAATATTACAACCGTCAAGGACTCCCTACGATATCAATGGATCTCAAGGAACAGAGACATTAAGGTCATATCAGCATGCTAGTCGTATCTTTGTTGACGGAGATTATAGATTAAGCCCAAAGTATGGGTTTCTTTTTTATGTAGAATTTGATTTTAATCCTTTGATCAGTAATATTAGTAATACCGCAGCACAAGAATTGGGTATGATAGTCAAAAGCGTAAATCTACCAAAATTTACCGTAGAAACTAAAGTGCACAATGCCTACAACAGAAAAAATATAGTACAGAATTCAGTAAAATACGATCCAGTAGATCTAGTATTCCACGACGATCAAGCCGATAATGTTAGACAGTTTTGGTATGACTATTATAGTTTCTTCTACCGAGACAGCGATTATGCAGATGCCACTTATCAGATAATACACAAGTATCAAGAGCGTCCTAGTTTTGAATGGGGGTATACACCAAGACCTAACGGGAGTTATAATTCTGCTGTAGCTTATCAAAGTTATCATTATATACAGGCTATACGAATCTATAGTCTCTATCAAAAAAATTTCAGCGAGTACGAGCTGATCAATCCAATTATTACCAGCTTCCGACATGGGGAGCATGCTAACGGCGATAATAATTTACTAGAGCATTCAATGACTATCCAGTACGAAGCTGTTAAGTATTACACAGGATATACGACACAGAATACCGCCGGTGGATTCATTGATCTGCACTATGATTCAACACCTAGCCCGATAGCACCAGCAGTGGGAGTCAACGTAATTGATAACGGTCAGGGTGGTTATACCACAGCAACAGACGTTATTACTGATCTAGCAAATCAAAATACACTAACAGCCGGTGGGTCGGTGGTGGCGCAACCCAACGGGCCGATAATATCAGCAGCCTCCAGTTTTTCAACTGCATTGACTAATTCAATATCGTTGGGTGCTTCTGCCACTGCTAACAACGGCGGATTTGCATTACCTAGCTTAGGTACACTGACCACTGGATTTACCACTGGTAGCATCATACAGCAACAACTACAGAGCGCAGCAGTAGGACTCGCAGGCACAGCTGCGACCAGTCTAGCCGGTGGAGTGGTTAAAGGTGTAGCTAATGGATTAGGTACTAGCACAGGGACACTAGCTACTATCGGAGCAGCTGTAGCTAACCCCAGTGCAGCACTGGCAACAGTGGAAAACATGGCCACTGGATATGCTACCGGGTTAGTCACGGGTTATGTCAATAATCTAGTAGGGAAAGCGACACAACAACTGGCTAGCGGTATCGGTACATCTATCACTAATTTTGCAAGTCAGACGGGGATCACTACTGCCATTGGTGATTTGTCTAACCTTGCCCAAGGTAGTTTAACTACTTTGGAAGGCGCGCTAGGCAATCAGAGTGCCCAGGTAGCTAGCGAATTAGGATTTACCTCAGTTGGACAAATGAATTTGGCTACTTCTATCGGGGGAGCTCCTTAATGTCAAATCAGATCACAACCGCCACTAACCTACAGTCAGTAAACTTAAATACCGCCAGTCTAGGCATCGCCACGACAAACACCAACAGATATTTCAATAACTTTTTTGCAGGTGATTTTTCCATTGGTCCGGCCAACGATGCTATAGTAGCCTACTTCCAAGAATACACGGGTAATGCTCAGTCAGGTACAGCACTAGCTTCGGCAGTGATCTATACAGCACAGGCACAAGGGCTAGATCCAATGGCAGTATTAGATCAATTCCGTAAAGCTCCTGCCAACGAATTGAATAACTATCTAGCTGCCTATCTCAACTTTAGTCGCGCACCTACCAGTACCTTAGGTGTTAAAAGTCCGCAATCTACGACCAATCCTTACGTAGCACGCACTATACTACCATAATGGGAAAATTTGCCAACGGATTCTATCAGTTGAAAAACCCAGAAAAATATGTGGGTAAGAAAACACCACACTATCGCAGTTCCTGGGAGTTTGCAGTAATGGCGATGTGTGATAATAATCCCAGCATACTACAGTGGGCCAACGAAGCCATACATGTCAATTATCGCAATCCCTTTACCGGCAAAAATACCATATATGTTCCGGACTTTTTTGTCACATTTATCGATGCCGCAGGACAGACGCACGGCGAGATCTGGGAGATCAAACCCAGCAAAGAGACTAGTTTACAGGAAGCAGGCCGTAGCCCAAAAGCACAGGCAGCTGCTATATTAAACATGGCCAAATGGGAGGCCTGCCGAGCATTCTGTAAAGCACATAACCTTAGCTTTCGCATCATAACCGAAAGAGATCTATTCTTTCAAGGAAAAAATAAATAGAAATGTAGTTCGCGATCCTGGCAGATCCAACTACTCTAACATTAGTGAGGAATGTCAGCATGAATATTTATTATGTCTACGCTTATCTGAGAGAGTCAGATGGTACTCCGTATTACATAGGAAAAGGAAAAGGAAATCGAGCATTTAATAAACACGATAATATCTCTATTCCAAAAAACAAATCCAATATAATTTTTTTAGAAAAGAATTTAACAGAAATCGGGGCATTAGCAATTGAAAGACGCATGATAGAATGGTACGGTCGTAAGGGAATTGATAAACAAGGAATATTAAGAAACACTACTACTGGCGGTGACGCACCCCCATTAAAGACAGGGTGTAAAATGCCATTGGGATTTAAGGAAAAATTAGATAGGTATTGGACTGACGAAAATCGTAGGATACACGCAGAAAAAATTAGTAAAGTTACTAAAGGTAAAATAATTTCCGAAGAAACAAAGGAAAAATTAAGAAATAAAAAATGGACAGAAAAAGCAATACAAAATAGACTGAATAATTGTTTAACTAGTGCTGCTAAAAGAAAAGGCATAAAAAATCCTGATCACGGAAAACGCATATTTAATAGTTATGTTAGTAAAAATAAAGAGTTAATACTTAATATTTGGAACCTATTTGATTTAGGTAAAAATAAAAGACAAATATCAATACAACTTGGTATTAGTTGGGATCGGGTTGATATGGCGATAAATAGAAAAGAAAAGATACTTAAGATATTGGAGAACTAAAATTACTAAACGGCTTGAAGAATTATTAAACCTTGCTCCTTCTTCGCCTAAAGATGAAGAGTTAAACACATCTCCCAAAGAAACAGAACAATTTATCAAAGATAATCAATCGTTATTAACAGAATTAGACACAGCCATTGATAAGATAGATACTGCATTACCTACTGTTCGAGATTTAGATACAGCCGACGAAGAACTCGATGAACTTGCTAACTTAGCTAAGGAAAAATTTCAGGATATGGTAGATCTAGGCATGGCGGTCGAACCACGATTCAGCGGTGTGATACTACAGACAGCGGGCACGCTCTTAGGGCATGCTATCACAGCTAAAACAGCAAAATTAGATAAAAAACTGCGCATGGTGCAACTACAGCTACAGAAAGCAAAACTCGACCACCAGCGTGAAAAAGATAATAAAAAAGAAGAAGAATCTGCCAATGACGCTATCGACGGCAAAGGCATACTATTAGATCGCAACGAACTATTAAAATCTATCCTTGGCAAGAAGGATAATTGATAGAATCAAGCTAAATATAACATATAGCAGGAATTTGACAATGAAAAGTTTCCAGACTTACGTATTTGAACATAACAAGACATATGAATTTCGTATCAAGATGGCTACCATCGATCCTAAAACGGTCATGGAACAGATCAAACGTGCCCTTGATACCTATCAATTAGAAAGCGTTAGTGCAGTAAAAAGCATGCCTATACAAGAGCATAGAGAATTCCCTCAATGGGGACCATGCGAATGCTGGCAGTTTGATATCGCTGTGGCCTATCCAGCTACTGCGGTAGCAGTACGTCAGACGCTGAAAGAAAGAGCACATCTAAATCCAGACTGGATCAGTGTGCGCTACCTCAATGAAGCAGAATACACAGACGAAGCTGAAGCTGCTGGCAAGGACCACAAAGGTGCCCTATTAGACGAGACAGAATTAAAAGATGAGCCAGGAGCTCAAGAACTAGTAGGCCAGAAACGCATAGGCAGTCTATTGAAAGAGTTGGAGTCTAGGAAATACGAAGTAGCTGGTAACGACACTACTGTAGGCGGAGAAAAAGTTGCTAGCTATGGAAAAACCACAAACGATCTACCACAAGGTAACATAGACCCAGTGGGATCTAAACAGAACAAAATCCCAAATCCCATGAAAGGTTAATGACATGAGCAAGCATAACGACATCTATAACATCTTAGGAAAACTAGCTAGTCTAGAACCCAAACAAGAATCTGTACCCGCTAAAGAAAAGGTCTACGAATCAGTAGATCCACGCGGTAGCGTCACTGAAGGTGTGCGTGCAGTAGAACAACAACTGTCAGAAAAATACATGGGCTTTAAGGCAGTTGAAAAGTCTGCTAAGAAAGGCGGCGCAGAGAACCCTGCTGCAGTAGCTGCTGCCATTGGTCGTAAAAAATATGGTAAAGCCGCTTTCCAAAAAGCTGCTGCCGCTGGCAAGAAAATGGGCGAAGCCGAAGAACTAGTAACTCCAGAGAAAAGAGAACAATATCGTAATCTGGCAAAACAGTTGAAAAAATCCGGTGCCGATGCAACTACAGCATTCCAAAAAGGTGGCGAAGAGCTAGGTATATTTAAGAAAGATCTACGCTCAACAAAAGAAGATGCCGCAGAGAATATTCCCAACGAAGAATCATTAGAAGAAAAATGGGGCGGTGATTACTCAACCCCAGAAGCACGCAAAGGTATGTTTAAAGGCAAGACAGAAGCTGACTTAAAAAAACAGTTATCTAATTTGAAAAAAACTGGACCACACGAAAAAGGTTCTAAAGAATACACAAAAATGAAACAGCTACAGTTCGCTATCCGTGCCAAATCTGGATGGGGTAAGGTAGCAGAGAGCGTTATGGATGTTGTTAGACAAACATATGATGATAGTGTAACAGAATGGCCGCTGGGCACACCTATTGAAGATATTATTCAGAGCTGGGCCGATGACATCAGAGAACGCACAGGGAAAAATGTTTCTACAAAAACGCTAGAAAAATTGTACCATGAATATGCAAAACAAGATTATGAAAAACTAACAGGCAAGCGAAGTCGAGGTATGGCAGAAAACTTAAATGAAGTTACCCAAGGCGTTGAACATAGCGAATGGGTAGATAATGTTAAAGATCATTATCATCCTACTCCAGTGAAAATTATTAAAAAACGCACAGACGATGGTAGACACATAGCTAGTCATGCTATGGTTAGTGGCAAAAAAGTCGGTCAATACAATATGAATACCGGTGTTGGTACATTTACTACTCGCAAAAAGCAAGGCGTGGCAGAAGAACAGGTAGACGAAGTATCTGCTCCAGGTCAAGAAGCATGGATCAAGAAAAACAAACAACACTTTATCGATCAGTACGGCAAGAAAAAAGGTCTAGAAGTATTGTACGCCACAGCTTGGAAACGCAGTAAGAAAGATGAAGACATTGGTAGTTTTGGAAACACTTCAGGTGGCACAGGATCCGGCCCAGGAGTACCGGGATCAGCAGCCGGTGTCATAGGTGAAGATCCAATGAGCGCATACGATGATAGTGCTGCATATACCTGGGAAAGCCAAGAGCGTCCGTATATATGTGTGCACGCTAAAAAAGGTAAATGCGAAGTAACTGCTAACTCCAGTTATGAAGCTGCTAAAAAAGCCGCTGAAAAATGGAAGTTAAAAAATACAGCCGGTATTGATGCACATCTAGCCGATGTTGCACATGATGCCAGCGAATTAGACGAAGGTGAAACAACCTATACTAAAACAGGTCGTATACACAAAGGTACATACGGTACAGAATACCAAGGTGACAGCGATGATGAAGAATCGGTAGATTCTAGGGGCCGTGGTCGTCCAAGAATACATGCTAAAAAAGCAGAGCCCGCTGAGAAAAAAGGGCGCGGCCGCCCTAAGAAAGCCGACACAGGTGAAAAACACAGCAGCGAACACATGCCATGGGGTAGTTATGAAAAGTCCGGCATGAAAAAAGGTGCGCATCATAAATTGCCACATTGGGCCAAAGGTCGCACAACAACACATAAAATAGATGAAAGCATCAATCTTAAAAAGATGATGGAAGAACAACACATGACTATTGACGAGATGTTAGAATGTTTAGATACAGACATGCGCATGTTCAAAGAAACAGGTCACATGAGTCCACTATTGCGAGACTGCATGGACATGTTCAGTGCCAATCGCAAACAGATCGCAGATGAAGCTGCTACAGATGTCATGCATCCAGATGCACCTGCTTACTTGCGTAAGCAAAAAGGCACTCCGCTGTCACTTAAAGATCTAGAGCAACATCAAACATCACAGCCTAGCCATCCTGATTTTGAATTTCCTGCTGATGCAAGAGATTTCCGAGATGTTTCAGTAAATAAAGTGCAAACTCCATTTGACGAAGAGTTAAATGAACTAGCTAGACTAGCAGGTTTATCTGTAGACGAACAAAATGCTGGACCGGGCACTGGTGGAATGGAAGAAGGCATTGCAGACGAAGGCAATGAATTTTCAGGCGCACTGGCCAAGGCACGAGCACAAGGTAAGAAAGAGTTTGATGTTGACGGCAAAGAATACCCAGTTAAAGAAGCACTAGCCAAAGATGAAGATACTTACGGTGACCCCGAGTTTGATGACGAGTCGGAAGAAGTGGTCAACAAGCCTAAAGAGCAGTATTATAGCATGCGTGCTAGTTCGTTAAATCCTGGCGAAGGTGATTCGGGTGAGAAAACTATGAATCCAGATCGCCCAACTAAAAATAACGGCGACAATGCGATGAGTCGCCCACCAGTACGCGAAAGCGAGAACAGATTTAAAGGTCGTTTAGCACGAGAGTACGAAAGTATTAAAAAGGTACAGAAGTAATGAAAATCCGTGAGATCCTAAGAGAAGGTGATCACGGATTTGATCCTAAGCTAGCCGATGATGCGCATCTACAGGCTATCAAAGGCGGTATCAGCATGCCCGACATCAGTATGAATAAAAGCAACGGCAGTCCCTATCAACAGTATCGATTTGGTATTGGCCTAGCAGTTGCCGACGGCAAAGGTACAAATACCATGCCACCGGCTGGTGCTTTTGCGGGCGATCCTTTTCTTACAACTTACACCGACGAAGAATTTGACATGATCAAAGATGCTGCCGAAATGACAAATGCGGGCCGTGTCAACCAAGTTACACGCAACAAAAGCGAAGAACCGCATTACGTTAATAAAAGCAGTCCGGTCAAAGATCGCGGCCACGTACAGTTAAAAAAGAAAAAACGATGAAGATTTCTGATATCATAAATGAAGATATAACCGACGGTGCGGGAAAGATTAACCCCGAACACGAAAGCGTGTTTAGTAATACTTCTACATTGCCAAATCAAAACATGAATCGTGGCAGCAGTTATCTGCACGCTATGTTCTTAAAAGCACTGGCCAGTGCCGGCGCAGGCGATACGCCCGACGGTCCTATGCCTGAAAAAAATTGGGCCGGTGGCGACCCAGTAATGACACCGTTCCACCCAGTAGAATATGAGATGATTGATCGTGCTATGAAACACGTAGGCGATACCAGATCAAAATCGTGGGGAGATAAGCGCAGCCAAGAACCAGAATCTGTACATAAAAGCAGTCCAGTACAAGCACGTAAACCTGTTGAGCTTAAAAGAAAGAAAAAATGAAACAGTATCGTATAACTAGCCAAGATTTTGTATTACCTGGAGAATCAGGAGAGGACGATGCAGTCATGCATCCTGATGATTTAGCAGAGATTAAACGTCTGGCAGGTATTGCTATCGTAGAAAACGAAGGTGCCAGCAGTCCCAGTGTCGGTGGCTATGTCAACGATACACATAATATTCCGGGAGCCAACGAAGAAGGTATTGTTAGCCCAGTAGGCAGTAATATCAGCTATACAGCTAATCAAAGAAACGAACTATTGAAGAAATATAATCCAGAAGTGGGGTCAGATCTTTGGTTTATCATAAACTTTTCAAAACCATATCTCAATGGTAGTGTAGAACAACAGATCGAACGCTACTTCAAGCAACATCCTGATCAGCGTCGACGCTATCAGCCACAGTAATCCCAAGATATTTTGCCCATCCGGAATTTTTGATCTCTACAGGTTTATGTTTCCATTTGTCTACTAGATTATAGTAGTCGGGTTTATATGGTGCACGCAAAGGTTTGACGATTTTGCTACCTTTCCAACTATTACAAGACTTACAACAGGTAACAGTGTTTTCCCAATTCGTCCTGCCGCCTATGGATCTAGGCAACACATGATCTATAGTGAGATCTTCATAGTCAAAAACTTCTCCGCAGTATTGACATGTGTATAGATCACGCAAGTAGAGATTAGTGCGGCTGTATTTGACATGTTTTTTATGATCGTAGTATTCATGTGTTACGCAGACACTGGGCACGTTCATGATTGTATGCTCGCTGCGCACTACCCATTCTGCATAGGTCTCGACTACAGATATGCGCTGTAAGTAGATTAATTTAATAGCGTTATGCCAGTGTATAACACTCAAAGGCAATACACTGATTGGCTCGTAACTTTGATTTAGTAATAGTGTGTGTGACATTAAATATATTTAACCATGAGCAAAAACAAAGAAAATATTATCGTCAAAACTCCTTATCAGCGAGAGCTCTATACAGAAGAGCAGATACGCGAGATAGCTGCCTGTGCCGATCCTGTAACTGGGCCCATGCACTTTTTAACTAATTATTTCTACATACAGCATCCTACAAAAGGTTTGTTGTTATATAAGCCTTACGAATATCAAGTGCGTTTGATACATGCTTACCACAACTATAGATTCAATATCAATCTCTTGCCCAGACAGACCGGCAAAACAGCGACTGCAGCAGGATACTTGCTATGGTATGCTATGTTTGTACCCGACAGCACTATACTAGTAGCTGCGCACAAATTTGTAGGTGCGCAGGAGATTATGACACGGGTGCGATTCGGATATGAAAACTGTCCTGATTTTGTGCGTGCAGGTGCGACTAGTTACAACAAAGGATCGATAGATTTTGAAAATGGATCGCGCATAGTAGCACAGACTACTACAGAAAACACTGGCAGGGGTATGTCAATTTCTCTGCTGTATTGTGATGAGTTTGCATTCGTTCGACCCAGCATAGCCAGTGAATTTTGGACTTCCATTACTCCAACCTTAAGCACTGGCGGTAAATGTATTATTACCAGTACGCCCAACAGTGATGAAGATCAGTTTGCTATAATCTGGCGTGATGCTAATAAAACTTTTGATGCCAACGGAAATGAAACAGATGTAGGCATCAACGGATTCAAATCGTTCCGTGCTGTCTGGAGAGAGCATCCTGAACGCGATGATGTTTGGGCAGAACAGATGCGTGCCCAGCTAGGGGAAGAACGTTTCCGTAGGGAAATGGACTGTTTGTGCAGTGACACAGAAGTAACGTTGCGCGATAAATCTGGTAAAATTTTTACTGTTACAATTGAGCAACTTAAAATGTTATTGAAGTGAGTTCATCATTTACGATATAAATACATAATGAAACTTCATAAGCATCATATTATACCTAATCATGCTGGCGGAACAGACGATGAATCTAATATAGTAGAACTTACTATAGAGGAACATGCGAGAGCACATGAATTGTTGTACGAAAAATATGGTAGAATACAAGATAAAGTTGCCTATATGGGACTATTAAAACTTGCTCCGAACGCCGAAATAATGTACACGCTTAGATCGGAATCAATGAAAGGAGAGAATAATCCAATGTACGGAAAACCTGCACCTAACAGAGGAATAAAACGTCCTGGCATCGGGGGGCGGAAAAAAGGCACAACATGGTCTGAACAAGAACGAGAATCAAAAATGAAACTGCATACCTCAGTAGAGCATAGAGAAAAAATGGCTAAGATTTATGCAGACGAAAATCGTAATAAAAAAATTGCAGAGTCTCGACGAGGGAAACCCGGGCACATAAAAGGAAAAGTTTGGTATAATAATGGAATTATTGAAAAATATTTTGTATTAGACCAACAACCTAAGGATTGGTTACGTGGAAGAATTAATAAAAAATAAGTTAAATTTTCAAATCTTAACTGATACTGGGTGGAGCGAATTTGATGGTGTACTTGATAAAGGCAATCGTCGAGTAGCACTAATTAAATTAGAACAAACATCTATTAGAGCAACACTTGATCATAAAATTTTTACAGATAAATTATACACAAAATCTGTTAAACAACTAAGGCCTGGGGATAGAATTCAAACTTTAACTGGTATACAAAAGGTTGTTTCGATTGCTATAACAGGGACGGAACCAGTATATGATCTGTTAAATGTAAAAAACAATCATAGATTCTATGCAAATAATATTTTATGTTCTAATTGCGAATTTATTATCCAAGACGAGACACTTATCAATCCATTAAAAATTGTGCACATGCACGGTGTAGATCCTATAGAAAAACAAGGACAGGTACGCTGGTACGGAAAACCCAGTGCAGGACATACTTACATGGTGGCACTGGATCCCAGTTTAGGCACAGGTGGTGACCCTAGCGCACTACAGATATTAGAACTACCGGGACTTAAACAGATCGGCGAATGGAGGGATAATCGTACTCCTATAACACGCCAGATAGTCGTGTTACGTGAAGTCTGTGAATATCTTGCAGAAATTGCAGGATTGAATAATGTCTACTATAGCGTAGAAAACAATACACTAGGTGAAGCTGCGCTGATAACTATCGCTGAGATCGGCGAGGAAAATATCAAAGGTATCTTTTTAAGCGAACCTGCACGTGCAGGTAATGTTCGCAGATATCGAAAAGGGTTTAACACTACTAACAAGACGAAACTAGCCGCTTGTGCCAAACTCAAGAGTCTAGTAGAAACTGATAGGATAGTGCTAAACAGCAAGATGCTGATCAGCGAGCTTAAAAACTTTATCGCTTCGGGACAGAGTTATAAAGCTAAAATAGGCGAAACAGACGATCTGATCATGGCACTACTGTTAGCCATACGCATGATGCAGATACTGCAAAACTATGATCCTACCTTAGAAGCCGAATTGCGTGACACAGTAGACGAATTTCAAGAACCTATGCCTTTTATCAGCTACAGATACTAACATCCGACCTTTCGCTACATTCGTTACAATAAATATATATATGTTTTTACAAAATAAGTACACCAATTACTATTATCAGATAATTGAAAGATCAAAATTAAGAGCCTCTACTAGAGTTCATGCTAAAAAATTGCTTGGCTATGTAGAAAGACATCATATTATCCCAAAAAGTCTAGGCGGGGCAGATGATTCTAAGAACCTAACGTATCTAACTGCAAAAGAGCATTTTACCTGTCACCATTTATTAACAAAAATGGTAGAAGGAAAGGCAAAAAGAAGTATGTGGCACGCACTGTGGAATATCGTAAATCAAAAACGTAACTATCAAGAAAGGTATAAAGTAACGTCTCGTACCTACGAACAAATTCGCAAAGCTAATTCTGAAGCATTATCCGAATCAAATAAAGGAAAAACATCTAATCGGAAAGGAAAACCGTGCACATGGGGTGATAAAATAAGTATAACACTAAAAGGATTTAAACCAACTCCTGAACGTAATGCCAAAGTAAGTAAAGCATTAACGGGTAAAAAGAGACCTCCGCGATCAAATAAATGGAATGAAAATTTAAAAAATTCTATCATAGCCAGCCGAATTACTTGTGAACAATGCGGGAAAAATATTACTAAAGCAGCACATACACGATGGCATGGAGCAGACTGTAAAATTGCTAAATAATTATACTATGTCTACTATTAACGAAACTAAAGAAATCGAATCCATATCCACTGCACTGTTTGACAAGGTACGCTCACGTTTCCCTAATGTCACGCTCGGTGATGAATCTGCCAAAGCTACCCAAGATCCCGAACGAGCTAGATTTTTTAACTTTACCTATGTTGACAGCTACGACGCAGATTCTGAAGGCGAAAAGTTTGGTAAAGTGACCTTGAGTCTTATCGACGAAAACAGTCTTAAAGTCTATTACGGACAGAGCATAAGCGATAAGATGGATACAGAGCAAAGACAACGCTGGTATAAATTTCTGCGTGATCTTAGACAGTTTGCCAAACGCAATCTCCTGACCTTTGACACGCGCGATATTAACAAAAGCAATCTTAAGTTGCAGGATGTTAAACAACAGGCTGGCACGGACGATGTTAGTACTGCCAATGATGTACAGATCGCAACTGAGAGTCGTATGTACGGTACAGCACACAAGAGTTATGTTGACATTGGCGAATGCAGGCTAGTGATCAAACATGACGGAGTGGTCACCGGAGAACGACCCGGCGAGCGTGCTAGAAAGATCCAAGAGATCTTTATTGAAACTCCGCAAGGCGAACGTTTCTTAGTACCGTTCAAAAGTCTACATGGTGCACGAGCACTAGCACAACACGTACAACACGGCGGTAACATACACGACGAGCGTGCAGAACACATAGCCGAGATAGTTCGTGAAATGTCAGCTATGAGCCGTTTCGTCCGTCACTGCAATCGCAGACAGTTCGAAGACACAGAAACACAGGACATGGCAGAGTCTGCTAAACAGAGACATCACGAATTGAAAAAACGCTTGCGCGGTATGAGCACAGGGCGTGGCTACACAAATTATTTCGCAGACTATGCACCAGACGTAGATGCAGATGACGGTGTAGACATAGACGAAATGCGTGAACGTTTTGTTAAAAAAGTTTACAGCGACAAGATTGATGATGCACTACCTTATGTCTATCGCGCACACAAACGCAAGAACGAATGTGACAACAGCTATGCAGATGAATTGGAAGAGTGGGCAGATGATGTTTTTGAAACTGCTTATAACACTCCCGATAATGACGATAAAGTCGAAGCATTGAACCAGATGATGAAAACACCTTTGCCTGCTGGTATAAATGGCATTGATGCACAGAACAAGATTAAGACCGTGATAGGGGACAACGATCTAAACGATGCTATCTATCATTACAGCCAGAGCCAAGGTGCAGACGCTGACACCAGACCGTTGATAAAATCTTGGATACAGGACAACAAACCAGAAATCTTAGATAAAATCAATTTTGGTGACAAGAACAGCCAAGATGCTGAAACCAATTACGTCAAACCTGTGAGCCCACAGCAACCCGCAGACAGTGTGTATGGTGCTGCTAACCCACCAGGAGATGTTGGTTTAACTAGCCAATTGGCTATGGAATCAGAAGATCCATTTGAATTATTGCGTATTTTAGCTGGTCTGAAGAAATAATCTCCAAAAATCATTGACAATGATAAATATACAAGCATATACTATAGTGTATGTGCAACATGGCTTTTTTATTATGGCACATTTTTATTAAGGAGAAAACATCATGGCTTTAACATTGGCTGAAATTCGTGCAAAACTAACCGCTACTGAAAATCGTGGCAATACCCAACAATCCGGCGGAGACAACGCCATTTATCCACATTGGAACATCGAAGAAGGTTCCACAGCAAGAGTAAGATTTTTACCAGACGGCAACACCAGCAACCCATATTTTTGGGCAGAGCGTGCAATGATCCGTTTGCCATTTGCTGGAGTCAAAGGACAAGCAGATTCAAAACCAGTGGTAGTACAAGTACCCTGCATGGAAATGTATGGCGAATCCTGCCCGGTTTTAGCAGAAGTAAGACCCTGGTTTAAAGACCCAGGTTTAGAAGAAATGGGTCGTAAGTATTGGAAAAAGAAAAGTTATATTTTCCAAGGGTTTGTTCGTGAAAACGCACTCAGCGACGACAAATCACCCGAAAATCCAATTCGTAGATTCACCATCAGCCCACAGATTTTTAACATCATCAAGGCTGCATTAATGGATCCAGAAATGGAAGAATTACCAACTGACTACGAACGTGGTCTGGACTTCCAGATCATCAAAACAAGCAAGGGTGGTTATGCAGACTATAGCACCAGTAAATGGAGTCGTAAAGAATCTGCGCTAACTGGCGAAGAAGCAGGTGCTGTTGAACAGTATGGTTTGTTTAACTTAAGTGACTTTTTACCTAAGAAACCCGGCGAAGTGGAACTGAAAGTCATCAAAGAAATGTTTGAAGCAAGTGTAGATGGACAGCCATATGACGCAGAACGTTGGGGTGCCTACTATAAACCCTACGGAGTTGAAGTACCTAATGCTGCCAAAGCCGCATCGGCTGATGACGCAGAAGACGCCGCTCCAACGGCTAAAGTTGTAACAACATCAAAACCTGCGATTAAAGCAATTGAAGCAGATGATACAGTGGAAGAAGCTGTTGAACCAGTAAAAGCAGAACCCAAAGCTGGTGGGCAGAGTGCTCAAGACATCTTGGCAATGATTCGTAGCCGACAAAAGTAAAAAGAGTATATCGGTATTCTATTTACAACAATGAAAATTTTAATTCTAGGTGATAGTTTTTCGGCTGATTGGAAGATAAAATATACAGAATCTGAAGGTTGGCCGAATTTTTTAGCCAAGGTACACGAAGTTGATAATATTGCACAAGCAGGATGTTCGGAATATAAGATTTACTTACAATTAAAGTCTTGCCAAAAAAATCTTCGCATCTATGATCAAATAATTATTAGCCATACTAGCCCTTATCGTATACCGACAGCTCTTCACCCTGTGCACCATGGCGATCTACTGCATCATTCGGCTGATTTAATTTTTTCGGATATTGAATATCATTATGGAAGTATTTTGAAAAAATTTAATAGGTCGTTAAAATCGGCGTATGATTTTTTTAAATACCATGCGGACGATCGGTATCAGGAAATTGTATATTGTTTGCTCAGAGAAAAAATAAATGAGATTATTGCCGATATTCCAACTATTGTAATAGATCATCCATTGGTACCAAAAAGATTCTTAACCGAAAGAGACATTATTACAGTAGACAATATATCTAATACCGATGATAATATTAATCATCTAACAACTCAAGACAATATAAATTTATACTTAAAAATATTGGATAAAATAAATGAAATTCATTGTCGGGGGATCTAGCACTACTAACGATCAGAGTTGGCCGACATGGGCAACTTGGACAAAAAAAAGATATGATTTAATTGAGTTTAACGATGTTAGTGTCAAAGGTTTAGGAAATGAAGTCATACTGTTAAAAACTCTACAAGTTGCTAAACAATCTCCTGACCCTTTTTTATTGGTGCAATTAACTAGCATAGATAAATGGGATTGGTATGTTGAAGACTGCGAATTAATAAAATTATTAGACAACGAGCGACACCCAGCAGTAAGATTAAATAGCACAGATGATTCTGGCTTTTGGTCCACCGGATCTCATTTTCCTCGTTGGAAAGAATATTATTATAATAATTACTTTGGTGTCAAATACTTTACATATAAAACATTACTAAACATACACTGGTTCCAGTTAGTATGCCAAAAAAATAATTGGCAATACTACATATTATTTGATAGCCCGATATTATCGGTTACTGAAAATCAATTAAATACAGGCAAACTTGATAAGACAGAATGTTTATCAACACCGCTAGTTGAAAATTCTCTTTGCCAATTAATATATGATCAAATTGATTGGACAAATATATACACTCCGGGTATAATAGGATATGCTTGTCTTAACGATCTACCTTGGTACACTAAACGGTACAAAGGACATCCTGGGAGCTTAGTACATTATAAATTTTTTAAAGATATAATCGATCCACACCTCAGTCAAATTATCCACTCGGACAAGAAAATAGATGATTTTTTGATAGAAGCAACTAAGTACCAAAATCTAGTAGATGCATAAGAAAAAATATTCGTTTTTAGAGAAGAAAAAAGATTTTTATATCTTATGGGATCATGCCACTGGGTTTGATCAAGGATTAAGAAATAATTATCTAGAGAAGCTATCCGGCACGGTCTATTTAGAATACTTTGTTAATCAAACAATAAAGGCTAATTATCCTGACATTAAATTTTGTTATAATAGTATATGGAGATCGGAATTTTTCTCAAAAATAAAACACAGTACTAATTTACCAAAAAAACTTAGTAACTTTGTATGTTCTTTTAACGGATCGGGCACTATTGCTAGGCAATTTTTAACTTCGGCTATATATAAATTTGAGTGGAATAGACTAAATTACTTTACTAAAAACTTTAAAACTACACAACATACAGTTGATGGTAATATAGCAAGTTTTTTTAGTAATACAGTAGACGAAAGATTTTATAGAAAATTTATCATAACCGACAATGAAAATTTTTATCGGGAAATCTCGGGTATAGATTATCAACAATACAATCACTTAAATAACTTAACTGTTCTATCTCCCTACATATCCGATTCTTTTGTTCAATTAATCGCAGAAACTGAGGGAACTAGATATTACCCCTTTGTGACTGAAAAATTTCTTTATGCGGTATCAAACAAGACTTTATTTTTAGTATACGGACAGCCTGGGTATGCGGATCATCTTGAGAAATATTACGGCTTTAAGAGATATAATAAAATATTTAACTATTCATTTGATGAAATAATAAATCCGGTGATAAGACTAGTTGAACTAATGACGATGTTATCAAAATTTGAAAAATTATCCAAACTTGATTGGCACGATCTCTATCTAATAGAACAGGATACGATAGAGTACAACTATGATTGGTATTTTAGTAAAAAATATTTAAAAGAATTAAAAAAATATGAATAATACTCTGTTAGTTGGCTGTAGTTTTACAGATCCAACATGGCAATCGGCTATTCCGTGGAGTGTACAGTATTCGTCTTTGGACCCATGCTATATCTCTGCTAAAGCAGGTATGGGAATTAAAGGTATATGTATTGAAGCTTTATATAGATTACTAGAACTACCAGATGTAAAAAAAATAATCGCAGTACTACCAAATTTATGGCGAATGGATATAGAGATGGATACAGAAACTTACCTATGTAATGCCATGGTTGATTTATTAAAGGTAGACAATACTGTGTGGTCCATCAGATCTCCAGCTTGCAGAAAATGGATTATCAGTGGAGGATTAAATTATGACAGAAAAACAGAATAGGCAAAGATTTTTGATTTACTATATAAACATCAAGGATTTTTAGTTTTAGCAAAAGAACATTTTAGGGCTTTACAAAACCTAATAGATTACTGTAAAATAAACAAAATTGATTTATATATTTCTGCAATACAAGATCCAATGGATCAACTTAACAATCTTGAATATATAAAATCTGATATTAAAAAACTACTTGATAATGTTGGGTACAATAATTGGTTTAAATTTGATGGAAAATTTATCGATATTTTTTTAGGGCACCAAAGGCATCCAACAACAGAAGAACATAAGGTTTTATGTGAATATATTATTAGAGGAATAAATCATGGCAATTACAAAACCGTTTGACGTAAGTAAATTTCGAAAAAGCATTACTAAAAGCATCGATGGTATCTCTGTGGGATTCCGTGATCCCGATACCTGGGTCAGCACAGGTAACTATACACTAAACTATCTTATTTCGGGAGACTTCCACAGAGGAGTGCCCATGGGCAAGGTTACGGTATTTGCTGGTGAGTCTGGTGCGGGTAAGAGCTTTATCTGTTCTGGAAATTTGGTTCGTAATGCACAACAGCAAGGTATCTATACTATCTTGATTGACACAGAAAATGCATTAGATGAAGATTGGTTAAAGGCACTAGGTGTAGATACATCAGAAGATAAACTGTTGAAACTGAACATGGCTATGATTGATGATGTAGCTAAAATGATCAACGAGTTTGTTAAAGAATACAAAACGTTACCTGCAGATGAGCGTCCTAAAGTCCTGTTTGTATTAGACAGCTTGGGCATGCTATTAACACCTACCGATGTAAATCAGTTTGAAGCAGGTGATTTAAAAGGTGACATGGGCCGTAAGCCTAAGGCATTAACAGCGTTGGTACGTAACTGTGTAAACATGTTCGGCGACTTGAACATTGGATTAGTAGCAACTAACCATACATACGCCAGCCAAGATATGTTTGACCCAGATGATAAAATCTCAGGCGGTCAAGGTTTTATCTATGCTAGCTCGATTGTAGTAGCCATGCGTAAACTTAAACTCAAAGAAGACGAAGAAGGTAACAAGATCTCCGAAGTCAAAGGTATACGTGCTGGTTGCAAGATTATGAAAACACGCTATGCTAAACCCTTTGAATCAGTGCAGATCAAGATCCCTTACGAGTCTGGTATGAACCCCTACAGTGGGTTAGTTGATATGTTTGAAGCTAAAGGTCTACTAACAAAAGATGGTAATAGACTTAAATATATACTAGTGGATGGCACCGAGATCAAACAGTTCCGTAAGGAATGGGAACGCAACGAAGGAGAGTCGTTAGATCTCGTGATGAAAGATTTTACCGCAAACCCACACAAACAAGAAAACGCAGAGGAGACTGTAGAATGACCATTGAAGTTGATGTATTAGTTGAAACATACAGTATACTAAAACAATTTGTCCCATCAAAAGATCGGCAGGAAGCAACTGATAGCTTAGTTAGCGTATTAGTAGATATGTTAGGCGACCACGAACTAGAAGAATTTTGCTCAGCTGACAGTCTATTAAAACGTGCTTTGAAAGAATACGGGCACGAAGATGAATCTGAAGACGATTCTGAAAATTGGGAATAAATGTTTTACAATCGAATAGTTGCTGATTTAAGTGTAATACCGGAGTTCATTGGGTACTATGAAAATGAACTCCAACAGGCACGAGGAGAAATTAAGATACGCGGTAACGTGGAAAAGGCGCTGGCTAATCTGCCAGGGGAAACAGAATTCCGCTTTAGTCAATTACAAGAAATTGAAGCGGTCTTAGAATATCTAAACATACAGCTACGTAAGATACGTCAAAAGCACTATAAGAAATACCTTGAAAGCTATGCACGTGCATTAACCAGCAGAGATGCAGAAAAATACGCTGAGGCCGAGGATGAAGTCATTGACATGGAAACTATTATCAATGAAGTGGCACTATTGCGCAATAAGTGGCTAGGAGTCATGAAAGGATTAGAAAGCAAAAATTTCATGGCTGGGCACATAGTAAGGTTGCGCACAGCTGGTATGGAGGACATAGCAGTCTAATGGATCCAAAACAACGTGCTAACGAATTGCTAGAAAGATTTAATCGTTGCATTCTGGCACGACCGCGTCACGGTGCAGTAGACATACAGTTAGAAAAAGATGCAGTAGCCAAATGGGCTTATCATCTTTCTACACAGCGCAGCTGGGGAACAGAAAATGAAATAGTTGAAGCTTGCCACCAGCTCGAATCTAGACTAGAGCAATTAGAAAAAAAACTAATCATCGAGATCATTACTAATGGGACTGTTTAGAAACGCACATGCTAGCCACGATCATAGTCTTGGCATATTAAAATATCTATACGAGTACGATAGTTTTCTGGATAATTTGCGTGTTATAGCAGATATGGGCTGTGGTGCAGGATTAGACGCAAAGTGGTGGGCCACTTTACATACTAGAGATAATCCGCCAGAACCACACAACTATACTGTCTATGCTGTAGATAAAAATATTAAACAACTGTTACCTGAAGTAAAATCCATACCCAATATAGTCCCTATCGACGGGGACTTCCACGAAAGGATTATACCTAGACAGGTTGATTTGATATGGGCGCATGATGTACTGCAACATAGCCGTGATCCTTTTCGATGTCTCGCTAGCTGGAAAGAAGCAATTAATGTTAATGGTATGCTAGTGCTAGCAGTTCCGCAGACCACGTACATCGATGGATTGACTAACAGTCTAGTTGTATCCAACTATAGCAATCAATATTACAGTTACAATCTGCTAAATCTAATGTATATGTTGGCTATATCGGGATTTGACTGTAGAGATGCATATTTCTACAGGGAAATGGGAACCCCGTGGCTCTATGCAGCAGTCTATGCCAGCGAACACGGCCCACTGACAACAGATGCTACATGGTATGACCTAGCTGAGCGTAATCTTATCAACGACAGCTTGATACACAGCATCAACACATACGGCTATGCTAGATTAGACAGCATAGTAGTCAGTTGGCTGGATAAAGATAATTATCTCATACGCGATTGATACAATTTCTACTAGATAAATAATATATTATGTCATTAGCCCAACAATTAAAAGATATCATACGTGATGAACAATACTTGCCTGCAGAGATGCGAGGCATAGTAGATGAGATTTCTGCCACAGCAGTAGAAATGCTAAAAGTAGCAACATCCAGTCTCAGCGAGGCAGTATATTCAGGTGCAACTCCTAACAAAGATTTTATATTGAAAGCTAATCGGGCCTTCCTGGATGAAGTATTAAATTCCTTTGGTGCGGAACATCCTGAACAGATTGCTAAATTAAAACATCTAATAGAATATGTTAAAAACGAAGAAAACATAAGAAAAATATCTGCTAAACCCGGTGTGCAAAAAGCTACTACTGCAGCCATTAAAGGTATACGGCTTAACACTCGCGGTGAATTCGTAGTTAAAGACAAAGAGATTAGGGATATAGCGGATAGATTTGCTAAACGTTTTAGTCTCAAACCAATTTGGGCGAGAAATCTAATAGGCATGTTTGACATCAGTATACCCTATGCAGATCGACTAAAGTTCCTTGAAGCCTGTGAAAAAGGAACAGCTCTTGATGTTAGCGACATGATCAAACGAGGTCAAGGATCTTTAGAAGATGTAGTTACGACCAAGATACCTAAAATACGCGAAGTATTTGCTAGTGTACAGGAAACATTGTTTGATATCAGCTTAAGTACTGGACAACGCGGTGCTACAGGCCCATTTGAAGCACTGATAGCTATCATGGGTGGCGGTAGGAAACCTAGTTCGCAAGAAGGGGGTGATATTGTTGTCAAAAGCGAAGGCAAAGATATAAAATTAGAATTAAAATCAGGCAGCATCAGCATCAAGGCAGAAACTGGTAAAGTTAGTGGTCTTAGCGGTGCCTGGTTAGATAGTACTGCCGGAGGAGAAATAAGTCCGTCTAAACTTAGATCTGTAGCCGATAGTTGGTTGGCAAATAATTTTCCCTTGGCATTTAAAAATGCACAATTATCTGACCTTTGGAAAAAATCAGATTTTAGACCTGGGGATAGATTTAAAAAAACTAATTTAGTAAATTTTAGCAATTTTTTAAAACTATCCGAAAAGAAAAAACCGGGCATGTCTAGGGAATTCATTGGAAACATGATGTCGACTATGTTTCCTAGTATTACTGCTATCAAGGGCTACGATTTTTCAGAAGCAGTGGAAAATATCATCGATTCGATATATCACTCTGATAATAAAGCTATCGCCAAAGAACAAGGTGTAATGGCATTATTAGAATATATCGTTGGCAAAGGCAATGATGGGTTTCTGCTATGCAATAACAGTACACAGGAATATAAAGCGATCATGGGCGTTAAAGGTGTACTCGATCTTTATCATTCTAACGACACTAGCCTCGAGAAAAGCATAGTAAGATTTGAAGACCCAATGACCATGTTACAAAAAACTACAAAATGCAGCCCTAGTATATATTTTGGACCGTCAAATACCAGCATTCGTGCTAAAAAATATGCTGAAAAGTTCATGAGCGACCCTGAACGTGTTCGTTTACGTGCACGAGCAGAAGCAGCCGGGGATCCGGTCTTTAATCCAGATCATCCGATTAATGCAGATATGCCTCCGGTCGCACCTATTAAGATAAAAGCACAACCGACGCCCCGGACCAAAAGAAAAATAGTTTCAGAACCCGTTAGAAAAAAACGAACATAGTAAAAATTGACATATAATTCCTTTTAGTATATTATAAAAGCTCATTTACTATAAATTAAGGAATAGCTATGTTTGAAACATTAGAAATCCGCAGAGCCGCTAACGGTTTTATTTTAGTTGTTAATACTGAAGATGAATCCAATGAGTTTGTGTATGATACCGAACGCAAATTACTACGTGTAGTTAAACAATATCTAGGCGAAAGAGTTAGCAAGGAAGAAGCCGGCAATTGATGCACTACGCACTCGTGACCATGCACGATGAAAACTATCGTGCGCTAGCTAAAATCACAGTCAATAATAAAAATGAGTACTGCTATAGGCACGGCTATAGTTTTTTCCTCAAGAATGAAAATTTCAGTCAAGGCAGGCATATCTACTTTGATAAGATTAGATACAATCTCGAGATATTAGAAAAAAATCCACAGTTAGATTGGATATGGTGGCTCGACTGCGATGCCGTTATAACCAATTTTACCATCCCTTTTGCTGAATTCTGCGATGATCGGTACGATTTTGTTATTGCAGTGGATCGATACTCTATAAATAATGGCAGTTACTTTATAAAAAACAGCAGTCTAGCAAGACAATTTTTGTATGATGTACTGGCACTAGAGGAAGTTTATCTCGATCATCAATGGCCTGAGCAACAACCGATGATTGATTTGATAGAGATAGACGACAACTACCGTGCCATGACCAAGATACATCCACAGAGAGATTTTAATAGTTTCGATTATGATTTCTATTATAGAGATCACGGAAATACACACGATTGGGACATAACTGGAGCCAATGGAAACTGGCAACCGGGCGACTTTGTCTGTCACTATCCTGGTATTAAATACGAAACTAAGATAGATCTAGCGAAAAAAATATTAGAGCAAATCGTACGATGAAATTTACACAAGCATGGCACCAACTGAAACATTGGCAAGAAGAACGCAGACGTGAAATTTTACCTGAAGTTATCGACCGTACAGGTAATATAATACAGCATGGCCCATTTGCTGGATTAAAGTTAGCGCCTGAATGGTGCTGGGGCGATGGTGATCACGCAGCAAAATTGTTAGGCATATATGAATGTGAGTTATACGATGCTACACTGTCGCACTTAAACAATAAACCGGACCTTATTGCTAACATTGGATGTGCTGAAGGATTTTGGGGCGTAGCCTGTGCCAGTAAAATAGATGCTGATTTATTTTTTGTTGATGTGGAACCGCGTGCCTTAGAACTAGCAGGTAAGAATGCACAGTTAAACGACATTAAATATGCAGGTACAACAGAATTTGATACAGATAAGTTTAATGCATTCTTAAACAAATATAATAATCCGTTTGTGTTCATGGACTGTGAAGGTGCGGAATTAGATTACTTGGATCCTGTAAAAGTACCTGAAATCATTCGTGCCAGCGTAGTAGTAGAAACACACGATTGCTTTATCGAAGGTGTCTCTGCTACTGTCGCCGAAAGATTAGCCGATTCGCACGATATACAAGTAATCATGCAAGGTGCAAAAAATCCCTGTGTAGATCCGATTAATGATTTTGGCGACGAAGATAAATGGATCCTAGTAAATGAAAACAGACCACACACCATGTTCTGGTTAAGCATGTCACCTAAACAACGATGAAAATATACGACTGCTTTCCATTTTACAATGAATTAGACTTGCTAGAATTAAGACTCTGTGAATTATACGATCATGTGGATTATTTTGTCTTAGTAGAAGCCAATACAACCTTTACTAGCAGACCCAAACCCTACTATTACGAAGAAAATGCTCTGAGGTATCAACAGTGGGCAGACAAGATCATACACATAAAAGTCAGTGACATGCCCGGTGACACCAACCCCTGGGTCAATGACATTTATCAGCGCGATCAGATCGCTAGAGGTATAGTCAACGCAAATCCCGACGACCTCGTAATTATTAGTGACCTTGACGAGATCACGAGACCTGCAGCAGTTGAGCACATGCGGCAAAGCTCAAACAATTTATTTGCCCTACGCATGCCGCAGTTTAACTTTAAATTTAACTACATGCGCAGCCACATCGAACCTTACGTTGTCTGGGGTATGGCAACAAAAAGAAGTCTACTAGATCATATACAACCCGACGCACTGCGCCAGATGAGATTCCAATTTTTTGATAGACCTTTAAATTATCAGCAGGACGACGTAGAAGTAGTAGAGCATGCAGGGTGGCATTTTGGTTACATGGGCGATAATCAATGGTTAAGAGACAAAGCACAGAGTTTTGCACATCAAGAGATCAACTACCCAGAATTCGTTGATAACATAGATCTAGAAACCAGCATAGCTAATCGCATGCACTGGGGAAATTATGGAGAAGAAAGATATACTATAGTCAAACTAGATAGCTATTTTCCAGAAACCTTAACTAAAAATCAAGAACAATATCAGCCATGGATTTTACCAGATTTTGAAGTTCGGGCTCTTGATATTTTACCAGAATACAAGTATAATACCTAAAAGGATTTAATAATGACAAAAAGAGTATTAATCACGGGTGGGGCGGGATTTATTGCACACCATGTAGTAGATAAAATTTTACGCGATACCGACTGGTCTATAGTTACGTTAGATAGATTAGATATCTCAGGAAATCTCAACAGATTACACGATGTATTAAAGGATCACGACCCTAAGGAAGTAGCCAAGCGTGTGCGTGTAGTGTTCCACGATCTCAAAGCAGAAATTAATGAAATGATTGCAAAAGCCATTGGACCAGTGGATATAGTACTGCATCTTGCTGCTAGCAGCCATGTAGATCGCAGCATACAGTATCCGATGGAGTTTGTGCAAGACAATACAGTAGGCACAGTTAATATGTTGGACTATGCTCGTTGGCATCTACCGGACTTAGAACGTTTTGTCTATTTTAGCACAGATGAGATTTTTGGAGTAGCACCAGTGGGCATAGCATATAAAGAGTATGATCGGTATAATAGTACCAATCCTTATTCGGCTAGCAAAGCCGCAGCTGAGGAATTCTGTGTAGCCTACGAAAATACCTATAAGATGCCGATAGTGATTACGCATACCATGAATGTATTTGGTGAGCGCCAGCATCCGGAAAAATTTATACCTATGTGCATTCAGCGGGCAAGAGATGGAGAACGGGTTTTCATCCACGCTGACCCTACACGTAGACATGCTGGCACACGCATGTACATCCATGCACGTGATGTAGCTGAGGGATTGATGTTTATTTTAGATCTTAAGGATTACAAACATCAAGGCGATTATGGACATGCTAAATGTCCAAAATTCAATCTTGTAGGCACAGAGGAGATTGATAACTTGACCTTAGCACAGATGATCGCACGTGCAGTAGGAAAACCTTTAAACTATGAGATGGTAGATTTCCACGGCAGTAGACCTGGGCATGATCTGCGCTATGCGCTAGATGGCGGTTTGTTGAAAAGTCTAGGTTGGGAACCTAAGATTAAATTAAGTGAGCGCATTGAGGAAATGGTACGCTGGACTCTGGAGAATGATAGATGGCTACTCAAGTAAAACATCTTTTCGTAGTAACCAGTGCTATTAACAGCAAGTTTGGTGTATTTTCTCCTGAAGAAAGATTACAACAAACATTAGATACTATCGCCAGTATTAAGGCTCGTATTCCTGATGCACGCATTGCTATTATGGAATGTTGTGGCACACCTATACGCAATGATCAAGCGGCACAATTATGCTCAGCCAGTGATTATTTCTTTGACTACAGTCAGGATCCGGATGTACAAGGTCTATACGACAGCGACAACTGGGACGTGGTTAAAAACGGAACAGAGATCATGGTGTTTGGTCGTGTGTTGGCACGTTTGCACAACGAAGGGCATTTAGATACCGTAGATCGTATACACAAGATGTCGGGTAGATATTTACTGAACGAACAGTTTGACCCCGCTATGTACGATCATGAAGCTGTACAGGATAAGATCATTATCGGCCCTAAGTATGCTAGCCAGTTCCCTGTTGAACTAACACAACAGAGCTGGCAGTATATGGCCAGACTCTGGAGTTGGCCACAGTCGCTGACTGATGAAGTAATCAGCGTCTACGAGGATGGATTTTTATTTTTTGCTGAGCGTGTAGCCAACGGTGGTTATATCGATATCGAACATGTACTGGCACATTTTTTAAATCCAGATCATGTAGTAGAGATTGCTAACCTAGGTGTAGAAGGTCGCATAGCACCTACTGGAACAGAGATAAAAAATTAATGGAAAATTGTCACGAGATCACTGAATGTCTAGCCTGCGGTAACCGAGATTTAATTTTAACATTAGATCTTAAAGAACAACCCTTGGCTAATAATTTCCAAAAAAACCCAGGCATATACCCGGGCGTTGATGTATTTCCATTGGCAGTAAATCGTTGCCAAGATTGCGACCATTTACAACTTACTCATGCAGTCAATCCCGAATTGATTTACACACATTATCTATATGTCAGCGGAACCAGCGGTACATATCGTGAGTATATGAAATGGTATGCTCGTTTTGTGCACGAAACATTCACTGCCTATACACAGCGTATGGGTCCGTACACAGTTTTAGATATTGGCTGTAATGATGGTAGTCAATTAGATGCGTTTAAAGACCTAGCCTGGCGTACACACGGTGTAGATCCCGCAGATAACTTGTACGAGATCAGCAGTAAAAAACATCCGGTGACGCATGCATTCTGGGGCAAAGGAGCAGCATCAAAATATTTGAATTCCTTGGATGTCATCACAACACAGAATGCATTTGCACACATACCAGATCCCTTGACATATCTGCAACTATGCCGTGATTGTCTTCGGGATGATGGCAAAATCTTTATCAGCACCAGTCAAGCTGATATGGTGTTAAACGGAGAGTTTGATACTATCTATCACGAACACATCAGTTATTACAATGCAGAATCTATGCAAGCTCTAGCTGAGCGTGCTGGATTATATCTGATAGATGTAGTTAAAACACCTATACACGGGACTAGTTATATCTTTGTCTTAGCCAAGCGCCCGGCAAATTCTGCTCGCGTTGAAAATATATTGGCTACAGAATCGAAACTACATTGTGGATCCACATATCGGCAGTGGCAGGCAAGAGTTGAAAAAAGCCTAGTAGATCTCAAGGAAGAGATCGCAAATTATCGTGATTTTGGATATCCCATCATAGGATATGGGGCTGCTGCCAAAGGTTCTACGCTGATCAATGCCAGCGGTATACATTTAGATTGTGTCATCGATGATAATCCCTTGAAGCAAGGATTATACTGCCCGGGCACAGATATACCTATAGTTGGTATAGATTATCTGGATCACATTGATAAAGAAGACAGTGTAGTATTTGTGCCATTGGCATGGAATTTCTATGCTGAGATCAAAAATAAGATTTTAAATCGTAGGAACAATGAGAACGACATGTTCCTGCGTTATTTTCCTGAAGTTGGTGTCGAGTTCCAATGAAACCCACACGGATCTTAGTGCAACGCAGAGCAGCCATTGGCGATGTGATCATGAGCACCGGAGTAGTGCGCGAGCTAAAAAAACGCCACGAAAACAGCGAGATCTATATGGCCACCGATTTTCCTGAGCCCTATCGCAATAATCCCTACATTTCCGGAATAGTATCTGTGGATGCTGTGAAATCGCACATAGCAGAATTTGATATCTATATCAATCTAGATGATGCATACGAGCATAATCCACAGCGACATTATCTAGACAGTTATTTCATTCGAGCCTTTGGGTCTAAGACGCCTGATCAGCATGTAGAACTATTCCCTGATGCCACCGATCAAGCTCGTGTGCGTGCATTAATGTCCAACGCAGAAAAAAAATACATAGTGGTGCATATGCGTAACTGGCACTGGGCAGCTAAAAATATTACCTTAGATACATGGTTAAGCGTATTTGAGTTGTTATTTGAACAGCGTGCAGACTTTAATGTGGTCTGTGTAGGCGGTTCCACTGACTACTACATTGAGCATCCACTATTCATTGACGCACGCGGCACTACCAGCCAACAGATTAAACTATTATGTGATCATGCCCGTTGTTTTGCTGGTATCGATTCTGGCCCCTATCACTGTGCATCAGCCAGTGATACACATATCATTGCGTTACTGACACACTTACATCCTGAACGCATACTACCTTATCGCCACTGGGAATTTGGCTGGCACGCTACTGCCGTACAGACAGAAGAAGACTGCCGCGGTTGTAATGATCTGCAACAGACTCCTGTGCGCCAATTGCAGTGTGTAAAAGGCGATTACCGTTGTTCGGGTAATTGGGATATTCAACGAATAGCAAACACTATTTTAGGAACACTGTAATGGAACATTTTTATCAGACTATACAAGGCTGGTTCATCTATCAAGAGATCTACGATATAGCAGTACAGTCAGCAAACGACGGCGCACATTTTGTTGAGGTTGGATCGTGGCGCGGACGTAGTACTAGTTATATGGCAGTTAATATTGTTAACAGCGGCAAAAAAATACGTTTCGACACAGTAGATACCTGGCGTGGCAGCTTGGATGAAACTGTACATCAGACAGATCCCGCTGTGATCAACGATACTCTATACGACGAGTTTTTACAAAATATAGAACCAGTAAAACACATAGTCAATCCTGTGCGCATGACCAGCATGGAAGCAGTCAAAACTTATGCAGATGACAGTTTAGATTTTGTGTTGATAGATGGTGGGCATTCATACGAGGACGCATCGGCTGATATAACAGCATGGTTAGCTAAACTTAAACCCGGTGCGTTACTAGCAGGAGACGATTATGAATGGCCGGGTGTAAAACAGGCTGTGAACGAACTATTACCTGGGTTCACACATTTCCCGCGAATAGGTTGCTGGGCATACTTTAAACAGGCATAATATGAAGACATATCGACATTCGGGCACCCTTGGTGATTTAATCTATTCGTTAGCGATTGTTAAAAAATTAGCCGCGGTTGAACCTGCTAAATTTTTGGTGGCGTTAAACAACATCGAAAACTGTGTAGCACAGTATGGATATAAACCCGAAGAAGTTGATCCAGCACACCGTGGACGCTTTACCGAACAAGACTATGCATGGTTGCAACCCTTGCTTGAACGGCAGAGTTACATTGCAGAATCGGGAACATGGAAGCAAGGCGATATTGAGCCCAATGTAGATCTTGATCGTTTTCGAGGTACACTGTTCCGCGGATTTGAAGGCAACTATGTGCAGGCATATCATCTGGCATTTAACATTCCATTTATGATGTTGGATTACGACACACCTTGGCTTGAAGCAGATCCTGTAACTGTAGCACCAGTAGTTATCAGCCGAACTGCTAGATATCGTAGCCCCGATGGCGATGCCCGCTGGCAGGAAATTATGCAAGATATCAATCTCAAACAAGATGCTGTGTTTGTAGGCACAACAGCAGAACACGCAGAGTTTGAACAGACTATTGGGCAGATGGTACCTTATCGTCCAGTACAAGATTTCCTACAGTTAGCTAGTATAGTAGCCGGTGCAGAGCTTGTCTGTGCTAACCAAAATTTTGTCTATAGTTTGGCTATGGGACTAGGCAAAAGTGCTGTATTAGAAACGATCAAGATCAAACCACTGCAACAGAACGAGTGTTTCTTTCCCAGAACAAACATCACTTATTTCTAAATATAAATAACTTTTGGTAACCAGAGTCGTTGACTTGGTTGCTATCTTCAAGTAAAATTTAGTTTTAACAATTTCTATTCATTTTTAACAAGGAGAAACATGATGAATCTAAAACCGCTATTAGATAGGGTAGTAGTTCGCCGAGTTGACAGTGAGTCTGTGACCAAAGGCGGCATCTTTATTCCTGACGCAGCTGCTGAAAAAGCTGATCAAGGTACTGTGCTAGCAGTGGGTCCGGGCAAACGTGATCAAAACGGGCAATTTATTGGTATCACGATCAACACCAACGACCGTGTGTTGTTCAGCAAAACTGCTGGACAAGCAGTCAAAGTTGATGGTGAAGAACTATTGATCTTAAAAGAGGACGAAGTCCTTGGTATTATTACACAGTAAGGAGACAGAAATATGGCAGCTAAAGACGTACAGTTCGGCAACGACAGCCGTGCAAAAATGGTAGAGGGTGTGAATACCCTTGCTAATGCAGTTAAAGTAACATTAGGTCCTAAAGGTCGTAATGTAGCTATTGAAAAAAGCTACGGTGGACCAGCACTAACCAAAGATGGTGTAACAGTAGCTAAAGAAATAGAATTAAAAGACAAATTGCAGAACATGGGCGCACAGATGGTCAAGCAGGTAGCCAGTAAGACCGCTGATGCGGCCGGTGACGGTACTACTACTGCAACAGTGTTAGCACAGTCTATTGTTAAAGAAGGTATGAAGTATGTAACAGCAGGTCATGACCCTATGGATCTAAAGCGTGGTATTGATCGAGCTGTGCGTGTTGCAGTAGAGTCACTAGATCAATTAAAAAAACCCTGTGAAACTTCAGAAGAGATCGCACAGGTAGGCAGCATCAGTGCCAACGGTGATGCCACCATCGGTAAGATGATTGCTGACGCTATGACACGTGTGGGTAAAGAAGGCGTTATCACTGTTGAAGATGGCAAAGGCTTGCAGGACGAATTGGATGTTGTAGAAGGTATGCAGTTTGATCGTGGCTACATTAGTCCATATTTTATTAACAACGCAGACAAACAAATTGTTGAGCTCGAACAACCATTTGTATTATTGCACGACAAAAAAATCTCTAGCATCCGCGATCTAATTCCAGTATTAGAACAGGTTGCCAAAGCCGGTAAACCTCTGCTGATCGTAGCAGAAGATGTTGAAGCAGAAGCATTAGCAACATTAGTGGTCAATAATGCACGTGGGGTAGTTAAGACCTGTGCTATCAAAGCACCGGGATTTGGCGATCGTCGCAAGGCCATGCTAGAAGATCTAGCTATCTTGACTGGTGGCAAGGTCATCGCTGAAGAACTAGGGCTTAGTTTAGAAAAGACCACCGTTAACGATCTAGGCATGGCTGGGCGTGTTGAAATCACCAAAGACAATACCATCATCATCGATGGTGCTGGATCAGCAGATGCTATTGCTGCACGTGTTAAATCTATTCAAGTGCAGATCGATGAAGCTACTAGTGATTACGACAAAGAAAAACTGCAGGAACGTGTGGCTAAATTAGCCGGTGGTGTTGCTGTGATCCGTGTTGGAGCTGCAACAGAAGTTGAAATGAAAGAGAAAAAAGATCGCATCGACGACGCATTACATGCCACTCGTGCTGCGGTCGAAGATGGTATCGTAGCAGGTGGTGGTGTCGCATTGGTTCGTGCACAACAGGCAGTTAAGGCGTTGACTGGTATAAACGCAGATCAACAGGCTGGTATCAACATTGTAGCACGTGCCATGGAAGAACCATTGCGTGCTATCGTGTCAAACGCAGGCGAATCAGCTGATGTAGTACTAAATGCAGTAGCACAAGGCACAGGCAACTATGGCTATAATGCTGCCACAGAACAGTACTGCGACATGCTAGAAGCTGGTGTAGTTGATCCAACTAAAGTTACAAAAACGGCATTAATCAATGCTGGCAGCGTAGCTGGCTTGCTATTAACTACGGATTGCACTATAGTTGATCTTCCAAAAGACGCTAGTGATCCACAACCACAGATGCCGGGGATGATGTAATATTCCTTGTTGTTAAGCCCGCTTTGGCGGGCTTTTATCTTTATAGGAGGCAATACCTTTATGAAAAAAATATTATTTTTTCTTTTTTTAATTATTCCAATTATATCTAATGCTAGTGAATCGATAACATTAGTAGTTCCTTTTCCAGCAGGTGGTGCCACTGATACGATAGCAAGAGTCGCTGATCAGATGTTAAATGATGCAAATATTTCTTCTGTGGTACTAAACAAACCGGGGGCTAATAACGTTATAGGAACTAATTTTGTTGCTGAACACGCTACCGATGGAAAGATTTTTTTAATAGGAACTAACGGATCGCTAGCATCAAATTTAGTATTTCCGGCAGAAGGCATGGAATATAATAAAAATACTTTTGATCCTGTTGTATCACTAGGTACTATTAGTTTTGTATTATCTGTACCTTATTCGAGTCCCATTAAAAATTATGCAGATTATGTTAATTATGTAAAAATCCATCCGGATAAATTTATTGTTGGTTTTTGGAATAGAAATACTGCTAATATCTTCTACGCCTGGGCAGAAAAAGAACATCTACCTCGTCCAACTATAGTCATCTATAAAGGTGCTACTCCGGAAATGTTGGATCTTTTAGGTAATCATATCTTTTCGACTTGGGACACCTGGTTGCATGTGAAGCCACAGGTTGAAGCAAAAAAACTTAGAGTATTAGCTGTTTTAGATAGTAATAATCTCAAATCTATACAAAAGATTGTCACAGATCATAAAGTTATTTCTATAGGAAAAAAATATCCCGATCTTGACACTGTAGTTTGGTTCGGTATATGGGCTAAACATGGAACAAGTTCCGATATAATTAAACAGATAAATACTATTATCAATCGCCAATTATCCAATCCAAAATATAAAATAAAATTAGAAAAATTAACTGTTGAACAATCGGGTGGCACAGCAGAAGATTTATTAAAAATACAAAAACAAAATATCCAGGTACTCGAAAATCTTAAAAAATGAATTTATTTAGTAATCCCTGGGATAATCCATATTCGCCATATTATCTAGTAGATGATAAAAAGTACTACAGTCCCTTTGAAGCACGGCGGGCAATTAAAGAATCGGGCACCACTAACTATAGATATGTATTTTTAGAGAACGTATACGATAAATTAGATTGGACTAAAGAACCTACTGAATCCTGGGATCAATTGTGTTTACAACGAGCACTACAGCTAAGACAGAAATATAAAAAATTAAAACTACTTTGGTCGGGTGGCAGCGATAGCGGGCACGTATGGCGTATATTTGAACAGAATAATATACCCATTGATGAACTAGTTATGTTGTATACCGATTGGCATCCACTGAGGGCCATTGAATATCGAGATTATATGTTGCCACTGGCATTAGATATGGTCAAACGGCACCCACATATGAAGATAAGGGAAATCAAACTTAATGAATCACAGTTTAATTATCTAATGTTAGGGGATAATTTTTTCGAAGGATCGGAGTCAAGGATAACTAATACTGTTTATCTACCTCATCATTTCGCTCATGGACTAGTCACACAGGATCCTGATGGAGATAATTTAAATACTGGATATATTCTAGGATTGGAAAAACCAAATTTAATGATCAGAGGAGGCAACTTTATATTTGTAAATCACGACATCGAAGGTAAATGGTGGATTTATAATATGCCAAATCTTGAATATTTTTACTGGGCACCGGACTTACCTGAGCTGTTTTTAAAACAATGTTGGTTACAGATAAATTATATAGAACAACATTATCCCGACGCAGATGCAGAATTTATGAAAAAATTCCAGGATGCAAAAGGTCTGTATTATAGCGAATTCTGCGATGCCACTGGTAGAGGAAATATAATATGCCAGCAACTAGGAGATGGTAAAAATAAAAGCCACGATAATTATCATTGGTCTATACAAAAAACTATAGCCTATGGGAGAGACAGTGACCTAAAAAGTTTCCATACTTGGAATTATGCTATGCAGACTCTTAAAAAAGAAAATAGCGATATGTTTGTTGATGGAGATCCGCATAAAGGTTTCTTGCCAATATTTGGTAAGCAATATTTCATTAAAATACAAAATAAAAAAATTATTAAATAAAATCATTATGATAATAAGTCCTTTTGATGATCCTAAAAAAAATCTACATGGTGCCTATTGGTTAGTCAACGGAAAAAAGATTTATAATAAATTTGAAGCTCATAAATTAAATGAATCCACTGGCATGAAAGATGCAAGGTTTGTTTTTATGGAGGATAGTTACGATAAACTAGATTGGACCAAAGAACCTTCAGAATCGTGGGACTATTTATGTCAGCAGAGGGCTCTACAATTAAGACAGAAATATAAAAAATTAAAACTGTTCTTTTCGGGTGGCAGCGATAGCGGACATATCTGGCAAGTCTTTGAAAAAAATAATATACCCATTGACGAGTTAATCTTGTGCTACTCGGATCATCATCCGTTACGATTGTTGGAATTCCAAAACTATGTTTATCCAACAGCAATTAAACTAGTTAAGAATCATCCTGAGACCAAGATCAGAATCATTAACCTAGGTATTGATAATTACGATCTTTCGATAAAAAACGACGCATTTCTTGAAGGTGATGATGCAAAAACTTCCTCCTGGTTTTATGTCCCTCACTATTGGGGATGGGACGCATTTACCCAAGACCCCGACAGTAATAGTCTAGACACAGGATACATGATTGGTCTAGAAAAATCAAGAGTACAATTATATAATAATAACTATATCTTTAGACATAGCGATCAAGATATACTATTTTGGTTTTATCATCTACCGACTGTAGAATATTTTTATTGGGCACCAGATATGCCCAAATTATTCTTAAAACAAACCTGGATGGTAGTGAATTATCTCGAAAAATATTATCCTGATGCCGATTATGTATTTCTAAATAAATTCCAAGATAGGACCGGAGTGTCGCATCCTCTTTTATATAAGGAATGGTGTAATGCCAACGGCAGAGGGAATCTACTGATTGAAGAGTGCGGAAATGGGACTAATAAAATGGCAGGAAACTACCATTGGGCTATACAACAGTCTATTAATTTCGGAAAAAATCAAAATTTAAAAAGTTATCGTATATGGGATGATACCATGCAAGATTTATCACGCAACTGGGCTAGATTTTTTCGAAACAACGACCCATTAAATGGTTTTAGACCAATATTTGGAAAACCTTATTTTATTAAAATACGCGATTCAAAACTTATAAAATAGTCGACATAAAAATAACAAAAGTATATAATCATTACTTCAGTAAAGGAGCAAACATATGACTCTAGACGAAGAAATGTTGTATTATTCTCGCGAAGACTTCAATAAGTGGGTAGAAATGATGGAAGAAGACGCACGAATCGAAGAATGCAATCTACAGGCACAGCTGGTGCAAAACACAGAGTTTGATACAGCAATTTTTGGTTGACCCGAAAATACCAAAAGTCTATAATAATACATATAGTAAAGATTTAGGAGTATGTATGCCAAGACAGCGTCGACGTAGATCAGATTGTAATCATGCAGTCTACTGCCTAGAAAACACAGTAACAGGTGAGCAGTATATTGGTATAACAGTAGCATCGGGCTCAGTGACTCGTGCATTAAAAGTTCGTGTACAGAAACATGTGCGCAGGGCGTTGACAGAAAACAAAGATTGGACACTTTGTCGTAGTATACGTGAGCACGGTGCAGAAAACTTTGTCTACTTCTTGTTAGAAACAGTGCGCGGACGCAAGTCAGCTCATGCACGTGAACGTGAATTGATACGTGAGTATGCACCAGAATTGAATACTTTTTAGCAGTGTGTTGTAAGTGTTATTCATGATGTAACCTCCAAAAACTTTTCCCGCTCTCGTAGCGGGATTTTTTTATTCTATAACTACCTAAAATAAGTATCTATATGAATACCTGGACTTTTGATAAATCAGTGGCAGATAATTTTGAAGAGCATGCAAAAAAACATATACCAAATTATCTAAAGGTCATTGAGAAGGCACTGTCTGTCTGCCAACGTTACCCAACGAATTCCAAAATCATTGATGTGGGAGCAGCAGTAGGTACTACGTTAAGAACATTAAATCGGCAAGGGTTTGATAATCTCTATGGCGTTGATAATAGCCAGGATATGCTAGATAAAATTGATACTGATATAGCTAAATTAATCTGTAAAGATAAGTTTCCAGTAGAGGAAGCGCCATTTGACATAGTTATAGCCAATTGGACACTTCATTTTATCAAAGACAAAACAGAATATTTAAAAGATATCTATAAGTCTCTGAACCCCGGCGGAGCATTAATACTATCTGAAAAAACATCAACAGATCAGCTGCCTACAGATTTTTACTACGATTATAAAAGACAGCAGGGTGTGTCTGAACAGGAAATACTAGATAAAGCTAATAGTCTAATTGGTAAAATGTTCGTAGAAAATCCACAGTGGTATATAAATATACTGAGCGAACTAAGTTTTAAACAAATTTATATCATTGACGCAGACTGGTGTTTTACCAGTTTTCTTGCAATAAAATAATCCCACACTATGGAAAAAAATATGAAAAAATATCTATTACTCTTTTTACTTTTGTTACCGTGTTTGGCTACAGCTGGAAATATCGAAATCGTTGTGCCTTTTCCGCCCGGTGGGGCCACAGACACCTTGGGCAGGATTGCTGCTCAAGCTCTATCAGAGTCCGGAGATAATGCAATAGTTTTAAATAAACCTGGTGCTAACAATGTTATCGCTGCTAACTATGTAGCACACGCTCGGAAAGATGGAAATACACTGTTTGTTGGCGCAACAGGTGCTCTAGATGCCAATCTAGTCTACGGAGTACCGGATATGAATTACAATGAACATAGTTTCGCTCCTATCATTAAACTAGGCACTATCAGCTATGTCTTAGTTGTGCCCATAGATAGTCTGATACATGATTATCAAGACTATGTAAGATACGTGCGTGCCTACCCAGATAAATTTGTAGTAGGTTTTTGGAACGCGAATACTGCTAATGTGTTTTATGCATGGGCCAACAAAGAGCATTTGCCACGCCCAACTATAGTCATTTATAAAGGATCGGGACCCGAAATGCTAGATTTATTGGGAAATCATATTTTCTCAACTTGGGACACATGGTTAAAAACTAAACCATTGGTTGAATCTAAAAAAGTACGTGTGATAGCAGTATTAGATAGCGCAGGTTTACATGATGTACAGACCGCCGAACCCAACGTACAGGTCTTTAGTGTTGGTAAAAAATATCCCGATCTAGACATGCAAGTTTGGTATGGACTATGGGCACCCGCAGGAACAGATTCTGCACGTCTAGAACATTTAAACGCTATCCTAAATAAAGCATTTAATAAAAAAGAATACAAGGATAAATTCCAAAAACTAACAGTTGGAAACTATGGCGGAACAGCTAAAGAGTTATTGGATCTGCGCAATAAGAACCTGGGAATATTAAAAAATATTAAAAACAATAAATAGTTTATATAGGAGAATCCCAATGAAAAATCTTGAAATAGTTGTTCCGTATCCTGCAGGTGGTGCCACTGACAGTATTGGACATATCGTACAAGATATTTTAGCCGAAGCAGGATATTCTGCAGAAGTAAAAAATATTCCCGGAGATAACAATGCAGTTGGCGCCGAGTACGCTATAAAAAATAATGCGATCATGATAGGATGCGCAACTTCAATTGGTGCTAATCTAGCATAATGGCAGTAAATTATACACGGGACAGTTTTGTCCCGTTGTTACCAATAGCCAAAACCAGCTTTGTATTAATATCAACTAAAAAATCTAACATAACAACATACTCGCAGTTCTGCGAACATGCGATAAAGAATCACAGAAATTTTAAATTAGGATTTTGGCACGAACCCACTGGCCGAATCATTGACAAATGGCTGGAATCTGCCGGGTTACCTATGCCCAGCTACGTCAGAACAGATGGTAGTGCAACACAGGAAACATTACTAAAAAATAATGAAATAGAGTTCGCAGTCGATACCTTGACTTATGCTAGCACATTGGAAGTAAATATCCTGGCATCATTTGATAGCAAGATAGAAAATCCCGACATAGTAAGTATTCCTCGACTATACCCTGGATTAGAAACTGAGAATTGGTATGGTGTAGTAGCAGGAGCAGAAGCTGATCCTACAGAACTTGAAAAAATCAAGGAAATACTAGCAACGGGTCTACAGCAAGAAAAATACCAACAGAGATTGCAGGAATTACAGATGAGATTCTGGAACGGTGACTCTGTAGATTTAACCCAACAACAGTTAAAAACTATAGATTTTTTTAAAAAAATATAGTATACTATCCTAATGACTATAAACAGTTTCAAGACACATCCTGAGTTTCTGACCAGTGATTTTAGATCTAACCGCCCGCCAGAATGTGGTGTTCCTATGGATCCCGAAATCACCATTGATAAACATAGTCTGTTATTATCGGCGGATCGCGTAAAAGATAAAAGCATATTAGATATCGGTAGTTTTATTTCACAGACCGGCGATTGGTGTCTAACTAACGGGGCCAGACGATATATAGGAGTTGAAGTCAGTGAAAATTTCGCTGACCTGGCAAAAAAATTATTATCAAAATATCACAACAGTAATCGATGGCAAGTAGTGCATGATAGCCTAACAAATTATTTAACCAACAACACCGAACAGTTTGATATAGTTTTTTGTTGGGGCGTATTATTTGGAATGTTTGATCATCAATGGCTATTGCGTCAATTGGCCCGTTGTGGGAAACATATTATTATTGAAAGCCGGCATCCCAAGATGATGTGGAAAAACAACACATTTTTACCTGATAGTTTCTGGCATGAGCTAGAATACAACATACCTTATCAGGAATGGCAGACTGGGGAAATGACAATGTTGGCAGATATTAATGCTAGCATAAAATGCACAGCTGCGAATTCCAGTATAGCAGCGATTAATTTGATAATGCAGGCTGAAGGATTTTTACCCGATCTCACAGTCTATGAAATCTTAAAGAAAAAATATCCAAATAATTTTGGTATGTTCCGAGATTCCCGCATAGGTAGATTTGTTGTTGAATATACAAAAAATGAATCAGCGCGGATTGACAATTTCACTGAAGAAGTGTTTTCAGATAAAACCAAATGGCAGGAGAATTTAGTCAGCTGGAATAAAAATGATTTCAAGAGATAAACTAGTTGGTTTAATTTTTTTTATATTTTCGACTTTATTCTTGGCATCAGCTGACTTTAATAATATCGGCACATTTAGTAATCCCGGTCCTTATTTCTTTCCAGTTACACTAGCGATAATTTTATTGATATTACTATTGATAAAATTGTTAAATTCTACGTCGCTGTTGATAACGGTTGATATAGATGATGTCTATTTATTGATTAAAATAATTCTTATAATAATAGTATTTGTTTTTATAAACGATTACATCGATTTCTTGCTTGCAACAATATGGTTAATTAGCACAGTAGTCCTAGTCGTTGACACAAAAAATATTAAAACGATTTTTAAATCTAATCTAATAGTATTACTATTATTATCAATACTAATATATATTTTAGGACTACAGATCAACTTATGATGCACCAGTGGATTTCTGCAGTATTGCAATTATCCAGCCTGACAGTGATGCTGTACTGCCTGATTGGATGTTTGATAGGTACCATGATAGGTCTTATGCCCGGGATTGGTCCCATAGCCGTTATTAGTATACTTCTGCCTTTTACATATCATTTACCGTTGTCTGAATCGATAGTTATGTTAGCCGGTATCTACTACGGAAGCCAATATAGCGATAATGTAAGTGCAATCATCATGAAAGTCGCACATCCGACCAGTGTTATCATGACCCTTGACGGACACGACATGCATCGTAACGGAGAAACAGGATTAGCATTATTTTCTGCTGGATTCAGCAGTTTTGTTGGTGGATGGATTTCATTTTTTACAGTAATATTCTTATCTGTGCCACTGGCGAGATTAGCTTTATATTTTGGTCCTGCTGACTATTGTCTGTTAATAGTGTTGGGGTTGATTATAACCAATATTGGTTCTAAAAATAATTTGCTTGACGGGATGGCAATGACTGTCGTGGGTATGCTCTTGTCGATGGTGGGCACCGATTCTGCTACCGGTGTACTAAGATTTTCCATGCACTTATCGGTAATTTCGGATAATATTAATATCGTAGCGATCACTACCGGTATTTTCGTATTGCCAGAAATAATTGAAAATTATCAAAATAAAAGAGAATTAATAAAAATAGAACAATTTAAGTTGATACCTAACTTTACGGATTTTAAAACTATTTGCATCAGTTCGTTAAGAGGGGGGTTCCTTGGCAGTATCGTTGGAATTCTTCCTGGTGGTGGCGCCATGTTAGCACAGTATCTATCTTATTCTCTAGAGAAAAAACTTTGTAAAAATCCAAGACAATCAATGATAGGTGGCATAGCAGGTCCTGGTTCTGCCGATGAAGCTGCTACTAGAACCAGTTTCATTCCCTTGCTGAGTTTCGGTATACCGGAAAATCCAGTGACAGCATTGATACTAGGTGCCATGATACTACATGGAATAGTTCCGGGGCCTAGTTTTATTAATAACAACCCACGACTTTTCTGGGAGTTTACATTCAGTTTATTGTTGGGTAACATATTTTTGGTGTTGATAAATGTGCCAATGGTGCATCACTTATTAAAATTTTTTAAGGTAAAATATACCACTCTTATTCCTTATATAATATTTTTTGCGATCATTGGGGTATATTCTGTGAAGAACGATTTCAATGACGTATTAGTTATGTTATTTTTTGGTGCGATAGGATATGTATTCCGACTGGTAAAGTTACCAGTAACACCAATGATATTAGGTTTTATCTTAGCACCATATCTTGAGGATAATTTTAAAAGGTTTATGTTGATAAACCACGGCGATGCAACAGTACTATTTGATGATAAAATAGCAATAGTATTGACGGTAATAATTTTAATCTCATTGCTGAGCCTGATTAGAAAAAAATTGTAACCGACAAAATGTAGCATAAATATTTTTCAATGCTGCCTTAGCTCAATCTCGCTCCGTTAGTTAAATGGCATAACAGTTGCCTTGTAAGCATCAATCGTTGGTTCGATTCCATCACGGAGCACCAAAATCTGTACAAGTAGAGATTAATAAGAAGTTCTGACTATGAAAACATATATTTGTTTAAACTGCGAAAAAGAACAAATCCATAGAGGTGTAAATTTTGCTAACAAATATTGTAATAACCAATGTCAAAAAGATTATGAATATAAAGAATCAATAAAAAACTGGGATATACAATTTCCAGGAAAGGCAAGAATTAAAAGATATCTTGCTGAAACTTACGGAAAAAAATGTTCGCAGTGTGGCATCGATTCTTGGAACGGAAAAGAAATAGTCTTAGAATTAGAACATAAAGATGGAAACAGTACAAACAATAGCAAAAATAATGTTTGCTTGTTATGCCCAAATTGTCATAGTCAAACAGCTACTTATAAAGCAAAAAACAAAGGCAACGGAAGGCACTTTAGAAGACAACGGTATGCCGAAGGCAAGAGCTTCTAATAATAATCTTATATTACCTCGATGAAAACTCTTTATCTCGACATGGATGGTGTAGTAGCTGATTTTGATGGCTATGTAGAAAAAGTGCTAGGCGAACCTGCTACCGCAGAACGCTGGCCCGATGACAAATGGGCTATTATCAAACAGCATCCGAGATTATACCAAGAACTTGACTTAACTCCTGAAGCTATATCCTTAGTGGATTTTTGCCAACAGTGGACTAAAGATAACAACTACGAATTATTATTTCTTAGTGCAGTTCCACACGACAATGATATACATTGGGCTTTCTATGATAAAGTTATCTGGGCACAGCGATACTTTCCTGATATCCCTGTACACTTTGGTCCCTACAGTCAAGACAAGCAACATCATTGTCGTCCCGGTGATATATTGATTGACGATCGTACTAGCAATATTGAACAATGGCGTGCCAGTGGTGGTATCGGCATTCATCATCGCGGCGATCTTGTTAACACTATGAAAAGTCTTAGATTAATTAAGTAGAGCACCAGATAGTCATTGGTGTAATGGTATGATCTTTGTTCTCGTAATTTTTCATATGTATAGGAGCGCCTCTGCATATAAGATCAACTCTGAAAAATTTACTAAATCTTTCTTGATACCATTTTTCAAATCTATCTGTTTTTCCAGTTAAAATAATAGTAGCCACTAGATTTTTATTACACGAGGACCTTAATAATTCTACGGTGTCGTTATAATAAACCTCTTCGATTAGATGCAACACATAATGACTTACTATAAGATCGAACTTACCGGTTGGGTATGTGTTAAATTGATCAATAAATGGATCATACCCTACTGTTGTTACTCCAGGAAAATCATTTAATATACCGCCGGGCCCGCATCCAAAATCCATAATAGATTTCGGTCTTAAGAGATGGGCAAGTTGTATATGACTTAACCCTAAATTATTTTTTTTATAAAATCGGTAATTACTACTCATCCCCCATTCTGGATTATTTCTTCTTGCACTATCGCAGAAATTTTTTAATTCGTTTGTATAAAGAGTTGGCATGATATATTTATAATAGTAGTCGACTGAAAAATACCAAAAGTCTATAATAAGATTATAAATTAATAATGCGGAGCAGAAGATGGCTTATATCACAGCAGATGATGTACGGGCAATCAGACTAGAACTTAAGAATAACTTTCCCAAATGGCAGTTTTCCGTGCGTCGCGGATCCACCGGATCCAGTGTTTCGGTAGATATCTTAAAAGGTACTTGCAGATTTGGAGGCAAAACTCGCGAGCAGGTAAACGAATACTGGATCACAAGACACTATCAGGACTTAGATGATGCCGAAGCATTAGAAAAGATCACTGAGATCATGTACAATGCCCCAGGACGTGCTGGCGGGCGTGTCTACTTTGATAAAAGCGATCCACAGTCTGACTACTTCCATACAGCATTCTATATCAGCTTGAGCATCGGCCGGTACGATCGGGATTACCAGTGCGTCAACGGTTGACCCATAATTCCCAAAAGTCTATAATAAGACTATAAACTAATAAAACAGGAGCCGACAATGTCTAATCTTAACGAATACACACTAGAATTATACCGTGCAAATCGTAGAGTCAAAGGTGGAGTTCAACTGATAGAAAAGATAGACTTTGCACCCGTGACTCGGGACTACATCGATACTATCGTCCGGTCCCGTGCAGAACAAGGGTTCGTGGTTAAACTATCCGAAACCATTAAAGATTGACTAATAATTCCCGAAAGTCTATAATATAATTATAAACTAATAAAACGGAGCTAAAAATGGATATCAAACAAATCAACAGTGCCATAGCATTCGGAAATTTCACTAACGATGAACTGAATGCTATATCAGACACTATCAAATATGCTCGGGCTAGACTGGTAAAATCAGTTAAAAGCTCTATCAATCCGGGCTCTACAGTAGAATTCCGCAGCACCCGTACTAATCGCATGGTACAGGGACGTGTGCTAAAAGTCGGTATCAAGTATGCCACTGTAGATTCACCTGCCAGCGGACGCTGGAAGGTACCTATGAATATGCTGAGTTTGGTTGACCAATAATTCGTTTTACCGTATAATATACACATATTATAAATAAACAGGGGCTAAAACAATGTCAGCATACATACGCATACAGTCAGGCGAATATCGTAATTTTAAAATAGATAATCAAGTATTTCGTTTAGTTGAAGGTTATAAGACTACTGCCAAAGGAGGCTATGTGATTGTGAAGAATGATGGTAATTTTGCAGGTTTCCCAGATGATATCCGTGTTAAGGTTGCTGGTGTTGACAGTTACGAATTTGTAGGAGAGATCGAGCGTATGACAGAATCTGTTGTTGAAGTCGCAACAGAAACTCATGTTGCTGTAGCCGAGTCAGATGAGCAGGCTATTGCTCGTATACGTCAGCGTTTTGAGATCTTAGATGAAATGACTGAAGCTGCTACTAACGGTGAGATTCGTGCTATGATCGTATCGGGCCCACCCGGAGTAGGTAAGAGTTTTGGTGTAGAGCGTATCGTAGAAAAAGCTACACTGTTTGATCAGATCTCTGGTAAGCGTCTGCGTGCAGAAGTAGTCAAAGGTTCTGCCACCCCAATCGGCTTGTACATGACACTCTACAAGTACAGCGATCCCAACTGTGTGGTAGTGTTTGATGACTGTGACAGCATCTTGTTAGATGACGTCAGTTTGAACTTGCTGAAAGGTGCGCTTGACTCAGGTAAGAAACGCAAGATTTCATGGTTAAGTGAAAGTAATGCTCTGCGTCGCGAAGGTATTCCTGACAGCTTCATGTTCAATGGAAGTGTGATCTTTATCACCAACTTGAAGTTTGATCAGATGAAGAGCCAGAAGCTGAAAGATCACTTGGATGCACTACAGAGCCGTTGCCACTATCTAGACTTGACACTGGACACCATGCGCGATAAGATCTTGCGTATCCGTCAGATCGCCGAAGATGCCAGTTTGTTTGAAGACATGGACTTGGACAAGATTGCTGAGAATGAAGTAGTTGAGTTCATGGACGAGAAAAAAGATCGCTTGCGTGAGGTTAGCTTGCGTATGGCTATCAAGATTGGACAGTTACGCAAGAGCTTTCCTTTACGCTGGAAAGAAATGAGCGAAATTACTTGCATGAAGTCTGCCTAAGGAGACGATTAGCACTAAGGTAAAAGAGTATAAAGGTATTTTGCTTTCCACCCTTTATACTCTTTTCTTCTACCTTTAAGTAAATTTATAACTGCCCCACACTCGAGTCGATTTTCTTTACAAAACTCCTTTAATCTACCTTTAACAATAATTACTTCATTACTGGGAGTAATAAATTCGTATATCTTAGCATTTCCGTTATTTTCATTTTTTCTAATAGTTGGGTTATTAAAAAGAAATTTCTTTAATTTAGTTGATTTATCTTGTTTTAGTTTTTGCGCCCGATCTTTACCGTATATTTCTTCGTAGGTTTTGCCCTTTAAATATTTTAATGGTTGTAATGCTAATTTTTCTCTGACTTCCTTTGTATGAGTTTTACCATACATGCCATTTAATTTGCCTGGCATACCACCACCGCAACCGCCATCTACTCTATTACGCAAAATTCCTGAGTTGTTTATAGTTCTTCCATACCATCTAATCATTCTACGCTCGATAGCAAACGCACCTAATTCTGTTAAATTATGTTCTAAAATCACTATATTATGTTGTTCTTTTGGAACAGGGATCAATGTGTCATGGTAACACCATGCTCGTTTCCCTTTACCTTTGCCTATGTAGTATGGAGTCCCTGCTTTAGCAGTTTGCGAATCTTTGCTACGCAAGTATGCGTAGACATAGTATCCAGATGGTGGATTTCTTTTTGAATAAATATTCATGCTGATAGTTCCTTATCGACTGTTAGGGTAGTTGGGGAGTCGAGGCCCGCGAACTACACTCTTATTTAGCTTAAATAATTTGGTTAACATTTGATTGCTCGATAATTAAAATTAAGCTATAATAATATTATAGTTTAACAATAGAGCATTTTATGACTACAGCAAAAAAAGGAACAGGTGTCGGGGGCATTCGAATTGCTATTGCCTCCGACCTATAGCTACATCTCGAATTTGGCGCTATTGAACTCAAGAATACCGAATCTGCAGAAGTGTTGATTTTGGCAGGCGATATCTGCGTAGCAAAAAGCCTGAACAGCAGAGATGATGCTATGCCAACTGATGCTAGCTCTACTATACACAGATTCTTTGAGCAGGCATGCAGTGAATTCTCTCATGTGATATACATCATGGGCAATCATGAACACTATCACTATAACTTTAAAAACACATTAGATACATTACGGCAACATTTAGGTTACTTGTCTAACCTACACATATTAGAGAAAGAAACAGTTGATATTGGTGGTTATACTTTTATCGGTGGCACACTTTGGACAGATATGAATTCTGGTAATCCCGGTACTAAAGCAATTATTAAAGAACTGATGAATGATTTTAGGGTTGTTTCGGACTACTACGATGATGTTCCTTATACTCAGAGATGGCGATATAAATTAACTCCTGACAAAGCAGAACAAGAACACGATCACATGATGGCATATATTGACACAGTTACTAGAAATGATCGACAGGCCAAATATGTGGTAGTGGGGCATCATGCACCTAGTTTTAAAAGTGTGGCAGAACAGTATAAACATGAAACTGTTATGAATCATGGATTTGCCAGTGATCTCGAAGACTTTATAGCCTACAGACCCGAGATACGGCTATGGGTACACGGACACATGCATAATGCTTCGGACTATACTATCGGCACTACTAGAGTAGTCTGCAACCCCAGAGGTTACATTGGGTATGAAGCCGCGGCTGAAGATTTTAGGTTAAAGTTTATTGACTTAACCTAGAATATGTGATTCAATCTAGCTCCTGGATCACATAACTTTTGCCCCAGATTATAGTCTGGGGATTTTTTTGGCGATATAGCAGTTGAATTTTCTCAGTTGCTGTGTTACTATTATAATTGGAGGCACGGATGCATACACACGCACATGTAGAAGACTATATCGAAATAATCATGGGATATCGAGATCCCGACGGTAAAGGTTCTTTTAAGAATGTGCCATTGATAGATCTCGCTAGATATGATGTCAATATATTGCACAGCCTTGCACACCAAAGTTTCTACCAATCTCGTGCATACACAGACAAGCAAGCAGAGCTGGCAGTGAAGTTAGTGTTAAAATATCGCAGACAACTGTATAACAAAGGCATCAACGTTGACACACTGGAAGAAAATCCACGGTTCCGTAACCTTGTGAGAACAGTAGATCGTAGACGCCGTGCCACAGTCGAAAACGATAAGATAGCTCTGCGTTTTCCATTTAACGGCAATTTAGTAGATGAGATACGCCAATACAGTCATGTCAGTGCAGGCAATGTCTATTTTGATAGGCAATCCACTGCTTGGTTGTTTGAACTGACGGAATCGAACGTCAATTGGGTCTGTGCATTTGCAGAAGCTAATCAAATTGATGTAGAAGATCCCTTGCGTGAGCTGATGGATCAGATCTTGGCTTTTGAAAAAACACATCGAGATTATGCTATCGAACTAGACTTTGCTGACCAACAGTTGACCATAAGAAATGCACCAGAAAGTTTAATAGCGTACATAGAACAACGGTTAGGCGGGTTTGATTTATCTAACTTGCTGACGCTAGCTGATAATGCACCGGTCTTGGGTTATACTATCGGCGATCGAGTCCGTGAACATATCAGACTCGAGCATGGCGAAAAGACATTAACTCTTATCGAGAATAGAAGGGTGCTGGGCAATCAAAGTCAGTTAGACACAACGATAAATACAGTAGTCAAGTATCTTAAAACAGTCCGACGTTTTCCCGCAGTAATCTATGACCCCAGCATAGATAAATGGCTGTATGATCGCATAAAGCCCCACTTTGCTGACAGCGAAATAATATTGATAAAAAGTCTAACAACATATACCCAGGAAAAGTCTCTGCTGATCAGTAATGTAGGATTAGTCACTGGTGGACGTAGGACACTCTGGGTACAGTCAACTGACAAGATCATCTATATTACTGATGGTACATTCAACGAAAAAGGCATAGCTCAAATATAATGAAACAGGCAACACTAATAATCAAAGACGAAGTCAATGTTAAAATCGAGGGGCTCGATCTTGGCACACGCAAACGGCTAGTAGACAAATTTAAATATACTGTACCTGGTGCTAGATACTTACCTGCAGTAAGATTGGGCCGGTGGGATGGCCGTGTGGCTTTTTTCCAATTGGGAGGTAGCAGTTATATCAACCTATTACCTGAGATCATACCAGAATTAGAATCAGACGGATACGATATTGAAATAGAAGATCTCAGAGAGTATACCACACAGTTTGCCTTTGAAGAATTCCGAGAAGATACATTTAGCCATGTGCTATGGCCTGCGGGGCATCCGGCAGCAGGCGAGCCGATCATGTTCCGGGACTATCAAGTTGAGATATTAAACAATTTCCTGTCTAATCCACAAAGTGTGCAAGAAGTGGCCACAGGCGCCGGTAAGACTATCATGACAGCAGCCATGAGTCGGACTGTAGAACCTTATGGCCGTAGCATAGTCATAGTACCGAACAAGAGTCTAGTGACGCAGACAGAAGCAGATTATCGTAATCTAGGATTGGATGTAGGTGTTTACTTTGGTGATCGTAAAGAATGGAATCATGTACACACTATCTGTACTTGGCAGAGCTTGAATGTGTTGCTAAAGAATACAAAGTCTGGTACAGCAGAAGCCACTATCGGGGATTTTATCGAAGGTGTAGTCTGTGTGATAGTAGACGAAGTACACATGGCCAAAGCAGATGCTCTAAAAAGTCTGCTGTCGGGAGTGTTTGCACATGTACCTATCCGTTGGGGATTAACTGGCACTATACCCAAAGAGGATTACGAGCAGGTCAGTATATTCTGCAGCCTAGGACCAGTAGTAGGTAAACTAAGTGCCAGCGAACTACAGGAAGCCGGGCATCTTGCAAACTGCCATGTGAATATAGTACAATTACAGGACTATGCAGAATACCGAGACTATCAAAGTGAATTAAAGTATCTAGTGACCACTCCTGAACGTATAGCATATATAGCACAGATGATTGAACGTATACGAGAATCGGGCAATACTTTAATATTAGTAGATCGAATCGAAACCGGCAAGCTATTACAAGCTGAACTCAGCACACTGTTTAGTTTGCTTTCAGATCGGCCTGACGTGACATTTGTATCAGGTGCAACCAAGGCAGCAGAGCGCAAAGAAGAGTATGATGAGATCGCAACAGCCAATGGTAAGATCATTATCGCTACCTATGGGGTGGCCGCTGTTGGTATCAACATACCTAGGATCTTTAATCTGGTATTATTAGAGCCCGGCAAGAGTTTTGTGCGTGTGATACAGAGTATTGGTCGTGGTATACGCAAAGCCGAAGACAAAGATTTTGTGCAGATCTGGGATATAACCAGCACCTGCAAATTTGCCAAACGGCATTTAACTAAGCGCAAGGCTTTTTATCGAGAGGCTAATTATCCGTTTAGCATAGAAAAAGTAGAGTGGAAATAATGGATCCTTTAAACTATACAGGTATTAAACATTTTTACCTTTGTAAAAATAAAACAGTTCTTGAAGTAGGTCCTTTTGACGGAATTTTTACAGATTTAATACTAAAAGAAAAACCAAAAAATCTAATATTGCTAGAAGCACATCAAGACAGCGTAGAAGATTCGTTGATGGTCAAATATCAAAGAAGCGATGTTAAAATCATATACGGTGACATGCATTATGATTTGTCTAAGGTTGGTAAAGTTGATGTAGCGGTATTATATGGGGTGATATATCATAGCCACGCACCCTTATTAGTATTTGAAGAATTAGTTAATCGTTGCGACCCAGAAATTATATTACTGGATGCCCCTGGGTCGAGTCCAGATTGGGGGATTACTGCTATAAACGAAAAATCCGACGAAAGAGGAATGCGGCAGATAATCGATAGAAATTGGAAGAGATGTGAAATAGTCACGCCCTTAAATGAAATGACTATAATCGAGTCATTGAAAAACTTAGGGTATGAATGTACCGATTACAATAAAATATCAAGAGAAGGACACTGGAAAGCTAACTGCCCGGTTTTTAAATTTGAAAAAAGAGAAATAAAATGAGAATATTAACATTAGATAATACAGTTTATCCCATGGACCAGATACCCGAAGAGATTGATGAAGTGAGATTTTGTGTATTGGATAATTCGGACCCTAGAGAACCTGATTATTTCTATATACCTTTGATTTTCCTTGAAAGTTTTAACAGTCCAGCATTGGTACTAAGAATAGGCGAACATACTGTGCGCATGCCAGTGGACTGGCAGATATTGATCGGTGAAAAAGACTTCGGCGACTTAGAAGTAGTACCGTTAAGCTCGATCAATGATCGTGGATTTAGTTCTTTTTGCTTTAACCCCCTTGACGGGTTCAAACCTGAATTCCATCCGGTGGAAATTGTAGATATATATCAAGATATCAAATGGTATTTTCCCAAACTTAAACCTGGGCAACTATTAGCAGTTCCGCTCTCCGAAGGAGAAAGTCCACTTTGTGCATACTTTATTAAAGAGATCAGCAGACAAAGCGAGGTTATTGACTATGGCAAAATCTGGTAGATTACGACCCGGTGTAACTTATGTATACGAGCGAGATCGCGGTGTAGTCTACGCCCGAGAATCGGGCTCGCACCCACATGATCGCTTTGAGATCGGCAGAGACTTTGATAGCGAACCCAAGATATTAGGTCGCCCTATAAGAGAAGTAACTGAGCTAGTAGATATGGCTATAGCAGCAGAGACTAACCCTGCTTTACAAGAAGCACTGGATCATGCTAAAATGCTATATGAGCTGACACGTGATTACACAGAAAAACCAGGATGGCATCCAGTATGACAGAAGACAATGTTAGAACCGGCGATCTTCATGCTGAAATAAAACATAACCAACTATGGAGCAACATACATAGACATGCACGTACAGATCCAGAATTGAAAGAGCAGTTAGACAAAATTGTTGTTTACTATCGGTTAAAATATGAGCGATAAACTAGATATTCGTAACGAAATGCGGCAGTTTGATAGGAAGAATAGGAATTTCTATCGAGAGCTGTCAGACGAAGAGCGCAAAAAATTCAGCAGTTTTCTTATGATACGCTGGGGATCCACAGTAGAACCTAATCCCGCACTGGGCGCAGAGGAGAACTATATGCTACAGTGCTACTATCTACAGAGCACTAACGAACGCCTAAATAAAAATTTCTTTGACATCAGCACCAGCCGGCACGCACAGTTACAATGGCTAAGTTGCACTACTGTCAGTCCAGGCATGGGAGAATTCCGACACGGTTGGATAAGCCCAAAAAAGAAGACTACAGATAATAAATCTATTAAATTTCTGCGTAAACTATACCCTACTGCTAAAGATGACGAATTATTGCTATTATCTAAGATAAATGATAAAAGCGATCTAAAACAGTTAGCTGAAGACATGGGTTATTCAAAAGAAGATATCAAGCGGGAACTATGAACTTATTACTAAACGGTTGCTCTTTTTCTGATAATTACTATCTTGTACAAAATCTAGCTAAACAATTAGGATACGATCAAGCGATTAGCCTTTCGAAAGGTGGTAGCAGCAATCGTCGCATCGTGCGTACTACCGTTGAATATCTTGAGACCCATGATGACATAGGATTTGTTCTCTTAGGGCTAACTTTCTTACGCAGACACGAGTCGGCATTAGTTGACTATAAAAAAGATCAAGACCGTTGGATACAATATGGTAGTCACGGACTCCAATATCATTATCTGCAGGAAACCGACACTTATAAAACACACTCATTGGCACAAGTAGAGAAGTTTGTGCAAAACTTATACGACTATGATATAGATATAACCTATGCCGATCAATTGATAACAGATCTTATTATGCTCAGTGGGTATCTAAAAGAACGACAAATCAATCATTTATTCTTTAACTTCTGTGAGTATAGATATAAAGATTATTTTGATAATGTTAGCCCACGATATCAAAAAATTGCTGAAAATAATCTACACATTGTGCCGCTGGACCAGTTTAATGCCAATCTATTTTTACGAGATCATGGAGCAAAATATGCGGAACCTGAAGCCCGTTGGCCAGAATATGCAAGGCATTATAATGGGGAAGAATACATACATTTAAATAATTATTTCATGAGATATCTAGAAAATAATAAGCTATTATGATGGAGGTAGAGACAAAATACGCTTGCAAGTATTGTGCTAAAGAATTCCGCAAAGAATCTACACTAGCAACACATCTCTGTGAGCCCAAACGACGCTGGCAACAGGAACGAGAAACTGGTGTACAGTTAGGTTTAAAAGCATACTTAAGATTCTACGAAACGACACAAGGCTCTGCTAAACTTAAATCTTATGCAGACTTTGCGGAAAGCCCTTACTACAATGCATTTGTAAAATTTGGCAGGCACTGCCAAAGCATAAGATGCGTAAATTTCTCTAGTTACCTAGACTGGCTGTTGAAGAATAACAAGAAACTAGATCATTGGTGCAAGGACAGTTTTTATACAGAATGGTTACCAGAATATCTGCGCAAGGAATCTGTGCAGGATGCATTAGAGCGTGCACTCAAGGAAATGGAAAGCTACGCCGAGGAACACACAGAATTACGCAATGGGTTCCGGGACTATTTCCGATATGCAAATGCCAACAGAGTATGTTATCATATATCAACTGGGCGTATCAGTCCCTGGGTAGTATACAACTGTGCTAGCGGAGTGGAATTCTTAGATAGTTTGAATGAAGAACAGATTGTTATGGTATTGTCTTGGATAGATCCGGATCATTGGCAGAAAAAATTCCGTGATTATTTAGCCGATACTGAGTGGGTTAAAGATATCTTAGAAAAGGCGGGCTTATGAGAATACTGTTTTTAGGTAGTAATCATGAAAATACAGCAAAAGCATATCAAAATTTTAATGTTGATGCAAGTGTATTAGTAAATTCTATAAATCAAGTCTATTCGATAGGGCATACATCTCGACAGGAATTCAGTTCAGATTCTGAACTAGAAGAAATATTATCAGCAGCCGATTTGGTATTTTGGACATTTCCAAAAGAAACTGAATTTTTGAATTTAAATGAGTTCGTTACTCTATTAGAGTGGTTAAAAAAATATCAGTTAAAGTACGGTAACATTAAAAATTTTCAAGAAATTAAATTCGATTTATATAGATGGAATGATATTTTACCAACTTTAACTGACAACGATATTGTTTTTTTAGGATGTAGCTTCACTGCTGGGACAGCTCTACCTGGTCCTGTTAATAATCGATATGCTAATATAGTAGCTAAACATTTTAAAAAAAACTGCGTAAATCTTTCTATGGGTGGTGGAAGTAATAGCAGATCATTTGACATCTTTGGACAATTAGATTTTCAAAAAAATCAAATAGTAGTGTTGCAATTGACAGGGTTAGAAAGATTACGTTATATTGACGATAATAAAAATAAAAAAGATATGATGTTCACCTCGTTAAACAAACAAGACATAAAGGCTTTTACAAAAATATATCATAAAGATTTTTTATTTTATGAGCTACTGTCTCGATTAAAAATATCTATTAGATATGCTAGAGAAAAAGAATTAAGATTAGTATTTTGGTTAATAGATTATAAAAACAAAGAATTATTTTCGTTAGAAGACCAGACTTATTTTTATAATTTTCCTGAATTTGTGCCCGGGTTTTTACTTGCAGATTATCTAGTGGATTTTGGTATAGATAATCTCCATCCCGGAATACAATCTAATAGAATAATTGCAGATGCATTGATAACCCATATAGAGAATATCTATGAAATTTAAATCTGACATTGACATTGATCTAGCTGATAGGGATAGAGCACTTGCCTTAATAAAACATCATCCTGCAGGTATCGTCCGGGATGATAAATTAGTCAAGCACAATACAGGTATATATGTAACTGATATACCTGTAGATCCGTTTACAGGTATCGCTAGTATTGATTATCAAGCAGCCGAAGATCGTGGGTATCTTAAACTAGATCTGTTAAATGTCGGAATCTACAATCAAGTGAAGAGTGAGAAACATCTGCAGATTTTAATGGAACAGGAACCTTTGTGGGATTTATTACAGGCCCGTGAATTCGTTGAACAGCTAGTGCACATAGGTAATCATTATGATACACTGCAACGGATGCCCGAACCTGTCAATTCCATACCTAGACTAGCTATGTTTTTAAGTGTTATACGACCTGCCAAGCGACATTTAATAGGACTAGATTGGCAAGAAGTAGCCAAAACAGTCTGGGAAAGACCTGCAGATAACAGCTATTATTTCAAAAAAGCACATGCCATTTCTTATGCACACCTTGTAGCAGTACACATGAATCTAATCTGTGAGCAGATCAGCAGAGAATTCAGTTGATTTTACGTACTAAAGTGATGGATTTACGTTTTGTACGCTTGGCAACCATCTCGCGCAAACTGACATAAGGCCCCATTTTTATCTCTACATTCTTGCTGTTCATAGTACGTAAACAGGGTTTAAATACAGTCCAGTCTGCCTTGAGAAACACGTTAATAGGTATCAATCTATTGCTTTCCCACCACCAAGTCTCGCCCAATTCTAGAAACAGTCGTTTGGTATCCTCATCCTTAAGCAAGCCAAAATCATAAAGAGTAGTGATCACTTCATCACTGTTCTGTATGATGCCTACATAATCAACACCGCCATAGTGTACGATGCTGATAAACGGGTACTGTTCTAATAGTTTTTGGTAATGTTCTTCCACTGTCGCCTGTATAAATACTATAAATGATATATATCAAAAATTATTTATACCCAAATGCTCTAGAGGTTCAAATTTTGGATCCCAGCATAGAAAAAGTATTATAATAATGTAGTTCGCGATGCGCTAACATCCAACTACTCTAACAGTTTGTAAGGAACTATCAGCTATGTTATTTATAGATAACAAATACACTCATTGGTACTACAGTATAATTAATAGTGCACAAACAAGAGCCACAATTGGTTATACTGAAAGACATCATATTATACCTAAATCTCTAGGTGGGTCCGACGATAGATCTAATTTAGTGCAATTAACAGCACGCGAACATTTTATCTGTCATTGGTTGTTAACTAAGTTTACTATCGGTAACTGGAAAGAAAAAATGATTTATGCTTTACACAGAATGCAAGGAAAAAATAGTTATCATAAACGATATCAAACAAAGATTACTGCCAGAGTATACGAAAATGTACGAATACAATTTTCACAGATTCATAGTAAAAATATGAAAGGTCATGTTGCATGGAACAAGGGATTAACTAAAGAGATCTCTGAATCTGTAGCAAAAACAGGGCAAAAACCCGATAATTTTATTCCGTGGAATAAAGGATTAAAAGCTCCGTCAATATCCGCTGGCAAAACAGGTAAAAAAAGAAAACCGTTTACTGCTGAATGGTTAAACAATTTAAGCAAGGCAAATAAAGGAAGAGCTCCGTGGAATAAAGGACTACCAGGAAAGCCGTTAATCAAAAATGTATGTAGGTTATGTGATAGAAAAGAAATGAATATACGGCATTTTACTCGCTGGGCTAAAAAGAATATTAACTAAATATACAATAAGGGATCGACATGATTTTTATAAAAAGCTACATTTATCCAAATACTTTAATAGTGCAGCTCATCGATCCTAGTATATTTACAGATCGGAACAGACTTATGTACAGCCGCGAAATAAAGGTCTATCAAGGTATAGACAATCCTATACAAATACAGGTCATGAATCAGGATCAAAAACCTGTGAATCTAACAGGTTACAGCATGCAGTTGGATATACAAGATCCTACTAACCAAGTGACCGTAAAAAGCTATGCTGTAAACTTTAGTAATATCTCACAAGGACAGGGAACTGTAGTCTTGGATGCTACAACACTCGACAGCTTGGAAAACAGATTTTACAAGCTAACTACTCGCACTATACAACTGACAACCAACAGCCAAGCACCTGCTTACGTCGATGATAACTATGGTGTAAACTTGGATCTTAAAGTATTGCCAGCTTACTATAGCATAACAGAACCCAGCCCAGGTGTGGATAATTCAGTGATTGATGGTGGAACACTATGACAGTAGCTAATGTAAATGTAAGACAGATATTATTAAAGCGCGGCAACACTGCTGTGACCAGCCAATACGTAGGTCCTGTTGGTGAGATAGTATTAGACACTGATCTAGAAACTATCCGTGTGCAAGACGGGGTCACGCCTGGTGGTAGTGTAGTCTTGGTAAATGGCGCGACCACGGATCTGATCAACAGTAATGCAGCTAATCTTTCTGCTTATCTTTCCGGTAATGTAACAGCCATTAATCTAGCTATCGCTACACTACAGTCCACTGTATACTCAAACGCTAATGTAGCCGCATACTTACCCTTAGATCCTACGATCACTGCTATACAGGGCAATCTCGGCGGTATAGCCAACAGCATCAGCACAATCACTGGTATAGACGCTACATTTGCAGCTAATATCAACACACTGCTGGCTAATGCTGCCAATCAAGAAGCCGAAATAGCTGGTGTATCTAGTGCATGGCAAGCCAACGCTGCTGTACTTTATACAGATATACAGACACTAAATCAAAATGAATTGGTACTGAGTGGGCAGATAGCTAACCTATCTGCTAATATTAACAGCTTAGAAGCTAATGTAAGTTCATATGAATTCTGGGCTAATGCAAACGTCTCGGGTCTTTACGCAGATATAACTACTGCTAATACTGCTATACAAGCACTACAGGCCAACACAGATCAATTAAACAACGGTACTTATAAATTATTATTAGATAACAATGGTGTAGTAAATATCCCTACATCTTTTTATAATACAGCACAGGTATTTGCCGCAACAAATACCAGTTTGTTTTTGGGAACCAGCAGTAAATTTATACAGGTACGCGGTACGGACGGCGCGGTGATATTTCCCGATTATACTGTGCAGACCACAGCCTATCCCGGGTTAAGTATTTTAGATTCAGTAAATGCCAATGTAACTGCGGCTAACACAGCCGTTACACTGTTAGATGCTAATATTGGCGCATATGAAATATATGCAAATACAGCGATAACTTCCGTCGATGCCAATCTAGGTGCTTTTGAAACATACGCCAACGCATCTATAGCAAGTATCAACGCTAATGTCGGTGCTTACGAGACCTGGGCCAATGCAAACATCTCGTCTCTGTACACCAGCATCACCAATACAGATGCTAATCTAGCAGCAGCTAATACTGCGATTGTTACACTACAAAGTGAAGTTTATAGTAACACAAATGTTTCAGCTTACTTACTTGAAACTATTACCACTGGTAACATAGTACCTGCGGCAAACATCACTTATAGTCTAGGTAGCCCAACACAGCAGTGGCACAGTCTATATGTCAGCGCCAATACTATCTACATGGGTGGTGTTCCTGTTTCTGTCACCGGTAATACATTAAATGTTGATGGGTCACCTATCGCCGGAAATTATGGTAATACACAAGTGGCTGAGTATCTTACTACCTATTCGGGTAATATAACTGCTGACACTGTGAATGTTGCTGGATCCGTATTAAGTGCCAACGGATTCTTTTGGAGTAATGGCACACCTTATGCTAATACCCTAAATGCAACAAGTTATGGGCAATATATAGTTGGTACCTTGGCAAACGTAGGAGACTACCAATTGTATACTGTAACTGGTAATATGCCAGTGACTAACGGTAACACGGTATTACTAAACGCCGGTGATACCTACGAGTTGTTTGCCTCTATTAATATTAGAAGTGATTGGGCAGAATACCAATGGCAAACGACAGGTAATACTCTGTTGGGGTCACCAGGCATCAGCGCATCGGCCACCTCTACTAACAATACCAGTGATGTCGTTGCATACGCTATCTATACTCCAACAGTTGATACTTATGTCAAACTATCGCTTACCCAAGGTAATAGTATTGTAACAACAGATGGAGTCGGCTCATATTCCAGTGACGGAGCGGTCTATATCAAGCAGATAGGCACCACAGCATCATCGGCATTCGTTGGTGTGATACAGCCAACCTATTCTAATAATAACAGCTATGCCAGCGGTACTATTGTGGTACACAACAATGCATTGTATCAGGCCAATGGCGCTATCACAGCAGGTAATACATTTATCAGTGGTAGTACATTAGGCACATGGCAACAGTTAAATGGTGCCAGTTCAATTACCACTTATAATACGATTACTGCAACAACTACAAACCCATACCTAGCTGGAGTTAACTTAGTTGATACCATTATGGTCGAAGATGATGGCAGCGGTTGGGCTTATTGCCAACTGGTCATATCATACAGCAGTCCTACTGGTTCAGCTGGATCAGGCGATTATATATTCCAATTACCGGCCGGTATACAAATCGATACCACATTCCATCCTATCGGCACACAAATCGGATCTCCCCAGAGCAGTTGGACAGATATAGGCAAGGTGATACCGGCAGCCGGAACTTCGGTTATGTGGACTGGGACCTCGAATGTACTATCCCCTGTATACGGTATTGTTCCGGCATCTTCAACTTCTTTTAAAATAGCAAATAGTCCGTCTGGGACGAATTCTTTAAATTATATTGGCTCCAATAATATGTCGTTTACGTCGGCACAATTATATATCGGCTGTACCTTTAAATTTAAGCACGCATAAAGCTATTGCCAAATTGGTTGATTTTAGCTAGGTACTAATATATACTAGTACCTATGCTAAAGACTATCCAAGAAGCGGTACAACAGTTGCTGCCCGCACGACGCAAGACTAACTCCAGCGGATGGGTTAGTTTTAATGCACCTTGTTGCACTCATAATGGCGAATCTGCAGACACACGTGGCCGCGGCGGCTTTGTGTTTAACGCAGATGGTGGTACCTCGTATCATTGTTTCAATTGTAATTATAAAGCCAATTACACACCTGGTAGGCATTTAAACTATAAATTCCGTAAACTTCTGGCGTGGTTAGGAGCAGATGACACTACAGTAAAGCGTTTGGTAATCGAAGCCATACGAATCCGTGAGCTAGTTACACCGGAATCTACCTCGGAAGAAACCCGAGAAGAGATCGTATTCAAACCTAGACCTTTGCCCGAAGGTGCAAAAAGTTTTACCGAACTCAGCGCCTGGTATAAGATGCAGGATTATGAAAACATACCAGAGGATTTAACACTAGCTGTGGATTATGTAATACAGCGCAAGATCACTGTCAGCGAGGAAAAATACAATTTTTACTGGACCAGCGATCAAGAGCACAATTATCATCGGCGTGTGATCATCCCTTTCTATTGGCAGGGGCAGTTGATAGGTAGCACAGCCCGGGCAACAGTGGAAGGTATCAAACCCAAGTACTACAGTGACTATGAACCCAATTTTGTGTTTAATGTAGATCAACAGACTCCGGAAAAGAAATTTGTCATAGTAGTAGAAGGACCTTTTGATGCCATGGCCATAGATGGAGTAGCCGTATTAAGCAACGAGTGCAGCGAAACGCAAGCCGACATCATTGACAGTCTAGCACGAGAAGTTATAGTAGTCCCTGACAGAGATCGTGCAGGAGTAAAATTAGTAGACGCAGCCATCGAATATGGGTGGTCAGTGAGTTTCCCCATCTGGCATGAGACCTGCAAGGATGTGTCAGAAGCAGTAGTTAAGTATGGCAAGTTATTTGTATTAAAAACCGTATTAGAATCGCGTCAATCGAGTAGATTAAAAATTGAACTACACAAGAAAAAATTATATAATTAATAGATATGACTAAAGAATATAACGCAGATCTACAGAAACTATTTTTAGAAATTATGTTAACAGATGCACAGAGTTTTGTGCGTGTACAGAACATATATAATGCTGAGAACTTTGATCGTTCGCTACGACCAGTGGCACGCTTTATCAAAGAACATGGTGAAAAATACAAGACCTTGCCTACTTACGAACAGATACAGGCAGAAACTGGAGTAGAACTCAAACCCATACCTGAACTGAAAGAAGGGCACTATGATTGGTTTTTAACAGAATTTGAAGGATTTAGTCGTAGACAAGAGCTGGAGCGTGCGATATTGAAAGCAGCCGACTTGTTAGAAAAGGGCGAGTATGATCCTGTGGAAAAACTGATCAAAGATGCTGTACAGATCAGCTTAACCAAAGACATGGGTACTGACTATTTCGAAGATCCAAGATCCCGTCTGTTAAAAATCAAAAGTAACAACGGACAGGTGTCTACGGGCTGGCCCACATTGGATTCTAGATTGTTTGGCGGTATGAATCGTGGAGAACTGAATATATTTGCTGGTGGATCGGGTTCGGGAAAATCGTTATTCATGCAGAACATAGCTATTAATTGGATGACACAGGGGTTGAACGGTGTGTTCCTGACACTAGAACTTTCCGAAGAACTGACTGCTATGCGTATGGATGCCATGGTAGCTAACATGAGCACCAAAGAGATATTTAAGGATCTAGATACCCTAGAACTTAAAGTTAAGATGGTAGGCAAGAAGTCGGGTAAACTGCGTATCAAATACATGCCCGCACAGAGTAACGTCAATCACATACGTGCTTACCTCAAAGAGCTGGAGATACAGACAGGGCAGAAAACAGATTTTATCATGGTAGACTATTTAGATTTGGTCATGCCAGTGTCAGCAAAGGTATCGCCTAGTGATTTATTTGTCAAAGACAAATACGTATCCGAAGAACTGCGTAACCTAGCAAGAGAATTTAACATATTAATGATCACTGCTAGCCAGCTAAACAGATCGGCGGTAGAAGAGATTGAGTTTGATCATAGCCATATATCCGGTGGTATTTCGAAGATTAACACAGCAGATAATGTCTTTGGTATCTTTACTAGTCGTGCTATGCGTGAACGCGGGCGTTATCAGATACAGTTGATGAAAACTCGTAGTAGCTCAGGTGTAGGGCAAAAAGTAGATTTAGAATTTAATATTGAAAGTCTACGTATTACCGATCCCGGTGAAGATGCACAGGAAACTGCCGGTGGATATAAACCTGCACAAAATATCTTAAATAACATTAAAACCAACACAGTAGTTAAAAAAGATGAACATACGGAGGCGCCCCCACCGTCGGTTTCAGTAGAAAGCACTAAACTTAAACAAATGCTAGCTGGGTTAAAATCAAAACAGTGATGCCAACTATAAAAACAAATACCAAACAACTAGATATAACATTCAATGAGAGATACAATCATACTCGCTGATCATATGCCTGTGTCTGAGGAGATCAGGATCTCAATAAAAGGAAAATTTGTATATTTTAAAAATACAATAATCGAATTATTTGATAAAGCAGGATTTGAATTCAAAAACAAGACCTTTATATCTGACCATTATCTATTATTTGAGGATTTTACAAATTTTGAAATCGATGTTAAAAAAAATATTTTTATTAGAAATGCCAGAGAATTTTTAGTTTGTGATTGTAAAGATTTAAATCATAATGACATAAAATATAAATTTACTTTTATGTCTAACAAAGCGAGATATCACAGAACTTTGTGCTCTACAATAATAGCTAATTTATTTGATAAAAATGAAATCGTTTATTCATATAATACTAACGATATGGTACCGCATGATGTAATATCGTCGGAGTTGCTTTTAGGTACTGATTATAATTTTGATTTAACAAAATATCTCCCGGAGCAACATTTCTTCATTAATCACTTAGGAAAAAAAGAACCATGGGGAGCAGTAGTAAACTATGCAGGTAGTAATGCAACAGCTTACCAATTTTTATATTCTCGTTTATATAAGAACTCTTTAATATCAATAGTCACGGAACCTTGTTTTTTTGAAAGAGGTAACATGCTAACAGAAAAAACTTTAATGGCAATATATGCAAGACATTTTATGATCTGGCCGGGTGCCTGGCGATTGCCCGAAACAGTAAAAAAACTTGGATTTGATATTTTTGACGATGTGTTAGATCACAGCTATCAATACATAGAACATCCAGGAATGCGTGTGGTTGAAGCTTTTAAAAGTAACATAAAATTCCTGTCCGATGTACAGTTACAAAAAAAATTTCACCAGATGTTTTCTGATCGATTTGAAAATAATCTAAATCTTGCTAAAAATATAACACAATTAATCGAAAATCTAAAAAATTTGAATAAAATAAAATGATTATTTGTTATAAATAATCATATATTTGGAGCAAAATTTTGCAGAAACGTACACGTAGTATATTAGATGAGCTGGCAGATTTACGGACCAGCAGAGATACAGCCAGCATAGTAGAAAGCCGTGCTGCACATGTTATTCAAGGCGCTATTAACCTAATCAACTACATCAAAGAAAATTACGATGCTGAGCAGGCACTAGAGCTTGAACGCAGACTATTAAACAGTATACGCACACAAGAACCTGCTAAATTCTCACGCGGTGTTAGGAAACTTAAAAATGAAGGTCAATGAAATTTTCAAAGGGTTAAGCAACGAAATAAAAGATAGACTAAACCCAAATAGACAACGCAGTGACGACGATGAACAGGAACAACGTTACCGGGATTATCAAGCTAGACAACAGGCTATTGTCGATCGATATCGTTCATTAGGACCTAAACAAACAACTGCAGCTACATCTGCCGCCACTGATATAAGCCAAACACTAGCATCAACCCCTAACAGACAATATAGATTTGCTGATCCTGAAAATCCCACTATCGATGTTATCATACGTTCAACAGGATATTATCTTACTAAGTTACCACAAGAATTACAAGGGCAGGTAAAACGAGATCGAGCAACCGGACTATATCCTGTACAACGCCCTGAAAATATTAGAAAAATCAATCAATATTACGACAGATTAGCAGATTTAGGTAAGGTTCGCGAAGAACCTGTTCATGCATTATGATTTTATTAGAAGGCGGTAATGTTTTTGATGATACTGCGCCAGTCCCGCGCGATTCTGTTGCTGGTATCGTTGATGAAGTGCGTACATTACTGCCCAACGACTTACGTAAAAAGACCATAGCAGATATAGGATCAGCTGGTTATAAAGTAGAGTCCGGTGATATCGATCTATTTCTAGACGAACAAGCACTGTTAAAACATTATGCGACAGATGATGTTAAAGCTGCCAAGATCAGTTTAGCACAGTATTTTTATGCACGCGGTTACAAGACCAAACTGTCGGGTCGTAATGTGCATGTCGATGTACCATATAAAATTGATAATACTACCCGATATGCACAGGTAGACATCATGGTCATAGCCGATGCAGAGCGTGTAGCACCCTGGCACCAGCATGGCCCGCGTGGTAGTTATAATGATCCTGCATTCAAGGCCGGACACTTATATATATTATTAAGCTCTATAGCAAAATTCTTAGGACTCAAAGTAGATGCGTTCAGTGGTCGACTTATACGCAGAGATACGAACGAGGTAGTAGCTGACACCAGAGATCAAGCAGCTAAAATATTGCTGAATCCTGGTGCACGCGGTGATGCATTAAATTCTGTTGCTAGTGTAATGAAATCATTAGAAGGTGATCCTGATCGTGCAGGTAAACTGGCACAGGCACAACAGGATGTGCAGAAGGGATTGCTGACTCTTCCTGAGCAGGCAACACCAGGAACAGCTGCATGGTTTAGACAGATGGGACACATGCTGTGAAAGTACAAGATATCCTATCTGAAGCCCCACTACCCCCAGACTGGGATCCGGCAGAATTTAAGCAACAGGGAACTACATTTAAAAGCCGACTGGCCTATGCACTAGATCGTGCCCAAAAGATCGGCGCAGGCTCCAGTCGTGTAGCCATGACCATCGAATATCAAGGCCGCCAGACTGTGCTTAAGATCGCTAAAAATCGCAAAGGGCTAGCGCAGAACGCTGAAGAGGTGAGAATTTTAGATGATGGCTATGCTAGCCAATTGCACATACTCATACCTTTGATCGACTACGACAGAGAGCATACACAGCCATTATGGGTGCAGACCGAGCTGGCAAGACCAACACGCGAGACAGAACTCTGTGATTTGATCAAATGCCCTAATTTAAATTTTTTAATCAGCTATGCTCGTTCGATCGAAGGCAGACAATTATTTTTAGACCAACCAAGGGCATACCAAGAGAAAATGCGAGAGATTGGTAAAACTGACGATGAAATAGAACAGTGTACTGAGTACGCAAATACTCTAGCAGAATTATCTGGTTCTTTTGACATTGAGTTAAACGATTTCGTTAGAGCGGCTAACTGGGGGATATATCAAGGACGTCCAGTGGTAATCGATCTAGGATTTACCAGTGACACACAAGCACTTTATAGAGAATCTAAATAATGAAAATACGTGATATAATCATAGAAAACAAACTGACATCAGTGACCACTGCTGAACGTGATGGCATTACTTTAGAAGCCAATCCCATCTCCAACCAAGAAATACATGTCACTGCCTATGCACACGGTCGGGAACTGGGATCAGTATTATTCATGAGGAACGGCAATTACCTCGAATCACTGGATCTACGTGTTGAAGAACGCTATCGTGGACAGGGCATAGCACGGGTCATGTACGATTACATGAAAGAACTAGGTTTCAAGATACTGCGTAGCCCTTCGCAGACAGCAGCAGGTGCAGGGTTTTGGAACAAGCATCGCGGTGAACAAGAGATGGTCTGGGAAGGCGGTTGGGACACAATAGTCACTCAAGGTACAGTCATACACCCCAGCGTGGTCAAAGCTGCGCTGACTGTAGCACAACAGTTCGTCCAAGATTTCAACAGATTTCTTAAAACAAAAAACATACCCCCGATACAGATGGGCTACCCCACTGGATCCAGTGCTTATCACGATGTAGATCCCGAAGACAAGATCTATGGTGATATCGATCTACAGATCATCGTACCTGACATAGAAGCCACACAGGGCTTGACCATGGCACAGGCGCAGACATTTTGGTATCGATTGGAAGATGAATTCGTCAAGACCGTGCATCCACGGTATGTGCATGCGGAAAGCGATGCTGGACATCCGATACTGGCAGTAGGCCAAGATTCCTGGGTACAGGTCGATCTCATGCCGCATACCGAACGACTGGCCACTTGGGGTCGTTTCCGCACCACCCCAGAACGCGGTATTAAAGGTATGTTAAACGGCAACATGTTCAGCGTGTTTGGTGAACTGTTGAACATGAGCATACAGCACAGTGGTGTGCAGTTTAAAGTGCGTGATCGTGTTAAACTACCCTACAGCAAGACACGCAAAGACTATGAACTGGTCACATTGACCACCAATATCGAGACTTTTGTGCGGGACGTATTCATGCACGAAGCAGAAGAACAGGGAATTACGAAACCCAAGATATCTCCCTTGTTAAAACGATTCCCTGGGTCTAAATTAGATGAAGTCAAGATCAGCAATCTAGTGAACGCTGTCCGTGGATTTGCTGAAAGTTGCGAACTAAACGGCATGTATGGTCGAGGTGATCTTGCTCCCTATGCGTCAGCAGAAGATTTCTTGGACAAGTTCTGGCAGATCTACGAAGCCAAGGCCATGAAGGATATCGGTGCTGCCAAACGCGACAAAGCAGAGACCCCACAAGCGCGAGCTCGTGCCGAGGATGACAAGAAGAAAATACTGCAGGGCTTGGACTATGTCAAAGGTATGTTCCAATGATGTTACTAATAAATAAAGTGGGCACCATCTTATTTATTTAGATAAATAAAGTTAGGAGAATCTTTATGGCTAACTTTATTTGCACCTGCGGGTATATTGGAAATCAACGTCATGCTGGGCACTGCGAAACACACAGACAAGAAATAGATCGTATAGAAAATAATATAAAAAAGTATCTATTAAACGAATATAATAAAAATTTTTCAGTGAGCGAATGTTGCAAGATAGTAAAGCAACGAGAAAATACATTAGTTTCTGAATCAATCATCCGCCGATTAATCGATAACCAGTTAAAAAAATACAATGTTAAACAAGGTATTTCGGGCAAGATGATGAACATTAAACGACAAGAAAAAATAAAAGAAACAATGATAAAAAAATACGGGGTGATAAACGCCGGGCAACTGGACGGAAACGGGTTTAAGAAACAAAATCAAATTCCGTACAATAAATTATCGTTACTGGATTCTATCACAGAATATAGAGAAAAAGTCGGTTATCTAACCGATAAGATGAAATCTTTTGCGATAAAAAATAATTTAGTTCCGGAATGTTGCGAATATACTGGGATAAGATTTGCAGATTCTGACAAAAAAGAAGTAAACCCAAACGATCCTTTTAAAAGAACTATCGATCATAAAGTACCTATAGTTGAAGCATATCTATTAGGTTGGTCTGCTGAAAAAACAGCAGACATCGACAATATCGCGTGGTGTTTGAGAGCGGTAAATACTATTAAAGGAAATAGTAATATAGATCAATTTAATAAGATATTACCATTTTTAAAAAAGAATCTATATGAAAATTTATAATGAAATTAGAATTTATAACTGAAATAGCAAGTGCCCCTGTAAGAACTCCCCATCCCGAGGATAGTATTTTTGATGGGGCAACATCTGCTACCGCTATGGTACAGGCACTAGATTGGATAGTAAAAAATCCTGGAGCGACAACTATTAAATGGGATGGTAAGATTGCATTAGCATTTGGGAGACGGCCTGATGGGAAATTCATCCTCACTGACAAGTACATGTTTGATAAACCCAATGGGCGTGTGACCAGTCCCGAAGGATGGGCGGAATATGATCGTGCCCGGGGTGCTAATCGTGGTGATCTATATCAGCGTATAGCCAACATCTGGTCTGGTTTAGAACAGGCAGTAGGCTCGACCCCAGGCTTTTTCTGGGGAGATCTCATGTGGAGCCAGCCTTTGACACCACAACAAGGACAGTATGTTTTTAAACCCAATGTAGTGGAATACCGCATACCAGTGGCAAGTGATCTAGGACGACAGATCCGAGGACGTTCGGGTGGTGTAGCAGTGCACAGCTATCTCGCAGACGAGCAGGCAAGACCGGTGTCTTGGAATGGCCAAGGACTTAAACTAGATGGTCCGGTGATGATATTAACACCCACTGCTGGTGTGCGTTTCGAATTAAAAGATCCAGTGCGTGTAGCCGGGGCAGCCAAAAAAGCAGTAGCCAGCCTGGGTGCACAAGCAGACAAATTCCTCGCAGGTTTAGACGGTGTAGCACGACAGGCATTGAAAAAATATGCTAATCATCAGATCACAGGACAGACACAGGAACAGCTAGCAGATTGGCTTAAAAACAACGTCAGCGGACAACAGTACAAGAAATTAGTAGGCGACAACTACGGTGGCTATATCTATAGAGAAGCACGTGGTTTAGAAGCTGTTTTTGCTATCTGGAACGCGATTTATGCTTATAAACAGGCATTGGTCAATCAGTTAGAATCGCAGGTACAGGGCATATCGCAGACGGTAGCAGGGCATGCTGGTGGCGAAGGATTCGTGTTTAACACCCCAACAGGAGTGGTAAAACTAGTGCCCCGACAGTTGTTCAGCCGCGCTCTGTTCAACAAATAACGCTAGCAGTCCAACCTCTCCAGTTTTCCTGACGATTTTTTGCAACATTAATAATGCCTTTTATATTTAGATTGTGTAAGTTGCAAAAAATTCTTAGTTCACCGTTAACAATATAACTTATATTATTAGGAGATGTGATCTTGTAAGTTTTTGCGGCATTATTTAATTTTCCCGTAGTGGTTTTTTTCTTAATTTCGGATAATTTTTTTCTTGTTTCTTGGCTAAAGATTCTGCCTTTACTAGATAACGATATCTTTTTTCTTGTTGCAACAGATAATCCTGAAACTCCATCACCGCCATCAGTCTGATTACGTAATATACCAGTACCCAAATCTTTTCGACCGTACCAAACAATATAGCGTCTTTCTAGTGCTAGTGCACCGATTTCAGTGAGATTTTTCTCAAGAAAAACTATCCTAGACTTATCTTTTGGTGGTTTATGTTTGATGTGATCTTCATACGCTCGATTCTCTTTACCTTTACCAATATAGTACGGAGTCCCATCTCTGCGTAGGTAAGCGTATACGTAATAAATATTCATGCTGGCATTCCCTTTCAATGTTAGAGCAGTTGGGTGTTGGCGCATCGCGAACTGCACTAATATTTATATAGAAACCGTTTTTTTCCAAAAAAGATAAATATTTACATAAAAGTACAATAGGTGTACTTATATAATTTTATAGAAATTTAGGAGATACATATTATGGCGATACAGACGAGATATGCCGGTGACGCAAATGGCGTCGTAAACGTTGACAGTGGAATCGGTTCTTTAGGTTACCCAGTTGCAACAGGCTTAACAAAAGAGCCAATCTTAGTAAAAATCGCAGGTGTTACATTCACAGCTGGTGAAATGAACACAGGTGGTGCAGTTGAAACAATTTTACGTGCAGTTGAACAAGACAGCACAGTAACATTGTACCAAGTTGACAGCACACAGATCAGCGTGTACTTAGAAGCTACAGGTGCAGGCGGTGCAAATGGTGACACACTACAAGGTGCTGCTATTGTTACATCAGCTGACGTTGCTACAGCACTGCAAACACGTTTGACAGCATTAAGCTCTGGTGGTAACATCGGTATCGCTGGTACAGTTACAGCTGCTAACCTAACAGTTACAAGCAGCGGTTTCAAACTAGCTTAATAGCTTAACCGGCTCAACAGAGAAAGCGTCTTTTTAGACGCTTTTTTTGTGGCCACTAAATACTAGTACCATGAGCGACTTATATTTCTATGCAGGAGTAACATTAGTTGACGTAACTCCCACTGGAGTGACACGTACCAATGGCCTGCACAGAGACCAACAGCGTAACTGGGAAACTGTCCTACAGTGCATAGGTATCAAGACGCAACCCTTGCAAGTATCTGCTCCAAGTGCTGCAGATGTGGAAAACATCAGCACATTTAAATTTGGTGATTTCTATACTGGACCACAGAGAGTATGGTACTGGACCTGGGCAGTTGAACCCGCTGACATCTATGATCTGCCCAACCAACCCTTGGCATCACTACAGAAAGACTTTGAACAAGTACCTATAATTACAGGTCTCGAAGAGACTGCACGGTTCATGCTACCCATATTCTATCCCTACGGAACCATTAAAAACATATACTTTGAGCGGATAACTTCTGCATAAATATATTTGATGCTACGGCACCAGTTAGGCTCATTATCAAGGCTCAAGTTAGGCAAATTGTAAACGCATCACTTATTGAAAAGTGTGAGGGACAGTCGATGTCAACATTAGATATTGAAAAACGCAGCCTCGAGGCGCATGTAGACTTATGTGCTGAGAGGTATAAGAATTTGGAAACTAAACTAAACAGTCTAGAGCGTAGAATGGACAAATTCGAGCAGCATCTGGTTGAGATCAAAGACAGCGTGTCAAAGTCTGGCACAGAAGGCAATAAAACTATCATCACTATTGGCACAGCGGTATTTACAGCACTGTTAACGGGTTTTGTTACACTACTCATACATTTTGCCACCCGATGAAGATAGTAGAATTATTAAATAACCTACAAGTGCCCGTCAACAATGAGCAGGCAGATCTCTTGGGTAGGTTTGACAGCGAAAAGACCATATCGAAAAGCTCCTTGAGTGAGCGTGAACAGGAAATAGCGAATCAACTGACGATGCAAAATATATTATTGCGTCGTGATGAAAATGGCAAGATCACATACAAGAAAAAAATACACTAGAACAAAAAAATCTCCAGCATGTTCCCTGGAAAAACAAGAACAGGAAAAGTTTTCTCGTGAGATAGAACAGGGAATACGCACGACCAATGCCCGCTTGAAATCTCTGGCGCAACGAGAATTAGAACAGCAACAGGCATCACGCACCCCAGTTTGCATACCCGTAGCAGACGGCTATAGGATAGGTCTATATTATGTTAAACAAATTGATACCAATGGTTTTAAAGTATTAGATCGCAACAGTGAACTGGTCTATGAATTTTCGGATAAGATAACAGCGGTTCTATACGTGATCTATACAGTACAGGGCAAGATACAATCAGCGCAAGAATTACAGGACTTGGATAGAGAAATAAATACTCAAAAGGTCAACATACGACAGATGAATCATGCTGTGCGCATAGCAAAAGCTAACAAGAACTATAGTATGTTAGACATAAGGATAGCTAGACTTGACGATGCAGTGGCTAAATTAACGATAGCCACTGAAAGATTATGTGCTCTACACCATAGAGCCAAAATCAACAAAGTCTGGCAAAAGACATAAATATATACAAACATCAGGGAATTATAGGACCATGAGATTATCCGAAATGCGTGTTGAAATGACACCACAAAAAATTAATAAAATCGTAGAACGCAGCTTTGGGTTTGCTATCGATTATGATAACTTAACATATGCTAAAGCACAGCGTTTAAGTCAGGCTATCGCTGAAAACTTAGCTACTATTAAACGCAGCCATGGTGCACACACAGCAGAACGTAATGCACGCTACATGGAAATGATCATGGTCAAAGAAGGCCTGGATCGTTGGATGACCAGTGAGCAAGGTTTATTTGAAAGCGAAATGGGTCGTAGCGAAACAGTATTAGCTGCCAAGGATATGGTTAACACAGTACAAGACATGTTAGAAAAAGTCAGCAAGATGCAGAATGAGCAGATGCCTGCACTGCTAGATACCATACGAGATCAAATCGGTGAGCAACAAGCCGAAGCATTTAAATCTGCTATGAGCCCATTGTTAGCTAACTTATATCAAGCAGTCAGCACAGGTCGCGAACAAGCAGATTCAGCAGTGCGTGCACTAGCAGGCGAGCAAGTCGAACAGCCTATGGACATGGGTGCAGGATTGGGATCCGAACCTGCACCAGAATTACCAGCCCCAGAAGGTGACAGCGACTTTGATCACGACGAAGATGAATTCGCCGGTACAGATGCAGCTGCTGGTGGCGAACAAGAATTAGGACGTGGTCGTAGATAATGCGTGTCAGTGAAATCATACGAGAAGATCTCGACACAGAAAGAGATACTATCGAAGACGAAGCTGATACACGCGGTGATGCGGCATTGGTTACAGTCTTAGAATATTTACGTAACGAAGCAGAACACAGTGGGGCGGTCACGCCCCGTGTAGCAGTTGACACAGTTATTGAACGTGTACGTAATATTCCAGGAAATGAAGCATTTAATTTTGCTGCATTAGATAGCGCACAGAAAAGCAACGATACTGTAAAAGCATTGATTAAAAATATCAAAGACGATCCGCACACTGGCACCAAGTATATCTATCTAGCATTACCGGAAAACACCACAGACGATTCTGACGCATTGGGCGCCGGGTCGGCGCCCAAGGGTGATCCCAGCAAAGTAGTGCAGAAAATGGCTGATAGAGCCTCTAAAAAATAATTTTTTAAGCAAACTCAAAAATTATGGAATTCGAAAAATCCACTAACGGATTTCCTTATACATGGAAAGCCGGTAGGGTAGAACAACTTATCAGAGATATATTAGAACGTAAAGCAAAACAGCAGTTAAATGTTAACCGTGTGATGTTGATCAATCCAACTTGGATGCATGAAGACAACATCTTAGAAAATATCAAAACAACCAATCCAGATTTTATTATCTGTCATAATTTTGTAGATCCTGCAGTACCAAAAATTTTTCAAGCAATTGAACAATCTGGCAGACCTTATCTTATATTAGGAAATAGTCATCAACTACGCATAGATTTTTGGGCTATAGTCTGCGATTTTTATTTTAAAAGTTACGAAGAACAAGATCTTCAGTTGTTACCTGATGCTAAAAAATTTATCTGTTTAAATCGTAAACCACATCCTCATAGGATTAATCTGGTGCGTACTCTACAATCATTAGGGGTATTTGATCAAGGTTATGTAAGTTTAGGATTACCCGGTGATCAAGCGATAACCATAGATGACAAGTTCACAGAAGAACAGGGTATTTCGGATGAATACGGAAACCTTGGCACAGACGAAAGGTTTGTTAGCAATCGTATACGCAACGATATTTTTAGTGTAGGGGATTTAAATATATGGAATCGAAGTTTTCTGTGTATAGTAACAGAAACAGAATTTTCAAATCCTAATCCTGATGATTTTTTCACCAGCGAGAAAACTTTCAAACCTATAATTGGTATGAGGCCTTTTATGGTCTATGGTCAACCTCGACTACGACAGCATCTTAAAGATTCTGGGTTTGATATTTTTGAAGATATATTTGATTATAGTCAGATTAACGAACAACTAGGTGATGTTGCTAAACAGATAAAATATGCAGAGATGGTAGTAGATGCTGTATCAAAAATTTCAGATGTGTCTGCAGAATACCAACGTATTTTCTATCGTTTAGTTTTAAATAAACAAAGATTCCGGAATTATGTATACCAGCAATGGAATACACTAATAGATCTAGATCTTACAAAATATGTTTAATCGATTTCCTATACCTGCTTGGTCATTAATTTCTAATCCGTACTATCATTTAGTACGAAATAAAAAATCTTTATTAATCACCGCTGGCGATAGTTGGACCTACGGAGATAGTTTAGGAAAAACTAAAGTACGTTTAGGTATAGACGATACAGAATATAGATTAAATAACATATATGGTAAATTGCTAGCCGATCGTATAGATGCAGATTGGATTAATTTTGCTCTGCCCGGGGCATCAAACCAATTAATTATTAATTGGCTTACAGAATTATTGTTGACTATCACTGACTATAATTCTATTATCTGTGTAATCACATTAACCGAATCCGGTAGACACGAAGAATTAAGTTTAATAGATAAATTGAAGTATCCTACACTAAAAGAAACACTTGACGGGATACTTTGTAACACTTATCAACAAATTTCTTTATTACAAGAAAAATACAAAAACATAAAATTTTTAATAGCACACAATTTTACTGATGGAATAACATCTAGTGATGTACAATTAACTGATAAAACTTGGTTGGAGGTATTGCTCAATAAACCTATTAATAATAGTACACGAATAGTTGTATCTGAGCATATCGGACAGATGAATTACGTAAAAAAGTTTATTGATAGATTAGATGTAATAGAGCTCGCTGAAAAAAGAATTGATCTTCTTGATAACTGTATGTATTGTAATTCTGGCGATACTAGACATCCAACGGAACAAGGACATAAACTTTGGTCTGACTATCTATGGACTAAAATATGATAGAACAGGCCATTAAAATAGTCAACAATGAAATATGTGTTGCTCTGCAGTTTTTTATACACAAGGACTGTAGTTTTACTCAAAGAGAACTTCTATTAGATGCGATAGCCGAAAAGTATCATGCGGGAATGAAGCTAAAATTCTATGCCCCCGACGGTGAAAATCTTAAACACAGCGGATTTTATGATTTCTTAGAGTTAATATTATCAACGATCGGAATATCTGAACAAGATCTAATTATCGAATCCCATTTACCGATAAAGAATAACTATACACACAAAAAGCTAGTACTTGGTATTTTTGTAACCACTGGTAAATTTATTCCTGATTTTGAAAAAAATTTAGAGTTGGCTAAATTTGTTGGTGCTAGCTTTGGCAGATTCACTGTTCCAAGATTACGGTTAGCTTATCTAATAGATAAAACTTTCGCTGACGATAATTTTTTAGTTTTTCAACCAAACAAAGATTTTGTTAGTACTTCACTAAGGCATGTCGAATCCATTTATACAGAGGAAATCAAGTGGGTATTATCGAAATCATACCAGACGGATTTAACCAGTAACCATATTAACGGAAATCTCAAATGGCAAGAGTCATGCGAAAATTATCCTAATATTTGGAACAGGTATAATATTGAGATAATCAGCGAAACTGATGCATTATCGACTGGTTGGTACACAGAAAAAACTGCGAGATGCCTAGCAACCGGCAAACCATTTGTGTTATTTTCTGGCCCTGGCAGTCTTTTAAAGTTAAAAGAGATGGGTTTTTACACTTTTGATTCGGTAATTGATGAAAGTTACGACGAAATACAAAATCTTAATATGAGAATCAAATATTTGATAAATTCTTTAAGATCATTGTATAATAGTCCTGACAGGCAGGAAAAAATAAAAAAAATGTATGATATAGCTTATAAAAACATAGCAATATATCGGACCTTCTGTCAAAACCAGAGAGAACAATGATTACCCAAAAATTTGACTATACTGCCATCAGCAGAACTAGTGTTGATGGAAAACGACATTATGCATTGCCAGATGGTTCACGAGTTCCTAGTGTTACTACGATTTTAGATCGTACAAAACCTCAGGAAAAGATTGACGCATTAAATAACTGGAAGCGTCGTGTTGGGGAAAAGCAAGCCCAACAAATCACCACAGAAGCTGCTAATCGTGGTACACGCATGCACAGCTATCTTGAGAGTTATATTCTCATGGACGATATGAAACCCCTGCCCAGCAATCCTTATGCACACCCCAGCTGGTTTATGGCAGCACAGGTTATTCTCGAAGGACTAACGCATGTAGATGAATTCTGGGGCGTAGAAATACCGGTTTATTATAGTGGATTATATGCAGGCACTACAGACTGTGTAGGTATCTGGAGAGGTCGCCCAGCGATACTAGATTTTAAACAAACCAACCGACCTAAAAAGCGCGAATGGATCGAAGATTATTTCCTGCAACTCTGCGCCTATTCAGCAGCACATAATAACATGCATGGTACAGACATTAAAGATGGTGTGATACTGATGTGTGCACAGCCTAAAGAGATCTCCGCCGGCGTCTACGAAACACCTGCTTACCAAGAATTCGTGCTGGAAGGAGCAGATTTTAAAAAATATCACGATGCTTGGTTAAAACGTGTCGAGCTATACTATCTCACAAACTAAATAATAAGAAGAACACAGGAAGTAGATATGGCCATAGTGCAGATAAGTCAGATACAGGTACGCAGAGGATTAGAACAGGATCTACCGCAACTAGCAGGTGGCGAATTTGGGTGGAGCCAAGACACACGTAGATTATATATCGGTAATGGAACTCTGCAAGAAGGTGCACCGGTATTAGGTCATACTGAGATTTTAACAGAATTTAGTGTGTTGAATTTTACTAACGGCACTAATTCTGCTATCGCGAATCTATCACTGCTGGTATCTAATGTTGAAAGTAATGTTACTGCCATAACATCTTCTATACCAACTCCTGTTAGTAAATTTTTACCCATTAGTAGCACTGGCACTGTGGATAATTTTAGTTCTAATGCATCGGTCTTTAGCTATACTTTGTCTCAAGGAACTTCCTTTAGATCAGGTACAATTAGGTCTTCGTTTAACGGTGTAACTTCAACAGTATCATACGAAGAAGACTATACTGAAACTGGTCCTACAGACGTAGTATTTAATTTAACTGCCAACACCACTCAAGTTGATATAAATTATACAACTATAAGTCCGACTACTATTTTATATACTATCACTAATTTAGTATAACACGAATGTTCAAGTTACCCACGGAAGAAAGACTAGCCGAATGGAGACGTTTTCGCTCTGATTTAGACTCAAAACCACTGGAAAAAGCCTTAGAATTGACTGCGATCCTGTGGAGTCGAGCACCTTTTAGTCCTTATTACCTAGACTTAAAAGATCATGAAAATTGGCCCGATCCTTGGACGCTGATCTCAGATAATTATTACTGTGATATTGCAAAATGTCTAGCGATCATATATACTATTGCTTTAACAGATCACCACAGAGATTTATCTATAGAGATGCGGATCTATCAGGACCACAGCACAAGACACCAGTATAATTTAGCTTGGATCGATCAAGGAAAATATATACTTAATATGACGGATGGTGAGATCTTAAATAGTAAGCAGTTCAATGAAACACATAAATTAATTCGCATCTTTACCCAAGAAGATTTAAAACTAGAAGATTTATAAGAGTATATCAATGTCAAATATTTACGTTACTAAAAGAAGTGGCCGTAGAGAGCCATTGGCAGTAGAAAAATGGCAAGCACAGGTTACAAAAGTTTGCCAGGGCATCGCAGACGTCAGTCAGTCGATGATAGAGATCAAGAGTCAACCTCATTTTTATGATGGCATCACCACAAGAGAGATCGACGAGATCACTCTGCGTGCTATAGTAGATCTAATCGATGCAGAACACAATCCAGATGTAGGACACACAAATTATCAATATGTAGCAGGTAAACAACGCCTAAGCATGTTGCGCAAAGATGTCTATGGTGATTATGAAGTTCCACATATCTATGAGATCGTGAAAAAGAATGTTGGTTTAGGATTATACACTCCTGAATTGCTAGAGTGGTATACCAAAGACGATTGGAATCGCATGAACGACATGCTGGATCACGAAAAAGATGAACAGTACAGTTACGCAGCTATCGAACAGTTGATCGAAAAATATCTGGTGCGCAATCGAGCTACCAAAGAGATCTACGAAACTCCGCAGATCCGTTATATGGTTGCCGCTGCTACAGTGTTCCATAAAGAAGAACCTAATAGTGCTCGCATGCGTTATATAAAGGAATACTACAATGCAGCCAGTGATGGCTTGTTTACTCTTGCTACTCCTGTGCTAGCAGGTCTAGGCACCCCCACTAAACAGTTTAGTTCATGCGTGCTTATCCGTAGCGATGATGACCTTGACAGCATCTTTGCATCAGGTGAGATGATGGCTAAGTACGCCAGCAAACGTGCTGGCATTGGCCTAGAGATTGGTCGGTTGCGTCCATTAGGTGCACCTATCCGTGGCGGCGAAATCATGCACACGGGCATGATACCTTTCCTGAAGAAATGGTTTGGTGACCTGCGTAGTTGTAGCCAAGGTGGTATCCGTAACGCTAGTGCTACTGTGTTTTATCCCATCTGGCACCATCAGTTTGATGATCTGATCGTGCTTAAGAACAATCAAGGCACAGAAGAAACCCGTGTACGCCACATGGACTATGGTGTTGTCCTAAGTTCATTCTTCTGGCGCAGATTTAAAAACAAAGAAGATATCACTTTCTTTGATCCCAATGAAGTGCCAGACTTATACGAAGCATTCTATCGAGATACTAAAAAGTTTGAAGAGCTGTATGTAAAATACGAACGACAAAAAGGCCTGCGTAAAAAGACCATGAATGCAGAAGATGTATTCAAAGGTGGCATTTTAAAAGAACGCACAGACACTGGAAGGATCTACTTAGTGTTCATTGACAATGTCATGAACCAAGGTCCATTTGATCCTGAGTATCACACAATCTATCAGTCAAACTTGTGCCTGGAGATTTTGCTTCCGACCAAGCCGTTTAAGAAACTTGACCCCGAAAGAAAACTAATCAGAGTTAAGAAGACAGATGTTGAGAAGTTTATGGCGAATAAATCGAACGACATAGTATCAATAAGGAAGATAAAATAGTAGGTAATAGTATTTCAGTCATAAATAAGTGTAGGAGAATAATATGAAATACATTGTTTATTGTCATACACTTAACGGTAAGAAGTATGTAGGCTACACTAAGAAGACTATGATAGAACGGTTAGAAGAACATATTGAAGGAGCATTAGAAGGGTCAGAAAGACACTTCCATCGTGCTATTCGTAAATATGGTGTAGAGAACATAGTATCTGAACAGTTATGCGAAACTACTACTAAACAAGCGGCTAAGCGTAAAGAGCGTTATTATGTTAAGCAGTTCGATACATTTAAGAACGGCTACAATATGACGCACGGCGGAGATGGTGGTAATACTACTGAGAAGTATTCGGAAGAGGAAATGAAAGATTTAAGTAATCGTAGGTCAATGCTACAATCGGGTATGAAAAATAGTCGTGCTAAACCCGATATTACTAAACAGATGATAGTAGATGCTGTAGTAAAGTATGCGATTGAGAATAACAAGAGCGGTGACTACATTCTGCGTAAAGAAATGGATGATGCTCTCAAGCAGGAGTTAAATGTTAGTGTTATGATTATGAAGCAGAGATTTACTAACGGCAGAACAGAACTGTTAGAAGAAGTAAATGCTAAACTGAGTAAGGCGGGATTAGCGGAAGTAAAGTATGACCCTTACTACAGAAGTGAAGAACAGCGTAAGCAACTATCCTCTGCGACCTCGAGTCATAGATGGGTGACAAACGGTGTTAAGAATGTTAAACTTAACGCTGAAGATTTAGAAAAGTTCTTGAAAGAGAACACAACATACAAACAAGGTAGAACATTATGAAAACATTAAGAGAAATGATAGACATCGTAGAAGGTAAAATAAGCAAGAGCGTCGATGTCGGCGGAATCAGCCATTCTATCGTCCCTCATCCAGGCGGAAGACATCAAGTAGTAGTAAAGCACGGCGATAAAGTGATGCACACTACGCTACACAACTCCGAAGAAGATGCTAAAAAGGCACTCGCTTCGCAAGTAGCACACTCAAAGAAAATGTTAAAAGTAGATGAAGGTATGGCAGAATACGACCGCCGTCGCAAACTACAATCACAGATTAGCAAGATTGAATCGATTGACTTTTACATTACAGACGACGATGGTTTAATCATAGCGGGCCCGTTTGAAGGTCGTAGTGACGCTACTGAAGCATTTGAACACTTAGTTCGCCAGCGTCAAGATATCAACATCATCCAAGGTCGTGCTTTAATCGTTAAACTCGCGGGTATGCGTGAAGGCATTGATGAAGAAATAACGCCCGAAGCAGTAGAAAAAGTAGAATCACTCTACAAGGATATTAAATGAATCAGCAAGTGACTTACTACGAAGTAATCGACCAGTTGCCCGAAGAGTTAGACGACGAATACGAATACTATGAAATCGATGAAGCCGAGGGGAGAGTGGCACTCTGCACACTGGGATCGATAAATTGGGGAGCTTTCCGTAACCCTGAAGACATGCGTCGTGCGTGCCGTATACTGCATCGCAGTCTTAACAACATCCTAGACTATCAGGATTTCTTGAGCATACAGTCGAAACTCAGCAATGATGAGATCCGCCCCTTGGGTATCGGTGTAACTAATCTAGCCTACTGGCATGCCAAACGTAATCTCCGTTATGGGGATAAGGATGCGCTACAGGAAGTTAAAAGCTGGATGGAACATCAAGCATACTACCTCACTGAAGCATCAGTTGAACTAGCCCGTGAACGTGGCGCTTGCATGGATAGCGGCAAGACACGCTATGGGCAAGGTCAATTCCCTTGGGAATTAAGAGCTGCAGGTGTTAACGAACTAGCCGATTTCTCTCCTGAATTAGACTGGGAGACTTTAAGAACGCAGATGAAACAGTATGGTGTGCGTAATGCCACTCAGATGGCCGTAGCACCAGTAGAAAGTTCGTCGGTAGTTATCAACAGCACCAACGGTATCGAGATGCCTATGCAGCTGATCTCTGTGAAAGAATCTAAAGCCGGTAGTCTAGTACAAGTTGTTCCTGAATATCATAAACTGAAAAATCGTTATCAGTTGATGTGGGAACAGACAGACTGTGCAGGCTATTTAAAGACAGCGGCCGTGCTTGCTGCTTATGTTGACCAGAGCATAAGTACTAATACATTTTATAATCCAGCACATTTCCCAGAAAAGAAAGTGCCTACTACACTAATAGCTAAGAATTTGATGCAGGCACAGCTCTGGGGATTAAAGACTTTTTATTATAGTCTGATCAATAAACAGGGTGCTAGAGTTGAAGATGCTAAAGAAGAAAATAAACTAGAGATCATTGAGCTAGATGATCAAGAGGACTGTGAAAGTTGTAAACTTTAATATGAATAATATACCAGCATACGTCTATTATATTAAACATATCCCAACGGGGAAGTTTTATTATGGATCAAGGTATAAGCATATTGAGATGGGAGTTATTCCAGAACACGATTTATGGATTAGGTACTTCACATCATCGAAAGAAATAGCGAAATTACGAAAAGATACAGGCAATGATTCGTTTGAATACAAAATAATTTTTTCTGATATTGTTACTGATAAATGTTTTAACTATGAGCAAGAATTGATTAAAGAGCATATTAATAATCCATTATGCATTAATAAACGGTATTTCGATTCTACTAATAGCACAAAGGTATTTTCTACTTTTGGTAAAACTTTATCATCGAAAGGGAAAACTAAAAGTGAAGAAACTAAACAAAAGATGCGTAAACCGAAAAGTGAGTTACACAGGGAAAATATACGCAAAGCACAATTAGCAAATGGTGGCAACGGACCAGCGACACATACAGAAGAGTCGAAAAATAAAATAAGAGCAACGATGAAAACAAAACCACCGAGACCAAATAAAACTTGTCCTTATTGCGGAAAAGTAGGTGGGTATATATCGATGTCAAGATGGCATTTTGATAAATGTAAGGAAAAATAAATGAGCAAAGCACAATACGATCTTTCAGTTAAAACAGATTATCTAACAAGAAAAATATTTTTAGACCCAGCGGGGCCGGTGACTATCCAGCGATTCGAAGAAACAAAGTATAATAAAATTGCTGAATTTGAAAAAACACAAAGAGGTTTTTTTTGGGTGCCTGAAGAAATCAGTCTAACTAAAGATGCACAAGACTTTAAAGAAGCTAGTGAAGCGATCAAACACATCTTTACTAGCAATTTGCTACGTCAAACAGCATTAGATAGTTTACAAGGACGCGGGCCGGTGCAAGTATTCACCCCGGTAGTAAGTCTACCTGAAGTAGAGGCATTGGTTTTAATATGGTCGATGTTCGAAACAAATATCCACAGCCGCAGTTACAGCCATATCATACGTAATATCTATAATGTGCCTAAAGATATTTTTAATACTATCCACGACACTGAAGAAATCGTTGCTATGGCTGCTAGTGTAGGTAACTATTATGATGCACTGCATCAATTGAACTGTAGAAAAGAAACAGGAGAACAGATCACAGAGAAAGAATATGTACGTGCTATCTGGATGGCGTTACATGCTAGCTATGCACTAGAAGCCTTTCGTTTCATGGTATCGTTCGCCACAAGTTTAGCTATGGTAGAAAATCGTATCTTCATGGGCAACGGTAACATCATCAGCTTGATCTTACAAGACGAATTACTGCACAAAGGTTGGACTGCATACTTGATCAATCAAGTGGTCAAGGAAGATGCAAGATTCGTTGCGATTAAATCTGAATGCGAAGCAGAAGTATATGCATTATATATGGATGTGATCCGTGAAGAAAAAGCATGGGCAGATTATCTGTTCAAGAAAGGTCCTGTGATCGGGCTTAATGCCAATATCTTACGTGATTTCGTTGATTATACAGCGGTAAATGCATTGAAAGAGATAGGTATTAAATATCAACAGCCTGCACCTAAATCTACACCTATCCCATGGTTTAACAAACACACAGACACTAGCAAAAAACAGACAGCACTGCAAGAATCAGAATCGACATCATATGTGATCGGAGTCATGAGCGACACAGTTGACTATGATCAGTTACCAGAATTATAAGGAAAAATCAATGATAACAGTCTACAGCAAAAACAACTGCCCCTATTGCACACAGGCAAAAAATCTACTGAAGCTTAAAGGTGTAGAATTCAAAGAAATCAACATCGAAGAATCACCAGGTGCTAGAGATTTTATCGTCAGTGAAGGACATAGAGCAGTACCGCAGATCTATCAGGATGGAAAACTACTAGTAGAAGGTGGTTACACAGGACTAGCACGTCAGAATCAAGATTTTTGGAATAACTTAAAAGGATAGTGTATGTTAATCAATAAAGGTTACAGTACCGGAGACATCGTCTCCTTCAAGATCAGCAACGGTGATGAGATCGTTGCAAAAATAGTAGAAGAACGTACAGATGCGTTTGTTGTCAGCAAACCCTGTACTATCATTCCCAGCGAGCGTGGTCTTGGGCTTATGCAGAGCCTGTTTTCCGCTGAGGTAAATACTGATATGACCCTGCAGAAGATACATGTTATCCTGCATGCACCATCAGTGAAAGATCTACAGAATCATTATATACGCACAACCACTGGTATTGAGACGGTCACTGACTTAGGACGATAATATGCCAACACCCATAGCCTGTGTAGGAGATGTAGTTTCGGTTTTCGTAAATCCGTTTGAGCCTCCGGGTCCTGGGCCTCTTACACCTTTGGGTGCTGCGACAACAGTATTTGCTGAAGGTCGCCCAGTGGCCACAGTAGGTACTTTTGCTGCCCCGCACGGAAATTGTGAAAATCCTAGTGCACCGGGATATAATCCTGTTTGTGCTAGTGCAGCAGTGATCATTGGCATACCTAACATTCTAGTCGAAGGACGTCCTATTGCGCCGATTGGGGCAGCTCTTAACTGTTTCGAACACGTAGTCGAATTTGCCGGGGCGCCGACGGTACTGGTCACTTTCTAAGGATATACTGTGGCCACAGCATTAGATCTACAGTCGTTCAACACTATCATCAATGGTCAAGGACTAGCTACCTCCGCTAATCTACTAGCAGAGATCGCCACATTCCATGCACAGCCTACGGTAACATTGATAGCTAATATCTCTGCTACAGTTAGCAACACTAATCCTAATGTAGCTGCTAATCTAGTACCGGTATTATCAAATATTGGTAATGCCGCACAAGGGCAATGGCTATTAGATCTTTACCCCAGCAACATTAGCCCTAGCGCAACTGCTAATGTCTATTATTATCTCGAACAACCAAATGTCTATATAAACCCTGTCACTTTTGTAGAAACAGTAACCTACACTCCTGTTCCTAGTTCTGCTAGTTTTACCTATACATTAAAAAATCAAGCAGAGTCTTATTTCGCATACGGGCTACAGGAGTTTGCCAATATATTTCAAACTGCCTACGCTTATGCTGGAGGAAATTTTGATACTATCAGTAGTGTTACCCTATTAGATAATAGAACTTATGGGCAGTCAGGTGTGGGCTATACAGGTCCGTTGGACCTAGCAACCGCCGGATTGGGAGCCCTTGCTCCTGTTATCGCAAACGTAGTGTCAAAGTTTGGCACCATGTATGACATAAAAAATATCGGAACATTCGCTGATCCTTATGTATTTGGCCAAAATCTTCTAAACCAAGGATTAGGTGCATACGGAAATTTGTCTGCGAATTTATCCTCAGCAGGATTAAACATAAACAACTTACCTCAAGTACCGTTGAATTCAACTAGTACTACCCAGAGTATAGTTAATACTACATTACCTAGTGCTATTGGTAATATCTCTTTACCTGCTATACAATCAACTACGGTTACTGTAACTGTAACTGGAACTAGTGCCAATGTAGTTACTAATATATATAGCCAGATTGTCGGTAATGATCTAGCTAGCATACAGTCGGCTACTAATGTAACGGTACCCAATTCCAACACCATATCTACATTAAATGATTTCTTAGACATCGATAAAGTTTTATATCCTGCAGACATCGCCAGCTTGTCTTCTGCAGGAATCGCGACCTTGACAGATTTGTCTAAGTTTATACAATCTAAAGTAGGCACAGGATATTATACATCTTGGCAAGATCTCGCTACTGTGCTAAACAATCTAGAGATTCCGGCACTAAATTATACTTCTACTACAGCCAATACTGCTGCAGTATCCAGTGCTGTAGTAGCCGAAGTCTATAATCAGTTTGGCTCAGGATCAGGTCCATTTAAAAACATCGTCCTGTCAGACATCATTGGCAGCGTGGCAGGTATCCCGTATACACAAGATCTCACTGTTATCAACAGTCAATATGCCGCCAGCGAAGGACCATTATATTCAGCAGTAGCAGATCTCGATGCTAAAGTAGTAGATTATGTCAATGGCGGCGCTACTACCATCACAGATATACAGACATCAGTGGCAAATGTTAACTCAACATTAAATAGTTTGGCCAACACCTCGGCGTTTTATGCCAGCGAGCAGGCCTACTATAATATATTAAATTCTCTATCTGCTGAAGTTTCTAATATTTCGCGTGCCGGCATATCCTTTAACTCAGGAAGTTATGCGCAACTAAAATCTCTGGCACAACGGTATGGCACTCTAGCATCAGATAAAACGCAGACTTTAACTTATCAATTTTTTGCCAACGTTGAAACCAATGATGCTTCCGGAGATGTTCTAAGAGCTACTGTCGCTGAGAAAATTAATAATAACATCTTATCATCTAAAGGCGTAACTAACTATAATGATCCCAATCCCTCTGCTCTTTTACGCCAAAGCCAGAACCAGAATATACCAATAACTACATATATAACCCATAATAAGTAGGGTTTTAACGGTAAAAATCGCTATTTAACTTGATTTTTTCTGACTAATGTATTATTATAAGTCGTAATCTAAGTGATTAAATAGACTACGCTTTTAAAAAGGAGGACGAAGTATGAGAATGATGAAAATCATTGCAGTATTGTTCGCCCTGACCGTAACACAACTCGGTCATGCCGAATCGGGACAGCCGGAAATAGCTGACTCACAATCAGTACAATCACAGGATACGGATCCTGTTGGTAATCTATTAGTATCAATCAGCGAACCCTGGGTTGACTTTGCTTGGAACAATAAAGATGTTGACTGCCTAGCACGCAATATCTATTACGAAGCTGCTAACGAAAGCGAAGAAGGTAAAGTAGCAGTTGGCATAGTTACTATTAATCGTGTTAAAGACGATCGTTATGCTAACACGATTTGCCAGGTGGTACATCAACATATGGCCTTTTATGCAGCACACACTATTGTCAAGACAGTGATGATTAACACTGGTTGGTTTGGAATTACCCATGCACAACAGGTACAACAACGAACAGTAAAAAAAGTAGCAGTCTGTCAATTCAGCTGGACTTGTATGCATGTACGCAAACCTCAGATAGATGATGCTCGTTGGATAGAAAGTCAGCGCATAGCAAGAGAATTATTAGCTGATGGATATATAGATTATCGCAAAAAATATGCAGACGCCATGTACTTCCATAGCATCCATATACACCCACAGTGGGCTCGGCACATGCATCGTATAGCTAAAACTGGTGGTCACATATTCTATGCCAGCACCGATCAGTGATTTCTTTTATGCCTGTCTGGCACGGTTGCAGACCGTGCCAGTGCATCATTCACAGAAAAAATTTACACCTGATCAATTTACTAGATTATTACGTAGACAATTTGTAGATCCTAGACTCCGCTTCCATACACGTATCAATCCCGATATAGATAGAAATACCATTGGCATATTTGGCGAATATCGCCCGTACGAGGACGAGGATGGTGAACCGTGCCTGCATATCTACTTTGATTATCCATTGGCAAGAAAAAAAATAGATATCAAATATTATGATTGGAGCACACTAGCCTATCATATCTCGGACGTGATTGCGCACGAATATATACATCTCTATCACTGTAGACGCAGAGGCTATCGCCACGGCCGTGGATATAGAGGTAAAGAAAATCTTAGATATCGAGAAAGCATGCAAGATTATCTAGGTTGTGAAGATGAAATATTAGCCTATAGTTTTAACGTCGCTACTGAGGTAGTTGTGCTAGGTAAGGATTTGGCTAAAACAGTTAATTATCGATTTTATCGTAGATATTTTAGACACGATCGGAAGATTATGTTAAAATTAGAACGATATGCAGTTAAATATATTAAACAACTAGAGAGGGCTAATAATGAGCAAGTCAACAAAAGAACAAGAAATCACAGTAGAAGAACAATTTGAAACCGATCTAGGCCCAGAAGATTTTGGATTTATCATCACCAGTGCCGGCGAACTCAAAGCCTGTTACCTTCCCGAGGATGCAACAGTAGAAGTGCCTGATGTAGTCTTTAAGATATTAAAGATGTACGGTGTTGATGATCCTGATGCCATTGAACCCCCGACTATACACTAGTTGACCCGAAATTCATCATATTATATAATAGTAATATGATGAAAAAAGCTAAAATCAAACTGCACAAAACACGAGCACATCGCGCACTATTTGAGCGCGATAGCCCATTCCGCAGACCACACATAGAGGAGAATCAGCGTGCCTACAAGCGTAGATCTAAACATAGAAAAAACGACTCGTCAATCTATTGATGTTAGCTCAAATCCAATGATCACACTTTACTGTGCCGGGGAAGATATGCTGACTGTATCGCCTAAAGGATTCTTTGTGCGCGGTCAACCGGTACCTCAGGATGACAAGGAGGCACAGGCAGTGTATAGTGCTTTTAAACAATGGTTAACCTGGGCACAACTAAATGGACAATATTAAGCGTATAGGTTTTGCTTGCAAGATAATCGACAGACCCGAACAGGTCAATGGCATCAAACCCAAAGATGATTGCAAGCGATACAACACTGGATCGACTACCGTAGCTTGGTTAAATCGCCAGACTCGTGCGACTGCTGAACAAAAGCTCTGGGACCTGATGGTGCAGAACATAGAAGCCACTAGACAACTGGTCAAACGAGTGGGAGATCTAGATGAGCAACTACGCATGGTACGCATTAGCAGTGATATACTGCCTGTTTACACTGAGCCTAGCTGGAGTTATTTCTGGAAAGGTCATGCAGTGCGTGACTACTGTGAACGGCATTTTGCTGAGGTTGGTGCTGTTGCTAGAGATCGCGGTGTACGCTTGTCTTTCCATCCAGGACAATTCACGGTCTTATCTAGTGATAATCCAGACATAGTCCGTAGATCCATAGAAGAGTTCGAATATCATGCTGACATGGCTCGTTGGATGGGCTATGGCCGTACTTTCCAAGATTTCAAGATTAACGTGCATATCGCGGGCAGGCAAGGTCCAGAAGGCATAAGGCGTGTGCTGTCTAGACTCAGCACCGAAGCACGTAACTGTATCACCATCGAAAACGAAGAAAATGCATGGGGGTTAGATGACTGCTTGTCTATCAGTGATGTTGTACCTATCGTTCTTGACATTCATCATCATTGGGTTCGAGAGGGAGAATATATCCGGGTAGATGACGTTCGGGTTAGGCGTGTTGTTGACAGTTGGCGAGGCCTGCGTCCTGTCCTACATTACTCTGTCAGTCGCGAAGATGTGCTACTCGCACATGATACACATGTCTTACCTGACTACAGCCGGCTTTTAACTGAAGGTACTAAAAAAGCACATCTACGTGCACACAGTGATTTTTATTGGAATCGTGCAGTCAATGACTGGGCCCTGACATTCTTAGACACGCATGATATCATGTGTGAGTCAAAAGGCAAGAACCTTGCTAGTCGTGCGCTGTACGAACAATATCTGACTCAGAACATATAAACCCAGTCGCTGATAAATACTCTATATCAGGGTATACTTATGAGCGACTTTTCTTATGTATTTTTGGGTAACGCAGCCAACGATGGCACAGGTACCCCTTTACGCACAGCCTTCCAGATAATTGATGAAAACTTTGCCAACATAGCTGCTGGTAACGCTAACGTCATCATTAACAGCCCAGTTAATTCTGTTGCTGGACGGACAGGTAATGTAGTATTAACAGTCAATGATGTAGCAGGTGCGGCCAATGTCGCTTATGTTGATGCCGCGGTCACAGCAGGCAACGCCTATGTTGAATCTATTGCTGCTAACATAGCTAACAGTAATCTAGCTGCATTGACCTCACAAGTGTCAACACTAGATGCTAATGTTGGTAACATAACAGTAGAAATAACTGCTATCAATTCTAATCTAGCCACACAGACGTCAGACATCAGCACTATTAATTCGACACTGTCTACTTATACTACAGAAATTGCCAGCACTAACAGCAATCTAGCTAACCTATACACAGAATTAAACAACACCATAAACAACGTCAATGGTGCTGTGAACAATATAACCACACTATTTGCCAATGCCAGCGTACAAGAAACAGAAATCGCCAGTTTAGGCGCTAACGTATCTGCTGCCAATGTCACTATACAGACAGTGGACACAGCTTGGCAGGCCAATGCCAGTGTACAGTATCAACAGATACAGGACAATACTTTACTGATACAACAGGTATCTGCTAATGTAGCAGGTGCTAACGCCAGTATTATCTCTGCTAACATAGGTATGTTAGCGCATGTTGAGGATTTAAATCAGCAGATGGCAGCTAACGTCGCAGCTGCTAACCTTGCTATAGTTACCGCTAACACAGCAGTAGTCAGTTATGTTAACACAGAGATATCTGCTGTAGATGCCAATATTGTCGTCCTAAACAATGATATCACAGCATTAAACAATAATATAGTTTCTGCCAACAGCTATGCCTATTCAATAGATGTCGCTTGGCATGCCAATGCCGCGGTACTGTACACAGACATACAGACTAACAATGCCAATGAACTGGCATTGGGCAATCTTATAGCCAATGTATCTGCTAATGTTACAGCAGCAAACGTCTATGCGACCGGATATGCCGATACGCTAAATCTTGCTATGACAGCTAATGTCACTGCTGCTAATCTTGCTATAGTTACTGCTAACACAGCAGTGGTCAGTTACGTCAACACACAGCTAGCTGTTATCGACAGCAATCTAGCTAATGTTGCTAGTGAAATTAACAGCATAAACGCTAATGTTGCAGCAGCTAACCTACACATTGCCAACAATAGCTCGACTATAACACAGATAGATTCAACAGTGGCTAATATATTGACCACATTAACAGTAGGACCAATATCTGTCTTGGGTAACATTACTGGTGGTAATATATCGGCTAACAGTGCAGTCTATGCCACCACTGGATTTTTCTGGAGTAACGGCGCACAGTACATAACATCAGTTAGTCCCACTGGAAATATAACATTTTCAGGCGATACTATCAGCTCTGTTGACAACACCGGTGGTATTAATCTCAATGCTAACGGTAAGATACACATGCAGAGCCTCACAGGGTTCGATAGTTCAAATCCAGGATATTGGGTCGATATCGGTAATCTACAGTACTACAACACTGGTAATTTAGGTATTAATTTTAGCAATGGTTCGGGCTACAGCAACACAGCAGTTATAACCTATGATTGGTGGGATGGTACCAGCATGGGACAGACCAATAACAGTTCTGTTAAACATAGCACCATTGGTCTTTATCGCGGTGATGGGGTACCAGGAACCGGGCAAACACGTGCATATATCACTTTCGATACAGAAAGCGCAGGCGCACAGCCAGCGATCGAGGTACTGGCCAATGCTGCCGCTGTGGTAGCCAACATAATCACTACAAATCTTACAGCCTACGGAAATATAAACTATACCATGGGCAATTATCAAAACTGGACCAGTAATGTCTATACCATCAGTAGTGCGCTGGACCAGCTGGCCCAAAGATTAAAAGCCGCAGGATTTTAACTAAATAGTGTATAAAAGGATAGAATGATGCCATACACATATACATTTAACTCTGCCACAGCAGTAACAACACCTCCCGTCAACAGTACTAAAGTGACTGTCATGGCCAATGTAGCCTGTTACGCTAACGTAGGCGGAGTAGCTGTTTCCACCGACCCTATACTGGTAGTGCCCAATAGAAAGAACGATATAAACATGGAAGGGCTGGGCAAGACCCTGAGTCTGTTACCGGTAGGTGGCGCTACAGCAGCTATAACAGTAGTACAAGTAGGTAATGTTGCTGCCAGCGGCACTGCCACAGCAGTAGCAGGAGGCGGTGTGGGTAATATCTACACCAACGGTTAACAAGGAATAACACATGCGAGCAAGCGAAATACTACGTCGATTAGCTGATGTCATTGATGGACAACAGGATCAGACAGCAGAAGTAGAAGTAGATCAAGAACCCGCCCAAGATGCCGAAGATATCGAAGATCGTGCGCAGGTAAACGTACAGAGCATGGTCAGTCCACTGCAACAGAAACTAGAACTGTTGAAAAAAGTGGCCGGATTAGAAAATGCGTTTGACATGGGCGAGATCAACACAGAATATCCCAACCCCGAACACTATGACAATGAGCCAGAGCAGTCAGAGGATGATGAACTTGATATCATGCGCCATAACGCAGGTCTTCCTGTGCTGGTTCAATTGGCCGCTTCAGACAACGACGTCGAGGACTAGATATTAGATGTCTATACGCAAGTTCCGTGCTGCACGAGTAAACAGTGTAACCGCTCAAGAGTATGTCGGCCAGCCTGGCGATTTATTCTACGACGAAACCACTGGACAATTACATGTCAGTGATGGCACTACCCCCGGTGGTCATTTTGTTAATCTTGTTATCGCGACCTCAACAGTAGCAGGCGCTATCAAAGCCGGACCGGGCGCAAATGTTGCTGCCGACGGCACGTTAACAATCAACACTGCAGGCTTACCCTTGAGCATTGGCGACCTAAGTATTGTTCAGGCAAACATCAGTACAGTAAACCCCAATGAAGACCTAGGTATTATTTCTAACGGTACTGGTAATGTCAACATCATTGGAAACTTACGATTATACTCGACCAATGGTGATGCATTTAGTTATGGCAAAACACCGATTATGTCTGTTGATAATACCGGCAATATGATGATCAACAGCAGTTTAACCAACAACGGTAATGTAACATTCGTTGGAACCAGCACGTTCATTGGTCCTATTGTCAGCGTTGGTACACGAATTAGTACTGGTGATAGCATATTTGTTGGCAACATTACTGCCAATGGTAATTCCACATTTAACGGCACAGTAAGATTCGTTGGGGATACAACTCATACTGGAAATTTAACGGCCAACGGTAATCTAACAATCAATGGTCCCAGTTATTTTATAGGCAATGTTACCGAAGTTGGTAATTTAACAGTTACCGGTAATGCTGTCAATAATGGGCATAGCATATTTAACGGTGATACTGTATTCGCAGGTAACATGACTCGTACCGGAACTTTCCTTAGTACTGGTAATGTAACCTATAATGGAAATATGATCACTAACGGCTCTGCTGTTAATAATGGTCCAACAACTTTTAATGGCAATATTACTATCACAGGAAATACTCGACAGACTGGTGATGCTACCTATATTGTTACTACCAACAATATGTATACCGGCGGCATTGAGATTACCGGTAACACACAGGGATTATATCAACCTCCGGTGCTGTCGGGCGTGTTGTTGCACCTAACAGGCCGTGACGACGGTGTCACATCCGGCAAGATGTACATCGATTCTAACCAGCAGTATTCGATATTAGTTGGTCGTAGGTTCAATGGTGATATTGCCAATCCTACGCAGGTACTGGCCGGTGATGAAGTATTGCGTATCGCTGCCACTGGTTATCCCACTGGCGGTTGGCCTGCTGTTGGTGTGGGGCAGATACGTTTCATAGCAGATGAAAACCAAACGCAGACTAACCGCGGCGGCCATATTGAATTTTGGACCATGCCAATAGGATCAAACGTTATTGCTAACACCATGTCAGTCAGTGCTACCACTGGTGTTACCGTAACAGGTAACGCAACCGCCACTAGTTTTGTTGAAACAGTAACTTCACCAACAGTAGTCAGCAACGCCTACACATTAAATCTTGCCACTTGCCCGAATATGATTATTCTTAATAATGGTACTACAGCATTTACTATCACGCTAACAAATCCGATTCCAGGCAAGCGTGTAGTAATCGCAGTACTCGGCATTGGTGGCACTAAAGTCACTGTCAACGGATTAACCACTACTAACAGTTTCAACAATAGCAATCAATTTGCCGGTCTAAATGGCCCTACTGGGGACGCGGTCGTTGAATTAATCAGTACAACCGGCGCCAATGCCGGAGTGTATATGACCAGTGTTGTTGCAAAATAACCAAATAACTTGATTTAACTTGACTCCACTAGTAAAATAGTGGAGTATTCTTTTATAAATACTCTATTATGCTTTTTGGATACTTTATTTTATTTGTAGCACTGCTGATCGAATCTGTCGGTGCTTACTACAGTATAACTGGGTTGGCTGCTATCTTTTCGGGTGCCTTTATACCTATAGTGATCATGGGACTAAGCCTAGAGATTGGTAAAGTCACAGCTGCAGTTTGGTTAAAAAACAACTGGCGGCGATTGGGAGTAACATTCAAGCTGTATCTTTTGCCAGCGGTATTGTTGTTGATGATAATTACCAGTATCGGTATATTTGGTTTCTTGAGCAAAGCTCACAGTGATCAAAGCCTAGTATCTGGTGATGTCAGTGCTAAACTAGCTGTCTACGATCAGAAGATACAGACTGCACAAGACACTATCAATCGTGATAGGAAACAACTGGCACAGATGGATGCTGCAGTGGACCAGGTCCTAGCACGCAGCACATCAGAAAATGGCGCGGAACGATCTAACAGTATAAGACGCAGTCAACGGAGAGATCGCGATGCACTCAACCGAGACATAGAACATAATCAACAGATCATATCAGATCTAAATGATCAATCTGCGCCCATACGTGCTGAATCGCGCAAGGCAGAAGCTGATGTAGGGCCAATCAAATATATAGCCAAATTAGTCTATAGCGATAATCCTGATGCTAATCTACTGGAACGTGCTGTAGTCTGGGTTATCATAATCATAGTAGCTGTGTTTGATCCTTTGGCATTGACACTTATATTAGCCGCTAATAAACAATTTGAATGGGCTAGATCAGAACTACAGGAAGCCCAACAGTTGGTGGAGGATACAGCAAATGATGAATCACAAGATCTGGAACCTGCTACTGAAAAAAAGCTAGATCCGGTTCCAGAAGAACCGGTAGAAGCCAAATACGATCAAGATGATAGTCCGTTAACTGAGGATCAAATCGTGCAAATACAGGAAACTGCAAAAGATGAATCACCTGCAGGCGAAGTCGTTGAGCAAGAAAACTTGTTTGAAGACTCACCACGTGAACTGGTGTTTACTCCAGCTAGTGCAGAGGATGCAGATCGTTTGCTGGAGCATATCAAAGCCATGTCTGCGGGTGGATCCGATGATGTCGAAGAAAGACCTGGAGATTATGTCAGACCACGAGCAGTGCCTGAAACTGCTCCTGGCAGAAATCGCGGCCGTATCTATAGTCAACCTATCACAGCAGATAATGATCCTACCATCACAGCAAAACCAGCACACACTGATTTTGGTAATACATTTCCTGACAGACCTGCTAGGGGTGACGTTTATCTAAGAACAGATTTCTTACCAAACAAACTGTTTAAGTTCAATGGTGTTAAATGGATGGAAGTTGACAAATCACAGACAGACGTTTATGCCTACGATGAAATGTATATCAAATATCTTATCGCAGAGATCGATGCTGGTAGGTACGATGCAGACACATTAACTGATGTAGAAAGAGAACAGATACAGAGGTATTTAGAACGATGATCAGCAGTTTTGTTACCCCTCCTGACACAGTAGAGACTGTGCTATTAATAAATGCATCTAAAGAACAGGTGCAGACTTGTGCAGATGTCTGTGCTCGGCTAGATCGATGCTATGTCGTCTATGTCTATGAAAATGGCATGGATCAAGCATGGCTAGAACGCAACTTTCATCGTGTAGACACCATTTTGATAAATAATTCTGGCGAACTTAATTTTGACTTTCGACCTATAGGATCGTATAATTTTAGTTTACACGAGTTTGGCGTGGGTGCCAAATTCCTAGAACCCAAGGACTATTTCGATAAATAAACACATGCCATATATTGACCGAGACAAAAATGTAGTTAAAGTGCGTGGTAACAGCGTACAAGTACAGGATAATCAAATAAAAACAGCACTACGCAAATTCAAAAAACGTGTAGCCGAATCAGGATTATTACGTGATCTCAAAGAACGTGAATTCTACGAAAAACCAACTACCGCACGTAAAAAAGCTAAGGCTGCTGCTAAGAATCGCTGGCGTAAAAAACTAGCTTCGCAACGCTTACCAGATAAACTCTACTAATCCTCCAAAATTCTTGACCTAGACTGAAAAAGAGTGTATAAATATATGTACATGGTGCCCAATAGTGGGGCCATGCACTAGTCAAAACTTGCTTAATATAAGGAGAAAACAAATGACTAAATTTTCATTACACACCTTTGACCTTCCAACACTACACAGACATGCTATCGGGTTTGATCGAGTATTAGACGACTTAAATCGTGCATTTGCCCAGACCGCTGATGGTAACTATCCTCCCTACAATATCATCAAGCTAGATGACACGCATTTTGTAGTGGAAGTGGCTGTGTCGGGATTTGCCGACGAAGAACTAGATATTGAACTCAAGGACAGCGTACTAACAGTTCGAGGTACACAAGCTAAAAAGGATGCAGAACTGGAATATCTGCACAAAGGCATCAGCAATCGCAATTTCGTCCGTACCTTTACTCTAGGTCCAGATATGGAAGTGCGTGGTGCTACAGTAAAAAATGGTATCCTTGCTGTGGCGCTTGAGCATGTGATTCCAGAAGAAAAACAACCTAAAAAAATAGCTATCACTTTCCAAAAATGATAGTATAACTCTTGCGATATTGTTTATATCGTAGTATACTAATGGGGAATAGAGATATTCCCCATTTTAATGAGAGAAAACTATGTCACATATCAAAACAGAAACAGTGATCAAACCTATGATCGAACCCAAGAACAATATTCCTGAACCCCCTGACTATCGTATCGTCTATGTCAACGATGAAACAACTACACAGGAATTTGTTGTTGAAACATTGAAAGTCGTGTTCCATTACGATGAAGAAGCAGCCGAAGCCATGACCATGCGTGTGCATACAGAAGGTTCAGCAGTAGTAGCTGTCCTGCCCTATGAATTAGCTGAACAGAAAGCGATAGAGGTCACGCTCATGGCCCGTACACACGGTTTTCCATTACAAGTCAAGATCGAGCCAGATCAATGATATTCAATAAGATCAAAGAACTCAAAGAGCAGGGAAAGAAAATTGGCGTGGTATTTTCAGCGTTTGATCTAGGCCCACATGCCGGACACATAGCCATGCTAGCCGAAGCTAAAAATCACTGTGATTATCTTATCGCTGGACTACAAACCGATCCTACTATTGATAGACCCGAAACCAAAAATCGGCCCGTCCAAAGCATAGTAGAACGTCAGATACAGCTCAGCGCCTGTAGATATGTTGATGAAGTGGTGGTTTACCAAACAGAACAGGATTTAATCGACTTACTGTTAATCTTACCTATTGATGTGCGTGTGCTAGGTGTAGAATACGAACATACAGATTTTACTGGACGTGCTGAATGTGATAACCGTGGCATAGAGATAGTATTCAATGGTAGAGACCACAGTTTTAGTTCCAGTGGACTGCGTCGTCGTGTAGTCGAAGCAGAATCTTGTAAAATTCTAGATAAAGACAAATAAAATGGCTCTTGATGTAATGTTAGATTTAGAAAGTCTCGGAACTAGGCCTGATTGCGTGATACTGACTATTGGATGCGTCAAGTTTGATCCTTACGATATCACACGAGAACCTGGACCGGGATTGTACTATCGTATAGACGTGGATGAGCAAACAACCCTAGGGCGTAATGTACAAGAGGATACGCTTAACTGGTGGATGCAACAGTCCGATGATGTCAGAGATGAAGCATTTAGCACGGACAATCGAGTCAGCCTGGCAACTATGTATCGTGAACTCAATAGATTTTTAGTAGGTGCGGACTGTATCTGGGCACAAGGTCCGGTTTTTGACATAGCTATATTAGAAAATCTTTACCGACAGATGGGATGGCCTACCCCTTGGCAGTTCTGGCAGATCAGAGATAGCCGCACATTATTTGGTGTGCATGGTGATCCCAGAGAAAAAAATAAAGTGGGCCTGCACAATGCACTAGAAGATTGTGTAAGCCAGGCAGTGGCAGTACAAAAGATCTTTAGAGATCAGAACATAAAACCTAGATTCGAAAGGAGTAAAAAATGAAATTTCTAGAAACACAATCAAGAACGATCGCTAAACTGGTTTCCTGGCGTGTGTTCGTAACCATCAGTCATTTTATTACAGCACTAGCGGTAACAGGATCTGTAAAATTAAGCATGGAAATCGCCAGCTGGTCTATATTGATCAACAGTGTGCTTTATTGGTTGCATGAAAGATCTTGGAATTGGATGCAATGGAACAGACGTGCAGAAACAGGTCTGCTTTTTTACGAAGGACTTCCTAGGACAGGGTCAAAATTAATCACCTGGCGTATAGTCATCAGTGCCAGTAACTTTCTCATCGCTTTTTTAGTTTCAGGTAATTGGAAAACTGGCGCTTTCTATCTAGGTACTGGGGCCATAGTAAATATGATAATGTATGTGTTACACGAGCGTGCCTGGAATCGTTGTTCCTGGGGCAAGGAGAGCGTTTAATGCAGATAATCTGGGATCAAACAATAGTAGAACAGGTTAAAAAATCACACACTGTGTTAGAATTAGAAACATTTGAAGTGCCAGGGCGAGGCCCAATAACCACTTACTGTGTAGTGCCCGCAGAAAAAATAGGTATCAATGGATTCGCGCATCTAGATAAATATATAGAACTTCACCAAGCCTTTGTACAGGCTTTCTTTAAAGATCAAAACTATAAACTCTGTAGAGATATTTCGGAGCACCTTATAGGGCAGTTTGGCGGCGAGCTAGACACGTACTATGAAGAAATATTGAAACGAATTAGAAATTTTGAAATCAGCAGTAATCAGCAACAGGTAATTTAAATTCTTAATAAGGAGAAAATATGAAATATCTATTAAAAATAATCGTCGCAACAGCGGCAGTACTTGCAGTCAGTGCAGGTGCCCAAGCTCAAGACGGAGTATCATTATTTGGTCGTATTGACGCAGGTTATGCCGGTGTTAACGCTACCAATTCAGCCGGCAAGCAGTTAGGCGGAGTAGGCTTTGCTAATTCCTCAATGGAATCATCTGAGTGGGGCATCCGTGGCTCAGAAGATCTCGGCGAAGGAAACCGGGCAATATTTAACCTCGAAGGTGATATCACTGCCGGCGGCACTACTGTTAACAATGTGCTATTCCGACGCCAGGCCAATATCGGACTTTCTAGTGTAGATTTAGGTACTGTGCAATTAGGCACGGTATATGACTCACTGGCTGCAGATGCACAGGGGTCGATACTGCCAGTCGCTGGAAACTCAGTGAACTTTAGTACACAGATACCTGGCGGCACAGGTAATTACTTCCCTACACAGGCTATCAAATATACTCTTCCGAGATTATTCAGCGGTCGTGTTACTGGTGGGTTTACCTATTCATCGGGCAATGTACCGGACCAATATGGCAACGGATTGTTATCGGGTAGTATGGCCGACGGATATCTGCGTGTAGAACCCGTTAAAGATCTAAAATTAACCGCAGGTTACGGAGTATTCACCCCTGTTCCCTCAGGTTATACATTGCCTACTATCACCCTCAACGGGTATGTGCCATACTATACTAATGTCTATGGTGGCAACGAGTACCTATTAGGTGCTTCATACAAATACGGACGCTACAGCATTGGTGCTATGTTTACCAGTTCTAGCAAAGTGCAACAGTTTACCGGCGCATATCCGTACGCCAAGGTCAACACTGGTTCTTTGGGTCTAGGTTATCAAGCCACCGAAAGAGTAAAATTTGGTGCAAACTATGTACACAATAGCGGTAGCACCAGCTTGTACAACGCTCAGGTGCACTATGCATTGAGCAAACGTACTGATTTATATGCACAGTATAACTATGTAAAAGAAGGTTATTATGCTACCTATGCTCCAGTTTGGTACGGAGACAATGTAGGCAGCACAGCAGTCAGCGCGCCAGGAATCAACACTGTAGCGCAGGCATTTATCGTTGGAACAGTAGTACACTTTTAATCAAGGAGAAAACATGAAATACTTAGTAACCCTAGCATTAGCATTATTTGCATTAACCGCAACAGCCGCAGAAACAGCAAAACCAGCAACAGCCAAACCTGTTGTAGTAGCTAAAAAAGCAGTGAAAAAAGCAACGAAAAAAGCAGAACCTGCTAAAAAAGAAGTAAAAAAAGCAGAAAAGAAGTAATCTGTTGTTAGCATAAAATAGGGCTCGAGGGCCCTATTTCTATGACTATATTATCATAATACACCTACTGTTTAAATATAAGTAGGAGCTAGATTGTGATAAAAAAATATAAAATACTAGCATTGGGCATGTCTATCTGCCCAATTGCCTTAGCTACACCTATACAGGACTATCAATTCAAAAGTCCTAGTTTCAACGGTAATGGGTACGGCACCTATGTGCTGACCATACAGAACGAAGAATATACTCGCGCACAGGCTATACAGCAGGCATTGCAACAGGCAGCACAGCAGCAGGCAGCTAATGCAGCGAATCAGCCAATTAATCAATTTTTAACAAACTTAGAATCCAGGATCTATGCACAGATCAGTCAGAATCTAGCCACAGCTATGTTTTCTGGGGGTAGTGCTACCAGCGGCAGCATGAATTTCCAAGGTAATACTATCTATTGGAATAACACAGGTTCAAATATACAATTACAGGTTGTAGACAGTCTAGGTAATTCAACGAATATCAATGTACCTATTGGTCAATTCAATATCACTGGCAGTGTGAAATGAGATATTTCTCTATTTTACTAATATTGTTTTTATCTGGTTGTGCTATAACACAAAAATTTACTGAACCAGAAAAACCTAAACTTGCTGAAAATCGTATGCAGAGAGAATTTGATAATATTTTACCTCCTGCTGGTCCAAGAATAACAGTAGCAGTTTATAGTTTCCAAGATAAAACAGGACAGAAAAGAAATATACCAAATACAACAAGTTTCAGTAGTGCTGTAACACAAGACGGAGCACCATTTTTAATTGAAGCATTAGAAAATGTCAGTCATGGTCGTTGGTTTGATGTAGTAGAACGTGAGAACGTTGATGATCTCATACGTGAAAGAACTATTATCACACAGATGCGTGGTGCTTATGAAGGCAAAGATGCACAAAAATTAATGCCTCTCAAATTCGCAGGTATTATTTTAGAAGGTGGTATCATTGGTTATGATTCAGGAATGGAATCAGGTGGTGCTGCTTATCGTTGGTTAGGCATAGGACCAACAACATTATATAGCAAAGATATCATAACAATAAGTTTACGAGCTATAAGTGTCAATACAGGTAAAATACTCTGTAGTATAACAGTGACTAAAACAGTTTATAGTACAGCAGATAGTGTTGCTGTTCTGAAATTTTTTGACAACGGGACACAAAGTTTCGAAACTGAAACAGGTTTAACAATTAATGAACCTGGCACATTAGCAGTAAAAGAAGCGATAGATGCTTCAGTAGTAGATTTAATAAAAGAAGGAGCACGTAAAGGTGTTTGGGATTTCGCCGCAGTAACTCCCGCAGGAGCTAAAAAATGAAAAAAATAATAGCAACATTACTAATGACTTTTGCAACAACATTATATGCCGCTGACAACAGCATCTACATAGATCAGATAGGTAGTAACAGTACAGTTACAGTCACTCAAAGTGGTGCTGGTAACGTAGTGCAAGGTGTAGGTGCGGTAAGTCCTACAACACCTGCTAACATCACAGGTAATAGTAATACAGTAAGTGTTACTCAAACAGGTACAGGTAACGCATTAAATCTTGGTGTTTCAACGACACAAGCAACAGGAGCAACGGGTGGAAACAGTTTTACCTATAGCGTAACTGGTAATAACTCAACAGCTACTATTGACAGTAATAACAATGGACAAGGCACTAGTGCCAGCAACACTATTAATATCAACCAAACAGGCGATACATCAGCGGCTAATATCAATGTCCTAGGTACTACTAACAAGGTAACAGCCACAACCACTGGCGGAACCAGCAACAGTGTTACAGCCACTACCAATGGTACTAGCAACACTGACACTATCAATGTCAGCGGTGGCGGATCTAACTCAGTAACAGTCAATCAAGGTGTCGGTGGCAGCGCATTGGCCAGTGGCGCAACAGCTACTACTAATAATAATGGTACAGCTAGTGTAACATTAACTGGAGCAAGCAACACAGTAGATGTGGTGCAGACCAGTGCTGCTTATACCAATACTACTACAGTGAATTTAAATGGTAGTGGTAACACAGCAGGTATCACACAGAATGCTACTACTGCTAATACCACAGTCAATCTACAGGGCACAGGTAGCAGTAATACCTACCATATAAATGTATCTAACTAGATGGTTAATCTTATTGCTTGCACTGGTCAGTTCTTTAGCACAGGCCAGTGTAGGCAAGATCACTGTACAGGCAGCAGATCCTGGCACTATTACTAGGAGCCATGAACGTTTATCTGCTGTCAAAGGCACTGGCGTAGACATGAACGATCTAGTGGCAACACAGGCCGGTAAGCTAGGTATTACCTTTGAGGACGATACCAAAGTAGTAGTCAACGATCATAGTAAATTAACGATCGATGATTTCGTCTACGATCCAAAAAAGGGATCAGGTAAATTGGCTATGAAATTTGTCAGTGGTACTATTGAATATGCCAGCGGACAGATAGCGCACAATAATCCTAGACATGTAAATCTCAATACACCAGCAGCAACTATCGCTGTCCGTGGTACAGATTTTACCAGCACTATAGATGAGCTAGGCGAAACATTGATTATAAATTTACCCAGCTGCCCTGCAAATTTTATTGATGTAGAACGAGATTGTAAGACAGGTGCCATTGAAGTTGTTAATGATGCGGGTTCTGTCTTACTAAACAAACCCTTTCAAGGAACTATGGTAGTCAACAGAAATAGTCCACCATTAAAACCAACCATATTACATCTTACTGCCGATGTGATTAATAATCTATTAATAGTCAGTCCTCCACCTGAAATTAAACGAGCAGAAAACGCACAAACTAAAACGCAAGTTGATAATTCTGCACAAGCAGTATTAGCAGTAAACTATCTACAACAGGATTTCTTACAGAATGCCTTTGATGCACAATCTACTCCTTACGGCAGTGATCCGTTGACAGTACCATTATTACAACAGTATTTCCTAGCAGATATTTTTGACATTTTAGCACAACAGTTACAAGATCAACAGCAACAGTTATTGAGTAATTTGTTAAATCCAACCAACACTCTATTACCAGATTATAATCCCAAGACAGGTGTAGTGGCCACTGTAACGCCGGGGACAGTAAACTTATATAGAAACGATGGCAGTAATACAGAAAGTGTGACTGTGGCTCGTGTGCAAAATTCAACTATTACCATGACACAAGGTGCAGTCACAGTAAGAAACAGAGTAAATCAAGGTAATAATACTAATATAACCGTCATACAAAAATGAAATATTTAATTTTATTGTTTCTTGCATTTTCTGCATTGGCTGATGACAGTGTTTATGTCAATCAGATTGGTACAGGCAATACAGTATCTATCAGCCAAAGTGGCAGTGCACAGTCTGTGAACATTACCACAGGTTCTACCAGCAGTGTAGATACTAGCAGTTATAGCGTGACACAACAGGGCACAGGTACTATGAGTGCTAGTATCAACATTCCCAGTGGATATAGTAATACAGTATCAATATCACAATATGACACGGGCAATCAAACCACCGCAATCCAAAATCTGAATGGTGCAACAAATAATATTACCATAAATCAAAGTGGTGCTAGCAATAATACATTTAATTTGATCGGCGGCGCAGGTACTAATAACAGCGCAAATACTATTACAGCAACACAATCTGGTGGTATTGGTGCAGATAAATCATTCACATTAAATATGAATGGTACAAATGGTGCGACAGTGACCATACAGCAGACAAATACAACTACAGCCGATTCGGCTAGTATGAGTATTAACTGCACTGTAGGCACCTGCGGAAAGTATAGTTATATCAAGAACTGATAATTCTTATACTAAGTCTAAACAATATAAGAAAATCTTATAATAATCATAAGAAAAATCTGTTATAATTTTTGCTATTGTTGATAAGTAAAGTTAATGCAACGCACAATAATTTAAAGGACAAAAAAATGGCTGATTTTTTTAATAACTTAGGTGACGGATGGACCATTTATCTATGGCTAGTAACAGGTGCTATGATAATCGTGGGGGTAGTATATGGAATCCGTTGGGCAATTAATAACGAACAGTTTGATGAAGATATCAAGTATCTCATTTTTGATAGCAACGATGAATCAAAAATGGCACCAGAAGAATATTCCAAAGCAAAAGAAGTATTTTTTGCACAAGTAGAAAAAAGAAAGGAAGTAACTAACCAAAAATAATAGGAGAAGAAAATGAAACGCGGTATGTTCGCAATATTATCACTTATGCTAGTAATTGCATTTAACAGCCAAGCAGCAGAACCTTCAATAGATTCAAAACTACAAGTTCTTAAAAAGGATCTACATCTTAGATCATATCAGATGTCTAATTGGCAAGCATGGAGCCAAAGCATGCGAGAACTTGGTCATGTAAATATCGTAACTCGAGATGGATTTGCTTCTAAGGATCCATTGGATCTAATAGATCATCAATTAGATGTACTAGCAGATTTTGAAACTCGTGGGCACAGCGCACTGGCTAGAACTAGATTATTCTTGAAAGATCTAGATAGCCAGCAACAAGAATTAGTGCGTAATTTTACTGCACACAATATGCCGCATTTTGAAACACTTCCACATAGCCAACCATTGAATCAAGAAGACCTTGGTGGATTAAGTGGATGCGATAGACACTGTGTTAACTAGAGGTGCAGTATGAAAAAATTATTTCTAGCACTAGTGTTTTTAACTCCGCTGATTGTTAACGCTGAAGGTGCTATGCCAGGAAATCCCGCCAACGGCAAACGGATCTTTATGGAAGGTAAGGGACCTGTTGTAGCCTGTATGACCTGTCACGGCATGGGCGGGTATGGCACAGAAGCCATGGGCGCACCAAGACTAGCAGACTTAGGCTATGATTATGTTGTGAAACAGTTGACTGATCTAGCTGAAGGACGTCGCGTACCGCAGGGTGCTGGGGCTGTTATGCCTTACTTTGCTATGAATCTTACACCTGAAGAAAGACGTGATATTGCAGCCTATGTCAACAGTATCAATACTAAACCTGAACTAAGCGACCTCAATGAATTACGATCACAGGGACAACCAGTGGGTAATATCGCCAGAGGCAAAATCTTAGTCATGTATGGTAATGGTAAGGTATCGGCCTGTGTTACCTGTCATCAGTACAATGGTCGTGGCGCACCACCTATGTTTCCTATGATCGGTCAGCAGAAGTACACATACTTAATGAATCAGTTGCACAACTGGCACGATCGTACGAGACAGAATGATCCTTATCAAATGATGGAAATCATAGCAGGTAAGTTATCAGAACAAGACATGCAAGATGCTGCAGCATATTTGAGCCAAGCGCCTCGTGGTGGTATGGGTGCCGCAGATTATGCTACTATGTCAAACATACCACAATAGGAGAAAGAGATGAATTTTAGAGAGTATAAAATTGGTGCGAGATTTTTCGCACTAGCTCTAGGCGGTTCAATGACAATCACTTTATTGTTGCCCAGCTTAGATATCGCAAATGTAAGTGCTACACCCATGGCCTTAGAAAAACAATTATGGGCAGGTCATGAAACAGGTTTTAGCTTAGATGATCCACTATTATTAGGACATCACAGACCTGTGGCTGTTACAGTGACTAAAGATCCAAAAACAGGCGAGCCACTGGCATCAGCTGAAACTGCCTATGTCTATGAAGCAGGAACACCGTTTCCAGGTGGTGTACTACATCCACAGAACTTGGGCACTACCGCAGAACATTTAAGCGATTCTGTGGGACATATCAAAGAAGCAGACATCAGCAAAGGTGCAGTATTTGAAGTACGCACTAACGATCAGAAACAAAGTTACATTGAAGATGTTACTGCCACACGTGGATGGACACCTGAAATGGTCATGCAGTCATCCTCAGATGCAGACAAGCGTTATGCATCAGCAGGTAAATCAATATTTGTTCGTGAAGGATGCTGGTGGTGTCATACACTGTTGCCAGAACAAACGCAGGATTGGCAAGTTTTTGGTGCCCCTCCAATGTTAGGTGACTTCAATGGTGAATCACCTACTGCATTTGGCTCAGATCGTAAAGCACCAGATTTATTACATATCGGTTCACGTAACTCCAGCAAAGAATGGTTGATGCTACACTTCTATAATCCACGATTAGTACAACCTCATAGTATTATGCCCCGATTTGATTATCTCTGGGGTAAAGTAGATGCAAATGGCAAACCAATTGATTTCTCTAAATGGCGTAAAGAGTATGATGAATATGTAGAACACAAACGCATCTATCCTCCAGCAGTGCCAGAATACGCTTCTAACAGTGATATCCGTCATTTGATTGACTTTGTATTGTCAATGAAATAATGCGTAAATTAATCTTACTTATAACCTTACTAGTGACCGCTTGCAATATGGGCGGTCCTGGTATGCGTGTAGGTGATCATGCTCCCAGCATCCGTACAAAAACTCTAGCAGATGTTGGCGGAGATTTAGGCAGGATTACCACATACAAACAACCTGATCCTAGAATGTATCAGTGGAGTTTGGATCAAGCTCTAGCACAACATAAACCAATCATGTTAGAGTTTGCTACACCTGGACACTGTACAGTCTGTGATCGTCAGTTGCAGGAAGTCAAGCAGTTATTAGACCAGTATCAAGGTCGTGTGATATTTGTACACATGGATCAATATATGAATCCTGAGGCATTCAAAGCCTATAAGGTCATGGGCGATCCCTGGAACTTTTTTATCGATAGTAATGGTGTTGTAGTCTATACACAGCCCGGTCCTATGTTATATCAGGAGATGCAACACGCTATTGAGCTAAGTATGAAGTAAAAATTTAAAGATCTATAGTATAGATACGCTAGAAATTAACAGTTGATTTCTAGGTAAATACTATATATGAAAAAACTATTATTAAGCCCTTGGTTGGCACTAATCACACTGTTCATTCTAGTGGGCGTCCGTGTCAAAGATCCTACCTTCGTACAAAGCATTAGACTAAGATACTTTGATACATTAATAACCAGTGTCAAACCTACAGAGAATCATAATGTCTATGTAGTAAACATTGATGATCGATCTCTAGACAAGTACGGTCAATGGCCTTTTCCTAGACAGACCTATGCTGACATAATCAAAGATCTTTATGCACATCATGCAGGACTAGTGGTATGGAATGTGCTGATGCCTGAGCCAGATAGATTTGGCGGTGACCGGGTCCTAGCTAGGACTCTAAAACAATATCCTGTAGTCCTTGGCGACTATCCTAGTAACTACAATAAGAATACACCGCACCCTCCTGGCTCTGCTGTTATAGGTAGCGATAACATGGATATGTTAGTCACTTATCCTGGTCTCGTAGCTAATGTTCCTGATCTAGAAATGCGTGCAGCAGGCACAGGATTAGTCAATACCTTGCCTGAGATCGATGGTGTTAATCGTCGTATACCTTTGGTCGCCATGGCAGGAGGTCGTCTCTATGCAGGCTTACCTTTGGAAACATTACGTGTAGCCACAGGCAATAGCACTTTCCAAGTCAAGATGGATGCCAATGGTGTAGAAAAAATGAGACTACCCGGAGACATTGGTATCATTGACACAGACAGCTTTGGTCGCATCTGGATTGATTGGAGCCAGAAGAATCCCAGTTATAGTCTAATCAACTTACCTGCGTCATTCGACAATGGTATAGTGATAGTAGGTACTAGTGCTGCTGGAATAGCCAATCCTGTTCCAACTAGCATAGGTGCAGTCTTTCCGCAACAGGTACAAGCCAGTGTAGTTGACACACTGATCAACAAGGTCAACATACAAAGACCGGCCTGGTCCGACTCTGCCGAAATCATTGCTCTAACAGTAGCAGGCCTAGTATTATTATTCATATCGAGGTGGACATATGTTGGTATCATTATTAGCCTTGTTGTTATTGGTGGCTCTATACTACTCGAGCCACATGTGTATCAGGATCGCAGATGGCTTCTGGATGTCAGTTATCCTGCTGGCAGCCTTGTATTGGTTCTGTTACATGCTTACTTTACGAAATTTCTAAGCGAATATCTACAGAAGCAACAGATTAAACGACAGTTTGGCACTTATCTTAGTCCTGCCATGGTCGAGAAGTTACAGAAGAATCCTGAACTACTACAGTTAGGCGGTGAATCTCGTGAGCTAAGTATCATGTTCACGGATGTTAGAGGCTTTACCAGTATATCAGAACACTATGGTAAAGACGTACAGGGTCTGACTAAGATCATGAACCGTTATATGACTGCTATGACTGCTAAGATCATAGACAACAACGGAACACTAGACAAATATATTGGCGATGCGCAAATGGCATTTTGGAACGCACCCTTAGATGATGCGGATCATGCCAAGCACGCAGTAAAAACAGCATTAGAAATGTTAGGAGACTTAGATGCGTTTAATCAAGAAATCGCCAGAGATGGCGTACCTGCTTTTGGCATGGGCCTGGGTATCAATACTGACACTGTTGTCGTTGGTAATATGGGCTCCAGTCAGCGTTTTGACTACACTTGTCTGGGTGATGGCGTTAATCTCGCGAGTCGTCTCGAAGGGCAGTCGAAGCCTTACGGGGTGGCTATGGTCATTGGCTCCAAAACTGCAGAACAGGTCCAAGACGAATATCAAATTTTAGAATTAGATTGTATAGCAGTCAAAGGCAAAACACAAGGTGTAAGAATTTACACAGTGTTAGATCATAAGGATAAAAATCTAGCTACAGAAGCAGATCTACAGATGCATGCTGCTATGTTAGAACTTTATCGTCAGCAGAAGTTTGATCAGGCCATTGAATTCTGTCATGACCTTACAGGAAGATTTGAAGGTAAAATGGACCGATATTATGCATCATGGATAGAGCGTTGCCGGGAGATGAAAAATGCTGAACTACCAAAAGAATGGGACTTTGTATACAGGGCTACTAGCAAATAACTATCTAACTGCTGTATACAATATGCAACTAAGCTGGATCACTGCTATATGGTTAGAAACATACCTACAGTTATTTTTCCTGACACCACAGTTGATGGCTAGATCTGAAAAAACAGAAAAATTCTTAGGCAATCTCTGTCGGCCTTACTATTGATTTATTTTATAATTTTAGGTTTACCAACGATCTTAATTTGATCTGGGTTGAATGTGATAAAGCTGGTAGATCTATTGTGTTCAACTTGATTGTTATAGACTAACCCGTCTATTCCCGCAGACAATAAAAAGTTAATCCACATAGCGATAAACTTAGTATATGGATAATAATCGGCCCAGTAACCACTATTAGCTAGTGTAATAAAATGTTTAAGTATGTTTACACCAGTATCAGTTTTACCATCGATGGGATTTTTACCTGTGTAACCGACAATGTTGGGATTCTTCAATAGATCTTTTGACCAAGCAGCTATTTTTTTCATTGATCCAGGTCCTGGATCAGTTAAGTTTACATAATCTTTTACACGACCGGGATTGGTAATACCCAAGTCTAACTGATAGATATATCCTGGTTTATCTGCTAGAGCAGGATTGGTATCTTTAACATGCTGTAATCTTTCTGCGGCAGCACGTTCGGTACCAAAATGGCTCAAAGGTTTGAATCTAGCCAATGTTGGTCTATATGTGCCGTGATAGGCGGTGAATTCGTCTAATATTTCTTCTGCTAGATCTTGCTTGTCTGTTATCTTTTTTGACTCTGCAGAACCAACAGCCATAGCTTGCTTGATCTGCTCTAAGGGTAGTCCGTGCTCTTTATAGCCTGTGGTAATTTGTCTGATATATTTTTCTGTGGGGCCGTGTTTGACGCGATATTCTGGAGTCATGATGTAGACCATGGCTGTTACTGTCTTACCATCGACTTCGACTTCCAAAGGCAAACGTTCGTAATGTTCGGGCACAGCTTCATGTTGATCCATGCGTTTGAGATCATTTAGTGTGACACGCCAGACAGTGCCCAATACATGTTGCCCTTGCTTGTTTTCTATGTCACAGAAATTCCTTATGACCAACTGCCAATCGTTTAATCTGCCAATACCTACATATTCGGCATCTCTGGCTAGATGTCTAGTTTCTTTGCTGAGCGTTAAATGCCCGTAGCCAAAGTAATAGTAATCTGTGATCTCATTTGCTCGCATATTCTTATTTATCGATAAATACATTATAAAGAACAACAAATCATGTGTATAGTAATCGGCAAATATTTCGAAGGTACTGGATGGGTCGGATTTAAAAATCGCGATCGTAACTATATTCCTGAGATCAGTTTCAAAAAAATAGACCAGGACGGTCTAGAAATCCGTCTATTCTGGGATGATGTAACACAGTATTGCGAAGGGATCAACTCAGCAGGTGTCGCTGTTCTCAGCGCCAGCTTACAGGTACAGGATGACGAAAAAGAAATATCCAAGACCAGCGCCAGACCCAGCAAAGATGGCTTCAAAATTAAAAAGGCCCTGGGATACAAAACAGTGCGCGAGGTAGCACGCAGTCTAGTAGAACAGAAATTACCTGGTTCGACGCTGATATTCGACGAAGAGCACATGTTCTTGTTGGAAGGTAACTGGAAACCCGGTGAATATGATAAGAAGACTTATCTATTTAAGATACGCGAAATTCCCAAAGACGAAATAGTAGTACGTACTAATCACGGAATATGGTTACCCTGGGCAGGTTATCGTGACAATGCTGAAAAAGAAAGTGAAAGTCTCAGCAGGATATCCAGCGAAAGCCGTAAACTAATAGCAGAATATGTCACTGAACGAGCCAAGAGACCTATACAGGTCCTAGATGGTCTGACAGAAAACTTTACTAACAACGGGCAGTTAAATGCTCTGCGTACAACATTAAAACAGAAGCTCATGCGTACCACCAGTCAGATCATGATTATTCCCAAAGAACGGACTATGTATGTGCGTCCTGTACAGAGCAACATAGATTTCAATTTCTGGGATCTTAACGATCCAAAACAAAAAACTTGGGTAGAGATTTTAAGCAATCGTGTGCTGTTTAAAAACTTGAAAAATCTCAAGAACGATGAACGCACTCCGTTGAACGGAAAACTGCCATTCAAGAGTCATTTAGACCACGACAGTTAATTATTTTTTAGTCTTTATATCAATAGACTGTATTGCTGGTTGATTGATTTCTTGTTCCGCTTTAACCCTTTCCCATTCGATAGTTTTACCACGCAGATGTAACACGGTATTGACCTTTTGATTCAATCTGATCAAATCATTATCTAAACAACGTATACGATCTATCAGTGCTATAAGAGTAGTATTAGCATCTGAGAGTACTGGTTTGATTTCTTTTGTAACCCATAACCAGATATAGTAGACAAAATATCCTAGACCACCTGCGGCTACTACAGGAAACCCATATTTGTTAATCAAATCAACTAATGTATTATCCATTTAATGCATCCATAACCAAATGCCTTGTGTCATCAGCAGGATACCTATGCCTGCTACGCCAAAGCTAGTGTAAAATAATAAGAAGCTGGCTGATAGTATACTGGTAGACAGTATGACTATGCTTAGTTGGAACGCTGTGCCTGCATAGCTAATCCAAGGAGATTTCTTTTTAGCTAAATCACGCTCGGCTTCTAATCGTTTAGCCTGTGCATACAGTTCTCGTTTACCCTCTCCAGTCGCAGGATCACTTTCGTATCTTTTAATTTCTTGTGCGTAACGTTGTTTTAACGCTGGATCGTGGGTAGTATCTCGTGCCAGTTCGTAGGCGGTCTGCTTGGCACTTTTACCTTGATAGAACACCCAGATATCGTTAGCCTGTATAGTGTTGTTTGTGATAACAGAATTTAAATGTCCGCCGATATATGTGTTAAATGCTAACAAGGCAGCAAATATGTTTAGTATTAGCCCTGCTCGTGCTTTAATACGATTAGAACGACTATCGCGATCATCTGTGTTCTTGCTTACTGTCTTTAATATATTATCTGTTAAACTCATGGCTAGTTTTTATAATTATCGATTCGTATTACACTACATAAATACTATTACTATGAATATTTATGCATTGCCTACCCCTAAGTCTTTACATTACCTTAATAGATATCTTAGTCTTATCTCATATGCTATTAACAATCCGCAATCGACCGAATACGACGAGCAACATCATATACTACCAGAAAGTATGGGGGGTAGTAATAATGTTACTAATTTAGTAATGTTGACTGCAAGACAACATTACCTTGCTCACTGGATGTTATGGAAGGCATATAAATCAAAAGAGATGACTTCGGCATTCTTTTCTATGTCTAATCAATCAAATCCTCATCAAAGTCGCAAGCGCAGAATAACATCAAAAACTTATGAGCAACTTAGAAAAGAATTTTCTCACTATATCTCCGAAAATACTAAAAAATTGTGGCGAAAATCGGTTTATCGTCAAAAACATATTGATACTAATAATACTCTCAAAACTAAGATGCTTCGTTCTCAGAAAGCAAAAGAGTTATGGCAGAACCCCGAATATGTTAAGGCAGTTATGTTATCTAGAAAACAAGCTCAGATAGCAGGTAGATACAAATGGTCCGACGAAGAGCGCAAAAACCGTTCATTGAGAATATCGGGTAATAATAATCCTTCTAAAAGACCAGAAGTTAAAGCAAAAAATACCGGTATAAATCATTATTCTAATAGAGAAGGATATGTCAAACCATCGTGCATTTATTGCGGAATTACAACAACACCAACAAATATTAAACGATGGCACAATGAAAACTGTAAACTAAAAGTTTAATCCCTACGACAGTCTTCCTTGCCGTTCGCTCTAGCGATTCTATCGAGATCGGGCTTCAATCCTAATGCTGAACTAACAAGAGTATCAACTCTAATAACATCGGCGTTCATGGTCTTTACACGATTATCCAGAGCTGTGATAATACCAGCCATTCCCTTGACGCTGCTGGTTACTCCAGCTAGAATAAATTTTAATGTAAGGAAAACGAAGTATCCTGCTGCGATAGCAGCAGCTATAGGAAAACCTAATTGTGCTACTAATTTGAAAAAATCCCCCATTATATCTCCTTTTTGATTATACTAGTATTTATTGCAGTAATATCCTTTTTACTTCAGCAAAATGCTCCTTAGACAATTCAAAGCGTTGATGGTATCTGCTGTGGTTTCCGGGCTGACGGCCATTATTGATCTGGCACAGTACGTGTTCAAAATTATCCACCAGTTCATGGGTTATCTTTTCGCGAAATCCTGTATAAAAGTGATTAAAATTATACTCTAAGACTGGCTTCATTTCTTCATGCATGGCTCTAAGATCATCTATGGGCATCTGGCATAATCGTTCTAGTTGATCTGCTATCTTGATAATTCTTAGATAATTATCGGTTTCTTGATCGTAGCTTTCGTTGATCCATTGACTAAAGGTCTCAAACCCATAGCTTTTTAAATATGCAAGGTTACCAGCAGCAGCGGTTAACAGGAAAGGTCTTTTCGCGACTATAGGCTTAAATACTTTCTCAGTGAGGTGTAGTTTTTCCTGGAAGTAAACAGTTTCAGTGACTACGTGCCACAATGCCGAGGTTAACTGATCAAAATCTACATTAGCACTGGTCGCTCCATTAGGAATTATATCGTCGATTTTAAATGGTGTTTGCTGGTCTTTTAAATTATTATGTATTTCTAATTTAGCTTTTGTTGACAATGAGGAGTTCTTATCCGCTAAAATATTTTTCCAGGAAACATTATTTTCTTGCATAGGAAGAGAAAAATATCCGTCTTTGGCAATATCGCGAGCGATGATTTCACTGCCTAAATGTAATCTATAGGAACGGTATTTAGAAATAAGATTGTTATAAGATATAAATACTTTAGTGAATTTATCAAATGATGTATTTGTAAAAAATTGAAAATCTCTATACCAATCAAGTGCAGCAAAACCGTGAAAAAAATAATACCAACTATACATATTGTTTGATCTAATGAATTTATCAAGTAAAGTTGATTTTTCACTGTTGGCTATTATATTGATTTGATTTGGCAACTGACGGAATTTCCAATCAAGTCTATGGTAATCGAATATATCAAAAGTAAAATCATAAAATGGTTCCTGATCAAAAAAATAACAATGAAGGTGGCTGTGTGTATTTTGACCATTGTAAGATAATAGGTTAAGATCTGTAGTTACATCATAATATTTTTTATAGTCAACGATAACATCTTCGTAGGTGCCAAACGGATAAAAACTGATAGAATGTCCGTTGATTGGTTCGACGAGATTAACATGTAGTATTTTATAAAATCTATCTAAGGAGAACATAAATGGATGTAGGTTTCATAGGTATTGGAAAATTAGGTCTTGCCTGTGCCGAAACAATGGCGGAAAAACATGCTGTCACTGGCTATGATATTTATCCGCGTACTAGCAGTAAAATAAAGATAGCTACCAAAATAGAAGAGGCGGTACAAGGTAAACAGTTGATATTTGTAGCGGTGCAGACGCCGCACGATCCTGTATACGGGGGAGATCAACCTATTACCCATTTAGAAAGTAAAGACTTCGATTACACTGTGGTAAACAGTGTTCTCCAACAGATCAATAAACATGTGACGCCAGATCAACTAGTAGTACTGATATCAACAGTACTACCTGGCACTACACGCAGGGAATTGCGTACTAATATCACTAATGCACGATTCATCTATAATCCTTATTTAATAGCAATGGGATCTGTAGAATGGGATATGGTCAATCCAGAGATGGTGATCATTGGTACAGAAGATGGCAATGAAACAGGTGATGCGAAATTACTAATAGATTTCTATCGTACGATCATGCAGAACGACCCACGCTACATAGTAGGTACCTGGGACGAAGCAGAGTGTATCAAGATATTCTATAACACATTTATTTCAGCTAAAGTTGGGTTGGTTAACATGATACAGGATGTGGCCATTAAACAGGGAAACATCAATGTTGATGTAGTAACCGATGCACTAGCTAAATCTACTATGCGTATCATGGGACCAAAATACATGACAGCAGGTATGGGAGATGCTGGACCTTGTCACCCCAGAGATAATATCGCTTTGCGATATCTAGCCGAACGATTAGATCTAGGTTACGATCTGTTTGATGCTATCATGCATGCCAGAGAACGTCAGGCAAGATTGATGGCTAAGTTTGTGGCAGAGGAAGCAAATAATTCACTTCTTCCGGTTTATATTCATGGTAAGGCCTACAAACCTAATGTAGCATATCTCGAAGGTAGTTATAGTTTATTAGTTGGTTGGCATTTGGAGCACGAGTTTGGTATCGTACCTCAATATATTGATCCACTAACAGAACCCTCTGTCCCTGACAGTGTGACTGGTGTCGTTTTACTGGCACACAATCAACAGATCACCTACGGATATAGCGGGGTAACCGAAGAACAACCGTTGTACTGTAAAGTTGATCCTGGTTCAGTTATCGTTGATCCCTGGAGACGCTATCCTAAAAATATTCACACGGACATCAAGGTCATACATTATGGCAACACAAGACTACAAGATATATAACATAGATGTGTTTTGGGATGATTCTTACGAATCATTGGATTACATACACGAACAGTTTAACGACACTGTTAGTCTAGATCAGTGGCGACGATTAGGCTATAGTGAACGTATCACTGGAATGATGTGTGACATGCGTAGCGCACAACCTGTGTGGAACGATCGTTTCGTTAAAATGTTTGCTGATCAAGGATGGCAGGATATTGGTACTAGCTACTATCGTATGGACACTGGTACAGTACTACCAACACACAGCGATCTTTACAAAAAATATATCGATATATTTGATTTATACGGTCAAGAAAATACTATACGAAGAGCTGTAGTATTTCTTCGAGATTGGCGTCCCGGGCACTATGCAGAACTAGCTGGTAAAGGCATTGTCAATTGGTCAGCTGGCATGACATTAGAATGGTCATATGATACTCCGCACGCAGCTGCCAATATCGGTGTAGAACCTAGGTACACACTACAGATAACAGGGCACATATGATCAACAGTTATAACGAATGGGATAGGCTTGAAAAAATAGTAGTAGGATCTGCTACAAATGCAAATTGGCCCACGGATGACCCTGTATTCGCCGAAGAAAAACACAAGACTACCTGGACAGAGACTCCTGTGCCTTCGGGCGCAGTGCCAGACTGGATCATAGAAGAAGCCAATGAAGATCTCGAACTATTGAGCGATACATTATCAAAACTGGGAGTTGAAGTCTTGCGTCCAAAAGACATGGATTTTGTCAATCAAGGCGGCATGTACAATTACTGTCCTAGGGATAGATTATTAGTATACGGCAGTACTGTAGTAGATACTGCTATGATGTATCCCTGCAGGGACATGGAAGTCAAGGCGTTGGATTTTGTTCTATCTGGGGCTACCCGTGTGGTACCAATGCCTCGGGGAAAAGGTATGGTATTAGATGCAGCTAATTTATTGCGATTAGGTGATAGTTTATTATTTTTAGAAAGCGCCAGTGGCAACAGGCAGGCCTACGATTGGTTGCGAGAAAATTTAACAGAAAACATAGAGCTCTGCAATTTCTACAGCGGTGTGCATATTGACAGTACTATAGTAGCACTGCGAGAAGGGCTAGTATTACTAAATGCCAGCAGAGTCAATGAAGAAACCTGTCCTAAAATATTCCGTGACTGGGAAAGAATCTACGTCGAAGATGTAGTGGCGCAGGGATTTTATCAATATCCTTATGCCAGCAAATGGATAGCTATGAACATGTTAAGCGTAGATCCCACGACAGTTATCTGCGACCGACATCAGACTGAACTGATTAAATTACTGGAAAAACGACAGTTTACTGTCATACCATTAGAGCTCAGACACAGCAGGACATTAGGCGGTGGGTTCCATTGTGTAACATTAGATTTAGTACGTGATCATAATAAATAATATTACTATGACATACGAACGATATACAGACGCGGTGTTATCCGCATTAAAATATAATCCTAAAAAGGAAGAAGCGATCGCACGCAAACAGGATCTGTTGGATAGTGTTTACCGTACAGAAAATTTAGAGCCAAACAGCGTATTATTTGTAGGTTTTACACCTGCTATACTCAGTTGCTCAGCAAAAGTTTTGGCTGTTACAGAAATTTCCGAAGGTGCTAGAAAGTATCTTGATAGCCAAAAGATCAAATATAACTATATAAAAACACAGGATCTTACCAAATATCATAAAGATTTTCAGTGTGTAGTAGCCTTAGACGAATACTTTACTTTTACTGATTCGGATTCTGATCAACAGACCAAGATACGAACGATTTGTGATCTAGCTACGGATTTCGTTATAAGTACAGTTAAGGACTACAAGAATCAGGATTTTAAAGAAAAAGATTTCAGTACACCTGTGATGGTGCGTAACAGTTCGTGTCACATCAGCTTTTTCGAATCACATGATTGGGACGTCAAAGATCGCAATCGTTGGGTAACAAGATTGTACGAAATAGCAGATGACAGTTCTATGGTAAACTACGGTATATTCGAGCGCAGGACCATGTTCTTCAAGCAGTTAGCTAAGTTTAGCATGGACGCTGGCGCTGCCAATTTCATGGTACATAAAAACCTGATGTATAAGTCTTTGATAAAGAAAAATTATGAACATGTAGTGTCTGTGCAGTTTAGATAAACAGACACCATTCAACTAAAAAGAGGTTTTCAACATGAACATCGATGATCACGTATCGGGTATCGTCCAGTCTTTAGTGGATCAGATGTCTGCGCAAGTACAGACACAGATAGCACAGCTAGTAGAACAAAAAATCACAGAGGCTGTCGGCAAGATCGACATAGAATCAATGCTATCTGATCAACTAGATAAAAAATTATCAGCCAGAGTAAATCAGTTGCCTATCGATAAAAAATCCATCGAATCTCAACTGACAAAAAGGTTAGACGATCTAGCAGTTAATATATCTGCCGCAGTGCAAACCGCCAGTATCTCTTCTATCAACGAAGCAGTGGCAAAACAGATAAACAACTTAGAATTTAATAGTCTCGCTGAACAAGGATTAATTCGTGCACTAGAGCAAAATAAATTTGCTTTTAAACCTGCTAGTATACCTGCTTCGGCCTTAGACCTAGCAGAGTTATCTATCAGCGCCGACAGTATCAATGGTGGCATAGCCAAGAATTTTGGTAGCACAGGTATAGATGATAAGGCTACTGTATGTCAGTTGAGTATTTTTGACGATGTTACTGTGATCGAGAATAATCTATTGACCAAAGATCTCACCGTCAAAGGCAAGGCTGTTATTGAAGGAGACTTAGAAGTCACAGGTACAGTGCCTACGGACAGTGGTTTCTATAGACAATTATCTACTGATATAACTAATACTGTTAGAAGTGGACTAGACACTAATTTTTTCAAAGGCTACGCACAGACAGTGTTTGACATCATACGTGATCAAGGTATCGACCTAGCCAAACTAACAGTGGGCGGACGTGCGATAGTAGATGGAAATAATCTCAGCCCTAATATCACAGCCAGTAATCTGCAACGACTAGGGCAATTACAGGAACTACAGGTATCAGGAGAATCTTTGCTCAGTGGTAGTTTATACACCACGCAGAAACGTGTGGGCATTAATACCATCGAACCCGCTTCTGCATTAAGCATATGGGATCAAGAAATTGAAGTGGGAATTGGCAAGCGTTCGTCTAATACCGCTGTAATAGGCACACCGAGAAAACATAATTTAGTACTAAGCAGCAACGATCAAGATAATTTAGTTTTAAATACAGATGGTTCTGTGGCAGTGACGAAACTCGCAGTAGGGTCAGTTAGCTTATCATCCAGTGACAGGCCTCCTGCAGACGACCAACCTAAAGGGACTATTGTTTTTAACAGCAATCCTAGCTTAGGTGGCCCAATGGGGTGGATTAGTTTAGGCGATGCTCGGTGGGCGAATTTCGGAATTATTGATTAAGTAAGATTCTTTTAATAGGTGGATCCATATCCGCATGCCAGTCTTTACCTATCATCCTATCAAAATTATGGTCACAGATAGATTTAAGTTTTGGTAATATAGTAGATTGGTCCTGCTGGCATAACCACTTTAACTGATCAAGCGCAGATTGGAATCTTTGGTCCGTGGCTTCAATATCATCGTAGCTTTCATCAATGATGCCATCAAACGTTTTAAATCCTAGATCTCTTAACCTTTTCAGCGCATGCTGGTGCGATAATAGTATAAACAATCTACGACCTAATATCGGTTTTACAGTTTTTTCTGTAAAAAATACATAGTCGTTATCAAAGTTTGTCTCGGCTACCAGTGAATATGCTGTTTTATTATATATAGCCAGCGGCACTACCTGGCTCAGGCTCATGCGGTATCCGTAATAAGTCACTAGTTGTACAGTCCAGTGGATAGCATCATCGGCTTCTAACCCGTCATGCTCCCAGAGCCAATTTGAATGATCGTTCGTGAAGACTTCAGAAGTGTTTTCCCCAAAATATGTAACTATTCCTTGATCTTTAATGTTATTTGATGCAATATAGTTGTAAGCGAATTCTCTGTGTGGTTTTTTTCTACCTAATAGGGCATCGAACATCAGGAGTTTATTTTTATACGGGGTGAGATCGTGTAATATACTAGGTCTGACATTTTTATAAAAATAACTGGTTGTCTGGAACCAATCTAATATATTATAAACTCTAGCATTTAACAGCGGAGTTTTAATAAACCCAGCGATAAAATAGCGTATTTTTGATTTATCATATTTTTTTATAAAATTTGCTATCGGAGAATGTAATTCTGTACCAAGGATAATAATAGTATCAACTTGATCATATATAGCATCAATCGAACTTTCGATTGAATTGTTCCATGGGTATGGTATTTGAAAGCAAGCAATCTTCTTAGCATGAGTAGATTTAGAAAATAAATCTATATCATTATAATAGGTCCAGAGATTTCTCAGTGGACCTATTGATCGGTTTAGATGATATCTAAAAATCGGTTCAGATTCTATAGATACAAATAATCCAACTTCAGTGAACATTAAACATTAGTGTTTTTTAATGATGCTGATTTACTACTTTTTTTAGCCGGTGCTTTCTTAGCTGGAGCTTTAACAGGAGCTTTAACAGGAGCTTTTTTAGCTGGAGCTTTAACAGGAGCTTTAACAGGAGCTTTAACAGGAGCTTTTTTAGCCGGTGCTTTTTTAGCTGCGGCTTTTTTAACAACTGCTGGTTCTGCTTTGGTTTCCTGTTTAACTTCTACCAAGGTCTCGGGTAATGCTACATCTTTAGGCCCTTCTGGTAATCGGGTCTTTTTAAAACTGGGTAAGAAGTATAAAACTCCTAAAAATACTAACAGTGCTACTAGATATTCCATTGTTGTCTCCTTGAAATGGTTAAAACTATTTATAATCAAAAATTTTGGCGAAAAAATTTTTAGATATTGTTGCGTTGCAACATAAATAACTGTACAATATAATTTTTAAAGGGAGAAATAAACATGTATCAAACATTCATTAATCAATTGGCAACTGCTACTAAAGATGCTATCGCTTATGTGCCACACGAAGGTCTTCGCAAAGAATTAACAACCTTGGCAAATGCTCAAACCGAGTACACCTTAGCTGTATGCAGAACCACAGAATCTGTAGGCAAGTTATTTGTTGACAGTGCAAAAAACGCTGGTAGTTTTGATTTTTTTAACTCTGCGAAACCTAAAACAAAATAATTGACTGAAAAATCGTTTTCTGTTATATTATTAGCATGAAAATTGATTTTTATCTTAAATGGACGGCAACTGCGATCACTATCCTGGGTGCCGTCTTTACATCTGTAAACATGTATCCCATGGGCCCGGCACTGCTGAATCTAGGCGCACTGGGGTGGCTGATTGTTGCTATACGCTGGCGTGAATGGAGTTTGATCACCATCAACGGCACGCTGTTATTAATCTATACAGTTGGACTGATATCTAAATTAATATGAGCGAATATCTAGAAAAAATCCGTGTCAAATACGATATCAAAGATTACCAGGAACCGCAGGTAAAGATTCCCGATCTACCTCAAGATGGTATCGTACTAATCGTAGGGACATCGGGGTCAGGTAAGAGCACTATCCTGCGCAGTTTAGGAGAATCTAAGATTCTTAGCTATCAGGAAGGTGTGTCTGTGATCGAGAATTTTAGTTCACCCGAAACTGGCGAGCAATTACTGCTGGCCACTGGGCTAAGGAGCATACCTGCTTGGTTCCGTCCACCCTACACTCTCAGCAACGGTGAAAGACATAGATTCGATGTAGCTCTAGGCCTAGATCAGGGCATACATACCATAGACGAATTCACCAGTGTAGTAGATCGTGATACGGCCAAAAGCCTTGCCTATAGCCTACGTCGTTGGTTTAACGGTCAGACTCAACACTCAGTTTTATATATTGCCAGCTGTCATAGAGACATCATCGAATGGTTAGACCCCGATTATGTCTACGATACGGATCTACAGGTCCTTGACAATCGGAGGTCACTTCATCGACTGGGGCGACGACCACCGATTACTCTCACCATCAGAAGCACAAGTCCGGACTATTGGAGATATTTCAGTAAGTATCACTATTTAGACACTGGCATGAGCCGCAGTGTACACTGCTATGTGGGTCTGATAGGCGACAAGCCCGTGGCCTTCCATGCAGCCATACACAGCACCAATAGAGACATACACAGCTACTGGCGCGGGCACAGGACAGTGGTCTTGCCAGAGTTCCAGGGTTTGGGCATAGGCACTGCTTTTTCGGATGCTATCGCCGAAATGTATGTCAGCCGTGGACTCAGATATTTCAGCAAGACCGCACACCCTAGTTTTGGCGAGCATCGCCAGAAAAGCCCACTGTGGCGTGCTACCAGTACCAATCTCAAGAGCCGTGTGGGCAGCTATCTATTGAAAGACGGCACTACCAGGAAGATGCCAGGCTATGGGGGTACAACTACTGCCCGTGATGCACACCGTCTCTGCTACAGCCACGAATACATAGGTCACAAACCAAAAGATTGACCGAAAAAGCTCAAAAGTCTATAATATAACTTATAGATTAATAAAAAAGGAGCTGAAAATGAGATCAATGCGTCGTTTCCGCACACAACAACAATTCCGTTCCATAGTACGCAGGGCTGCCATTTATAAGAATGGTTGACCCAAAATTCCCAAAAATCTATAATATAACTATACGCTAATAAAACGGAGCTGGTTATGAAAAAAGTCGAAATGTTAGTCGCTGGTAAACCTGCATTAGTTGATGCTGATATGGCAAAGAAAATCGTGCGCAAAGAACTATTGGCTCATACTGCACAGGATCTAGAAAATTTGTTAAAATTGGAATCTGATCCCGTTTGCCAAGAGTTTTTAAAGGATTCTCTCAATGAAGTTATGGGGAAGATCATCAGACTTAATCGTACCATCCGTCCCTGTGTACAATTCCTATAACTTGACCAGAAATTACCAAAAGTCTATAATATACATATATTAAGAATCAAAAGGAGACCAACATGTATGCAAGGATAATTAAATTAGATCGTCGTAATCGTCGATTTCCTATCTACAAGTATGCCATGGACTTCCGTGGAGTAGTATTTAAACATCAACATCGCTGGCAGTACATGGATGCTTTCCAAAGATTATATGGTGATGACCTGACAGTCACCGGTGAAGGTATAGATCGTCGTGTCAACTACAACGAAAACTGGTTAACAGATTCAGGCAAAGACAGGATTTATTTTAACAATCTAGCAGACGTAAGTGTGGTAGAATTACTTAGACTGGAACCCGGCAGACGTAAGTGTGATAGAATTACTTAGACTGGAGAAACTATGATGACAGAACAACAGGTAGTAGAAGAGATCCGTGACATGGCAGTTTATTTCTTAGATGTCTGGGGCTACAGGACATTCCGAGATTTTACCTCAGACGACTTAGAATATATCGCGATGGAATGCTTGGTAGGTGTTCGAGATGTTGTTGAGGTATTAGGCTTAAAGGAGACAGCATAATGGTACAGAATATATTGAAATCAAGACAGTTAAGATCATTTAATCCTGCATCTAAACAAGATCTCGCAGAATACAGAGAGTTCTTGCGCACACAGCGTTGGTCAGCAGGTTGCCCGTTCCAGATCGAATGGCCTTATAACAATGTTGTAGATATGATCGAAAACAAGATTGTTAAACAGCATATCGATCAATTAATCGAGGTCGCTTAAGTTGAACACTAAGGCCATCGTTTTAGGTATGATACTATCTTTGCCTATCGCTGGACACGGTATGTCCTTGCTGGAACAACAAGTCTTAGACAGTCCTCCTGGAGTTATTAGCCCTGTATACAAGAGACAATTTGCTGCGCAGGCATCTTGGATGATCAATGTAAAATTCAGTGATATTAAAGCTGGTATCAAATGTGTAGAGTTACCTAAAATCGTTGACTGGTATCAGATGCAGTTACGATTATGGGACCTTGATAACCAAGATACAGAAACGATGTCGGATATTGAATTCCAATACAATCACAATGATAAATCGATGATGTGGCAGACTATCGCCTACTGTGATGGAGAAGTGCATGGATAGACCAATGGGTGCTTTATTACTTTTATGTCTATCGTTATCCAGTCTAGCTGATTGCCAGATACGTAGCAGTATCACATTAGCTGATCTAACGACCGACTCTCGTCCTACGGATGCAAGATACCTAGTAACTCCTGATAATATCTCGGGGTACGAGTGCTCTGTAAGATATCGTATACACTACGATGGAGCGTGGCACGATGTTGAAGGAACTTCTCACGGTGAAACCAAAACAGATGCCTGTGCGCATGCATTAGACGACAACAGAGGATATATATTAGCAGGAGAAAAAGCAACACACGCATCTGCCGAAACACAAATGGTCTGTAGCGATCGCCCTGAATTACATGTGCACCCTGTAACTGTCGGCGACAATATATGGGAAAGCGAAACAGAGTTCCCTAGCAAATCGAGATTGGTATATTTTAAATATCAAGGAGATCTCTGTAGATTTTTTGAAGAGCGCGGAGTACGACATAGGACGGTTGCGATTTATACAGGAGTCATCTGCCGCAATGGTGATACACCAGAATCAAAATGGCGTGTAGTTGACAAATTTTAATGTTTAATCTAGTATTAAAGTATCGTTAATGATCTGGAGGATCAAATGAAAAAATTAGCCCTAGTAGTAGCATTATCAGGTGTGCTAGGTGCTTGCAGCACAACATCAAATGATGTGCAGGCAAGTTTAGATCAACAAAAAGTGGTTTATCAACATCAAACCGAAATGACCAATCAAGCTATAGATCAAGCACCAGACTGGATGACACATCTTCCAAAAAGTGCCACAGCAGTCTATGCTAATGCATCAGCCGTGAGCACGGATTTCAGCATGGCGGATCTCAAAGCAGAAACTATCGCATATGGTAAGATCTGTACATCAGCGGGTGGGCACATACGCAGCCAGACCAAAATCTATCAAGCTGATACTGCCTCGGGTAGCGTAGAAAATTCAGAATTTGCTGCTAAGAGCTATTGTTCAGATGTAGATATTTCTGGGGTAGAGACCGTGGCGATCAAACATGTAGCCGAAGGCAACAGGATACGCACTTATGTATTGATCGCCTTGCCTATCGGTGGTGCTAATGTGATTAAATCCACACACGACGCCGAAGCACGTGCCCCTAAAGCCTTACAAGAGCTAGATAATTTGCCTAAAGATACCGCCGATATTCCTGCCCCGGTAGTAAAAACTTTGCCTGCTGAGCCAACACTCGCTCCTGCGAAACCTTTGGTGAATATTGCACCACAAAATAGTAGCATATAATAGCAGTATTTTTTAATGCCTTCTGTGTAGATTAAATACATGGGAGGCATTGACTATGGCAAGACCTAACCCTGTACGTAGAGTAATGCAACAACCTTTACCTAACCTAAAGTATCAGCGTGCTAAATTATTTAGACCCACCGATGACGAGATAGAGTATGCCTACAGTATCCTAAATCGTTATGTATTTGACGATTGTTTAAAAAAACCCAATATAATACAGCGTAGATTAAAAAAGACCTGGGGGTACTGTCAGTGGTTTGACGCTCCTATGAATAAAACCTGGTGTGAAATTCATCTGCATGATCGATGGTTTTGCGCACAGTGGTTTATGAATACGCTAGCACATGAAATGGCCCATCAATATCAATGGGACGTATATCGTTGGCAACACCAAGATTATTATGGCAGAGAAATGCCTGTTGGGTCCAGCGCCCATGGCCCTAGTTTTTTCATGTGGAGTGAACGTTTTACACACTTTGGGCTGACCCTTAAAACTGCATACGGTCAACGTCGTTGGTTTCAGTATCAAGACTTTACACGTTGTTGACTTATCAAATTAGTTAAATTATAATATCTAGATGAAAGGAAATTTTTGTTATCATCCTTGGATAGGCATAGATGTCAGTCCACAAGGAGAATTTAGACCCTGTTGCAAGTATAAAAACCCTATAGCAGATAATATACAAGATTATTTTAATAGCACAGAATTAAAAAAATTAAGAGAAGATTTTCAACAGGGTAACTATCCAACTGGATGCGAACGATGCTGGCGTGACGAATCTGCTGGAATCATGAGTAAACGACAAATCGATTGGAAATATGTTCTGCATGAAACACCGCCGGATTTAGAAAAAACACTGATTGTTAGTTTTCCGTTTGGCAATACCTGCAATTTAGCCTGCAGGATTTGTAGTAGTTATAGTTCAAGCCGTTGGTCAGCAGAAGAAAAAAAATCTATACGTCTTGGGTATCAAAATAATGCCAAAACTATTTTCCAACATCAAATTTTTTACAAGGATAAAGATTTTTTATCTTCTTTCCAGGATCTAACAAAGGACGCTATACATTTCCATTTTCCCGGTGGTGAACCAATATTTGTAACAGATGAGCATATAAGATTCCTTAGAAATATTAAAGATAAGGGATCTAAATCTCTGCACTATACTACCAATACAACTATTTTTCCCAGTGATGAACTATGGAATATCTGGGAGGAATTTTTTAATATTGATATACAGATGAGTATTGATGGTATCGAGAACGTATTTGAATATAACCGTTGGCCAGCAAACTGGGAAATTTGTTATAAAAATATTAAACAGTATCAATCATATCAATTAAAATACAAAAATCTACAGATAAGCATCAGTCACAGCATAAGTATTTTTACTATCTGGGACCTTGACAATTTTATACTATGGTGTAGAAAAGAAAATCTTCCGGATCCTTATCTTGGTATTGTTTCTAGTCCTAAATATTATTCAATAATGAACTTACCTAGAGATATCAAAACAGAAATATCAACCCGTCTTAATCTCAAGGAATCATTGCCGATAGTATCAGCAATGCAAGCAGAACAATTTGAAGAGTTTGACATCACCAAAAAATATGTTACTATACTGGATAGTCAGAGAAATCAGAAATTTAATGATGTGTTTAAAGAATTTAATCAATTTTTAAGGATATAATATGCCAAATTTTGTTCCTACAGTATTGGAAAAGACTTCAAACGGAGAACGTGCATACGATCTCTACAGTAGATTATTAAAAGATCGCATAGTCATGTTAGATACAGATGTTAATGAACATTCAGCGAGTCTTGTAGTCAGCCAACTATTGTTCTTAGAATCTGACAATCCCGATGCAGACATCTACTTTTATATTAACAGCCCGGGTGGAGTGATCACCGCAGGCATGGCTATCTATGATGTTATGCAGTTTATCAAACCTGATGTGAGTACTATCGTTATGGGACAGGCCTGTAGCATGGGTAGTTTCCTGGCACAAGCAGGTGCTCCAGGCAAAAGATTAATGTTGCCTAACGCAAGACATATGATACATCAACCATCAGGCGGAGCACGTGGTATGCAAAGCGATATTGAAATACAATATAAAGAGATCACTAAGATGAAACAGATGCTAACGGAACTCTATGTAAAACATAATACAGCAGGAAAAACCTATGCAGAGTTCGAAAGAGATATGGATAGGGATACTTTCATGAGTGCAGAAGAATCCCTGTCCTACGGACTAATAGATAAAATTGTGGAAAAACGTTAATGTCCTTTGATAAAACTTTTTGTCCTAGTCCGTGGATACACACCGGAATTAACAATCTTGGAGAGTATGAGTACTGTCGGTGGGCAGTAAAAGATCGTAGAGAAAGTAAGTTTGGGACAACCATCAATGACAAATCGCCAAAAGAGTATTTCCAAGAAGAAATGTCTGAAATTAGGTTAGATTTATTAAACGGTAAGACATTACCTGGATGTAACGAATGTAGTTTAATGGAACGGCATGGAAAGGTCAGCGGTAGAGAAAAACAACTGCTTAAAATTGGTGTTGTTAAAGAAGATCCTATATTAAGTCTTAGATCTAGCCCGTGGATAAGAGAATTTAAAAACAGTCTTGATAACAACGGAATTATAAAGTTAATGCCACAAGATTGGCAGATTAATCTAGGTAATTATTGTAACAGTGGTTGTGTTTTTTGTAGTCCGCATGCCAGTAGTACCTTAGAAACAGAATTTAAAAAAATTGGGTGGTTAGAAAAATCAGTTGACCCAAATTGGACTACAGACGTAAAAAAAATTACAAAATTTGTCAATTCTGTAGCAGATAGTAAAATCGAATATATTCACTTTATTGGTGGCGAAACTTTAATAACCCCTGCTTTTAAAACTATCTTAAAATCATTAGTCGATCTTGGCATAGGGGATGATTTAAATATAGGATTTACTACTAATCTTACAATATGGAAAGATGAAATAATAGATTTATTTAAGAAGTTTAAATCTATACATGTTGGCGTAAGTGTGGAATGCTTGCATCCAGTTAATGATTATATCAGATATGGTAGTAAAATCGACGTAGTTAAAGAAAATCTCGACAGATGGTGTAAAATCAGCAAAGAAAATCATTGGTTAATGCAAATCAGGACTACACCGACTCTGTTATCTATTATGTATCTAGATGATCTTTACGAATATGCATACAATAATCTAATAACTATAGAAAGTTGCAATTTTATAGATAAACCCGAATTTCTTAGACCCAGTGTATTACCTGAAAAAACAAGAAAACTAGCATTAGAAAAATTAAAAAAATGGATATCATCTAAGAATAAAGAAATTGAAAAAACTGTTATTAATGTAAGAAATATTAATTTTGTGCATGCTCAGCTATTACAAGATGCTGAAAGTTATGTTAATTATTTAGAAAACCAGGAATACGAAACTTCGAGACTTTCAGACACTGTTGTTTATCTTAAAACATTAGAAAAATCTCGAGGAAACTCAATTTTAAATTATCTGCCCGAATATGAAGAACTTTTTAGATCTGTTGGATATTGAAATAACTTCAGCATTAAACGTTAAAATATTGTTTCGTGCGACTGAAAATATAGACTATTATGTAAAAATTAACGAATATGCAATTACCAGCCAAAACTTTCAGTGCACGTTAGATCTATTGACCCCTATAGTTTTTATCTTCAATATCCGAGACATTAACGAAGGTGAGTATATCGAAATAATAGAATTCTCTATTAACGGTATAGAATTGTTCCCAATATATCAACATTTATCTAGTAACGGATCGAATTTTATAGCTCAAACAGGATCATGGTCTTTTAAAATAGATCGACCGTTTTACCAATGGTATCATCAAATTTCTGGCCAAGGTTGGTTGCTGACACCCGGTAAGTAATCTAATTATATATTGCGCTGCCACATAAATAAGTGTATAATCACACAATGATTATACTTAAAGGAGAACGCAATGACACGATTATTTGCATGGATTCGAAATCTGTTCTCTAGCGACGAAAACATCACCGACCTAGAGAAATATATCTTAAGCCGTCACCCAAAATCACTGATTGATGTAGAAAGATTGACTGAACACTACTACACTAATTATCAACCGAGAAAAGGATGGTATGTGTAGGTTTCTACGTCGGGCTGTGTTGCTGGCAATGGTAAGACGCTGGCAACGGGCTCAGAAGATCGCTGGATCCTACAGACATGATTAACTATAGATTTCTTCATGACGTACAGGATTACGGACAGTACTTGAAATCTCGTACCGCTGAAAGTCTACGCATCTATTTCGGCTATGCTATCAGTGATGATGCCATAGATCGCTTGACAGAAGCCATGCGCCAATCACCAGAACTGCATGAAGTTTTTGTCGCTGAAAATGCAGATCTAGAGATCGTGGGAACGGTACACATAGCCAAACTTTCCGCCGATTCTGTAGAATTGGGATTTATGGTGCACGAACAGTATCGCAGGCAAGGCATAGCAGATGCTATGATGTCACAGGTACTGGATTGGTCTAGGAATCGTGGTTATACCGGTATCTACATGCACTGCATCAGCTATAATCGCCCGATATTGAAATTGGTGGAAAAATACGGTCTCGAGATCAGCAGAGATCACGATGAAGCAGATGCACGTGTGGTCTTACCTTCAGCTAATTGGGTCACGCTACAGCGAGAATTTGTCAAACAGACCGCTGGTATTTATACACATAAACTTTTAGAACACCTACGCATCTTCAGGAACGCATTTAATTTTACCGCATAAATACTAGATACAGTATTTAAGCGAGAAATATGCGTTATCGAGAACTATTATCAGAACAGCAATTAGATGAACTGCGCATGAGCCCTGGAGCTCTGCGTAAGTTCGCCGCCAGTCCTGCAGCACAGGGAATACAAGCAGGGTTTGAAGCTGAATTAATTTTTCCTGGTCTATTAGAAGGTGGCTTTTATGATCCCGAAATAGAACCCGACTATGATCAAGACGAAAGAGCCACGTCAATAGATGAGGTCGTTGATTTTTTCAGTAATGATGATTGGGACAGAGGATTATCCAGAACCCAGGCTAATCGCTTGTATAATAGACTACTGGATGAATTGCTAGAGTGGCAGGATCAACAGCTCGAATATAACTTCGATGATCGTGAAGCCTATGATTATGTATACAATATCCTAAGAAAAGACTATCCCGAGGACGAATACATTGAAGAGTGGCTCGAGGGGAAAAAACTTGAAGACACTGAGGAAAATCGTCAGGAAGCAGGATATGCCTGGCGCGATTGGCTTGAAGAACAGACCAATTGGTGCATAGAGAAACAGACCACCAGCTATGAGGAAGCTAGAGAGCAATACGATCATGATCACAGAGACGATTACTCAGAAGAAGATTTCTTCCGCGAAAACTATCCTCGCATGAGCGACATCGAATCTGCGTTTGGTCTAGACTGGCCCTACTATTATGAGACAGGAGATAGCAACGCGACTGGAGATTTCGATCATGAACAGGCGGCAAAATTAGCCAATGAACTCCAGAAGACCATAGGAGCTACGGTGCGTATCGGGGGTTATCACAGTCAACGCCGACAGCCTGGTGTGTGGTACATCGAAAGTGATACTAGTTTAAATCCTGATAGTGAAGAAGACATGCCGGCAGAAATAGTCAGTCCTCCCATGCCCTTGGATCAGTGTCTGGCGACACTAGAGAAATTTTTTGAATGGGCAAACGGCCACGACGCTTATGCCAACAATTCCACCGGATTCCATATGGGAGTCAGCTTGCCTGCGGTTGGTGGGCGAGTAGATTATCTTAAGCTGGCGCTATTTTTAGGTGATCAACATGTGTTACAGGCATTTGGTAGAGCCAGTAACAGCTACACCAGATCTGCCATGACAAAGATATCTGATGCTGTACAGCGCAAACGGATCGAAGGCGGGCAACAGATAGCCGACGCCATGCTGTTGATGCGTCACGGACTGGTGCAACTGGCTGCTAAATCACTGCAGATTTCTCCCACTGGCTACGGAAAATATACCAGCATCAACCCCAAGGACGGGGTCTATATCGAATTCCGTTCAGCAGGTGGCAGTGGCTATTTCAATGATATAGATCGTCTACAGAACACGCTCATGCGCTATGCACAGGCCATGTACATCGCCAGCAGACCTGATCTCGAACGTGAAGAATACTACAAGAAATTATACAAGTTTTTATCTACTATCGAAAGTCCCTGGACACAGACCACTATCGATAAGTTTGCAGAACTGGCCACTGGTAAGATGACTAAGGAACAGTTCAAACAGTGGTGGGCTGAACAGAAATTGAAACAGCCTGTCGCTGGAACAGTCGCTCCTTCTGCAGAAGATCCACGCAAAAAACTAGCACAGAGGATTAAAAGCACAACTGCACCTGCAGATACAGAGCCACCTATTCAATAATTACACGGAGATATCAATGAAAAAATTACTGCTAGCACTATCAATACTTTTAATGTCTGTCAACAGCCATGCTTGGACACAGACCCCGCCTGCACCTGTGGACAGTTGCAGGATACAGGCACCTTATGGATTCCCCACCACTGTCAAACCGCTGACACCAATCTGCAGACACGCTTATCTTTCCGAGTATGATGCCACTGCTAAGATACCAGCGTTTGTAGTCTATACCTTGACCGCAGAACATGCTCTAGGATGCGTAGCAAGATCCAATGCCTTTGCCGCTGATGCCAGCATACCAAGCAGTCCTACTCCACAGGACTACACTGGTACAGGATATGACAAAGGTCACGTAGCACCCGATGGCGACATGAGTTTTGATCAGCAGGCAGAATATGAAAGTTTTTTAATGACCAACATGACACCCCAGGCACCCAGCATCAATCGTGGCATCTGGAAGCTATTGGAAACATCCGTGCGTGGGTGGTCTGCAGAATCCGGTGACAGCTTGACCATATATGCCGGACCAGTGTATAATGTTGCTGTAGATAAGAAAGTAGGTAACGGCGTTGATGTACCCAGTGGGTATTTTAAGATCGTTATTAACGACACCACCGGCGCTTACGCAGGCTGGCAATTCCCCAACTCTGGTAACCTAGGCAATGATTTAAAACCATTACGCCGACCAGTTGCCGATATCGAAAAAACAGTAGGCGTCAAATTCCCCTTGCCCGTGTCGGCACATGAATTACCGGTAGGTCAGGAATGGCCCATAGATTTCGGTCGTTTAACTAAAATGAAAAAGGACAAATGCGGAGCCAAAGCTACCGCGGATTAATCATGCGATATCAAGAACTCATAGCAGAATCTAAACTACCCCCGGGCTCACAGATCTTTGTAGATTTGGATGGAGTCTGTGCAGATTTTTTTACAGAATACGCTAAACTGGCAGGTATCAAATCTGGAAACTACAGAGACATTCCACCAGCCAAAGCAGATCCTACCCTAGACAAGATGATAGGCACAGATTTCTTTAACCGCTTGCCCATGTTCCCTACAGCACCTGCATTGATACGTATGGTTGTGGCAGCAGCAGGCGGATACAAGGTATTGAGCAGTCCACTACGCAAAGATCATGAAAATTCTGAACACTGGAAGAAGGTCTGGGTAGCTAGGCATCTACATCCTGCACCTGAGCAAGTGATTATAGCCGCTAACAAGGCCAAGTATGCTCGAAACGCTGATGGTACTCCCAACGTCTTGATCGATGATCGTGGTAGCAATATCTCTGCTTGGGAAGCAGCTGGTGGTATTGGCATCAAGTACCAAGCCGACGAGGACAGTTTAGATCGAATAGCACTAGGACTCAAGCGTGCGGAACGCATCATCTCAGGCACGGAAACTCATGATCCACAGAAATTAACTAGCCTTGATCGCGGTCAGATGATACAGGTACACACCAGTGGTGACAGAGAGGAAGCGTAACTGTGCGGGCACAAGAATTTATCGCTGAAATTAATTTTCCCGACGAACTTGACGTCAGTGATACTATACAGGATTATTTTATCCGGCGTGGGTATAGCATAGCAGGAGAGGGACGTGATCAGATAGCGTTTGAAAGCCCGCGTGGCACTGTGGTCAAAGTACTAGGTATCGGTGATACTGAACGCGAAGATATCGTCAAAGAATATGTGCATTTTTTCCTGCAGAACCAAAAAAATCCTTACTATCCACGTATCTACAGTACCGGTGAGTTTACCGTCGAGGACGAAACTTATTTTGTCTATGAAATGGAACATCTACGGTACATAGCCAATGACGAGGATGCGCTGGATTATTTGCAGAAGCTGATGAGCACTCTTGAAATGCGACCTGCGCAGTTGAAAGATTTCGTGGAAAAGACACCTGTGCCCGCTGAATTACATGCGCAAGAAATCAAAGGTCTAGTACAGGCCACGCAGGCAATGGCGCAGGCTATCGGCGGGAACGCACCATTGGATCTGTCACAGGTAGAAAATCTTGGTCGTAGAAGTGATGGACATATAGTCATAATGGATCCATATAGCCTATGAGAGCTCATGAATTTACTGAAGGACTAGACGAGGATTGGCGCAAAACTGCCGCAGGACTAGGCACAGCTGCGGCTTTGGGTCTTACTAGTTATCTAGGTAATCATCAACAGACTGCACCTGTGACTGCTCCTGCAGTACAACAACAGACAGCACCAGCACCGCCGGCTAAGTACCAAGAACTAGTAAAGTGGCAAAACACACTGCTAAAACCTGAAGCCCAGTTGTTGATAAAAACAGCCAAACAATCGGGTATACAAGGAGAAGAGCTAGCACAATTTATTGCACAGTGTGGTCACGAAACTGCTAATTTTACCAGTCTTAAAGAAAAAGGCACTGTAAAATTTTTTCATAGATATGATCCTAGACACAATCCACGTATAGCGCATCTATTAGGCAATAAACATGCTGGGGATGGTTATAAGTACAGAGGTAGAGGATATATACAGCTCACTGGACGTGATAATTATCGCCAGGCCGAAGAAGCATTAAAACTACCATTATTAAAACATCCTGATCTATTAGAGGATCCAAAAGTAGCTGCGCAGGTAGCGGTTTGGTTTTGGAATAAACGTGTACGTCCAAAAGTAGGTGATTTTTCTGATACACGGACGGTGACCCATCCGATTAATGCTAATCTGCGCGGACTCGAGGACCGCGCAGCTAAGTTTCAACTAACAAATTATCTAATTTCTGCAGATAAAACTAACAATCATCCAAAGAATTGATTACTTTAAAGCAAAAACAACAGATGCTGTAACATTATTAATTTTTGCTTCTTCGTAAAAATCATAATGACGGGGAGACATTATGTATCCTTGATTGTTATTAAAATCTGCATCATCCTGATATTCGTTTATTGTTGTTATAGAATTCGTAGTAACGGCTATATTAACAAGATGTGATGTTTTTTCTAATATATCTACCATTGTTGTTGAAACAATAGTCGATGGAAAGGTGTATTTGTGTGTAACAGTAAAAGGAACAGAGAATCCACTAACAACATTATCGCCTCCAGCTAAACCTTGCCCGGCGACGTTACTAGAGATATATGGTGAGGACGCACCATAATTATCCAAACAATATTGTCTAAATTCGTTGATTAATTCTATACTCATTAGATTTACTACCTGATTAAAATCTGATATGGTATTTGCAGATTTTACATATGTGTGAGACAATCCATCTGTACTAACTGTGTTAGTTATTGTGAGATTTCCTGAGGTTACTAAATTTTCTTCAGCAACTCTCTGTGCATTTCTCTGTGGATAATTAGTAACATCTGGATAAAATGGTACATTTACATTGGCTCGATGTGTAGTTCTAGAATAAGAATATGGCATGTTAAAAAATTTCCTTGTTTTACATATTTATGTTTGATATAAAGATTAGACCAATAATTCCCAAAAGTCTATAATATAACTATAAATTGTTAAAAAGGTAGCTTATGCAAGACGATTTTGTTTATAACAACGAAGAAGAATCGGAAATGGGACAATTACATGCTATACATCTCAGCATGAATGCCATAGCCAGTATACGTCGTGATTTGGAATTGAAACAATCGCAACCCGGTTTAAGCCACTGCGAATCATGTGGTGATGCTATCCCGGAACAGCGTAGGACGTTAGTACCCGGGGTAAGGATGTGCGTATTTTGCCAAGAATCAGCAGAACATGCTGTTATACGTTAGGAGATCAATAATGAAATCATTCGTCTTAGGATTTATTTTAGGTATCGTAGTCGGTACCGTGGGGATTTCTGGTATAGCTAATATCCTGCAGAAAGGTGTGTCTGTGGTACAGAATACTGCCAAATCAGCTGCTAAATGATTTTGGTAAAAAGAATCCATATTATGGTTGACTCAAAATTCAGATCAGCCTATATTATAGATAATGTCAAGTGTGTTGACATTCATGTAAATTTCGTTAACTTAAAAATGGAGTAGTAAAATGGAAAAATTGTTCAAAGTAGGTGGTGTTAGCAAGTGTAAAAGCGGTTACAAAGTTCGTTTTGCCAATGACATGACACGTGTTAAAATCTTGGCTAAAACTGACTCTGACATCCAGTTGTTAGATTTGCCCGAAGCAATGACCAAAGGTCAGTTGGTCGCGCATCTCAAGACAACAGATCTTTACTCTAACGCTGCTTATCGTGAAGCTATTGATGCAGCTGACATCAAGTACAACTCAGTAAAGGTATCTGGTGCTAAGATCAAGCCCAGCATGGAAAGCCTCAAGGCTCGTGCTAATGCATTACTCAACGACATCGCTGAGTAACAGTCAGGTGGGGGAAACCCCACCATAGTTAAGTGTTTGAGATCAGTAAATTGTGGGTAACGTTGATGGACGCATCAGCTATGCGGGCCTAACTGGCGTGGAACAGGTCCTGAAATAACCAGCCATACGCTTTCACCCGGCAGCACCGGACGTGTAAATAGGCAACTCGAACACTTAACTATGGTAAATACTTGTACAGTTGTAACAAAACTGTAACATGTCAGGAGGTAGAGATGAAACAGCGAGATCTAATCAAACAGTTATATCAGGCCTGCCTGGAACACGACGCAGACAAGATCAGACAGCTCGAACAAGCAGAATTCCGTAAAATACTCAAGCGCCGCCAGGAAGGTAAAAAAGTAACCAAGAGCAAGTACGCGGTAGTAAGATAAGCAGTTTTCAACAAAGATCAAAGGAGATCACAATGAGCAAGCCAGTTTTCGAAGATTGGTTCAAGTTTTCTGGCAGGCGTAATCGCCAGAGTTATATCCTAGCTAGCCTGGCTGTGGTAGCCATAGCCATCGTCCTAGGATTCCTGTTAGGTTTATCTGTTGCACTAGGATCTACAGAGCCGGCATTAGGTGGTTTAGGTATCCTAGCATCTGGTATCTGTTTTATAGCACTAGCCGTAGCATCTTATGCCATAGGCGCACAGCGCATACGAGATTTTGGTTATAGTGGAGTGTTCATCTTAGCAGTATTGATTCCCTATATAGGACCTGTGTTCGCACTGGCACTATGGTTTATACCCAGCGATGCTGGCGACAATCGGTATGGACCCAACTGTATTAAATAAATGTATTACTATGTCTATCAAATCACCAATTTAATAAATGGAAAAATTTATGTAGGAAAACATAAATCTAAAAAACATCCATTTGATAATAATTATTTTGGTTCTGGGAAACAGATAACTCTTGCTATAAAAAAATACGGGCAGGAAAACTTTAAGAAAGAAGTTCTACATTTTTGTTCTTCCTTAAAAGAAATGAGCAACAAGGAAGCAGAAATAGTCACAGAAGATTTTGTAAAAAGAAAAGACACATATAATATGCACAAAGGAGGTCCGGGCGGATTTGAACATATCAATAACGATCCAGTTAAACGCAAAGAAATATCTTTACTGTCTGCTAAACGAAATAAGGAATTAGGCATCGGCGGAACAAAACATTGGACAGAGAAATCTATAGAAAAAATGCAGGCACATTCCTGGGGTAATAAAATCAGGACCGGATGGGATCCGAATAATTGGGATAGAATGTCTAATGCAAAAAAAGAAGAAGTTAGAAGTAAAATCTCTAAAGCATCAACTGGATCCGGTAACAGCCAATTTGGCAGAATATGGATTTCAAATATATCGACTAAGGAAGTTCGCCGTATTAAAGTAACAGATCCTATTCCGGAAGGTTGGGTAAGAGGTAAGAAAGGACATACTGTTACCAAATGTTGGGTAAATAATGGTATAAAGGAACATTATATCTTGTTAGAAAAAGAACAAGAGTATAAAATCAAAGGATTTAGTAGAGGCAGACTTAATAAAAGTATGCCACAAAACAGGATAGTAGTTTAAGGCCTAGAGAGAACGGAGTTCTGGACTCGGCTATCGTATGCCGACATCTCCACCAAAAGCACTTGACAATTGACGCCCTTAAAGGTATCGGTTGAATTCTAGATTCGAGTGCTTCTGAGGGGGATGAAAGGAATCGACAGGGCAACAAGTATTGACAGGATCTACTCGGTAACGCAGAAACCGTAGAGCAGAGGAAACTCAGCCGTAGAAGCAAAAAACTATAAACGCAAACGAAGACGTTTACGCATTGGCCGCTTAGGCTGTGCCGGGGTTGACCACCTTGTTACCCAATAGTCAGCAAGGGCTTTCGGGCCCTTGTTTTTTGGTTGACCAAAAAATCCCGTTAATCTATAATTGTAATATAAAGTAAAGGAGAGACCATGAAATTCTTGCAAGAAACTTCTGCAACAGACTATCCTAACCATACATACCTGGTGTCCGATGATCGCAGCAAGGTCCTAGGTTATGTACGATCGGGCACTGATCAGCTGGAGATGTTTCGTGCCGCTAAGAATTTTGACCCACGCGGTCGCAAGTTCAAAGAAGTTGAAAATCGCTGGGATCTCCAAGAAAAACAGACCCGGCAACGTCAATGGCAGATCACCGGCAGTCGTGGTAATCAATATACAGTCACAGAGACTGCCGACGGATTGACCTGTAGCTGTCCAGGATACACCTATAGACAAGACTGTAAGCACGTACACGAGGTAGCGGTAAGATGATTGACGTTGATCAACTTTCTCTTTGGGAATCATTGATTTTAACTGCATGGCCCGGCTTAGAAAAACATCATTATTATATACTACAAGGATTCGCTGATAGCCAATGGCTTTTCGCTGTCAATGATTGGGGCCAAGGTAAAGACACTGAGCTAGCTCGATTATATGAACAATATAGAGTACTCAAGGCGTTAACTGGTAAAACTTAGGAATATACGAAAAAAATGGCTAATACCGTTTACATTTTAATTGGCATACCTGGCGCAGGCAAGTCAACTTGGATCAAGAACCAAACTTGGGCCAAAGACTGCGACGTAGTATCTACAGACAATCTTGTAGAACAGGAAGCTGTGCGTCAAGGACTGACCTACAACGAAGTGTTTAAAGATTATATGCCCGCAGCAGTTCGGCTGATGGAAGAACAGGTAACGCAGGCTCGTGAAGCAGGTCGTGATATCATCTGGGATCAGACCAGTACCACAGTCAAAAGCCGTGAGCGCAAGTTTCGCATGTTGCGAGATTATAAAAAAGTTGCTGTGATTTTTCCTACACCTGAACCTGATGAACTAGCTCGTAGACTAGCCAGCCGTCCGGGTAAGAACATACCCGAGCAGGTTATGGAACAGATGATCAGCCAATTTGAAATGCCTACCCTAGAAGAAGGTTTTGACGAAATCTGGTGTGTAAATTATATAAGGAATAACAATGAAAACTTGGATAACCAGTGATTTACATTTCGGACACAGAAATATCAAAAATTTCTGCCCTGCAACGCGAGCACGCTTCCCTGATGTTGACTCAATGAACGAAATGATGGTCACAGAATGGAACGCCCTGGTAGCGCCAGAAGACACTGTCTATATCTTAGGTGACGTGGCATTCTTGCCAGCGCAACAAGCTGCCGAGTATGTTAACCGTTTAAATGGATTCAAACACCTGATTGAAGGTAATCATGATCGTAAGCTGTTGAAGGATCCTGTATTCCGTGGTTGTTTCCAAACTGTTCAATCTTATCTGAGACTGAACTATAACGGCAAATTAATCGTTATGTCACACTATCCTTTCTTAGAATGGGATCAGATGCATCGCGGAAGTCTGCACTTTTTCGGGCATCTCCATGGAAAACCAACTGGACAGGAACAGTACAGGAACATGGACGTGGGCATGGATGCCACTGGGCAGATAGTAATACAAATGGAAGATGCGATTTCTGCTATCATAAACAAAAAAATAAAGGAACATCATGTTTAAAGATCAATTAGCTGAGTACGTAAAGAACAACGAACAGTTGGTCGCCATGCGCCCAGCTGGTGACAACCTTTACGTCCTAAAGTATAAGAATCGAGTGTTTTACGATGGCCTATGGAACGAATACATCGAACATTGCCGTGGTTCCATAGTAGACGCAGATTTTAATTTGATCGCTTATCCGTTTACTAAGATCTATAACTATGGTATCGAAAAGTCGGCACCAGTATTAGCCGATGATGTGCCAGTGACTGCTTTCCGTAAGGTCAACGGTTTTATGGTCGCATGTACCTGGTATAACAATGATATATTAGTTTCTACTACTGGCAGCACCGACAGCCCATATGTAGCGATGGCACGAGAAATGATGCTGACTCACATGCCTTGGAATTATTGGCAAGCAGTTTTTTCTAGCTTTGAAGACCTGCAGGGGTTGACTGTGATGTTTGAATGCGTCCATCCAGACGATCCGCACATCATTCCAGAAAAGCCAGGTATGTATGTGTTGGGATACCGTGAAAATTCTTGGTGCAGCACCGTGGGACATGATCCTGCTGCGCTACAAGCATTGGGCTATTCGTTGCACTGTTTCGTACCAGAAACCTACGAAACTACTGTGGGTGAATTGAAGTCTATGACTAAAGAATGCCGGCACGAAGGGTTTGTATTCTACACAGCCGATGGTGTAAGTGCTAAGATCAAAAGCCCATACTACTTGACTTCAAAGTGGGTGGCTCGGAATCCAAGGACCGATAAGTTGATGCGTGAAGACTTTAAGAAGCAGATCGACGAGGAATATTACGGGCTTATCGACGCTATCCGTGCTAACATAGTAGAATATACTGCCATGGACGAGCAAGCTCGACTGGCTTGGGTGCGTGAGCATTTATCATGTTAGAACCTTTGGCGCCGGTAAAATCGGAACCTTATTATGTTAAGCCGTTTAACGGACTGTACAGACCGTGGGGTGACTATGCACTCTGGTTGTGCTAGCACTGGACCTGGCAACAGTTGACCGATAATAGCCAAAAATCTATAATATAACTATAGACTAGCGAAAGAGGAGCTAAAAATGAAAACCAAATTGAACCCATTGGATATAGTAAGAACCCAATTCGGCACACTGGCTGTGGTGGATAGAATTGCTGATCGCACTGGAGATGTAAGCCTGGTTCTCCCAATAGGATCAACGCAAAAATATGCTTGGTATCGACCCGAGGAATTGACATTTGTCGGCACTGTAAAAGACTTGGTTGCTCAAGTCGCAGGATAATCAGGAGAATCACATGTTAGAAACACTTACACTCATAGTTTTCATATCCGCTGTCATATTTGTAGCATTTTCCGGTGAACGAACCAAAGATGATCCAGATGAATAAACCCATATTACACATGTCAGGTGAATATGTTAGTTATAAAAAGGATGAATGATGAACATTATAAAATTAGCCGAAAAAGCAGGTTTTTCACAGATAACTATCAAAAATTGTGAGACCGAGCTAGAACAATTTGCCGATCTCATTTTGGAAGAAGCAGCAAAATATTACAATGAAACAATCGAAGGGTTAGAAGAGGAAATAGAAAATTACCGCCGGAGTTATTAAAACATAATTATTGGAGTTTGCAGACTGTCCTCCCACAGGGCAAGAGCACAATGCCAGCGCCGCACTGTTTGCTGCACATCGTTTGCGAGAAGATGCTGTCTACGAAATACAACAACACTTTGGAGTTGACTGATGAAGATAGACTACCTGCTGAGATATCAGAATACTGACACTGGTTCAGATAAGATCTGGGGCATCATCTGCCTAAATCCTGATAAGACTTTTGACCCATTTGAAAGCGATCGTACCTTTGATTACGTGACTTTTTGGGGTAAAAAAGGCGGTCGACTACAGACCAAACAATGGACGGGTTACTCATGTGACGCTTACCAATTAGCCAAGAGAAAACAACATAAAAAAATAGGGTACCTGCCTGTTGATCGTCGTAGATTGACTACTGAATACCCTGGATTGAAAGAACAACTGGAACGAATAGCCACATGGGCAGTATTAACTCTCTAAACCAAGGAGGAATAATTATGGATGAATTAAAAATTGAAACTGGTAGATTTTATAAAACAAGATGTGGGTATAAAGTAAGAATATATGCCACTGATGTTTCACCAAATAATCAAATTCATGGGGCTATACTAAACTCTTGTGGAGAATGGGTTATTACATTTTGGCCAACTGCTGAAGGTAAGAGTTCTTTATATCCAGAGTCAGTTGGTGACATTGTAGGGGAATGGGAAGAATGATGTACACATACTCTACAAATTGTTTAGGCCCCAGTCACGGAGAATGGATTGAAAAAAATGGTATTAATTGGGTTGGCGGAAGAATATATATTTATGGGGATGATGAACCCTATCCAGATGAGATTAATGTTCCTTTAATTAATGTATACGATTGGTGGAATTTATCTATTTTGCTTGATGAATTAAGCACACAATATAAATTTTCTTGGCAGGAAATTAATTCTTTATACGAAAAGACTAATCCCAAAATTAGGTTTTTC
>JAEHJW020005182.1_pt1 | contig 172409 bp, 217 predicted proteins | sample 9271431 | NCBI WGS metagenome assembly JAEHJW02
TTGAGTGGTACAACTCAGGCACACGTGCAAAGGCTGATCCAACGTCTTCGGACATCGAGGCCTTGCACAAGCGTGTTCGCTGGATGTGGAAGCATCACCACACTCAATTCACTCAGTGGGAAAGCGGGTTCGTTCTCACTGTAGGCAAGGAGTTAGCAAAGGGTAAGACGCTGACACACAACCGTGAGACTGCACTGAACCGCATGTTCAAACGCTACAACGTGCCCATAGAAGCCTCTGCCTCGGATGACGACCGTTCTGCCTTGGCCCTACGTTGGCCCAAGAGTATGACCGACGCGCAGCGTAAAATCTATTTCGATCTACACCCAGCTTCTGCCTATCGTGCGGCCTATGAGGCTACTAATGGGCAGACGAAAGTGCGCACCGTACCTGACCTGGGTCCCGACACGATAGGTCCTTTGGGCACAGTGTTAAAGGGTACGCGCATGCACGTACCACAAGACTATGTGCGAGGCTTCCTCGGTACGATGAGTGATGACCAGCCTGCTGCACGTAAGTGGCTTGACAGCCTAAATGCGTGGCAACGTCGCATCTACAAGAAGTTGCACCCTGACAGCCCTCTTCTGCCTCTGCTGGCCGATGCGCCGACCGAGAAGGCGCAGATCGAAGAACTGGGCACTGTAGTCAAGAAGATTGTTCTACCCACACCGGCCCCGAACGTGCGTGATGTTCAGGGCCATTACCTAATGATCGACCCGTCACGCACGGGCGGTAGCTCACCACTAACTTGAGGATCTAACATGAAGCTCATCATCGATGACCAACTCGTTTCTGAATCTGCTGTGCGCCGCACTGCTGCCAGGATGGCTGCCGCGGTGAAGGGCGACACTGAGATCGACGCCAAGATCAAGAAGATCGACGCCAAGATCAGGGAATTGCATGGCAAGGCCCTCGCCGTCTACCGCAAAGCAAAAGCTAAGGGTGCCCAGAACGTAGGTCAAACAAAGTCTCATTCTTCGGCCTCAGCACCGGGTGTGGGCGTCACCCAGGCGCAGAAGAAGGAGGGTAAGCGTTTGCAGCAAGTGACCAAGAGTGGCAAGGCTGCGCTGCTCAAGCGTCAGGTAGGTGCAGCGATGCGTATGAAGCAGAACGCCTCGATCAACAAGGCGGTCAAGGCTCTGCGGGCGTTGAAGAAGAGCTTGCAAGCGCGTGCCTGGAAGCAGTATGCCAACAGGACAGGCAAACCCATCGTCATCAAGCACAAAGCTATTCAACGCCCGCAGGCATAAGCTATAAAATACCTCGCTCAGTTAATATGGGGCAAGTCTGATTACTTTGGTGCTATAAGGAATGGTGATGAAGACCGTAATCAATCTAGTATCGTTGAGCCGCAAGCGCGTACACAAGTCTGCCCGCTCATCCTTCATGTCTAAGCTGATGACCCTGCTCGGCGGCGACCCGGGCAACGCCATTGCCGAGGCTTTCGTTGCTCAAGACGTTGACAAGTTCAAAGAGTTGATGGGCGACGTAGTGGACAAGATGGCTCGTTCTATCGAGCGCACCCCTCCCAAGGTAGAGAAATAAATCGTGCAACTACTCATCGCCCTTGCCCGCAATGTCCTGAACACTGATGGCTGGGACCGTTTCACCTCCCAGTATCAGAACGTTCCTGAGATTTATGACTGGCTGAACCGTCAGTTCAGGAAGTGGGCTCTTAACGAAGGGCCCTCAACGAAAGTCACCAACCTGTCGGATGATGCACCCGACTGGGCTCGTCGTGCTTTTGAAACGGGAGGTGAGTTGGTATTGCTAGACTACGATGAGCTGCGCGACATTGCCCAGCCTATTATTGACTACTTCAACCATTTGTTGTCACAGGGCGAGCGCATTCAGAACATATCAGTGCCTGACGCTATAGCCAAAGAGCATGCGTGGCACAAGTCGTTTGAAGTCAAGGACGCCAGACGCTTCAAGGAAGATGGCATCACCGTAATAAAGACCTATCCTGACGGCTATTCATGGGTACGCCTGTATGGCCGTTCCTCGTTGAACCGCGAAGGTGACTTGATGGGTCACTGCGTGGGTGACTATTGCCAGCGGGTCAGACATGGTAGTACCATCATCTATTCATTGCGCGATCCCAAGAACGGCCCTCATGTTACCCTCGAGGCCGATCCCAGTGGCGAAGTACAGCAGATCAAAGGCAAAGCAAACGAGGACGTGATTAAGAAGTACCAGCCTTACTGCGTTGATTTCTTGGCCCAGCAGGGATTTAGCACCATCAACATGGACGGGCTGGATGTTCCGTTCGTAGAAATCGTGGAGGCTGCTAAGAAGTACGGCACTTATAAAGCTGCCAGCTGGGAGACAGTCAAGATCGATACGGGTGTTGTCCTCCAGCTAGAGGAAACCCCAACTCCCCGCGAAGCCTTCGGGAAAGGTGTCAAGGTCCAGTTGTTACGCGGTAAGATCCAAGTGTGTCACTTTGACAACGGTAAATCTTACCGTCGCCTCGAAGGCGCGATTTACACCCCAGAAAATGAGCTGTCGGTCATCAAGGCATGGATATGGTTATGCCGGCATCAAAAGGCGGGCTGCTCTTTCTCTCGTTCGCCCTATTTGTATAGGGAGAAACCCAGTAAGGCTATCACCAAGTTCCTCCTCAGTGAGTTCAGCGTGGCGGAAGCCCGCGGTGACCTAAAGATCATTCGCCTGACTGAGAGTCTCGGTTGGATGTGGGGTGTCAATGATGCCAACACAGTAATAGAGATAGATGGCCATCCTGCACTGGTTTTGCGTATGACAACCCGGCAGGCAGACATAACGGTTATCTCCGAATCTGCCCTGGGTGAGGTGCAGTCTATACAGAAGATTCTAGGCCGTCGTCGCGTTTATATTGAGGGTGCCAAGACGAGGGACCTCAAGTTCAAGAATGCCTTCGCAGCGCTTGAACAGAAGAAACCAGGTGCAGTCAAGCAACTTAAGGTCATTGATTACACCCACATACCCACTGATCTGGCCAAAGCAATATCAGTCTTCACCAATCTTAAACGGGTACGCGTGGCTGCTGCCGATCTAGCCAAGGCCAAAACATGGGAAGATGCGCGAGGTATCATGAAAGGGCACGGCCTAACGTTCTCGGGCTACCTGTATAACTACTTCGGTTCCTGGTTTGCCCTTGCCCTTTGCAAGAACAAAGCCCTGATACGTACTGTCTTGTCAGACAACAAGGCTATGATGCGTCAATTCCAGGCCTTCACCGTCTCGCCTGCTTCTATCCGTGCGGGTGCCTGGTACAAACGCGCGGGCAGTAATGCTGATACTTCAATGGCATTGATCCGCCACTACATGCCTAAGCTCGTACCCCTGACCCTTGTACAGTTGAAGGAGCTGGGCATCTCGTTTACTGTGGCAAAGAAGATTGCTGTGCTGTATGGCTATGAATGGAAGGAAAACAAATGAAACGCATCGTCCTGCTGTTACTACTACCACTTGTCGCCTCCTGCAGTATGTTCAAGTCCCGTGCCTATGATCCCGTTGAATATGACTACGCGATCCAGTTGGCTACGGATGCTACTCATGCTGTACATCGGTGCGCTGATGCCAACGATGAGTACTACGCCTACCTGCAATCGCTGAATCATATCTCGTTCCTGTTACCCGAGTACATCAAGAACAAGGCAGACAGCAAACAGGCTCTGCCTTCTGCCGTGCGGGTGCGCCAGTTGACGATCTCGTTCCTACAGCGTCATGACCGCACGGCCCAGTATTGCACTCACAAGCTGAGTAACATTCAGGCGGCCTCACGCATGTTAGCCCGCAGTTTAGGCTCTGCGGAAGGGTTTGATCCGTGTTCTGACGACGTTAAAGCGCGTTATGCCTTGTTTGAGGACAGCTACAAAAAGAAGCTAATTTCAGAGGACGAATTCAAAGAGCTGTCGGGCGATCTGACTGACCTCAGTACCATCAACGTTTCTAGTTGCACGTTGCAGCATCGTGAGCAGCTAGAGGCCTCTGTTCATGCAATTCAAAGTGCAGTGGGTATAATTACTGCACTCCCTCTTCCCTAGGAGTTGACAATGAAAGTCATCATCACCACCGATTTGCAGCAGAGCCTGAGTGCGGGTGGCAAGTGGTCTGGCAAGATTGCTACCGAGTGGCATCCGCCCGAGGGCTTCTTCAAGGGTAAACCCGAGGACATCGCTAAGGGTCTCAAGAAGGCTAGCAGCGGCCTCAAGCAGGCTATGTCCCGCCTGAACCTCTACATCAACCGGGCTGGCAAGAATCTGAGCAAAGAGGAAAAGCGTAAGCTCAACATCACCAAGGCCAAGTTGCATATGCTGTTTGGCGCCCCGGCGTTCAGGGCCAACGCTGCTCAAGACTAGGGTGGAGGACTTACCTGTCATTCTTGCTAGTGCGATTGCCCTGGCTTTCGCGCTTGGGCAGTTCTACGTTAGGCACTGCTAACCCAGAGGAATTTTGCATGTCGCAACTCACGGATTTCAGTTCACAATCGTTCAGCATCGGGGGCAATGCCATCGAGATGAACAAGTACAAGGTCGATGACGTTGTACAAAAGCTGTCGGGTGATCCATCCCATAGCATCGAGGCCAACGTGTGGCTGCCATATGCTGCTCAGGTGTACAACCTGAGCCGGGACATGCGCGACTATGTGCTGGTGCCCGTTCCTGTGATGAACACTGAGCTGCCCAATACCAACGGCGACTCCGTCACGTTGAAGGAGATGTTGCGCTTCGATCCCGAAGTCGGCATGCAGTCATACAAGACGTTCAGGGGCAAACCTTGTCACTTGGAGCACGACAACCGTGATTGGACCAAGGCAAAGGGTGTGATCCTCGATGTGTTCCTCCGTCCTCTGCGTCGCTTCGGCAGCGGTCGCTACTGGAAGCTCATCGAGTTGATGGCCTATGACCGCACGAAGGACCCGATGCTCGTCAACTCGATTTTGAGCGGCGAGAACAACGCCTACTCTGTGGGCTTTTACTACAAGTCCTACACGTGTTCCATTTGCGGTAAGACTGTGGGCCAAACTAAGTTCGGCGCAAGTGAGGCCTGCGATCACACGTTCCTGCGTAAGCGCCCTTACGCACTGACTGATGGCCGGCTGGCATATCGCCAGTGCCACGACATCCGTGGCTTTGAAACCTCTGTTGTGGCTGACCCTGCGTATAAGATCGCCATCGGCCCCCACGTTATGAATCCCACTGCATTGTAGAACTCGTTTATGCCAGGTTGCGCTACAAACACTCCCGCGAGTATTCAAGGGCGTAGACCTCGACGTGAAACATTCGACCGCTGTTGGTAATCTATTGAAACAGGTTAAGACATCATGAAGATCACTATCCCCCTCGAAAGTGAAAGCAACACTGTTGATTACGTGAACCTGAGCGATCTGGTCACCGACTTGCTGGCCCACCCGATCAAAACTGCACGACGGGCACTGGAAGATGCAATCGACGAAGCTGCCCCCAAGATGAAGAATTGGGCATTGATGCACATGCGTCAGGCACAGCAGCTTAACAAAAGCACTGCCGTGTTCGAGAAGATTATCAACAACCCACAGGCTGTGGCCCGCCAGATTGCCTTCAGGCTGATGAACGTGCCTTTCCATGAGTTGCCCACCAAGCACAACCCCAATGCCACGAAGGAAGAAAAGCAGATGGATTCTATCATGGACCAGCTACATGGATTGAGAATCTAACGAGGCTGATGATGAAATCTAAACTCAGCTTATCGGGTGCTTGGCCCCACGACTTCTTTACTGACTTGTGTAACAACTCGGTTGAGGGAGCTTCGTTTACTGAGGGGCGTACTGTCCAAGTGCGGGGCACCTTCACTTCGGGCGGCCTGAAATCGAAGGTGTCCAAGATCATCAAGCCCGTAGGCGATGAAACGCTGACGATTTACAAGTTCGATGTCAAGACCATCGATCAGGTTCATAAGGCAATCGAGATCGTCAAGAAGACATGTGCCTCCACGGGTGTCAGGTTTCTAAACAGTGGATGGAAAGGCATTCCTGGTCCTAAGGCTGCTATCACAGTTCACAGCGGCACCGTCAACATCGTGTACGTAGCGGCAGAGGCTTAGACAGTGAAAATGTTCATCAGCCTGTCAGTCAATCACCCCGTGGACTTTGTGGTGCGTGACTTGCCTGCCCACATTAGGCCTGGTAAGGGAACGACCAAACTACTAACCCGCCATGCGGCCTACCTAAGCAACAAGGTACGTGAGATCACTGACAGGATGGCCAATATGCCTTATAGTGACAGTGATAGGCAGACCGTCGCACAGATGTTGAAGTACGCCACTTGCATGCGGGACCTTGTAAACAGGATGGTGTCACATCAGTTCCCAAACGATACATTCGACCGAATGCACACTGAATACCTCGAATGCCGGGACAAATACCACGAGGCAGAGTCTCGTCTCTGACCGTAATTTAGACCCACACGTAACCCAGGACCAATCATGAAGATTTTTGTCTCGTTAAGTCGCATGTGGGACCTCCAAGACCCTGAGATTGAGCAGGCCCTGGACAAGGCGGGCATTGTGCTTGGCGAGAGTGGGTCTTTTGCTGCCTCTGACGAGGCCGAGAATGCCCGCATCGATCTGTTCTTCAAGTTGCTGAAATCGGTCAACTACCGTCGAATCAAGCCTCAGAATACGGGCCCGAACGATTACTACTACGTCAAGTCGGGTACGACGGTACGCATGACCACACAGAACGACAAGGGTTTCAGTACCATCTACTCGATCACGGTTGGCTAATATGAGGCTTTGGGTTAGCCTCTCTCAATCAGTGCAGGACCTACTCAAGGCCGCGAACTCTAATTGCCGATGCGCTAAGTTCGCTGAATGTCTACCCGACGACATTAGGTTGGGCTGCCCGCGTTATGAACGTCAACAGGCCCGTAATCAACTCAACACCATGGGCATTGACCCAGACAGTGGAGAACAATTGTGAAACTTTGGGTGTCGATGAGCGCCGCTATGTATCTGGATATGCTCGAACAGAACCTCGAGCACATCAACGCCGACATCGAACAGGATGTGGACCCTGTATTCGAGGACCTTGATAAGTCACCCATACCGGTGTTCCACTTTGGTCGCACGACCATGTGTAGCAGTGTGTTTTTCAACTACAACTACCTGCTGCGCGGAGGCCGTCACATGTCACAGAAGGATGTGCCAGACAACGTGTTGCGCTATTTCATCTTCCGGTCAGATGACCTGATTAAGAACCTTTCGTCTGCCCCACTGGGCTTCTTAGACCTGATCGTTGACAACTCACACCACGTGCGCGATGTGCTGGGCATTTACCGCGCTTTCGTCACCGACGAATTCATGGACATTGGTGTGCGTGAGGAAATCATCACCTCGTTGGTCAAGACAGTCGAACATGCTCTGGACGTGCATACTGTTGATGAGAACGTACTGCGTGTCCTGTCCAATTTGGGCGCAACTGACGATCAAACCGGTGGGCCTGTTACGCTAAAGACCAAAGTTGCCCGTCTGCCGTATGACATAGACGCACTTACCCATAAGGCAGAGATTTCTAAATCAGAACGCCGCCGTCCCTGGCTGCGTCAGAAGTATGATGGGGAAAGATGATGAAACTACTGATCTCTGTATCCGAAGCCAGTTCGATGTCGATGTTCACGCCTGTGACCCATGGTATCTATGCGGTTGAGCGTCACACATCTGTCGCTCGCGTCGTGGGCGATGAGACTGCGAAGAACTTGCCACTAGTCATGATGAACAGTAAGGACGAAGACGTTGATCGTCTTGAATCGGAGGGCAAGCTCTCAAAGCGCGTGGCCCATCTGGCAAAGCAGTTTATTAAACAGGGCAAGCGGCATTGGCTGGCGCTGGGTATGGAAGCTGAAACTGCCCACATCCTCAATAAGGAGCCCCGTCATCTGAATGGGCCCGACGATGCGCGTAACTTCATTTACGACACGGTGTTGCTCGACACACAGGGCGCCAAGACATTGATGTTCGTACTCAAGCACTGAAAGGAAACCTCGATGTCCAAGATCAAACTCAATGACCCTGCTGCTGCCGAAGCCTGCGGTGAAGTAGGCACTGTTGCTGACGCACCTCAACCCATGCCTCTGGCAGGTGTACTGGTAGCTCTGTGCTTCGAGGTACGTAATCAGGCACATGTTGCTCATCTCGGTGCCCAAGGTGACGGCAGCTATGCCAAACATATGGCCCTCGACGAGTTCTACAACGACATCATCGGTGCCGCTGACGCCTACGCCGAGAACTGGCAGGGTCGCTACGGTTTGATGACAATCGGCATGCACGAGGCTAGCATCCCGCGGGACAACGTGCCCATCGAAGCCGTTATCGCTGCCCTGCGCGACTGGATCGACCAGAATCGTGCCAAGTGTGGTGCTGAGTCCGAGTTGCAAAACCTGATCGACAACATTCAGTCGATTTGCAACAAGGCCATTTACAAACTGACCTACCTGCACTGAGGCGCGCCCTGGGGAAAGTGCTGCGTACCAAGAACGTGAAAGGTGGGCCCCAAGTCCCATAAATAACTACAACCTACCGTGTAGCACATATAAAGGCTCGCTTTTGGCGGGCCTTTTGCATTTAATACGCCTGCTTTTGCCCACTGTTAGTCTGGGTCCCTATTTTCTGCACACCGTAATTTTTGGCTGTGTATTTATACACGACGTTATCCTCGTCATTTCCAACCCAAGGAGTAAACCATGGCTGACCGTAAATCCGTGCCGTTCCATGGCGTTGTCGCAATTGGGAATTCCAGGGACGAAGCCATCAATAACTACAAGATGGCGGCGTCGGGCAAAGGAGTTTCCGGCTATGTGGACAAGGCCCGCAGTCTGTCGTTCGTGACCACCGCAAATACGATGTCCGAACTGTTCAACCCCAATTCAGGCGACCTCGACCTGGAGAAGTCTAATGACCTGCTCAAAGGCCTGGACTTCGAGTCGAATTCGCACACTGAGGGCCGCGAAGTCAACTACTACGTGTGCGCGTCGGGCTGTGGTGCCCACGTCGTTTATGATTCGGACAACCTGGTGAAGTACTGCCCGATCTGTACCGCTTCTGTTGACGAGGGCAACGAGGATAGCGATGACGAAGGTACTGATGTCGAAGGTGATGACGATACCGACGATACCGACGACGCCGGTGACAACAGTGCTGACGGTGCCGGTGATGAAGGCACCGACAGTGACGACATGACTTCTGAATCTGACGACGCTGATGGCGACGGCGAAGATGCCGGTTCCGACGAAGGCGACGGCGAAGATGCCGGTTCCGACGAAGGCGAAGGCGAAGATACCGGTTCCGACGAAGGCGACGGCGAAGATGACGAAATCCCGTCTGAATCCGACGACGGCGATGGTGACAGCGATGCTGACGATGAAACCGGCGGCGAAGACGGCGATACCGATGTCGATGACGACGCCGAAGACGGCAAGGCTGATGTCAACGAACCTGTTGTCGTTGCTTCCACCTCCAAAGAGGGCGCCATTGCTGCCTACCAAAGGGAACGCATCGGCGTTATCCACGCTTCTGCTGTTCAGGTCAACTACCTGGTCTGCGCCTCGGGTGAAGGTTGCGGCGCTCACGTGATCTCCGAGGCCGACATCAATTCGTGCCCGATCTGCGCTTCCGACTTGTCTGATCCCGAGGGCGAAGGCGAGGGCGACGAAGAAGGTACCGATCTCGAAGTAATGGACGACGAGGGCGACGACGAGGGCACTGGCGACGCTGGTGATGACAGCAGTGATGACGGTGCTAGTGAAGAAGGCAGTAAGGATGCTGCTTCTGAGTCCGGCGATGCCCCGGCTATCAGCCCCGAGCTGAGTGGCAGCCCTACCGAAGTCGATGCCCTGGACAACCTCGATGATTCCGGCGAGGAAGCCCATGCCCATCTCGACATCTCCTTCTCCTCATCGATCAACGGCCAGCCTGTCTGGACTGCCTTCTATAAAGGTGTTCCGGTCGCTACGGCCTCGATGAGCGATTCCAAGCATCAAGACATCTTCACCGATCCCGCTTTCGGCAACGCAGTGATGGCCAGCTCCAAGCATGCAGGCGTGGTGAACACCCTGCGCGAAATGGGCTTCAAAGCTATCGCTTATACGGTCAACATCGACCGTCATGTCGAACAGCGTGTCGAGGCAGCACTGGCCTCCGAGCGTGCTGAAATGGCAACGTTCCTGAACCGTTACAAGGAGTCCATGACGGCCGCCCTGGCTACTGCCTCGGTTGGCATTACTCGCGGCTTCTTCACCGGTTTGCAGAACCCGCTGAAAGATGCCCTGTACAGTGCCCTGTCTACTGCCGGCGTCAAGAACCCCGACGTGCTGTTGCACAATGCGTTCAAGAGTTCGGCAGACTCGTATCACTCTATCCTCTTCGCCAAGGCTGCCGAGATCATGGACAAGCCCGAGGAAGTTCGTGAAAGCCTGGCTAAGGCCGTGCTGGAGATGAACATCCCGGCTGTTGCGTCTGCTGCGCCTGCGCTGGAGGATCGTTTGTCTTCCCTGGGTACGGAGGTCTCGACTTCCCGTATCCAGGAACAACCCGGAGAGGTTTCACACAGTTCCGGTGATGGTGGCTTTGGTGCAAAGGCCGCTACCGTGTGCGCCCACCTCGGCCGCCGTCGTTTCTAACCCCCTGAAATCTGATAGGAGTAGTCAATCATGCTGCTACTGCGTGAAACCCGTGTGGTCATCACCAAGCACGAGCCCGTTGCCACTGGTGTTGTCCTGAACGAAGAAGGTCGTGTCTTGGCCTACGTGAAAGAAGATGGCGCGACTAAGGTCCAGCCGTCTACCGGTGTTGCTGGTGAAATCTTCGCTGGCGTGAACATCAGCCGCAATGCGCCCCCGGGCGTTCTGCCGATGGTTGCTTTCGGCACTGTCAACGCCGACGGCACGTTCGTGCTGCCGCGTCTGCCCATCGCTGGTCAACTGATGGTTAAGCTGGGTGCTGACGCGAACGGTGCCGGTGGCGCAGTTCAGACCATCGTCGCTGCCGCTCCTGCTGCTGGTGAGGTTGAGTTCACGGGCACCACGACCCTGACCCTGCCGGTTGCTACTGCGGGCCAGACCGTGTTCGCCCAGTTCGCCTACACCCCGACTGTCGTGGAAGCTGCTTCCGTCGTCGGTAACATCCCGGCCGCGGGCATCCCCCAGTCCGACCAGGTTGGCGTTCTGAAAGAAGCCCAGATCGGCACCTCGTTCTTCGACACTTCCGTGGACTGGTCCGACGCGATGTACGTCAAGCTGGCCGCCGGTGGTACCTTCACCGTTGGTACCGAAGCCGATCACGTGCCGAACGTCGTGGTTCGCAACGCCCCGTCGTCTGCGACCCCGTTCCTGGTCGTCAACATCAACATCGCCTAATTAGGCACGTAGCGGGTTGGGGAACCCCGACCTGCAAACCTTCTTCAAAGGAGTAAGCAATTATGACCCGCACTAACCCGATGGCTGGCGCACAGCTGGTCCTCAAGAACGGTGACCCCCTGACTGAACTGCGCTTGGGCAAGTCCGGCATGCGTTCCCTATCGTCCGGCGGCGAGTTCAACGCCCATGACAAGAAGGAACTGGTGCAGATGATCGGCCAGTTGATGGCTGAGGCCAACGGCGGTCAAGTCGTCCCCGAGTATAAGTCCGCTATCGCCAGCTCGCAAGAGTACGGTCAGATGTTGCAGGAGCGCCGCGAAATCCTGGCTGCTGCCTACAACGACACCACTGGCGAAAAGTGGGCTGCTCTGGGCAGTTCCATTGCCATGCAGTTGCAAGAGCAGCGCAACCGCGAAGGCTTCCTGCGTCGTATCGCCATCGGCGCTACCATCAAGCAGGGCGAGATCCCGCGTATCTCCATGCCCGCTTGGGACCAGGTTGCCATCGTCGCTACCTCTTCCAGCTCCGTCGGCTACCAGCTGATGCGCAGCAAAGTGTTCACCCCCGGTGAATTCGAGCTGCTGGCCAACATCCGTGTCGAGAACCTGGACATCGAGCAAGTCTCCGGCGACCTGCTGGACGAAGGCTACAACCAGGGCCTGGATGCGCTGATGGTCGGTGAGGACCGTCTGTGGAAGAAAGCTGCTGACCTGGCCGTTGGCGTGGTCAACCCGCTGAACTACATCGTCGGTAACCTGACCACCCAGATGCTGGCTACCATCCGTCAGGCGGTGACCAACTGGAACCTGCCGGCGACCAACGCTATCATCTCGAACGACTTCTGGTCGGACGTGATCGGCAGCAACGACTTCGCCACCTTCCTGGACCCCGTGTCCAAGTACGACCTGGTGTTGAACGGCTATCTGGGCACCCTGGTTGGCATGAACCTCATCACTGATGCGTTCCGCCAGCCGAACCAGAAGGTCCTGAACCGTGGTGAAATCTACGTGATCTCCTCGCCGGAGAACCACGCAGGCTACACCGATCGCGGTGGTGTTCGTTCCACCCCGACTTCCGGTGCCGATCAGGGCAACACCACCAAGGGCTGGTTGCTGTCCGAACTGTTGGCTTTCGTTCTGGCCAACCCGCGTTCCGTCGCCAAGGGCCAGCGCGTTTAATTCTCCGACCGGGTTGGGCCTTATGGCCTAACCCAATTTTCTGATGGAGAATAACCATGGCAAACGTAGCGAGGGACCTGTTCCTGCTCTCGGCGATTGCATTCAAGAACGGTAAGTTCGACCAATCTGCATCACTGTTTGCCACCTCGTTGTCTTCCGATGACGCGGCGGAGTTTCTGAGTCAAATCGAAGCAATGGACGATCAACCCATTGCTGCGGAAGCCTCAACCGAAGTCAAGTCTACCATGTCTGACATCGTGCGATCAATCCGCGATCAAATTGAACTGACTAACGCGGCCCTGGCTGCCGACGAATCGGATGAAGATCCCGATGCCGTCGATGAGCAAGACCAGGACGACGATAGCGGCGTCAATGAAGATGTCGAGGATGACCCCGAAGCGGCAAGCGATAATGTGGACCCGAACAATCCGGGTGAGTACATCGTTCCTGCCTCCCTGTCCAGTGTTAATAGCATGGTCAAGGTCAAGGGTTCCGATCAAGCAGGTGAATGACCGAGTGGGTCCTAGGATGATTTCTAGGACCTACTTACCTTTATGAGGCCTGATTGTGGCAAAAGCAAGCACCATACTCGATGAACTGGGCAACAGCAGTTTGCTTATAGCATCACTGCATGGCGTTCGTTCAATCTTCGAGCGTGAACTTGGTATATCTGGTATTCAAATCGAAACCGATGACATGATTAAGGTTCGCATTGCCCAACGCGCAGCCCAGGCGGAATTACCCGTTTATCCTTACGCCTATCTCAACATAACTGAGATGCAGGCTGTCAAAGAATTACAGGCCAACAAGACAGTAAGGCGTCATGGTGTGCTGATGGGTACAGTGGGTGCAACACGCAATACATCGTTGAAAGGGTATGTCTTCCCTGCACGACTACAGATTGACTTGAAGTATGTTCACTCTGATCCGTTGCAGGTCATTCGTGTGGCTGAGGGTATGATGATACTCGGCCAAGTGGGTCAGATGTTCTTTGAACTGCAAGTAGGCGGCGAGAACGGCATGAAGCTAGAGCCTCGCCTAGAGATTCCAGAAAGCGTTGCCATACCCCTGGCAGATACGACATTGCCCTCTACACCAGGTGGCTTGGAAGTAACGCTCTCTTTCATCCTGCACACGTACAGTGGATTCTTCCGCGACGTGGCTGCTGTCAACAATGATCGCCCTACGATTGATACAACAATCGTATCAACGCCATCTGCCCTAGGAGCTATCTTCAATGGTAACTAACAAGATTCAGCCGCTGGACAAGACAGTCGTTACCCAGTTCCTGGTCGAGGTGGCCGACATCAACCTGCGCCAGAAGCAGTTGAAAGAATCGATGGCTGCTGGCGTACCCCGCACCAGCAACTACCGTGCGGGTGACTTCAATCTGTTGACGGGTCAGGTAATGACGCTGCCTGACATACAGGTTGTAGTGATCGTGCACGGCTACCAGCCCTTCTACATCGACATCCTCAACGGGGCATCAGCCTCCACTATCTTGTGTACGGGCCTGTACATAGCGTATGGTGCCTGCACAAGCATCACTCTGAGGCGCGCTGACGCCGATACACGCATCACTTACGTCTGCGCGTAAACGTAATTTTGTGTTACGCGGCACAACATTCACGAATTAAGGAGTAACTCATGGGCATGCCCTCACCATCTGCCGGCGTTTATGTACAGGAAGTCAACCAGAGCCAGGTGGCTACTGGTGTATCGTCGTCAATCGGCGCCATTGTTGGTGAGTCCAATCGTGGTCCCGTGGGCGACGTGCCCTACCTGTGTACAAGCACCAAGGACTTCTTGGCTAAGTTCGGCAACCCTGATGCCCGCATGGGCTACATGCACTACTGCGCCCTGGCCTTCCTGGAGAATGGTAGTCAGTTGTACGTCACCCGTGTTGCACCCAATGCCCTGTATGGCGGCTGCACCGTCTACATGAACAACGGCCTTGCAGCTATCGAACCCTGGACCTCTGGTCAGGCTGACCCCACACTCACGCCTTTTCAGGGCACGGACCTGTTCCACGTCTACGCAGTCGATCCTGGTGCCTGGAACAACGACCTCAGTGTCCGCGTTTACCCGAACACGATCACCAACGATGGTTCATTCTACGTTGATGTGTACCTGACGGGTCAGGGCCAACCTGTCGAGAGCTTCCTGGTCAAGCTGAACTACGAACTGGACGGCTACGGTGTGCAGCTTAACATCCAAGAGAACATCAACCGTCGCTCGGTCTACATTCGTGTTGCACAGAACTACGAACAGTCTGACTACGTGGCCAACCCTGTGTTCCCGTTCATCAACACTCTGATCGAGCAGCAGTTGGTCGGCGGTACCAATCCGACCCGTGCTACCACAGGTGAGTTGATGATGGGCTGGGACCAGTACGCTGATCCTGAGCAGATCGACATCAACCTGCTAATCAACGGTGGCTATACAGACGTAGCAATTCAGCGCAAGATGGATGAGATTTGCCAGTCGCGTATGGATTGCATGGCAATTCTCGACGTGCCTTCAATGGAACAGAAGGTGCAGGACGCTATCAACTATCGTCGCAATGACCTGATGCTGGATTCAACGTACAGTGCGCTGTACGCACCCGACTACCTGATCCTCGATCAGTACAATGGCATCAAGCTGTTCGTACCCCCGTCGGGCCACGTTGCGTCTGCTTACGCCCGCACCGACAACGAGTTCGACCTGTGGTGGGCACCCGCAGGCATGACCCGCGGTCGCCTGAACATCTTGGGTGTGCGTGAGACCTACAATCAAGGCGACCGTGACGCCCTGTACGTCAACCAGATCAACGCAACACGTGTGATCTTGGGCTCGGGCATCAAGATTTGGGGTGCTGACACGCTGTCAGTTATCACCAGTGCCTTGTCTAATGTGAGCGTCCGTCGCCTGATGATCTTCCTGGAGAAGAGTCTGAGCGAGGCCGTTATCTACGGCGTGTTCGACCCGAACGATGAGGTTCTACGTTCTACGTTGCGCGACATCTGTATTCGCTTCCTGTTACCGATCCAGAATGCCCGCGGCCTGTACGGCTTTGGTGTGCAATGCGACGAGAAGAACAACCCGCCCGAGGTCATCGCTGCGGGCGACCTGATGCTCGAATTGGATGTCGATCCCGTGTTGCCTGCTAAGCGCATCCACTTAACTGCGATCATCAACAAGACTGGTGCTCGCTTCGTCAACCAGTCACAGCTCTAACATAGAGGAACACCATGGCTACTACCGTTAGTAAGACCAAGTTGAAAAAGGCTCAGCAGGTTGTAAAGCAGGCTGAGGCTGAAAAGGCACGTGACCTCCGCTCCAAGAACAAAGAGAAACTGCGTGACCTCAAAGCCAAGAAGAAGGAGCTGACTGCTCGTCTTGCCAAGATGACCAAGGGTCAGTTCAAGGAGCAGACTGAGTACGCGAAAGACGTTGAAGCTATGAAGGCCCAGGTCGAAGAGATGCAGGGTCGTCTGTCCGACGCAAAAAAGGCTCTGTCAGACCTCGTGGCAAAAAACAAGGCTGACCCGAAGCGCCTCAAACTGTCACAGCAGATCAAGGACATTGACGGTCAGATCGATTCGTTGACGCAGCCGGCCAAGCCGAAGGCAGCGGCAGCGCCCGCAACCAAGAGCAGCAAGGCTAAGGAGTAAGAACCATGGCGAAACCCTCACTAGGCGATGTTCAGGCAGCGATTCTGGACCCAATGCTGTCCGACAACTACCAGGTTCTATTCGGCAATCTGCCGTTGGGCCTGAGTTCACGTTCTCTGCTGGTGCAGTGCCGTACGGCTTCTAAGCCGGGCCTGACTATCAACAACGTCGAAGTTCAGTTGTTCGGCCACACGGTGGAACACGCGAGCAATTTGACTTACGGTCACGATATGACCATCGAGTACGTCGAGAACCGCAGCGCCGAAATCTCGAACATCCTCGAATCGTGGTCGAAGATGACTCGCAATCCTGCAACCCAGATGGGCGGTTACAAGTCTGAGTATGCGGTTAATGCTGTGTTCACTATCTTCGATCAGAAGGGTAACGCAGTTCGCAAGTACCAGGTTTACAACCTCTGGCCGAACCAACTGCCCGACCTGTCCTTCGACGGTCAGGCCTCGAACCTCATCACGCTGAGCGTGACCTTCAAATATGACTGGTGGGAAGTGATTGCCTAATCTTTATGGCCTCGACTGATCTCAAACAAGTACTGGCTCTGCCTGATCCACTGCCCTCGTTCAAGTGGGTAGCGGAGACCATCCCAAACATATTGGGTCAGGCGCAGCCTCGTAACTTCAAGGATTACGTCGAGGCTGTAGACCTGCCTTTCAATAATGTCAAGATAGCAGATAACTGGTATGGTGGCGCGGGTTACACGTATTATCCAGGTACCCATGACATCTCCAGCTTCGCTGTCACGTTCTACGAGGACATGAATGGTACTTCACTCAAGTACATCATGGCCTGGAAGGCCTTAGTAAAGGACTTCAACTCGGGCATTTACAATCTGCCCACCGTTTTCAAGAAAGACTTAGTGTTGCTGTTGCAGGACATCAAGAACACGCCAGTCGTCCGCGTTACCATGCAGGGGATTTGGCCCGCCGATACCGGCAACCTCAATCTAAATTATACAGATTCGGGGCGTATAACTATATCTCAGACCTTCAGTTGCGACGGTCAGAGCATCGAGCCATTGAAATGACAAACAGGAGAACCACCCATGTTGTACAACGACAAGGCACTAGCTGAGGTCAAAAGCGATCCGCGTTTCCTTCAGTTTAACAACCTGCCCTCCAACTTCTATGCCTATGAGTTCAAGGAGTTATGGGCCCGCCCGATGACAGTTAGCGAGTTGATGCTGATCTCTAAGGCATACTCGTTAGGTGATATGAGCTACGTCGTTCGTGCGGTTGATCGTTGCATCACGCAGACTGCCGACGACCTGACCATCGGCGACTTCTATTTCATCCTCATGTGGATGAAGATACACAGCACACCCAAGGCCCCGTATGTCATTGAATGGCACTGCAAGGGCAAGGTGTGGAAGAATCTTGAAACCCTTGACCTTATCCTCAACGATGAAACCTATCGTGAGCCGGGTAAGGACGAGGGCTACACACTCGTTGATTGTGGCTGCCACAATAGCGAGATCGTCCACATAACGGATGTGGATATTATTCAACTCCCTGAGGAAGGCTGGACTGGCTTGCCTGAGGGTTTTGATTTCCCCAGGGCGCGCATACTGCAGGAAGTCCGTGACTCATTGAAGGACCCTGAGCTGCGTTTTATTGTAGGCCCTGCTCAGTGGGTCAAGGCCACGACCTTGAAAGAGAAGATCGACATTCTCGTTGCCCAGACTGACCTCGACATGTTCGAGCAAGCTACCAGTCTGAACAAGAAGCACACCCATGGTATTGCAGAACACACTGTCCTGCATTGCCGTAACTGCCGTGCGTCTTACCCACACGAAATTGAGCTGGAACCCTACAGTTTTTTCCGATAATACCGGAGCAAGACCTACTGGACATGCAGTATGATCTGGCAAAGTATCGCCACATGCAACCTGACATGAACATGCCCAGTAAGAGTTTTCTTTACTTCTATTCCAAGTACCGCAAGGATCGTGAGGAAGCAAAGCAGAATCCCACGTCCTGATCTTGATAGGAGTAAGCGGCGGCAGTCGCCCGGTCAGCCCTGGAGAAGTGAATGGCAGAAAATCTTCTGAACGATGTCCGCGAGCGTAATGAGCGCCTACGCGAACTTCGGGATGCACACCCTGAGTCAATAGCGAGCAGCATTGCCGATAAATTGGGCGGCGTGTTGAGCGCCTTTGGCTCACGTCAATCAAGGCAGGCTGCTGAGTCTGCTGCGCTGTCCTCCTCCATGGCCCAAGATCGGGCTGACACACTCGAAAGCCGCAGAGAAGACAACAACAATGCTATGCGCCAAGAACGCATTGGCAAGCAACAGGTTGATGCTATCAGCCTCATGGCAGACGAGTCCGAGGCGGGTACACGTCGTGTTATCGGCTCGCTGGATAAACTCACCCTAGAAGTTAGGTATGGCCTTAAAGCCTTGAAACAGGCTGTGCAATTCAGTGGGGGACTGGGCGGCGGTCTGGGGGACATGCTTCCGGGCGGTGACAAGGGTAAGGCCGGCTTGCTAAAGAAGGTCGGTGTAGTAGGTGCGGTTCTTGCAGGCGGATACACAGTAAGCCAAGGTGCTGAAAACGCTTCCAAGGTATTCGACGGTGACGCAGATACCGCAGACAGACTACGTGCAGGTGCCCATCTACTGACCTCGGGTGCAGGTGCAGGCATCGGTGGTATCTTAGGGGGTGCTCAGGGCGCGGCATACGGCGCGGCTGCGGGTGAAGCCCTTGCTTCTGTTGGTGACAAGATCGGCGATTCTATTGCGGGCACTGACTTCGGTGATATGGTAGGACGAGGTGTAGCGCTAGCCATCAGTCCGTTCTCTGACGATGCGCGTAAGTCCCTAGCGACTGAGTACCACAACAGCATTTTGCCCGCTATGCAGAAAACGTTCGACCCTGTTATCGATTCGATCTCAGACTTCGGTGACAGTGCGAAGGACTTAAGTTCCAACCTCATGGATGCGGGCTCGAAGTTCTTGGGCGGTGTTAGTGCGGGTGCCCATTCGCTATGGTCAGGCGTTAAAGCTGCCGCTAATGACGTTATGGCGGGCAACGTCAGTAAAGCTGCGTCTGCTATGGGTGAAGCTGGCCGTCAAGCATACGGTCAAGTATCTGCGGGTGCGCAGACCGCACGTGGTTTGGCCGTCGGTCGTTACAACGCGGCTGAGACTACTTCTATCAGCAAGGCCACCGAAGCAGGTGAGGAATTCAAGGGCGGCAAGGGCCTTACGGCTGCTACCAAGAACATTATCGGTGACGTGTCTAAGCAGTATGGCGTCGATGCCAACGCTATGCTTACTATGGCACAGTTAGAGTCAGGGGGCAATCCCAACGCGGTGTCTGCTACTGGCGCTGCAGGCCTGTTCCAAGAGACAAGTGGCACTGCACGTGCTTACGGTGTGACCAATCGCTTCGATCCACGTGCTAATGCCGAGGGTGCGGCTAAGTTGATGGTAGATAACCGTAAGGCTCTACAAGCAGCGGGCCTAGATGCGTCAGTAGAGAACTTGTATCTGGCGCATCAACAGGGCGCGGGCGGTGCCATTCAGATTCTTCGCGCAGCCCAAGGTCAGGGCACTATTAGCGACGAAGTTCGCAAGAACATGGGGTTGAACTACGGCAACATGGACCCACGTGCGTACCTCGAAGCGAACCGCAAGCGTGTAGCGATGGCAGCTCAAGCCGCACAGACAACGTATGCAGGAACCTATACTGATGCGACATCACCAATTCAGGTAGCAACGACTACCTCAGGCGTCCCGGGTACTGAGAAGGTAGCGATGGCTGAGACAACGAAGGTCACGACTGAGCCGGTACGCAAAGTTTCTGCTTCTGCCCCACCCGAAGTTCAGTCGGTGGCAGTGACTAATCAGCCGCAGCCCGAGGCGTCGAAGCCCAAGTCTACTGTCGTTCAAACGCCGCCTCGTACTGTTCCCTCGAACGTACCTTCATTGGCCGAGATACCTCCCTTCTTCCCAGAGCTTGGGTTGGTGGGCATCATGACGGGAAGAGTTTGATATGGCAAACAGTCCAATCTCTAACATCAACACAGCACAGGCACCCGGTCAGCCGCCCAAGTCACCCACGGGTGTGAATGATCGCTATCTGGTGACACTTGATGTTCAGGGTAACGAATCACTCGATACATCGGGGCGGCGCATATTTCCTATCGTCGCAAACCTGCCCGAACGCTTTAACATGCAGTTTGCATCACAGTGGGATTCTCCGTTTGCCCGCACCAGTTTATCTGACGCTGCCTCAGCCGCCACAAAGGGTGCAGTCTCGTCAGAGACGATAGCTGGTGTGGCAGGTGCCTTTGGTATCGGGCGCCTCAACAAGTATCAGACTGCACAGGTATGGCAATCGTCCAGTGCCATGTCGTTCGAGATTGAGATGGTGTTCCGCGCGATCAATAACTCGGCGACCGATGTGCGTGACAAGCACATTGCACTGTTGAAGCTGGCTGCACCTAGCCTAATAGCGGGAGGTCTGCTGCATGCCCCGGGTCCTACACTGGCAGGCAAGACCAGCAGCAGTATCGATGTAGGTAACTCGCGTGAGATAACGCTGACCCTAGGCCGCTACCTCAAGCTACGAGATGTGGTTATCACCAGCGTGTCCTCTGACGTTACCTGCCTGTTTGATGCTGATGGTATACCGCAGGCCATGACTATCGCGCTGGGTGTGCAGAGTTTCTTTGCCTGCTTCACTACCGACGACATCGACGGAATGTTCAAAGTACAGGGTTGACTATGGCCACGAGTTCAAATTCATTTAACAGGTCATTCAGTATCGTCACTGACTCATTTGGTATTGACCCGCTACGTGACAAGCTGATACCCAAGATCACGTCGATCATACATTACACTATCCATGTGGTGACCCAGGATGAACGTGGTGCGCCTGACCTCATTTCGCTGCGGGAGTACAAGACGGAAGGCCTGTGGTGGATTATCATGGCGTATAACGGCATCGGTCGCTATCAACTGATTGTCGAGGGCCTCCAGTTGAAGATTCCTGACTACTCTGCTGTGCTGTCGCTGATGTCGCAGAATTCAGTGCGGCCTGATCGTATTCAACGTGTGGTGACTATCTAATGCTCGTTATCGATGGACGTGTATATGTCAACATGCAGATAGACCAGCACTATCTGGACTATGCACCTAACCTGTTCAGCACCTTGGTCCTGACCGAAAGCGTGGCCGGCTTGTTTCCTGCTGCTTCGTTCGTGTTCAATGATTTTTCAGGCCAACTCAACCGTGAGCTAGCCTTGACTGAGGGCAACGAGATATTGATTACGGTAGGTAAGACACCGAATGATCTGAACAACATCGCCCGTCAATATCGTGTATTCCAGTTGAAGCACGACACATCTAATGCGGGCCCGACGATGACAGTGAACTGCATCTACGATGCGCCCAAGTACATATCTGAGGCTGCCCGCGATCATTATCAGGGTACGAGTTCACAAGTGTTGCAGCAGATAGCGCAGCAGTGTGGCCTATACTATTGCGGGCCCGAGAGTTACAATGGCAAGTCAATGAACGACGCACAGTCGTGGTGGAACATAGGTCGCAGTCGCGCTGCCTTCGCCCAATATAACGTAGCACGTCATGGGTACATGGACCCGCACAGTGCTATGTGCTCAGCCCTAACATCAATGGGTGAGATTCGCTATCGCAACCTCATGGACGTGATCGAAACGCCCCTTGACAAGATCAAGTACGTGTTCGCCCACATCATGCCCGTGTCAGCAGCAGACCAACGTACTGTCTACCTAGTGGACGAAGCACGTGCCCATTCAGATGCAGGCCTGATGAACAACTGGCAGAACTACGGCTCGACGCGGGTCGTTCACAACCAGAGCGGTGAGTTCGTGGCCGAAGAGTCTATGGAAGTGAAGATGTCGGGCGGTCGCTACCTGACAATCAATGACCAGGTGGCGCAGACAATTGGACGGGCTCGCTTCGACCATAGCCTACTCGACTGTGGCAACGTGCATGAAAAGTACGAGCGCGCCTTCTATCAGAACATCAAGCACATGTGTCTGTTCAGTGAGCGCATGAGCCTACTGGTATCTGACCCGACTGCGGTTCAACTGTTCGACCCAGTATTGTACCTACAGAGTTCTTCCGACCCATCGAGGCAGGCCAGTACGTCTGACGTGTACATTGTGATCGGCAAAACCATTTACATCAAGGGTGGCTCATACTACAGCGAACGCCTTGAGTTGGTGCGCATGAGCATCACGGAAGAAGGAGAATCCAACATGAAGTGCGTCATCACACCCGACACAGCGCGATCATCAACTGTGCCCAACGTCATTATCGACCCCACGTCGATGGGCATCACCTCAGCAAGTCAGGCGAATGGCACGGGTGTGCTAGGTGTGGCAGGCAAGCAATTAGGCGTGGCACAAAAGATTCAGGCGGGTGCTGCACCACTTGATCGTCAAACTGCGCTTGCTAAGTCATCATCTATACTGACGATTAAAGCCGTGGTCAATGCCGCTTCGTCAGCATTGAAAATCGCTGCCCTCGTTAAGCAAGGCCCGAATGCGATTTTGTCCAATCCCTCGCTAGCTATCAGCGCATTGTCGAATGCCTCGTCTGCTATCCTGCAATACAACGCAGCAGTGGGAGGCTTCACCAATCAGTATGCACAGTCGGGTGTACATGCTGTTGCTTACGCTAACACCGTACTACGCGACCCTATGTTCAGTCAGGCAGTTCGTGTACTTGCTTTGTCGAAGCCCGGGGGCTTGGCAGATAATCATGCAGCGATGCTGGGTGCTCTGTCCCTCAATAACGACATGTACCGCGTGTTTAACTCAGGCCGTAGCGTATTTAACACGGCAGACAACGTATCTGTGCTGAGCGGTCACGCAGGTGGTAAGCAAGCACTCGATGGATTCAACAGCAGCCTCGACGCATTGACGTACAACACGCAGCAGATGAACCGTGGCATGATCGACATGTGGAACGGCAGTATGAGCTTAGCCACCGGGCAGGCTATACCCCCCGCAGTACAGCGTGACAATAGTGCCTCGATCTACTCATTGATGGACAACTCACTGTCGCCCCCTTCAACATACTTGGCGAAGGTCAAGTCTGTTAGCGATCTCAAGACCGAGTTCACCAACGGGGTACTGACACCCAATGACGACCGCACTCTAAAATGGGGTGATGCCCATATGTTCAACGCCTACTCACTAGCGCAGCCGTTTGATGTCGAGGCAGTAGCCAACTCATTGGAGCCGCGCGCCAATCTCTATCAGGCACAGCAGGCCCATAGTTATGCTGTCTGACACCTCCAATTCAACACTGTTCAGTGAACAGACGCCCGGCCTATCAGCGTTACAGCTCTACCCAGCGGTGGTGGTGGATAACGATGATCCATCGCATAATTGCCGGATCAAGGCGCGTGTGTCCCAGTTCTTCGATGGCATTAAGGATGCTGATCTGCCTTGGGCCATTCCTACGTTGATGCACCCAGATGGAGCGTCAGCAGATAGCGGTATCTCATGCGTACCGAAGATTGGTACAACCGTGTTGTTGCACTTTCAGAATGGGTCCCCCTTCCACCCCATCTATAGCGGGTACACCGTTGACAACAAGACGAAGCTAGAAGAAGCTGACCACAACTACCCCAATCGTGCGGTCATCAGGTTTCAAAGCGGCATGCTTGTAGTTATTGACACACAGTCCAATGAGCTGTTCCTGCGCAATCCCGGCGACCTACATGCACTTGTTGTAGGCAACATCGACCTGACAGTGATGGGCAACTATACTCTGCGGGTCGATGGGGATGCTGAGCAGACCGTGAATGGTAACAGTATCGAGCGTGTACAGGGCAACCTCACTGACATCGTGACGGGTAATCGTGACGAGCTGACAGCTGGGCAGGCACAAAAATTCGTTCGAGGCAACGACGGATACTATGTATCAGGCACCCACGTTCGTACAGGTGCAGTCATCAGTGACAACCCAAGTGCAGGTCCCCCGACACCTCCGTCGGAACCTGTTCAAGCACAACCCTATCAATGGCCTGGCATTATGAAAGGAGCACTACCTCGGGCACTGTGGAGAATTCTCCACTTCTGGTAAAGGAGTGACCATGCAGCAGCAACAGCGTGAGTACGAGATTGTCTACCAAATAACAGGCGCCGATGCAAACACAGTACAGGGCCTCATCAATGCAGTAAACGCGGCCTATCACGAGAAGAACCCAAAGAAACGTAAGGCGAATTTGAACTATGCCTACGATATAGCGCAGGATCTGACTGCGCGCCTGCTTGCAGCTAACGTAATTTCATGTATATCTGAATCAGGCCTTTGTTCGTGAAACGATCCTTCATTATGAAACTTTTGGTCAGCCTTAGCACATCTTACTACGAAGTCAAGCTCAGTCGTGCAGGCCATCAGGTCATGGTTTATGTGCCCCACGGTCCCGAGGGCGATCAGACCAAGTATCTGTCTGAGCTTCGCCGTGCAGTGAATGAGCAGAACCAGTCTCATAGTGAAGCTAATCGACACACATGGGTCTGGACTGATGGACGTGCATTGGTCAAGCGGGTGGTGCGTGACGCAACCCACCTGACTTACGACGAGTTTAGAGGAGCATACTTCTAATGCCTGCTAGTGTAAGACGCGACATTGATCTGTGCTCAGGCCACGGGGGCTTCCCTCCTCGTCAGTCAGATCAGGGCAGTCCCAACATGTTAGTGAACGACCAGCCCGTTGTGTGCGTGGGCGATCACTGGGTCACGCACTGTGACAGTCATTCATGCCACGACAGCCAGGGCAGTTCGGGCAGTCCTAACGTGTTCTGCAATGACAAGCCTCGCATGCGTGTAGGTGATGCAATTGCATGTGGATCGACCGCAGCACACGGCAGCCCCAACGTCTTGATTAACGAGTAATCATGGCTACCCAAATACCAATCATCATCTACTCGGATGTGAACCCCGATGTCGTACAGGCCAGCCAGTACGAGCTTGTATACAATGCCGACTCTATTCAGAAATCGATCTTGACAATCCTAGGTACGCGCAAGGGCACCCGGGTGTTCAACCGTCAGTTCGGCTCCTACCTGCTAGACCTCTTGTACGACCCGATGGATGACTTCTCGGTAGAGCGCATAAAGACTGAGATCATCTCGGCTATAGAACAGTGGGAACCGAGAGTGGTATTGTTGTATGCGAACATACTGCCCGACTACGACAACCAGATGTATTATGTCAGCATGGAGTATCAGATACCCACGCTGGGCAATCAGTCGGTTAGCCTATCCTTCAACCTCCAGGCCAACAAGGGATAATTGAATGGCATCACCACTATCTCTGTCAACGACGCAACCTGACTTCGAGTCGCTGGTACTGCAACTACAACTGTACCTGCAGGCGAAAGGTTCGTGGGTTGACTTACTCACTTCCTCGACGGGCCAGACGCTTATCGAGATGATGTCTGCTGTTGGCACGTTCAACCAGTTCGCTATTGAGTCGGCTGCGCGTGAAGGCTTCCCGATCACTGCTGTGCGTGATAGCTCGAACTATGCTGCTGCCAACTTCCTGGGTGTGCGCGTCAGTCGTAAATCGCCTGCAAGCACAACGGTTACACTTACACGCACTGACAGTGCATCACCTCTGTCCATCCCTCGGTTCTCAGCCTTTACTGTGAACGGGCAGCAGTTCTTCAACCGCACGACAATCTCCTTCGATGCAGGATCTTCCACGACCACAGCTACCCTGTACGAAGGCACGATTAAGACCCAGACTTTCCAATCGGACGCTACGACCTTCCGTAGTATCTACCTGAACGAAAATGGTTTCGTCGTTTCTGATTCAGATGTGGATGTGTACCTGACGAATGCCGCTACGGGCGAGAAGCAACTGTGGACCGCTACTGCTGACGGTATATGGATCGCGGGTCCTTTCGATGCAGTGTACTACGATAACACGACGGGCGATGGTGACGTGTCGTTGACTTTCGGCGACGGCAATCACGGCATGCTACCCAACATGGGCTACAATATTGTCGTCAACTATGCAGTGACCACGGGTTCTGCTGCTAACAACGGTCAGTCAGGCCTCCAGGTCGGCTATGTGTCTGATACGACTGTAACAGGCTTGACTACGAGTGTCATCACGGGAGGTTCGGATGAGAAGCCCGCTTCCTACTATGCGGCTATGGGCCCTTTCATCTTTCGTGCGCGTAAGCGTTCAGTCAACCCGACTGACTACCGTGCCATTGCCTCTGAGTATCCGGGCGTCGCCTCTGTCACTGTTGTGGCACAGAAGGACATCGCACCCAATGACCTACGCTGGATGAACGTGGTGCGTATCTGCATCCTGCCTATGTCTGAGGACAAGTTTTCTTCCATTGAGTGGGCAGACTTCCTTGACTGGATGCAGAACAAGAAGCATGCGGCAATTCACATCCAGACATTCGACCCAGTGAAGTTCGTTGTTGACATTAGCATCAAGCTGGCTCTCAGTCCATCGGTAGCGCCTGCTGATATTGTGCCCACTGTCAAGGACAACATCACGAACTTGTTTACCCGAAACATGGCAACGCTGGGCCGTCGTGTAGCCCTGTCTGACATTACGCATGCCTCTAAGATTGCCGGAGTTGACTACGTTGAGATCGTGACCCCCACCGTCGATCAGGTTCCATTGGCGGGTACCGAATACTTCACCTACTATGCGCTGGGTCAACTGAACGTTCAATTCTACTACACTGAGCGTACAACCTAATGGCTGACAATACCACTTCAACACCGACTGCCAGTGCTGAGGACCTACTGGTCCAAATACTCAAGGACAATCAGGTATGGGCAGACCTCACTGAGGCATTCAATGCGGTTGTTGCCCTCAACGTAGACGACCAGATCACGCAGCTTGAGCGTATCCGTTTCATCATGCAAGATACGGACCAGTCTATCTTGCAGGCTACAGCGCGTATGTTGGGCTTCGATGCGTCCCAGGACGTGTTGAACATGAACTCAGACAGCCTGACACGCTTGGTATCGCAGTTGCCTCGCTATCCCGATCAGAACAGTACACAGTACTTCACTAACTTCATTGACGTGCTGCTCAACTCATCGATCAAGGTTGACTACCTGTACTCGAAGGATTACGTGAACTTCCTGACTGTTCCACAGGGCCCGTTGATTACTGATGCAACATTGAGTGATGGACTCACCCCATCAGGTGCGATGGGCGCAGGGGGAGGCTCAGGAGGCGCAGGCGGGGGTTCAGGTCCTGCACAATGGTTCAAGACGACACACATCAATTTGAACATCGCATTGCTGAACCTACAGACGCTGGTTCTGCGCCCTAACCAAACGCTATTGGCCCGAACTAAAGAGCTGTTCTACTCGTACTCACCAATTCCATTAGTGATTGAGCGCATCACCTTCGCACTGAGTATGGGCGAGCTAACTATAGGCTTCGCTATCAAACAGATAGGCTACGACAAGTACGCAATTTTGGAATGATAAGGAATACCCATGTCAATTGTCATCACTGATGTTGGTTTGCAGGCAATACAGAACGCAGATCAAGGAGGCTTCCTTGTTGACCTGGCCAGCTTCAAGGCTACAGAGGCCCTTGGCGTTACGCCTCAACTGACGGATACCGCACTCAGCGGCACCATTGTCTACTCAGGCTTCATCAGCATGATCGAGGCCCTGGGCTCAAGTTCGATCAAAGTGACACTGAACTTCCCGAAGAACGTACCTACCTCGGGCAGTTGGAAAATCACTGAGATCGGCATCTACTTGGTTAGCGGTGAGCTGTTTGCCCACGGTGTACTTGATACAGCGATTGATAAATCGTCTGACTTCGGTTTCGATCTCTATGTGGTATTGAGTGCAGCGCGCCTGGGTGACGTGATAAACGTGTCAACTACCATGGCATGCTCGATTGCCTCCACTCCCCACGTTCATACGTTGATGCCCCCTGCTGATTCAATGAAGAACGTCATCAACGTTCTCGACGAGCAGATGGACTATCACGGTAAGGCCACTACAGCATCTATTGCCACCAAGTTCGGTCCGGGCTCCCTGCATTGGGCGTTCGCGGGATATGAGCGCGTGTTCTACGGCAACGTGTTCTCTGTGACCAACACCAGCAACTTTACGATGAGCGCAGAGCGTCGCGGAGGTTTCTGGGCCAACAACGATGAAGTGCTGATCGTTCAGATCATCTCGGGCCCAGGTATGGGTGAGTCCCGTCGCGTCAAGTACACTAAGCCCATGAGCTTCGTCGTGCTGGAGAAGCCCTTCTCAGCACTCACTACGCAGTCGCTGGTCTCGATCTGGCGTTCGACTAACAATGACTTGCCTGCACGTAGCCTGGATGTACCTGACTACTTCATGTTGAAGAAGGCCCGTAATGACTGGGCAGCCAGTACGACGATCAACCCTACCGGGGTGCTGACTCCGTATCGCTTCTCGGCCATTGGCTCAGGTACTACTCTCATACCGATCCCAGGAGGTATTGCGAGTCAGTTGAATGCCAACCTGTCGAACTTCTATTCGCTGGTACACGTGAATGGTGCTGAGGTGCCCTTCTCAGACTACACGTTCCTGTATGACGGTACGGGCAAGCCCACGACCATCCAGCTTAATTCAGTGTTGACGTTTGGTGCAACGTTCGATGCCCTGATATTCAGTTACGACACGTCGGCGTCGGGTGCGGCTGTTTTCTGGTCTGAGGCGAACTACACAGCGAACAACGAAACGACATTCGCGCTGCCCATCCTCCCAGATTCGACGGCCAACATACTGGCTTATCTGAATGGGCATCTGGTCACAAACTTCTCTATCGTAGGCACGAACGTGGTGTTCACAACCACGATCTCGGGTTTCCTGTCTATCGTCCCGTTCACTAACTACGTTGAAGAGGGTACGACTGCTCGCGTGGCCCGTACTCGCATCATAGCCGCGCAGAGTCAAACTGTATTCGACACAGGCAGCATCATTCAGTCGAAGAAGGATACGCTGGTCTACGTCAACGGCAGTTACATCAGCAAAGACCACTACATCGTATCGGGCACCTCTATTGTTCTCGACACAGGTGTGACGGGCGGTCAGGCTGTTGACATCAGCTCGTACTACTCTGAGCTGACGGCACCTGTGGTCAGCGGTGTCAGCGGACGCGATCAAGGCCCGATATGGGCTGACCCTGCGGGCTTCCTACGCGACCCGAATACTATCGTGCCCATGTTCGTGTCGTTCCAGACAGACGGCACCAACCAACTTATCGATATACCCTACGTTTCAGACACCGATCACGTGTTGATGTTCCTGGCGGGTGTCGAACAGGCACCCACTGAATTCACGGTCTACCCGTACATAGAAACCTCCAAGGTTCAGCTCAACTCAGCTTTCCCTGCGGGCCTAACGGTTGACGTGATCGCCTTCACTGAACTCGATGACACGGGCACAAAGATCAGTACCAGCGTGTTATCCACAGCGGTAGCTTCGACAATGACGTTCAACGTGGGCGCCAACTATGTGGCTGATAGCCGACTGTTGTTCATCGATGGCGTGTATCAGCATCGTTCGACCTACACTGCGTCGTACAATGGTAGCACTGTCACTATCACGCTGAGTGCGGCAGTCGGTACCACAGCCTTACTATGGTCGTTTACGGCAGTAAAGAGCCCGGGTTACAACACAGAGTTCGTTAGGTCAGCGGGCACCCTCAACTCTACTATCAATGATTACCTGCTAGGCGCCCCATCGGGTCATGAACCCGATACCCTGCTGTTCACGGGAGGTGTGTATCAGGCGCAAGATCAGTACAGTGTGTCAGTTATCACGGATGTACTGGAGAATAAGACGGGCCATTTGCACATTCAGTCACCCAATGCTGCTGACAATGGCACTACGTATTATGCGCTCACGATGTTGAGCGAGATACCACCAACGCGTCTGCTGACCCGTGACGAGTTCAACCTCTGGAAGTCAACATTCTCTGGGAGTGGTACGGGAGGCACCACCTACACCCTACCCATTGCCAGTGCCTCGACGTTGGGCGGCGTGAAGGTCGGCTCGGGTTTGGCTATAGACGCATCAGGCGTATTGACTGCCAATACTGGAGGCACGGGGGGCACACCCTATACACTGCCGCCCGCAACCACTACGTCTTTAGGCGGCGTACAAGTAGGTGCAGGGCTATCAGTTGACGCTAATGGTGTACTGAGTGCGACGGGGGGCGGTGCGGGATCAGGTACAGGCTTCAACGGCACCAATCAAATGGCCTTCACATTCTCGGGCTCACCCATACAGAACACCACGGGTCAGTTCGTACTTGTGACGGCTGTGCTAGGTAACGGAGGCACAAACCCTGGGGGTTTCAGGATAACGGGTCCCGCATACACGGTGACAATTGACTGGCCCTCCAATTTGGGCTTCACTGATTCAGGCATGCAAGTTATCGTGCCCCCGGGATACTACATCAATCTAGTAGGCCCAGACTCACCGGCGTGTTATGCCACTGTGGTCTGATTAATTTTAATTCCATGACGGAGCTGTAACATGGCAACTAAAGTACCCTTGAACATGCTGGCCAGTCGGGTTCTGTCCGACATTCAGGCTGGTGCATCTGCGCTGACAGTGACGTTCAGCGATGGGACGCAAACTTCGATCCCGATCTCAGGCGGGGGCGGGGGCACTTCGTACACCCTACCCATTGCCAGTGCTTCAACACTCGGCGGTGTGAAGATCGGTAATGGCCTTGCGATTGACGCGTCGGGTGTATTGACTGCCAATACGGGGGGCACTGGAGGCACTCCTTACGTATTGCCTGTAGCCACGACCTCGACGCTGGGTGGTGTGGTCATCGGCTCAGGCTTGGCCATCGACACAAACGGTGTACTGAGTGCTACAGGCGGAGGTGGAGGTACAGGGGGTGCAGCAATACTGCCCTTCCCGCTATGGAACGCCTCCAACTTCCAGGTTGCGTTCTCGGGCACTATCATTCAGAACACAACGACCGAGTACTGGTTCCTGTACGTTCCCGCTGAGAGTTCAGCAACGCCGGGCACCTTCTACGTCGATGTATCTAACATCAGTGCTGCGATCAACGTGTACAGCACGGGAGGCAGTTCTCAGGTTTATGTATCGGGCACGAATCCCATTGTGGGTTACTACGGCTATTGGCTGTCCGAGTACAACCGCTTCACTGCAGGCAGCGTGGCCGTGGTTCCTCCCAACTGGTACTGCTACATAGGCTACATAGCCGCACCCTCAGCACCCTAAGGGCTGAGTTCGTCAATACGAATACCCCCAACCTAGATTGACAAGGAGTTTAACATGTTTCCCGATGCAGCTTCAATGAAAGGCTTCGTGTTCAAAGACACAGGCGCGTACTACATGGCTGACAAGAACGTGAACGGCGATCTCGTGGTCGAAGTTCCGTTGCGTACTGATCCTACAGCCAAGTGGGACTTCACAAACAATGTGTGGGTAGCTGATACCGCGGTCCAGTTCGCTACTGCGGTCAAAGCCAAGGTGCAAGAGATCGAGGCAGCGTCCGCCTCGGCATTCAAAGGCGGCTTTGTCTCGGGTGCCTTGGGTGGTTCTTATCAGTACCCAACTGCAACACTGATGGATGAGATGAACCTGCAGAATGCTGTGCAAGAGGCCCTGACTAACAGTTCGTCCTCGCCCTCTATCATGTGCCAGAACTTGGTTGACAACACCTGGGGGTTCACCCCGCACACGGCAGCACAGACCCTGACTGTAGGGTCGGACTACCGCAGCTTCATCTCGACTACCCGTGAACGCCGCCAGAACCTGTTGAACCAGGTACAAGCTGTCACCCAAACGGGCGATTTCGTAACGGCGTTAGCCGCGATTACGTGGTAAATGACTGGGCTAAGGCCTAGTTGCGGCCTGCCTACATTGTAATTTCACGAAATGACAAAGGAGTTGAACATGGGACGCTTCATTGAAATGATTAAGACGCTGGGATACCACATCAAGGCCCGTGCCCTGCGTTTCGTAGCTGAGTACCAAGGCATTATGAGTTCTGTGGACGACATCGTTCGCATCAGCATGTTCGTGGCTATTGCCAGCATCATGTTCTACCCAGACTGGTCGATGCTGCGCATCAATCAGTATGTGCTGGGCATGAGCGTCAGCCTCGCACTGATCTCGCACCTGGTTCGTAAGCTCCTGTTCCCGTACATCGACCTCAAGCAGTTCGTGAACAAGTCACTGGAGAACCCGATGGCTGCCGCAATCGTGGCTGCCGCAATCATCTACCTGCTTAGCGTGTTCGTGCAGGTAACTGGCAGCATGTTTGGCGTACCAAGCCTGACGCGATGAAACGCTTGCTCGCACTACTCCTCTTCTGGCCTGTGATGGCCCTGTCGGCGCCCTTCATCCCGCCCAGAGCCCTTCCGCTGTTGCCCGTGATCGTCAAGTCGGAGTTGCAATACTTCACAGACTTGCCCTATCGCGCGTACATCCCGGGCCAGATTGAGCAAGAGACCTGTATCTCGCTCAAGAGTTCTAGGTGCTGGAGTGAGAAGGCCGAGTTAAAGACTTCCCGTGAATACGGTTTCAGTCTCGGCCAGTTCACGGTCGCCTACAACAAGGATGGGAGTGTCAGGTTCAACGCATGGGAAGAGGTCAAGAAGCTGCACCCCGATCTCAAGAATTGGCAGTGGGCAGATCGACTGAATCCCGAAATGCAGATCAAGGCTATCGTCATCAAGAACGCCTACAATTGGGGACGTGCGAAATTCAAGACCGCTAGCCCAATGCAGCGCCTGTACTTTGTGGCCGTCGAATACAACTCGGGTTCGACTAAGCGTGATCGTGATCTGTGTGCTGCGACACCTAACTGCGACCCTACTCGTTGGTTCGGTGAGCCGGGCAAGCTGGGCGTGAGTGATGTGTCAGTCAAACCACGCGTCGCAGCCAAAGGCTACAAGAAGTCGTGGTTTGAGATCAGCCGCGAATATCCGGTCAACATCTTTTTCAAACGGGCCCCCAAGTACGAACCTTATATGCTGACAACCCCTCAGGATCATCCCTAACATGCCTACGCCTTTGATTGAATCCTATCATAAGAAGTTCGGCCTATCGATTGCCAAGCTGGAGAAGCTGTGGGAAGAGGCCAAGGTCATCGCCAAGAAAAGCTCGAAGTCGAAGACTCTTGGCTACGGCCTTGTGACGACTATCTTCAAGAACAAGGTGGGTCTTGCAGCGTCACAAAAGAAGGGCAGGCGTGTATCAGTCAGCAAGGTTGCAATCGATCTGGAGCATGATCCCGAGTGGTTCAAGTTGTTGCCCAAGGATGAGCAAGAGGCTTACTTGAAGGCGCATCCCAAGAGCAAGATTCATGCCCTCCTACAGGCCGAGAAAGATAAAGGTGGCGACAAAGCTGTTGCAGAGCCCGAAGTCAAGGAAGAAGATAAGGGCCCGACGGATGAAGATCACGTGGCGGTCGAGGAAATGAACAAGGTTGCTGACGAGAACAAAGATCGTGAGCCCTCCAATCCTGATCCCAAGCAACGCTCGCTGGTACGCAATCTTTTCGCAGCCGGCTCTAAGGCCGTCAAGAGCCTGTATTCGGGCGTCCGTAGTTCAATACACGGTTCAATCAGTGATGCAAATCAGAGCCTGCAGGATTACGCTGACGGGGTAAAGCGCGAACGCAGTCCCGAGGAGCAGGCTGCCCACGAAGAACGGGCGAAAAAAGTGAAGTCTATCATGGGCGCTATCTTCAAGGTTGCTCTAGTCGCTGCCATCGGCGCGGGAGTGTTCATGCTTGCCCCCACTGTAGCGCCTGCTCTTGCCGAGTACTATTTCAATGCCCGTAATCGTATGAGCAGCATGTCCTCTGAGGTGGGCATCCTACTTGCATCAGACGAAGAACAGCCTATGCCTACGAACGTTATGGACTTAGCCAAGGACATCTCCTACTGGCTGAGTACGCAAGACATACCCAAGTTGATGGAACAGATTGAAAAGGCCAAGAAATGATCTATACACCTGCTGGTTACGAAGCTCGCGTTGACATCAATGCGTTTGCGACCCGCCTCGTGCAATTCGCACAGTCGCTAGGGTACCCGGGTACAGATCCTGTATCACTTGATCTAACGGGTCCTGATTCTGACACCAACCAGTCTGCATATACGGGTACGACAATACGCAAGTTCATTTTCTCGTCTACCCAGCCCGCTATGCCCTCTGGCTTGTCACCTGTCATTTGGTTCAACCCAGGCACACGCGAGTTTCGCAAATCGGGTAACTGGAATTCAACAACAACGTGGGACCTGATCTCTAAGTTCATCGACTTGTTTGTCGAGAACGCACCCGATACCGCCGTCGCACAGAACAACTCCGGCCTAGTTAACGGTGTTGCCCAAGTACCTATTCTGTTGCAGGGTACACCCTCACAACCAAACGAGGCTTCTACCAAGGCCTACGTAGACATGGCAATCGCAAGTATCGCAGCAGGCGGCTCATCTGTTCTGTACGGCCCACCGGTTCAATCAATTGCTGACCTTGAGGCAGTTGATGTGACAGGTGTGCCTGACAAGCAAATTCGCCTCGTCGAAGATGTACAACGCATCTACGAGTACGACCTTCAATCTACTGCTGTGGCAGACGGCCTGGATGTCGTGGCGCCTACAACGGGCACCGGCCGCTGGATTTCTACCAACCCCAATATCATTGACGGCGGCACAATCTAACCTGTGCCCTTAACCCATCGGAGAAACGATCATGAGTAATCGTGTTCAGTTACGTCGTACCTCGACCCCGGGTAATGTTCCTACCCTGCTCAATACGCTCGTGGGCGAATTGGTCATCAACCTTGCTGACGACAACGTGTACTACAATGACGGCAGCCAGATCGTTCAGTTGAACGCGGCAGCCAACATCCGCACGGATGCAAATCATCAGTTCGTTACTCAGTCACAGGTCGATGCGTGGAATCAATCATTCACGTTGCAGATCGCCAGTGCCTCGACGTTGGGTGGCGTGAAGATCGGTCAGAACATCACTATCGATGCTGATGGCACAATTCACATTCCCGATGCGAGCGCCTCGACTTCGGGCATCCTGACTTCCACTGATTGGGCTACCTTCAACGGCAAGCAAAATGCACTGGGTTACGTGCCCGTCAACAAGGCAGGCGATACGATGACGGGCCCGCTGATTCTGTCAGGCGATCCAGTCAATGTGAACGACGCAGTGAACAAGCACTACACCGATACGGGCTTAGCCACTAAGCTGAACCTATCGGGGGGCACTATGACGGGCCCGCTGATTCTGTCAGGCGATCCTGTTGACAGCCTTGGCGCGACAACCAAGCAGTATGTTGATGGTTTGGTCAACCAGGTAAGCGGCGAGTTCGCTGCCCCCGTTCAGACGCTGGCTGATCTGGCTGCCGTTCCTTATGCGGGTCTGCCCGACAAGCAGTTGCGCTTGGTTGAAGATGCAGGCGCGATCTTCCGTTACGACACTGCATCTACTGACACTGCCGATGGCGTGAACGTGATCCTGTCAACGGGCAACACAGGTCCCGGGCGCTGGATCAAAGTGCAGGCTGCTACCCAGTACCACAACACCCTGTACGGTATTCAGGGTGGAGCAGCTAATGACTATCTGCACTTGACCACGGCTGAGAAGAATGGTTATGACGCTCACCTGGCCAACACGACGATTCACCTAACTGCTACCGAATCAGCGTGGCTGGCCACTATCAACGCTAGCGCCGCAGAAGTCAACTACTTGGTTGGCGTGACCTCTTCGGTTCAGACGCAATTGGACGGCAAGCAGGCAGCGTTGGGTTATGTGCCCGTCAACAAGGCCGGTGATACAATGACTGGCATGTTGACCTTATCGGGCGACCCGACGGCTGATGGTCATGCAGCCACAAAGCATTACGTAGATAACTTCACCGTTGACGGTGGAACGTTCTAAGACTTAGATCAGTAAAGCACCCGTAGGGGTTTCCGTAGGGGTATAATGGTGTCCCATGCTTGGGACACCGCCGCCCCCTCTTTGTAAAGAGGGTAAGTAATGTCTAATAAGATACTGATTAAGAGGACGGGCACTCCGGGCAAAGTGCCCGGTACTGCTGACGTGGCAGCAGGTGAACTTGCGCTGAACGTTGTTGACGCTAAAGTGTATGTGGGTACAGGAACAGCGGTAAAGCGATTCCTACTTGACGATGATGCTCTGTTGTTTCAGCCTCAATCTACGACATTGAACAGCCTCAACAGTGTAGGCTCGGGCATACTGGCCAAGATTGGCTCTGGCATAGCTGCGGTTACGATGACCGGCTCCGCTAGCGTATCCGTCACTAACGGTGATGCACAGTCGGGCGCCCCAGCGTTCGATCTAACTGATACCGGTGTGGCGGCAGGTTCGTATGGTTCTGCTTCTGCGGTTCCTATTGTTTCTGTGGACCAAAAGGGCAGGGTAAGTACAGTCAGTTCCGCTAACATCACACCTACTGCCATTGGTGCTGTGTCCCTCACTCAACTGGGTGTGGCCAATGGTGCTGCGTCACTCGATGCCACGGGTAAGATTCCTCAGTCACAACTACCCTCAGTAGCAATTGTCAATACATTCGTTGTTGCTTCGGAAGCTGCTATGTTGGCCTTGACAGCACAGACGGGCGACATAGCGGTACGTACTGACCTCAGCGAATCGTTCATCCTGACCACCAACGATCCCACACAGGTAGTAAACTGGCAGCAATTGCTGAGCCCGACGGCAGGCGTTACGTCGGTCAATGGTATGACCGGCGCCGTTACTGTGACCGACATCACGGGCAACTCGGGTACAGCTACCAAGTTGCAGACATCTCGTAATATCACGCTGACTGGTGACGTGTCAGGTAGTACCTCATTCGACGGGTCAGCCAACGCGGGTCTTACCACCGCTCTTGCAGCTACAGGTGTCGCAGCAGGCACGTACAACAACTCAGCTACGGCCCTAACTCCGTTTACCGTTGACACGAAAGGTCGTGTCACCTCTGTTGGCGTCCCGGTAACAGTCACACCCGCCTGGTCTAGCATTACGAACACGCCTACGACACTTGCGGGCTATGGTATCACTGACGCGCCCTCTACTACTGCGGGCAGTGGTACTGTTCTACAGTCGGCGCATGGCGACATCGTTTCGATGTCAGGCACAACACAGATACCCTTAGGTACGGCCGCTCCCCTGATAACACAGGGGACTCAGATATGGAGTGTGGGTATTACACCCAAGAATGCCACATCGCACATAGGCATCAGCTTCACCATCACCGCAGATGCGAGTGCCAACAACCGTACACTGATCGTCGCCGTATTCAGGGGTAGCACGTGTATTGCGACCATCCTGAACGAGATTGACACCTCATCCCACCCGAAGAACATGACGTTGCTATACTTGGACTTGCCCAATACCACTAGCCCTATTGTATACTCAGCGCGTATAGGCGTTGACAGTACTGCTACCTGGTATTGCAACTCTACAGTAGTGGGCAACACCATGGGCGGTACGCTGAACTCGAACGTTCGCGTTGATGAGATTGCCTAAGGACTATTATGAAACCCACCTACATACTTGCATTGAGCATGGGCTTTCCCGGGGTGAAAGCTCACGCACTAGGTAATGGATCAGACTACGCATCGCTCGTCTGGGACTCAGGTGATCCTCTGCCCACCCAGGCCATACTTGATGACTACATATCAGCAAACAATTTGGTGCTGGATAATCACACTACAGAGTTCAACGGCGTACCCACTATCACGGATAACAACACGGGTACTACTCTACCTCTGTCGAACTTCATGATCGGCTTCGGCTCGACGATCAATAACGCCGACAACGTGTTCCTCAACACGTACACGGGGAATGCAAGCAATGTGCTGGGTTGTATAATGGCCCGCAATGCTGCGCTATACAGCATAGTGGTTGCAGCATCGAGCCCGAATGGCTCGGGCGTATCTGCTGATGTAGTGTTCGCCATCCGAGTGAATGGTGCCGCCGCTGATGCTACAACATTCACTCTGCCTGCGGGCCAGCTTACACACATAGAGCTGAACCCCAATCTGAACTTCAACGCGGGCGACACTGTAGCAGTACGTGTGACTTCTACCTCGAAATTCGCCAGGCCCGCTGCCCAACTCGAATTCTCTTGGAGATAACGATGATCCGTAACCTAACAAACATCTCGGCCTCTAACATCACGTTGACTGACTTCGCGGGTATCGTCATTGCAGCGGGCGCTACCATCGACGGCCTGTCTATGGGCGAATCTGCTTTAAAGGCCTCGAATGACATAGCTATCAACATCTTGAACGGTAACCTGACTGTTAGTGATGGCACTGCCACTTATGCAACACAGTCTGCCCTTGATCTGATCCAGAATAACGGCGGTGACCAACGCACCATCGACGGCAAGCGCATCATCACTGCCTCTGACAGGCCTAAAGACACTTATCGCTGTTTCATGGGCAGGGGTGATGACCTGACCACAAACCCTGCAACAATCGGTACGGGCCCATCACTTGTATTCAACGTTGCACCCGGTCAAACCTCTGCCCTGGATATGAAGTTTAAGGAGAACGTCTTCGTAAAGGACGGCACCATACGCTATCTAGGCGCGTCAATGGATTCGTTCCTCGACGTGTGGGTTATCTGCCCGCCCAATACTCCGTACCCTGATCCCACTCATACGGGCTCACTAGATTACGTGAACGGGCAGTTCGTGGCAAACACGACTAACACAGGTGCCTACACTACGTCTACGGCAGAGACACCGTTGTTCCATTTCATCAACACAATGCACTTGCTGGGCGACGACCGCCAGCCCATTGAGTCACCCGAGCCTTTCCAGATCGTGTACCCGTATTTCTTACGCTTCATCGTCACCAACTCAGCATCGAATACTGTAAACATACAAGCAGGCGTGATGGTCGGCCTGTATCGTTCACATACCATGTAAATAACGACAAACTCAAAATGGTAGGGGCGAACAGCTTCTGCCCGCACCTACAGACATGAAACACTCGGAGAACCGACATGGACCCACTCAGCATAGCACTGTTCCTGGGAAAGCACTGGAAGATCATTGCTAAGGCCCTTGGCACTATTGCCGTCGCCGTCGCCCTCTACATAGTGCTGACTCACATACGGGATCACTATATCGACGAGGGACGTGCTGAGGCAGATAAGTTGTGGACCCTCAAATACAACGCCGACATTGCAGCCAAGAATAAGCGTATCAAGCAACTAGAGGACGACAGCCACAAGGCTGCCACAGAACTGGCGGCTGAACGGCGCAAGGCTGCACAGGACATCCACAAGCTGTACATGGACTGGTTGAACGAGAAGGCCAAGAATAAGGCTAAGTCAACTGTGCAGGTGAAGGTTAAATGTCCGCCCGGTACGGTATCCAACGAAGTTGTATTGAAGTTGGATACAGGCCAATTGATGCTGCCCGATAGCTACGTGGATACATGGAACGCAATGAACCATGCAGCTATGAAAGGCAGCAGGGCCGAGGCCGATCCTTCGTCTGTGCCCGCCCTGTTGACAAGTCCATTGGAAGCCGGCCATTCGTACTCAACACCCCCGCCAACAGCTCCTCCTAATACATCTACACCTTCTGCAGGAGGGTCCCGATAATGAAAGACGCGCTGAAAGCCCTTGCTCTAACGCTAGCCTGCATGACGTTTTTGATCGTCGCGGGTTGCGCCCATGAACAGCAGTCTGAACCCACCCTACCTTCTGTATCAGGGGCTTCTAATGATGTGGATGTGAGTCCCGTGTCAGGTAGAGGTCTTGCCCGTGTCAAGGATAGGGTTGATGTTGATCCCAACCTATTGCAGCCTTGTAGGCCGCCCACTGATCTGCAACACGGCGACACGATGGACGACCTGATGAACTATCATCAGAGTGATTCACTCTCGTACGGTGAATGTGCCCGTCGTACAGACAAGCTCATCGACCTACTAAAGAAAACCTACAACCTCAAGTAGCACCGGCCCCACCAAAGAAAAAGCCCGATCTAAGTCGGGCTTTTTTTGCCTTCGGGGTCAGACTAATTCGCGTTAGCTGAATGTGCCCAGCAGGGTAATACCGATGTTGGCCAGTGTAGCGTCCTGCGTTGAGGGCGCAATGATAGACAGCACATCACCGACAGCAAAACTGGTGCTAGCAGAATTGCCAAACGTGCCGCTGGTGCCTGCTGCCGCGAACGTGATACTGTTGAAGGGCACACCGTTCTTGCTAAGAGTGAACACTGACTGTGATGCAGCAGCCGTGCTCGCTTTAGATGAAGAACCTGCAAGGTTGGCGGGCAGTGTATAAGCACGTACGGCAGTGAAGCTGATTATGGTTGCACCCGCACTTGGCAAGCCAGGAATGTAGGTTGCTATATCGTAAGCCTGCACTGAAACTGGGCTCTGCATTACAACCCAGTTAGCAAGTACGGTAGGGTCAGAACCCTGTAGGATATACGTCTGCGACAAGTCGCTACGTATACATACGTCACCCGTTTGTGCAGTCAGTGCCAACATTGCAGACTGACTGGCAGATACGAAAGTATTGATAATAGACAGCGAAGGAATCTGTGATCCTTCCAGGTGCTGAGTGTTATCTAACAGTGCAATGCCCGCAGCAGTACCCGCAATGGCCTTGCCATCTGCGGGTAGCCATGACGACGAAGTACCATCGTAGTAATACACACCTGGAACATACGGGCCCGAGATAGCTGTCAGCCTGAACATCTGGCTATCGAGTGGGGAAGCGGGGAACGACGTTCCTGAGCTGATCTTCATGTCCATCTTACTGGATGCGACCAGTTCTACACCATCAACTAGCATTTTGCTACTCCTTTTGAACTATCCCTATTAAATTACATTAGTTCTGCGTGGGTAGAGTCCAGGTATGCGGAATGAAATCGCCCTCATATCTAGCTACGCCCTTGGTAACGCGAACAGAATCGATGTAACCTGTGAAGAAATTAGCGGGAATGAAAGCTGAGGTAGCATCGTCACCCGCGCCTATACGAACACCATCTGTGTTGACCCAGTTAAGTATGTCGTCAGCTATGTATATGTACCTACGTCCGTTTACGTACAGATGAATGTATCCTCCACGCTTGATAACAGCCAGGTGGTTCCAACAACTGATGTAGAACGCATTATTAGCTGTGTTGACACCTGCACCCGCAGACGAACTTGCTGGGTAACGCGTCCAGATCACAGAGCCTGATGAGTTGACTGACAGGTTCCATGACGGGCCTCCCGCACCCATGTAGTTACCATACTGGAACAGTATACTGCCGTTGGGTGCATCACAATACGCCCAGAACTCAATCGTCCAATCGTTGATGCCGAAGTTAAATACTGACGATGAGGCCATCGTCAGAGCAGAACTGCCATTGAAGTAAGCACTCGATGTACCAATACGGAACTTCGTCGTAGAAGTGACAGGTGACCCATATAGAGACACGGTGTTGCCCTTGCTATCAGTGAATGTAGACCCACCGTTTGTGCCTTCCATGCCCAGCAGCGCAACAACGGCCTGCCAGTGAGGATCGTATTTGGGGGCAATGGCAGTAGAGGGCATAGCCATAGGTGTAAATGAGGCAAAGTAACGAGCATACTTGGTGATCCTGACCTCATCCACGTAACCTGTGAACGGGTACGTGGTGTCGGGTGTAACCCCGTCAGCATTTAGCACACGACCTACAGTAAACGGAAGCGTAGACGTATTGATTGTGCCCGAATAGGCTGCTGACGATACCTGCACACCGTTACGATACAGGTACATAGTACCCCCCGAAATCACAACCGCGAAGTGATACCAGGTATTGGGCGACATCGTACTTATGTCGGCCACAAAGTACGATGAGCTGCCTACAGCAACCACGAACCTCATGACACCGCTTAACATGTTGAAGCCGTAGGCACTAATTGCTGTGTTACCGTTTGCCCACTTACCCGATACTACCGAAGCTGAAGCAGGAATCACGGTGGGATTAACCCACATCTCGATAGTGAATGTGCCATTATTGATATTCTGATCGGGTGAGTGCGCTACGCTGAGATAAGTTGCCCCACTGTTGCTGAAATACGCACTGGTGTTGCCCACAGCAGAAGATGCAGCGGAGGTTGTAGAGGAATATGCTGTTACTGCACACGCATTAAATGAGCTATCCGTAAATACGGCACCCCCATCAGTACCTTCCATATCCAGCCTGAGTACAGTCATGTGGCGGAATGTGTCGTCACGTGCATCTGAATTGGGGAACGGAACAGTGGGTACTGAGAACGCTGCTGTATAACGAGCCACACCATTACTGATCCTCACTTCATCTAAGTATCCTGGGAAGGGACTGCCGTAAGTGGTGCGTTGACCTACGTATACTGTTGAAGACAACGAAGGCAACGAACCAGAGTATGCAGCGGTTGCTACCTGCACACCATTGATGAACATACGAATAGAACTATCCGTGCGCGTGACCGATACGTGGTTCCAAGCATTGGCTGTCAGTAACGACGATGAAGACATGTCTATGAGCGTTGATGTACTGGCTACCAAGAACCTTAAGTGGCCATTGTTCGTCATTTCCAGGCTCACTACCTGAGTGCCTGCACTCTCACCCTGTGAATAGATACCGTAGCTGCCCGTACCCGCGATTGTCGTAGGGTACACCCATGCCTCGAGGGTGAAGTCTTCCCGTAAAGTGAATACCGGATTGGTGCCCAGAGAAAGGCCGCCCGCTGAGCAATCAAAGCTAGATGTGCCGAACTTGTACTGTGCCGAAGACAGCATGGCCCCGAGCCGCGTCAGCCTAAACTTGAAAGATGAAGAGTCGCGGTAGTCCTCAGCATGCAAGTGAAGTGCGACCGTCCTCCAGTAGGTGTCAACTGAGGCATCCAGATCATACCGGTTTGTGCCCGCCGCCGTTGGAACAGTATAGTAGGTACCCTTATACTTAGCGACGTTGGTAATCTTTAGGTCGTCAATGTACCCTTTCCAATACGACAGCCCATCACCATAATGCCCAATGCGTTGAATGTTGTTGGCATCCCTCAGCACAGTGATCGCCGAAGTCTTCGTACCTACACGCACCCCATTCACGTATATGGAATACGTGTTTATGTCGCGGACGAACGCAATGTGTGACCAAGCATTCAACGTAACTGCGGCCGTAGAGGTCAATGTATCAGCAGTGCTCGACTGATCGAACCACGCCACTACTAACTGGCCTATCGTGTTCAGCATCACATTGAATTCGGGTTGTGAGTACAAGATGCTGTTGTACGAGGCACTGATGGATGTTGGGTATGCCCACACTTCAAACGTAAAGTTGGCCAACAGTGTGTTCAAGAAATACCCGTGGCCCTCCAGCGTGAGACCGCTCTCAGTGCCCCCTGGGCAATATAGTGACGCAGTACCAAACTTCTTCTGCGTGGAACTGAGCGACGCATTACCCACAGGTGTCAGCACACGACCCCAACGATCAGGCATATTGGACTCGAAGTCCAGTGCAGTGACAGTTGCTTCATTCCAGTACTCAGCGTTCTGCCAATCTGGGTCACTCGAATTGGGTATAGTCGAGGTAGGCCAGAGTGAATTCTGATCGTAGGTAAACATTAAGCCTATATCACGGGCAGCATTCGTATAGCGTATGCCTTCGACATAGCCGTTTAGGTTATCATTGGCTGTTAGCCTCTGATAGCCGAAGTCCATAGGATAGGCAGAAGTGCCGAATACCTCAGTCGAAGTGGACGATAAGAGGTAGGCAGTGCCATTAACCCAAAGGGTTAGCACACCCGATGCACGAACAACAGCTATATGGTTCCAACTGCCTGTAGTCAGGGCAGATATGCTGGCAGAGTAGTTAGTGACAGACGAAGTACTTACTGCTACTGACACAGACAAGGCGGTGTTGCTCTGAACAAACAACTGCCATTGACCCACTACGTAGTTGGGCGACGTAGCTACCCATTGATCGAATAGGCACACATTGCTGATAGCATTGAAATTCACCCAACACTCAGCAGTAAAGTCACCCTGACCGAAGCTGGGCACATTACTGAACATAGCGTAGCCGCTGCCCGTGAAACTCAAACAGCGTCCTGTACGTGAGTGTTCTACATCGACCGATACGTTGCTAAGGGTGATGTTCGACCGACCCACATTATCGTATACAACAGCATTAGCGCCTTGTAACAACAGCTGGGTATTCGCCACTGCGGTCAAGGGATTGGTAGGAGGAGTGAACGCCGTCGTATAGACTGCCGTGCCCTTTAGCACCCTGAGGTCAGTCACGTACCCCTTGAACAAAGTACCGTTACCTTGACCGATAGACAGAGGAACGCTTGAACTAGACTGCGGGGTGCCCGATATTGCTGCCGTTGTGTCCAATACGCCATTGATCCACAGGTGTATGCCCCCTGAATCCTTGGTTAGTGCAATGTGCGTCCATGCACCTACGGGCACACTTGCGTTTGATGTTACCATCACAGACGTGCCACTGTAGTAGTAGAACACCAACTTGTTGTTCTGATTAGGGCCAAAGGACCAGTAGTCTGAGGTCGATGACACATTGCGGTTGCCTAACATAACCGACTTGTACAGGCCCGAATCGAGGTATCCAGTTGATGCTGTAGGATACACCCAGCATTCAAGTGTGTAGTCTGAGGTCCACCAATCAAACTGTGAAGCCACATAAGTGGTTGACAGATAGCTACCCATCAGGCCGTCGAAATGCAGAGAACCATTGCCTGTCAAGGCTGTCGGTGCTGCCGAGGAAAGCACTACGCCATTATTCGTCAACGGGTTGAGTTTCGCTGTATCGAGGAACAGTTGATCCGTGCTATGTTCCTGCAATGCGAGTAATGAAGTGCCTGACACCAAGGGTAAGGGTAGCGTGGGTACCGTAAAGTTAGCTGTGTACAGTGCAGTACCTTTAACCACACGCATGTTGGATAGCCACCCATTAAATTGGTAGCCATCCCAAGCGTTGCCGATCAGTGCGGTAGAAGTAGACGTGTAGTTTGTAGTGATTGACCCGGACCCTACCTGTGTACCGTTGACGAACAGACGCATCGTACTACCCTGACGGCTCACCGCAACGTGAATCCACTGGTTGGGGGTGAAAGCCGTACCCGCCGTCAACATAGTAGTTCCGTCCCCTGCTGATAGCAGATTACCTGGTGACAGTGCGAATACAAAACCCCCGCTTCCGTTGGAAGCACGAGTATCGAACAGTCCGGCGTAATTAGGGCTCTTGACATAGCCCTGGAAGTTCATGAAACATTCGACCGTGAAATCACCGGTACCAAATGCGAAAGCCGCATTGCCCAACATTGACAGGCTACGGGCGCCCCCATCGTAATAGGCGGAGGCGGTGGATGACCACGCCCCTGCGTAGTTAGCCGCTAGTGCATATGGGGTAGATTTGGTTAGTCGAGGTACACCTACCAACGTCAATGGTATGTTGTTCGAGCTGAGATCAGTCCATGAGTTAGAGGTGAACATCAGCACAGAAGTGCCCGCAATAGTAGTCAGAGGATAAGTCGGTGGGGTGAACGTTGTCGTATAGACAGCCGTGCCCTTTACCATGCGGAAGCTGTGCATATAGCCCGTAAACGGGTACTGCTGGACCGTAGGATTCTGGCCGCCCACGTAGAATGAGTCGGTTGAATCGAATAACGTACCCGTCAGCGTTTGGCTACCTAGCGACACGCCATTGACATAGAGTGTCAACGCACTGCCCTGTCGAACAAACGCTACATGGTACCACGTGCTACGGGCAAACCCCGGCGTCCATGACAACGTAGTAGACGTGGATCCGTCTACTGAGTATAGGAAATTCAGCAATGTACCGTTTAGCTGACACAGGAAGCTATCAGATGACACGAAGTTCCACTGGCCGAACAGCGTTTGTATCGTTGCATTGGATGTGAAATTGAACCAACCCTCAATAGTGAAATCCGAGCTGCCCAATGCAAAGGCCGCGTTATCCGGACAGGTTATGTATGAGCTGCCGTCGAAATAGGCACCCCACTGAGAGCCGTGCGGGTGGAATGAACCTTGTGTGACGGTACCGTTGTTGACTGGTATCAGTGCATTGGGGCTAGCATCCAACACAGGTTTGTTGTTCATCCCCACAGTGCCCGTCAATGCCACGTCCATTAGTGTGGAGGGCGACAGTGTGTCAGCTAGGCCGTTATTCGGGGACGCTAGAGCAGGAAGGTTGGGTACATAGCGACCAAAGCCCGAGGTAACCCTAACCTCGTCGATGTAGCCGAAGAAGTTCGTATCGGGTGCTGAACTACGCCAAGCATTAGCACCCAGCATTAACTGACCCGCCGTGTAGTTTGTAGTATCGTTGGCGTAGCCTATACAGGTGCCATTTAGGAACAGGGATGTGACAGAAGACGAGCGACGCAGAGCTACGTGGTACCAAATGCCAGTTGATAGTGCAACGGTAGTAGCAATTAGCACTGCGCCATTCACTACATAGTTAAGCGCAGTGCCCCCGGAACCTATGGATATTGTCGGGAACGCACCGTTCGACGAGTCGGGTCGTCCCTCGAACAGGGTAAAGCCGTTAGCTTGAGTGCCAGGCAGTTGTGTCGCATTGAACCACAGCTCGATGGTAAAGTCGCCGGTACCGAAAGCGTTTATAGAGCCGGGCCCTTTTATGTAGGCGCCCTGTGCGTTGAAGTACGCACTAGATGAACCGAATTTGCTGGCACCCGTAGATAAGGTAGCACCCCCTGACGCTGTAAAGAGGTTGCCCTTCTCATCCAGTATGGTTGTGCTGCCGTTGGTACCCTCCATGTGAAGTAGGGACGACACATTCGCCCATTTACGATCCGTGGTATCGAATGCACTTGTGGGGGGTAGGGTCTGACCCACATACTTCGTAGGATTGAAGTTCGTCACATAACGTGCAACATCTTTGGTGATACGCACTTCATCGATATATCCGCGCCAGGGACGCTGTGAGTCAGTATAGTATTGGCACCCGACTGACAACACCCACGTGGATGAACCTACAGCACTGGAAGATGTTGTATCTGTACCCACTAATTGTCCATCAATGAACATATAGGCAGTAGTGCCCTTCCTACATACAGCGACGTGATGCCAGGAGTTTATGGTCACCAATCCGTAGGGATCAACAATGGTAGTGTCGAAACCCGGGTTATTGCCGCTGTAGGTGAACTTCATCTTTTGGGTAGAGGGGTCTAGTGCCAGTATCACCGAATTGATACTGGCAGAACTACCCCCAGAAGAGAATGACAGTAGGGTGGGTCCCCCATACGCATCCCATGTAGCGAGTGACGTAGGGTATACCCACGCTTCGATGGTAAAATCACCACTTAGAGTGAAGTCGATGCCGGGCCCGAGAATAACACCCGACTGGGCATTGGTTGCGGAGTTAACGGCCAGTGAAGTCGTACCGTACTTTTTCTGGGTTGTAGACAAGGTGGCATTTGTCATCACTACCTTGTGCCCCTTGTCATCAGAAGTAGTGGTATCGTTATTAGCACCGTCGAAGTGTAGCAACGCTACCACGTTGCCGTAGTAGGGATCAGAAGACGTGAAGGGCCCCGTTTGAGTAATGGAACTTGGCGCATAGCGGGCCACGTTTTTTGTCATACGGAATTCATCCAAGTACCCATACAGACCATTGTTGGTTGCCGATGCTTGGTTAGCCCCCAGTCGAATTGGCTGCGTCGTACCCAGGCTTGCACCCTGGCCTGCGAAAGCGCCGATCACATTGCCGTTCACTGTTACATAGAGAGTGCCCGCACTGCGCATCACAGCAAGGTGATACCATACACCCGGGGTGAATTGGAAGGGTGCCGTCAGTGTAACCGAGGTTGTTCCTATGTAAACGATGACGGAATTACCTGAGTAGGGAATTGCCACGTATAGAGCACTGGCCTGAGACGAGGAACTCCTTAGGTCGCAGATAGTGAATTGGGAACCCGAGGTTGCGCCGGCACCTCCGAATAGGGAGGTCAAGTTCACCCATGTTTCAACAGTGAAGTCAAGAGTGCTTAGTGCGTAAGCCGTCGCGGTGGCTGCGTCGATATGAGAGCCATTAGTGCCAGAGAAGTACATGGAGGCATTGCCGAACTTCTTGACCGTCGTGGTCAAAGCAGCACCCGTGTTAGTGAATGAGCCGCCTGCTTCATCAACGAATGCCTGACCTGCCGCAGTCAATTCAGCATGTAGCAGGGCACTGACGTTCGAGTAATAGTAGTCGTAGTTAGTGTTGATAAAGCTGCCGCCCCCTGCTCCGCCTCCGGGTTGAGTGATCGAATAGCTGAGAGGGGCAATGAATATCAGAGGCATGTCGTTACTCCGAACGCGTTATTAGGAAATCTGGCAGCCTAGCTGCCCCAAGATACACACAAATTACTTTAACCTTGTGGGCACAAGGTTGACAGATAAGTTTAATCGATGCCCGTTCATCAACGAAGACAGTGCTGTTGTTAGCGGGTCACTCTCGTCAGGAACTGCCCGCCCCTGCTGACTCCTTACGACGCGGAATGTGCTGACTCCTTACGACAACGTGTAGATGGTGACGACACCGACCTGATTCAAACCTCCTATTGTGGTGGGTGATGCCGATCCCGCTATCAACAACTTACCGTCGCGCGAAATCTTCACCCCACCTGAATAGTAGAAGGTGTTATCTGCGAATTGCAGTATACCATCCTTATACACAAGCAGCAGTGCTGTTGTGGTACTATTCGTCAACACAGCCAGCGTGGAACCGTCTTGTGTACCTGACACGCGATGTCCAAATTGTTGCTGCGTCACGTTGTACGTAGTGCTGTTGACCACGAGCGAGGTGGGGGGCGAGATAGTGCCGCCTACGCCCCAAGTACCCGCCACGTCAACAAACTTCGCAACCTGGTTATCGTTCGCAGACGAATTGGCATGGCCGGCCCCCGAGTACGCTACTGTGCCTGCATCGTTCATCCAGACACAGGTATCTGTGGAATACGCTAGGGCAGTTATGTTCTGCTCGGCATAAGTACTAGGTCCTGTCTTGGTGAAGAAGGATGTGCCGTTCTGCGTACCCTTCAACACGATCATTGAGCCGTTCGACGAGACAGATGCCCAACGCACAGACAACTGGGTTGCGGGTAGCAACTGTGCAACTTGTGTCCACGTGCCCCCCGGCGCGCTTACAGTGAATACGTAAGCTGTACCCCAATAGCCAACAGCGTTGTAGGTGTAGTTGTACGACGTGACAACCAATGTTGTGCCGTCCGCAGAGAACTTTACGTCATAGCCCAAACTCACGTCACCCGCAACAGATAGGGTCTGCGTCTTGGTCCATGCGCCCGCACTGTAGTTCCAAACCTCGGCCTGACCAGCTTCGTTACCCATGACCATAGTGTTGCCGTCCTGGGTGATGTCAACACAGAGGCCCATGTTGCTGACAGTAGACGCGTTCTTCGCTGTTTGCGTCCACACGCCCCCGACCAGATCGAAAATATAGGCAGACTTTTTGGTCGAGCACCCCACAGCGATTCGCGTATTTGTGCCATTGACCGCAAGATCGTAGCCGAAGTTATCTAATGACGCATAATCACTGGCATGGATCACAACTTTGTTGCCCGCGTTCAGTGCACGTGGGATGCGACCCCCACTACCGTTCAAGCTCATGAAAGGCATTGTCGTTCCTTAAGTGACGCTCCATGTGACGGTGCCCAGATTCGGGTAATCAGTCTCATAGACGTAGAAGGGTATTGGCTGACCTGCAATCGTCAACATGACGGTAGCAGGTCCGTATAGTGCTGGGTTAGTCGGGTCGCCTAGCGCACCATCCCACCCACCCTGGAAGTTGTTACTCAAGTCGGTGAAGATCGCAGTGCCGTAGGACGCGGGATAGGCGTAGTACATACACTCGCCTGACCCCGAGGTCAATGTGAAGCTGGTGTTCAATCGGCTATCGTAGGGACCTCGGAACTGTAACGCCTGAACCAGTGCTTGGTTGATAGGGTTAGAGCCCGAACTCTGCAAGGCCGTGCCGAAATACGGCCTCAGGCCATACGACAGCCTGAACGACTGATTATTGACCCGTAGTGGCATGTCACACCTCAGGTGCTGCTGCTTTACCCACCAGTACAACGGATACATCGGCGATGGAAGCGTCGATAGTGGCGGGTGTCACAATCTCTAACAGGTCACCCGCTGCAAACGTTATGTCTGAGGTGAACGTAAACGTGGCAGTGGTGGCAGCAGCAGCAAAGTTCATCGAGCCCACGGGCGTACCGTTCTGCGTAATCGAAAACGATATAGCAGATGTCGGCGCGGTCTTGCACTTACCCAGCGAACCTGGTAATCCTATGTTCAACACTACGTTACGAGGTGACAGGAACGATGCAACAGCCGCGTTAGCAACAGCCATATTGCCCTGCATAGACAGAGCAATGTCATAGGGCTGAATGAGCGTATGCTGAATCATTACCTGAATCCAGTTCGTACCATTTGAGAAATACGGTATGTTGTTCTCGGTGATGAATGAGCCTGCATAGGCAACGGGATCAGGTAGGGCGGTGAACTTGTTGTTGCATAGCACGTTACCCTGCACCAACAAGTTGCCGGTCATCGTGTCGCCAGCTTTATTGACTGGCGTATATGGCAGAGACACGCCCAGGGCAATAGGGTCCCACGTGTTGGGATCAGTTCCGGGCTGCACGTTCGTGTTCGCCACAAGCGACACGTAGGATGAACCGCCGTAAGACACACCGCTGTTTGCTGCGTAGGGCGTGACGCCCGACCACGCGCCCATCCACGTCATTCCAACGGGACCCGCGGGACCCTGAATACCCTGAATACCCTGAGGGCCAGTAGCACCAGCAGGACCCTGAATACCCTGAGGGCCAGTAGCACCAGCAGGACCGACTATATTCGCTACCTGCGCGTACACGCCAGTTGAACGTAGGTAGACATTACCCGTCGCAGTGTCGAGGTAGTAGTCACCGTCAGCACCCAGCGTGTCCGCAGGGACGCCAGCACCGTCACGCCATGTTGAACCCGCAGGACCCTGTGGGCCAGTAGCACCAACAGTGCCTTGAAGGCCTTGAGGGCCTTGAGGGCCTTGAGGGCCAACAGGCCCTAAGATGTTTGTCGCTAGTGCATAGTTACCGGCTGCACGTAAGTACACGTCACCCGTAGAGATGTCGAGGTAGTAATCGCCATCAATGCCCAGGGAGCCTGCGGGCACTCCAGTACCGTTGCGCCACACTGCCCCCGCTGCACCGGGTAGACCTTGAGCGCCTTGCGGGCCTGCGGGCCCCATCACACCTGCGGGCCCTTGAGGACCGGTCGGACCGGGCAGCCCATCAGCACCCGGCAACCCCGGGGCCCCGGCAGCCCCGGGGTTCCCTTGAGGGCCCGGTACGCCCTGTAGCCCTTGTGGACCGTCAGCCCCGGGTATGCCCTGCGGACCAATCGGACCTTGAGGGCCCATAGGTCCTGGGTCGCCCTGCGGACCTTTGAGGGCAGGACTAGCTGCCCACGTATTGTTGGCCGCAGTCCACACGTGATACTCACCAGTAGCACGGTTGATTACCAGCATGCCGTCTTTCAGCACACGTGGGTCGATTGCATCACGCTCCGCAGCGTTGGCGACAATCTTAACACCGCCCTTGACGTAGATGTCCTCTAACAGCGGGAATCTGTTACCTCCCGCAGGTACCAGGAAAGAAGTTAGCTGAATAGGCATGTTAGTTCCTCATCAACCGGCGTTAGCCGTACCCACCAGACAAATGCTGATGTTCGAGATAGTGCTGTCAATAGTGCCGCCTGTCTGAATCTCCAGCATGTTGCCTGCGCCAACAACCAGAGCAGAAGCTAGCGTGAATGAACCCACAGTCGCAGCGGCTGAGAAGTTGACAGTACCCACAGGGGTACCCTGATTCAAGATGTTGAACGAGATCGCGTTCGTAGGTGCTACAGAGCAACGTGCAAACGAACCCGTTAGGTTGGCGGGCAGATTCAACGTGCGCGGAATCAGTGCGCCTGCAATAACTGCATTGGCCGCAGATAGAGTACCACCTGCGTACATCATCACATCGTAAGGGATGTTCAGGCCGCCCGCGCTGAAAATGACAACCCACGCACTACCGTTGGCAACGAATAGCGAGTGCGTGGTCTGATCGAATGCCAGGGCACCCGGGTTCGATGCACTGGCAGTTGGGAAGTTAGCCTGTGAGGCATAAACACCCACTGCACTGCTGACCTTCTCTACCCACGTAGAAGCGGCAGTATATATCCACGTCTTGCCGTCAGCCTGTGTGTAGACCAGGGTGCCGGGCTTCAACGTGCCCGTGTTGATTGCATCACGGGCAGTAGTATCGGCAACTGACCGATAGCCACCCTTGACGTAAATGTCTTCCAGCAACGGGAACGTATTACTGTTAGCTGGGACTAGAAATGACGTTAATGAAATAGGCATGATCGATCCTCAACTAAGGATTAAGGTTTGTGCGTGACATTCCAGGTTACTGAACCGAGGCCTGGGTAGTCGGTCTGGTACAGGTAGAACGGAACGATGTTGCCTCCGCCCATATCGACCTGAATAGTCATCGGGCCCCACTTGGTAGGATCGGTCGGGTCGCCCAACGCGCCATCCCACCCGCCGTAGAAGCCCGGGCTTGCTGCATCCTCGAACTGCGCGTAACCATAAGCTGACGGGTAGGCGTAGAACATGGTGAGTGTAGAAGTTGGGGCGCCCGAATCCATTGTTACTGTGGCAACGAGATCGGCAATAGGACCGCGCCCCGACAAGCCGAGTATCAATGCAGCGTTCTTCGCGGTGGACAAGTCTGCCACGCCGTAGTACGGGTAGATGCTGCTAGCCGCGGCCACGACATTGATTTGCAGAGTGGAGTTGACAGTCACACCCCCGAACGTGTATGCGTTCATCACGTTGCCCGTAATGTTGTTCGCTACTGCGGCAGCGGTCAACACGCCGTTGTTCGTGATTGTGCCCATTGTCACATCAGACAACGACCAAGTAGAACCTGTGGTCGTAGTGATGTCACGCGTCGAGGCATCACTCATAGTAGCTGTGGCAGTGTAGCCTGAGGTCGTACCCGCGTTGACTGACGTGCTACCCTGAATCACGACGGACACTGGATACACATACGAGGCCGTGATGACAATGCTGCTGGTGAACTCAACGCCGTTAGCATTGTACGTGGCTGTGAGGGTGACTTGCGAACTAGCAGTGATGTTGGGGTTGACGGTAAATGCACCCGTGGACGATACTGAGATAACGTTCGGGACGCTGGAGCTGAAGGTTGCACTAGCCGTCACGTCAATGCTGCCCGTGCCCGAGTTAGCCATGACCTGCAACTGACCCACTGAGCCCTCGTAGAACGAAGTAGCACCGCCCACTGTAGACAGTGTAATGCCCGTGAATTGTGCAGCCGAGATGGTGACGATTCGACTAGCTGTCAGTGTAGTGTTCAGGTAGATGTAGGAGGTTTGCAGCGTGATGTTGGTGTCAGATGTAATGCTGTTGGGTGCTACAGTCACTACGTTGTTTGTATCGATAGAAACGCCCGCAGGCGGGTTCACCAACTGAATATGTACGCCTGACAACTGATTGGCACCCAGATCATTGTGTAGCACTACCTGATACGCAGCGGTAGAGCCATCGGCGATAGGGCTGGGACCAGTGATGTCGAGGTAGATGCCTGTCATCAGTTCATTAACCAACGTATCGATCAGGAATGTGTAATCCACTACGGGCGTCAAACCCTGTGGACCCTGCGGGCCTGCGGGACCTGTGGGGCCTACTGGGCCTTGAGGACCACGAGGACCCTGAGCGATATTCAGTGCGTAATACTGGGGCACGGTAAAGATGTCAGCGTAGACCTGTAGTTCGATCCAACTGACGTGGAAATTCGCATTGGTGATGACGCCAGGAATCTGCGAAGCAGTCGGAGCTGCCAGGTCAACTAACTTCAATGCCTTGAGGTAGTACGGGCTATTCGGGTCCATCACAACCCAGGTCGCGTACACGGGAATGCCAATGTACGAGGGCTCCAGGATCGAGGCAGTCGTTACGAACGTGTCCGAAGAACTTGGGTCCTGCAAGAGGATGATAACCGGGTTGAACGTATCCAGGTTACGTATATCGGACAGCGTTTGCATGCTGCCGATGAAGTCTTGTAGTTGCTTATCCATGAGCTACCTCAGTTAGCAGAATAGGTGGTACAGAGAACACATACGGGTGCGGGCTTCGTGCAGTGCAGCGTCGTAGTTCAACTGACCGGGAAAGCCGATTTGACCAGCTGGGCCCTCGGGACCCACAGGACCCTGAGGTCCCTGAGGGCCAACAGGACCGCTGATGATAGCCTGTAGGTACTCGTAGGGATCGCGCAGTAGGTCCGGGTAGTTACTGATAGGCAGCCATGAATACTCATAGCCTTGATCTGCTATGTAAGCACTTGTGGGCTGTGCCGTGCTTTTCAGCTTCAACGTGTATAGGTAGTACTTGCTACTAGGGTTGAGCACTACCCATAAAGAATTTATGGACATACCGAGGAAGCCAACTGGCTCCTGGTATGCCCCGATTATGGGATACTGAGAGGCAACGTCTGGGAACTGCATGTACATACTGAGAATAGCGGTTGGGCTGCCCCCTGTCTGTAGCAGGTGTAACGTTTTGACTGACTGACCGAACTCTTGAACTCTAGTATCCATATTTCACCATTATGCGAGGCGAGCCTCACCACTGAACGCAGTACTGAATTCGATAACCACCGTAGCAGTATCCGGGAAGGTAATGCTCTTGGGTAGAATCTCAGTCAGCACCCCGTTGTAGATGACCTTCACGCTGACGCTTGGGTTCCGGCCGTAGCCGTGACTGATCGTCCAAGTTGCGGCAGGAACTGTTTGCGGGAAGGTATTAGGGATAACCGCTTGGACCATGATTATCTCCTAATCAAACACAGATGGCGTAGCCGGTCTGCGGCGAACTGAACGTGGCGGTAGCCTGGTTCAGTGTGTCATAGGTCAACGACGCGGGCTCGACCAACTGATTGTTGACGTAGGTCTGAATCGTCGGGTTGTAGCCCAGGTTGTGGGTAATGACCCAAGTAGAACTGTTGGTAAAGCTCTGCTGATATGCAATGAGCGGGAACGCATTGCCATCAACTTCACCGCGCAACAGAATTGCAACGCCGGCCTGGGGCGTATTGAACGTGATCGAAACTTGGTTCAACGTGCCCGTGTTGATGCCATTGGGCAGGATCCAGTTACCTGTGTTGTCATACACCTGCACCAAGATGTTCGACGTATTGAGTGAGTGTGCGATGATCCAATCGCTTGAGGGCGCGGTCTGAACATAGCGCACCATGTTCAACGATTTGGTCAGCGGAACCCACACGGGTAGGCCAAAGTTCGAGGCACAGATATACAGCACACCGTTGTTGAAGCTCAGATCCCCCTCGGTCGGATTGGCCGGAAAATTAGCCGAGGCAATACCAGCGTTTTTCAGCTTGTTGCCCAGCAGGTCGAGGTCTCCATGTACTTCCATCTCAGCGATACTCCTAGAAGAGGTGTGGAACGGTAGGGCCCGAAGACCCTACCCTCATGCTAGCTATTAAACGAACTTGCCACTGACCACGACCTTACAGGTAATCGCAGAGCTGAAAGTCACCGTCAGTTGGGCAGTGCTGTCGAACGTAACGCTGTCAGGGATGATGACTTTGTTGTTCGAGTCAACCACAGTGACGTTGCAGAACTGGCTACCGATGTTGTGGGTGACAACGTGCGAGGTCGATGAAGTGACGCCCGAGTCATACACGTAGAACGAACCGTGCAACGCAGTAGTCACGGCATCAACATACTGCTTGGTAGCAGCACCCAGCGCAGCAGTCGGGTCGCCTGACAGAACCAGCGGGCCCGTCATCGTATCACCCGCCACGTTCACATACAACGTGTCGAGGTAGGCGGTATCAACAGCCACGGAGTCGGCAGCCACAGTGATACCAGTGCCCGCACCAACAGCCAGAGCAGAACCCGCACCGCCCACCAAACCAGCACCCGCAACACTGGCCGCCAGCTCAGTTGCGGTGATGCCCGCAGCGTTGACTTTCAGGCCGCTGACATCGCGGAACAGCGTAGTGCCGTTCAGCAAGATCGACAGCTGGGAGTTGGCGTCGGTCGGGGCAGCGGTCGTACCATCAACAGTCAGGAACAAGCCGCCTGCAGCCAGGATGTCCACACCAACTTCGTCAGTCGGCAACTGGGCGATACCTGCACCCAAGTTGACATCCAACACGTTGCCGGTCTTGGACAGGCCAATACCCGCGGTCAGGTTGGCGGCGCCATTGAACTGAACGAAGGTGATCGCGGTAGTACCCAGAACATCGGTATCGACGTTGGTACACAACCAGCCACTGTTGCCGTATACGGTGCCGCCGGCCTTGACGAACACGCCCGAGCTGGACAGCTTGACGATGGTATTGGCATCAGTAGTACGGGTCCAGGCACCCGTCGAGCTGTAGACGTACACACCGTTGTCGGCCGCAGCAGTCTGGCCCATCAACAAGATGCGATCACCATCAACCAGGGTCACACCGTCCATCGGGGAAGCAGCACCCGTCAGGGGCTCATTGGTCGCGGATGCAGCCACGACTTCTTGCAGCCAACCGTTGATACCACCTACGAGGTTGTCAACATAGTTCTTGTTGACCGCATCGGTACCCGAGGCAGGCGCATCGGTTACAGTGATGTGAGCACCAGTCTGCATGACCAGGTTGCCCGTCATCGTATCGCCAGCCTTGCTGACCTTGGTGGTGATGGCAGTAGTGTTGGTAGCGATGGCGTCGCTGTTGGTCTTGACCTGGGTGTCCAACAGCACTTCACCGTTCAGCAGAGAAGTAGCACCGCCCAGATAGTTGGTACCAGTCGGGGCAGTAAACGTACCGTCGGTGTTCAAGCCCGCACCCGCCTCGATGGCGTTCACTTCGGTTTGCAGGGTGCTGACCGTCGTGTTGGTGGAGGTGATCGCATCGGCATTAGTCTTGGCCTGCGTGTCCAACGCAGTCAGGGCGCCCATCACCGTAGTGGTGGCATTCAGGTAGTTCGTAGTGGTCGGCTGAACGTAAGTACCGTTCGCAGCCAGGCCGACGCCAGCTTCGATGTTGTCGATTTCGGTTTGCAGGGTAGCAGTGTTACCACCCGTAGCAAAAGTGATGACGTTGGTGCCATCATAACCGCGATAGACGCTATTGGTCGTGTTGTACCACAGTTGGCCCACAGAGGGGGTGGCGGGGTCGGCGACCAGGTTCTCGAAACGAGCATTTTCGATGAAGCCCAAGCCAGCCAAAGTAAGATTGCCTAACAAACGCATGGTATATCTCCTAAGATATGAAGCCCTGTGCGACAGGGCCGATGAAACCTTACACGCGGCCGCGCATAAGTTGTGACGCTAAATTACAAAACGCCTACAAGGCGCCTCAAACAAGTGCATTGAACATCAATGTACAGTGGCCCGACGTAGGCACAGCAAATTCTACTAGGACCTCGTTCGCGTTGGAAATGGTCACACCGTCAGGTATGACCATCCGATTTTGCGAATCAAACACTGAGAGGGTGAAGTACATACGGTTCAGGTTGTGGGCAATCACCCATGAGTCAGATGGCGTTGCTTGCTCAAACGTATAGGGCAGTACCTTATCTGAACCTCCACCCAAGGCAAGGACCGACCATGTTACTGCATCGGACCCAAGTTGCCATATCTGATTAGTGTCAGCAGCCACTGCCAGCATGCCCGCCTTCCTACTACCCTGCGGTATGTTCGCTAGTGCTGCGTAATTCGCTACTACACGTAGGCCTCCTCTAAAGTAGGTGTCTTCCAGAATAGCCCATGTAGCACCATTCTTTGGAACAAGGAAGGAGGTTAATTGTATAGGCATCGCTGTCTCCCGGGCACACTATCAACCAAGTTGTGCCTCTAGCTCCACAATTCTCTGTCTCAGCAAAGCCTGTTCAGACTCGGATTCGTTCAGCTCCACTTGCGTGGCAGTCAGTTGACTGGTTACGCTCACCAGCTGCTCCTTAAGATCGGCATTTGCAGCCGCTGACGATTCAAGGAACGCCTGCATTACATGTATCTGTACCATCAACTTCTTTACTACCTCAGCCTGTACAGCCAGTTCGGCTTCAAGGCGGGCCACACTCGTATTGGCCGCGTCCCGCTGACGTGCAATGGATTGAACCAGGCTGTTCACACGATGTTCGGCCAACTCTTTGTTCACTTCGGGGGTGATGATGTCACTCAACTGCATTGGGTCTTGACTCATTTGATTCTCCGTTGCTCATGTCTCAGGATTACTACGGTTTGTTGGGCATAACGTCTGCCCTTATTTGCCAGCCCATGTCGCTGACCAGGCGATCATACAGCTTAGCGGGACTGATTAGGGTGGGTAGGTAGTGACCACCCTTGTTCAATGAAGCAGCGACCATCTCGGAGCACACTTCACCTTTGAAGTTGTCCATCTTGACGCCGAATAGCTCGCGCATGCCAATAGCCACATAGTCGAGGTAACCGTAGGGCACCGAGCCCGCACGATCAAGCAGGTCACGGCTGTAAGCAGTGAAGGGCACATCAGACTGCACAATCTTCATCGGGTAGACCTGATAGGCGGAGGCAGTAACGATTCGTCGCCCACCCTGATGTGCCTCAACCAGCATGAGGCGTGATTCATATTCGGCATCGCGCATCCAGAAGGCAATGGCGACGTGGAAGAAGGGCGAACGAGTAACAAATTCAGTCAGGCGACTGAAAACCGAAGTGCCGTGACCGACGAACACAATGTCGCCATCTTGTATTTGGTCGCGTACAGCATCGTAGGTGCCAGCAATCATGATTCCCTCACGATCATACAGTAGTGAACGCACGTCTGCCCGGGCTTTCTGATGGGCAGAATCTTGAACGAATTGGAGCATACAGAGCCTGCCTTACACTGAATGGGCAGGCTGACTTGTGCGGGTTGTCCCTTACTGATCTGTCGAATGACTTGACGTTGTAGTGACCTGTACTGGCCCTCGTCCAGGGCGAGGATGTTCTTGATATTCATGTTACAGGCTTCTGACTTGTTGTAGCCGAATAGCTCAGAGAACGCATGGTTGACGAAGAAGATTTTGCCAGAGGGGTAACTGACAAGGCCCAGCGCATCTGGGCAACCTTCGACCGCGTTCAGTACAACCTCGGACGAGCGGTCACGCATCTGCTCACGATCAATGACAGAGCCGATCAGGCCCAGCAGCTCGCCTTCCGGGGATTTCAGCAGACCCTTGTACAGCAGCACCTGACGTGTGCCATTGTGGGTTTCCAGGCTGCAAGAGATCGTATCCATGCTAACCCGTGTGTCCTTGAAGCGGCGCACAGCCCACTTGGGCAGCATCTGGTCGATGTTCTTCGACATTGCTGATATGCGGGACATACCCATCATCTCAAAGAACGATGCGCTGCCCCTGATGTAGCCACCCTCACTGTCTGTGTAGAAGGTAGGCACGGGCAGGGATGCTATCAGCGTGTCCTGGAATGACGATAGGTCGTGGATGCGATACTCGTTGGTCTTCTTGAACGTGATGTCGCGCAGCGTCAGTATCAGCGCAGGTGCCTCACGATCAGACTCATCCAGCACCTTAACACGGGCTACCACAACATCGAGGTAGCGCAGCATCTCAGTCAAGGGATCGATGATTGTCCACTCACGCTGGATCGTCCGTTGGTTATCTGCGTAGGCGTGGCCGTACAGATGACTCAGCGGGCTGCCGATGACTTCATTGCCCCTGATGCCCAACATGCTACGAGCAGCCGAGTTGATGATAGTCACATTGTGGTCGCGGTCGAGGATTACCAATCCCTCGTTCAACACGTTGGCCAATGCGTTAATAACGTAGTGGCTGGTGATGAGGTCGCGTTCGAGCACACGAATGATATTGGCGCTCGATGCACGTATTTCATCCAGGTCTTGGTTTATCTGATGATGGTCAAGTGGGTTCATTTTGGGCTCCCTCCCTGCGTTTCTTGGAGGTGATGTTTGAGGATTTCGATGGCGTCGATTGTCTTGAGCTGCAACGTGTACTGGTATGACTCAGCAATAATGGCCGTCGTTTCTTTCACCATATAGACAGAGATACCCGACAACAACATCGTAACAGCCGAGACCGCAAGCATGACACCTCGAAAGACATTGTACTTCTCTTTCCACGTGTTCTCACGGGTAGTGCCCGTTGCGCTTACTGCCGTAATCTTCTTCTCCAACTCCTTCTGCATCGCTGCCATTTGCTCACTCACGTCGTCCTCAAGTGTAGCAACCTGCTTAGTGATGTCATGCAGCTTAGAGGTCAGTGAAGTGAACTCCCGATTGTTCTGTTCCGTCTGGAACTGTACAAGGCGCACGATACCCACCGTCTCATCAATACGCTTTATCAGGTCACGCACTTCAGCGACAGTTGCGCTGAGGTTGTCGAACCTGACTTTAAGTACGCCAATGTCAGTACCGTTTGGGCACGGGCACTGGTCTTTATCGTCAGCCATTTGCTGTACCTTTCAGTTCAGACTCACACGTTGGGTTGCCGAGACAATGCCGTTTCCGTGTAAGTAGTGCCCGTCTTGTTGATGACCGCTTTCAGGTGAATACGCTTCGCCGGAATAACTGGGTCAACGTACACGTCCAGAACCAGATCACCTAAGGCCGTGACCTCGGGCGGGTTGTTCTTCTCGTCACACTGTACGCTGAACCAGTACAGGCCACGACCGTTCAGAATGGGCGTTAAGAACCGTTGGCAGATGTCAGTCAGGCGGGCGCGCAGAACCTCATCATTCGGGTCGAACACGCCGTACAGCGACGACAGAGAGATCGACTTCTCTACGAAGTTGAGCAGGCGGCGAACTGAAACGTTCGTCAGTGCAGAAGCCTGCACTTGACAGGTATCAGCACCCCAAATCTTGAAGCCCTTGCTGGGGAACACACGCATCGGGTTGATCTGGGCGCGTGTCAGTGCATCGCGGTCACCCTGATTGTAGGTCTGGCGCACACCCAAGATGTTCAAGTCACCGCGACTCATGCCTGCTGGCGCGAACCATGTCTCGGCGATGTAGTCAGTCTTTGCGTAGGCAGCAGCGACGAAGCCTGAGGGCGGGACAAACAGCGCGAGGTCGTTGTACTCGTCGTACACCTTGAGGTCAGGTGAATATATGGCGCTACGCGAGCTATCGAGGTTCAGCGTGTTCTGCTTGTACGACATTGCACGGGCAGTCTGCTGTTCAGTGGACGGAATGTCCAGAACGGCTATACAGTCCATGCGTGTTTGGCAGATGTCGTCCATCTTAAGCTGAACTGCAGGCGAAGAATAGCCACCGTTGATGAGGATGTTCACATCGACCATTTCCACATCACGATAGAGTTCCCAGCCCAGGTTGACCAGTGCATCGCCCGCGCTACCCTGTACACGGGTGCCATTAGTAGCACCATCCAGGAATTCGGACGCGGGCGCGAGCACTTTGATGTTGGGGGCAGCGTAAGGGTTGGCACGATAGCGAATCAGATTCGATGTGCCGTTGATGACCTGCTCGATGTTCATTTGCTGGCCGGAGCCGTCGAGACGCATGTCTCGACTGACCAAGAACGCTTCATCAGGTTGTTGGCGGGGGCTTGTGTAGTTGGTGAACACTTCGACCCAGAAGATGTACGGGTCGTCGGGCGTGGTAGTGCCCGCCTTGATGTCGGGCCGCACACGCACCATCAAGCTGTTGTTCCACGTGCCCGGATTGGCAGCGCAGAAGAAGCCTAGGATGTTGGCAATACCCGCTGTGTTGGGGTCGAAGCCCAGCGTGTTGAACGGGTCCCACTTGCCCAAGGGCTGTGAGGTGCCATTGTCGAAGTTGTTCAGGCGGGTAACAGGGCTGAGGGCAGTGATGTCATCGACAGACCAGTAGGCACCCGCTGTAAGAGCATCGTTGTTGCACACACGTGTCACATACAGTTGGTTTGATTCACCTAGGAACTGGATGGCTGAGTAGTGCAGGAACGAAGTCTTGGCGTTGGGCTTGCCAAAGGTTTCGAGGAACTGGCGGACGGAAGTTATTAGGGTGCGTTCCATCACCGGGCCACGATCTGAGGCACCGACGATTACACCAATTGAAGTAGAGGCAGCGGCAATACGCTGGGATATGTCCCGCTCCTGGACATATACCCCGGCCGAGGGATGAGCAGACGAGGCCATTTTTGCGTTCTCCTATAGTATAAACGCGCACTATAGAAATTATTATTCTGAGCCTCGTGCCTAAGAAGTTTGCGAGTTTTTAGACGCCCAATACAGGGCGTTTGCCCGCGTTATGTTAGTTCTGCGATGCGCTGTAGGTACCCATCGTCGATGCGGGCAGCCGACACAGGCTTGGACACATAGAAGCCCTGTATGATGTCACAGTCAAGTGCCTTTAACAGGTCGAATGTTGCTCGGGTTTCAACGCCCTCTGCCACAACCTCGTACCCAAGCTCGTGGGCAAACCTGATCGTAGACTGAACGATGTTATAGTCTTGACTGTTGGCAGTTATGTTCAACACGAACGACTTGTCCAATTTGATCTGATGTATGTTCAAGTGCCTCAAGTAGTTGAGGTTGGCATGGCCAATGCCGTAATCATCAATCGACAGCATTATGCCCAATGCACTCAGGGTTGCAGAGATTTCAGACGCAGTGGCCATATCCGATAGTACTGCGGTTTCAGTGATCTCCAACACAATGTCAGAAGGCCTGAACTCATCGTCCTTTAGCACTTCGGTTAGGGTAGGCAAGAACTTGGGGTTTATCAAGTCAGTGGCAGAGATGTTTATAGCCACCTGTAGATCAATACCACGGGCCTGCCACTTGCGCTTCTGCGCCAACACAGATTTGATTACCCAGTTCGTGATTTCGTGCATTAGGCAAGAATGCTCGCACAGTGGTATCAGCTTATCGGGCATCAGTACACCCAGAGTAGGGTGGTTCCACCTAATTAGGGCCTCGACCGACTCTACCTTGCCCGTCCTCAGGTTCTTCTTGGGTTGGTAGTACATAACGAACTGGTCTTCTAACAGCGCGGTCTTGATCTGGCCCGTCAGCACCAACGACTCTATGCTGTTAAGATCAGTATCGCGTTCGTAGAATAGGTAGCCCGACTTAGTGCGCTTGGCCATGTACATAGCAACGTCAGCACAACGCATGACATCAGACACGGTACGACCGTCGTGCGGGAATGAGGCTATGCCAATACTGACGCCCACATCAACTTGATATTCATTGATCCTGACCTGCTCCTCAAAGGCCTTACCTATGCGTTCGCATATTAAACTAATGGTCGAGCGAATCCCCTCACCCTTCTTCATGGTCGTCGAATCGATTATAACAGCGAATTCATCACCGCCCAGGCGGGCTATAACATCCCCTGAGCGCAGTATCTCACGAAACTTCTGTGCCACGGCCTTTAACAGCGTGTCCCCAGCAGCATGCCCTAATGTATCGTTGATGAGCTTAAACCTGTCTAGGTCCATCATGAGAACGAACACATCGCTGCGGGTCCTCAAGTGCCTGTCCAGAACGTCCATGAAGTGCTCGCGCCCGTACAGGCCCGTTAGTGAATCGCGCACCGTCCGGTTGTAGTACTTGAACGCCTGTAGGGATGACAAAACTGCCAACCCTAGCATCACTGCCTGTAGAACCAACCTCCACTGCAAGGAATCGTGCTCTAGTGTCATGTAGCAATTCAGTAGGCACGACAGGATAAACAGAGCGGAGGTCAGGTATATGCTGTACTTGATGCAGATGTTAAACATCTTGGGCAGTGGTATGGGAAAGTACTTCTTTAGCATTCGTGTAGTGGTACAGAGCATGGTACTACTCCATCGTGGACTGGCTACAAATTATCAAACGGTACAAACGACAAAGGGCACCCGGGGGTGCCCTTTATCCGAGGTCTGCCCTGTCAAGAGGCAGGCAGTGCCAGAGGCTTGAGCAAATCAGATTGCGACATCACCACTAGGGACCGCAGTTCTTTGTTGTCACACCCGCGAAGTGCCCGACGAAGCCACATGATGTTGCGAAACGAATGATCGACACGTCGTCGGAAGGCCGGGATGTCGATAGATTTGTCCTGCAATAGTTCATTCAGGCGATCAAGGTTCGTAACCACTTCGGTGGGTGCTGCCACTGACTCTACCACTGTGTTCATAATATGACCATAGCTCCTTTTGACAAGCCTTCACTTACGTACAGGGCATGTACGCCTGCCTTTTCAAGCTCGGTGCGAAACACACTGAGTACGAACTCCACCAGGTACTCGATTGTCGTTTCAGTATCGAGTATGACCACACGTATTGACTGATCGTCGTACTTGGCTTTGAACAGGCCGCGTTCCGTCGTGTACTCGATTTCATGCAGGTGTGGGTGAGTCGATACCAGGTTCGCGCGGTTGATGAACACTGTGCCATCCAGATAGTTGGCAATGCGGGACGCTACACCCTGGAGTTTCAGATGGGCCGCGCTGCTTTCCTGCGCGAACACCTGCACGAACGACAGATGGCCGTGTGAGTTGTTCTGGCAACCCCACGACGTGCTGTCCTTTAAGCCGTGGACGTAGGTAAACATAGCATGTGCAGTGGCGAACAGAGGACGACCATCCATGTCCCTGCCCATCAACTGAGGCCTTGCCTTATTAACAACACTGACACTTACGTTGACGCCCTTGTAGGCCTGGTTAAGCTCCTTGCGCAGGTAGGAAGAGAACTCAGCGCCAATCTCTGAATCAGTGTAGCAGGTTGCAAGTTCAAGAATCTTGACAGCATTGCGAGGCAGCGACAGGTCTACATAAGGCGTGGCTATGCGGATACGCTGGCCATCATCTGACAACTCGTATCGGGCATTGCTACAATTCTTGATTATCCAGAGCTTGTGGTCGAAGCCGTTCTCGCGGTCGTCGATTAGGGCCTTGATCTTTTTCTTGACGGTAGAGAAATCGACCACGACCTTCTCAACGGGATCGACTTCTCCCCCGATGATGAAGTCTGGATTGAACGAACCCCCAACAACTCGGCCCATCGTGTCGATGTAAGCGTGATCGATGACAGTGGGTTCCACTAAGAACATATTGCTACGCATGCCCATCTTAACGCTCCAATCTCAGACGGATTTGATTGATTGCCTGATAGAACTTCATCTCCATGTCAGGCTGCCAGAACACACCGCGTAATTCAGCTACGCTGGTCATGGCCTCAGATTCGACACCGCGACAGCTCATGCAACTGTGTTTGCCCACCAGTGATACTGCACTGCCCTTGCTCCTGATACCAGGCACTTGCTGACCCTTGTGCCAGAATAGAACGTCGGCTATGTCAGAGGCCAACTGCTCTTGCAGCACAGGGCGACGGCTCAACGTCTTGGCAATACGTGCCAGTTTAGACAATCCCAGAACCATGCCGTTGGGCTCGGGTATGTACGACACGTGGCAGTCGTATTCGACAGTCAACAGGTGGTGAGGGCACAGACTGTAGATGCGAATTGGGCCCTGCGTAATCAAGCCAGGTATGTAGTCAGGGTCGTGCTTTTCGGTAGGAAAGCCCGTGCGCAGGATGTGACGAATCTCGTCCTCGATCTCAGAGCGTGACCGCACTAGCGAGGCAAATGCTTTGGCAGCCCGCACACGGGTATCGCTGTAATTGGCCTTGTCAGCCTCAGACAAGTCACCCTTGCCCTCGATGAACTTCATGATGTGATCGAAGGCAATGAGCAAGTTAGGGTCAGCGGAATGGTCAGGGTGAATGTCCGGATTGGAGGGACTGCCCACAACAAGGTTGAAGAACTCGTCTTCGATACCTGGTATTTCAGTGAACGATAGGGCACCATGATCTTGGGCTTGGTTTGAGGCGGCCTGCACATCGGCTACTTTAGTTTCCGCTTCCATAGTCGTTCCTTAGGGCTTAATGGCATTAACGCCAGTCTGTACCAATGACAGGCCAGACGTTTGTTCGAGGTAGGCTTGGACCAAATCTTCCTTAGGCACATACGACAGGATGTAGTGCTCGGGACGCAGTTCGACCTCCTGCTGCAACGGGTCTGTGCGTGAAAACATGAGGAAGGGAACCAACGATACGGCAATGCCGTTGGGGCTGGGGAAAGCGTTGATGGTCATAGGGCGCGAAACGCGGGCGAAACTCTCACCCTCATTCTGCGTCACGCGACCGATAACGTCCATGCCCGAAGGCAGCTTGAAACATAAAACGTCCATCTGTTACTCCTTTGAGGTAGTTACATACCCATGTTTACATTTCGAGGGTTGGTTCAGACTTCAAACATCTTGAAAGGCTTTTTCATTCTCATGCAAGCCTCTATGCACTCACGCGCCAGACCACGTTGACCATCCCAATATATGATGTAGCGTTGTGACTTCCACATCAGGTGACCGATTGCCATCGCTTCGCGGTCGTAATGGGTCTGTGCCTCCACAGAGCTGCCCAACCTCTTGAGGCCTAATTGCTTGGCATACTTTCTGATCTCTACGCCCAGTGGGCATTCCTTGACAGTGTACACCCTCGTCAGCGGGTAAGCGTCAACCAACTTGTTCAGCAGTTGACGAGCGATTTTGCGACACTGCGGTTGTTCCATAGTACTGCTGCCAACCACTACCACACTATCGATAATCTTCTTGACTGGCTTGGGCGGCTTGGGCTTAGTGACCTTCACCATTCTATCGGTCCCATGTGATTACGTTCGAGGTATTCATTGCATCGAGTGAAGTGTTGGCAGCCGAAGAACGCACCACGTGCTAACGGGGATGGGTGTGCAGCCACAAGTACACAGTGTTTCTTGTTTGTCAACAGCGGGCGGAAGTACTGGGCACGTGCGCCCCATAACATCCATACCAGCTTCTCTTTGCGATTGAGGGCTGCTATCACTGCCTCAGTGAAGGGGCGCCAGCGTGTAGAATGGGAACCCGGACTGCCACGAACGACGGTCAGTGCAGCATTTAACAACAGCACCCCCTGGGACGTGTGGAACGTACCCAGATCGTGATGGGACCCGAAGTCGTCATCCATTTCCTTATATATGTTCTTGAGCGACTGAGGCACAGCCTTACCCGGCGCGACTTCAAACGCGAGACCCGTTGCGTTACCTTCGGTCGGGTATGGGTCTTGGCCCAAAATCACAACCTTGACTTTACTATAAGGTGTCTCTTTGAATGCCCGATACTGAACATCGCGCTCGGGTAGCACGATCTTTGTCTCACGCTCCTTAGCCACGAAGGCCTTGAGTGACTTGAAGTAGTCGGGGTCAAGGGTGAGGTCTAACTCATGTCGCCATTGTGATTTTTGTTTGGCCATGTCAGTCGATTTGTTGTCTGATCTCTCCGCCGAAGCCCAGGTCCATAACTGCTACATCAATGCGATCACCGCGTTTGAGCTTCATATCGTTTGCAACGTGGACATGAACTACAACCGAGCCATTTGAAGCAATTGCGTCATTGCCGGAGACGCATTTCACCCTGAGGCCCTTGAACTCGATAGACATCACAGCAGCGTTGGTGATGTGAGTCCTGCGGGTACGACCGAGTAGTCGTTTAATCAGTGACTTTAACATAGGTAGGTCCTCACACTTCCCACGGGAAGACGATAAAGCGTTTATCAGACTGACGGTCAATAGTCCGCGCCCAGTCAGTGGGCGTGAAGGCGCTACTTGTGTTGTTCCACAGAACAGCGGTCCTGATCTTGCCCAGAATGTTTTCGCCGTAGACCGACTTTAGGGCGCCGTACATACTGTTCAGTGTCGCCCCCGAATCACAAATGTCATCGACAATTAGCACCTTGCTATTGGCGACAACAAGGCCCATTAGCAGTTTCTCGTCGATGCGTGTATTGTCACGTAGGGACCAGTGCAGGGCAATCATCTTGACGCCCAATTGGTGACTCATCATCACAGCAGGCACCAATCCGCCGCGAGCAATGCCTACTATGACAGTGGGGAAACCTGCTGCCTCCTTACGTACCTGTGAACACAGATACTCGACATCAAGCTCAAGCATCGATTGATCGTAGTGAAAGTGGCCTTGGAATTCACTCATGGTCAAACTCCGTTCTTGCCCTTGACCAGAGGAACGGTGTTACGCAATATCTGGGCAAGCTGTGGGCTAATTTTGAAACGGTCGATATTGATTTCAATCGACCGGTCGAGGTCGCCGTCGAGAGTGCGGCGCGACGAGGCTTCCCAATCGCACAGCATCTCCAGCAGGTCGAACAAGTTCATGCCTTCGATGCCCTGCTCGTAATGTTGCGGGTGGTGTGAGTTCTTTGCGTAATGGTTATCCAGCGCGGGTGTGAGGCCCTCTAAGAACTCGTGGTACTCAGGACTGTTGTACTCGACGAACTTTAGCTTGGGCGTGAACTTGGTGAACAAAGCCAATTCCGGGTCTCCCATCTTGGACTGGTCGTGTTCTTGCCCGCGGCGCAAGAATTCGCACACCACGTTGTTCAACAGGTTGCGTAGGGTTTCGATATGGCGCATAGTCTCATAGGATTGCGCCTTCTCTTCATCGGTCATTTTACGTGCAGCATTAGTCATAGTTCCTCCAGTCAGTCACGTAGGTAGCAGTCCGGGCGGGATTCACAGATGTCCCGTATGCCCCTGTTGATAGTCACACTCTCGCTGTCCATCGAAGTGCGATCCCACAGCATGAAGTCGATCTGTACTTCTTTGGGATCAGCGTACAACTCCCATGCAGATAGGAATGTCATTGCTGAGGGTTTGGAGCCGCAGGCACCGCCTTGGAACAAGGCGTTGAGGTTCAGATCACGCGGCAGGCCCCATTGAAGGTTCCTGAGATTGGGCCGGAACTTCATGATATTAGAGTTCGCGTCCAACTGGGCGAACTCGTAGGGGCCGGGGCCGCAAACAAGCTCGAACGACTCAACCAAATTCGGGCCGTTCCAGATTTGAAGACGCTCGTGGTCCAGTTGCATTTGAATGTTGTTATTCCAATCCCCCGGATTGTTCAGGCTGAACGACCCCAACTCGGTATCCGAGAAGTCCATGCCCTCGCAGTTACTAAGGGACACGTTTTCCAACACTACCTGATCGTCCTTGCGTACCAGGAGCAGGTGGGCTGTACGAGCATCATCGGCAACTACCCGCGTCACATATAGGCCTCTGTGTGTCGTCAAGTAGATCATTGCCTGTACATGTGCCTGCCTGCACATGCTATTAGCCAGCCCGAATATGTCGAGAAACTGCTGCACTGAGTAGACGGCTATGCGCTCGAATGCCGGGCCCTTAGCGAACGCCCCGACAATACATCCAATGTGTTCGTGCTGCATACCCATACGCATTCCCCTTCACTTGTTCTCCAACTGTTGAATCTCGGCCTGCACATCACGGAGGTTGCGCTCATAGCGATCCAGCATTGCAGCATCCAGGGCATTGAACTTGCTCTTCTGGGAAGCCTGCTTATACTTCAACTCGAACACCTTGTCGTCCAGTTGTTCAGACCGCAGCGTCAGGAACTCACGCCTCATGTTGCGCTTCTGCGATTTCAGTGCGTGTGCAGCATCAGCTTCGGCAGCCCGGACCTCATCGGCGTGTGCATAACGGGCATCGATGAAGAAGGCCGTACCCAGAATAGAGGTCAGGGCCGCAATCGTCGCAGTGATGGTGGCCAGGGTCACCGGACTTGCCTTGATTTTAGAGCCTATTCCAGCCATGATGTTACTCCTTCTCTTTACAGAAATTGAATGAGGGGACCTACATGGCTAAATTATGGAACTGGACTCAGATCACAACGCCTTGATCGCGCAACGCCTGAATCGAACAAGGGCGCGCTTCGTTGTGTGGGTCGCGGTTGATTAGCGACCCTGCGAACCACATATGGGTACCCCACAGTACGGGACCCTTACCTATGACCAGACGAATAGGATTCAGGCCCTGCGCATAAGCCTGGTCAAGATCAGACGCGTGGATGAGGAAGATCGTGCGCGCAAGGACAGACGAATCTAGGCCCGGAACGGGGTCGAGTGTAGCACGTGCCAGGCCTGCCATCGGTGGGTCCATGTCATTACGGTCGTCCTGCGCATACCGCCTGTACTTGTCGCATATCAACACGTGTAGGTCACGCAAGTCCTGTTCGGTCGCAGAGGCATTGACATAGTAGGGAATAGTCAGACCTACATCTGACTTTGGGGCAAACGTCAAGCTATTGGTTACGACGATCACGTTCTCAAGCGGCGTTTTCACTTTGCCCCTCCATGTTCAGGCGACGGGCCGTACACTTGTTCAACACGTCCAACCCTTCTGCGAGCGTGTAGTGCGTCCAGTTAGCAATCTCTTCACGGCTACGATAACAGCCTACGCATAATTCAGTTTGTTGGTTGATCTTACATACCCCTATGCAAGGGCTCTTGCATTCACAGCAACTCATAGACCCATCCAATGTGTGATGATGTAAAACGGCCACACGTGTTCCCAGATGAAATGCTCCAGCGGGAACGACACAGTGACGCCAATCCAAAAACGAACGTCGGCCAACAGCGAACGTCCGTTATGATAACACTTGACTAGCAAACCCTGTTCATCGGGATGGTAGTGTGGTGCGGCCTTGAAAGGCTTGAATATCAGTCTCATTATCTACTCCTCACAGCAAGATCAAGCGTTTGCGCGGCCGAGTTGATGTCACGTACAAACACTTGAGGGCTTCCAACGTGTTCGAGTTCGACAGTATGTCCACAGTATTGACGAAGGCATTCTCATAGCTAGACCCCTGCGCCCTGTGGGCTGTCGATGCGTAGCCGTAGCGAATGCGATGCACTGAGTTATACAGGCCCCAAAAGTTGCGCCACTTGGTGGTGTCACGTCGGGCCTCTGCTGCCATGTTAGACAGCATCGTTTGCAACTGCACTTCACTGCGTTCATGGGGCACCGTGATTCTTATAGCCCTCTCGTCATCCAGCTGGACGGTCAGATGGTACACGTCAAGCTCTTTGTACAAGGCGTGACGGCCTATGTCGCGCTCGACTACCGTACCTTCGTCATCGATATTGGCGATGATGTGGGAACCTGCTTGCACGGGTTCAGCTACCATCACACGATCACCGACAATCCACTGATTCCTAGACTCACGGCCGAACTGTTCTTGACGAACCAGTTCATTCATCTCCTTGACAGTCTTGTTACGCCAAGCCAAGACCTTCGTGTGGTCAGGCTGCAGGAACAAACCATTTGCGGCTGCGCGTTTGACGTTGCGTTCCCACGCCCTATGTCGATATTTCCACACGCCTTCAAGATCACTGTGATTGGAATGCAGGTGCAGACGACCGCGCGGGAACCGCTGAATGAGCTTACGTATGTGCGTGGCCAGCTCCAGCAGTTCGTTATCATATCGCATAACGTCCGTGAGTTCAAACGTATGATCGTTATCAACATCTAGTTTCCATACAGGCGATATAGATTCGCCCACGGGCTGCAACTGTGCAGGGTCACCGACGAAAATGAACTTGACCCGCCTATCCCTTACTATTTCGACGATGTAATCGAGCAGGATGGTAGGAAGCATCGAACTTTCATCGACAACTATGCAGTCGAATACGCTTAGGTTGGCAGCACGTTTGGGGAATTCAAGCTGTAGGCGGTCATCGTTCTGTACCATCTTGATACCCAGCAGCGAGTAGATGGTGCGGCAACTGGCATTGCCTCTGAACGTTCCACTAAGGACTTTGGTGGCCTTGTTAGTGGGTGCCGTGTAGACGAAGGAGATTTGACTGCCGAGGGTGCGTTCTAGCTCCCCGAGCAAGAAGGTCTTGCCCGTGCCTGCGTAACCCTTCAACACAAAGAAAGGGCTACGTCTGTCCGAGACAAGAAATCGGTCAATACTACTATAGGCCTGAAGCTGTTGGGCCCCAAGGTTTATCACTGCTGCTGTTTCAGTCATCGATTATTGTTTACATCTTATTCAGGTTGAACAGCCGTCATACAGGTGGTAGGCCTGCTAGTCGTCTAGGTTGCTGTACTCCGTGAGGCGAGTCGATACATCAATGTTGTCGTTCATGCCTCGAATCGCTTCGTCAATCGTTCCATTGATTAACGTGTAGAACAATTCATCGGGCAATGTGATACCCAGCTTGTACTCAATCCTGTTGCACAAGTGCAGTGCATCAAGGCTGTCGATGTCGTAGTCGATAAGGCGCCTCGACCTGTCTATGCGCTCAACCAACATGCCTCGACCCGGAATAGAATCCGCCATTCGTGCCTCGGCAATACAGTCGCAAAGCAGGCCTAGTGCCGTAATCATGACCCGCTAGTGGTAGGGGCAATAGTGGAGATAGCATGCTTGTACACAAGCTGCTGTTGACGACTGCGGTCGCCCACTATGATTACGAAACGGTCATGTGCGGTGATAGCACCGACCAAACGTATGCCGTTCATCAGGTAGACGTTACAGCTCTTGCCCGTCTTAACGAGGTTGTCCAGGAATTCTTCTTGAAGGGCTTGGGTTTTATCAGTCATGATTTTAGAGTTCTGATGTTGATGGGGTTGGGCTGGTTAGTATGTTAGCGACGACCAGCGGCTATCGTACTGAGGGTGCCCACTCCGACACCCCCTTTGGAGGAGACGGATCGCTGTCCCGGATGCCACGGGAACCCACGCGAGAGGCGATGCAATCCGTTTTGTACTTAAAGAACTATCAGACATACCAGCCTAAACATTCCACGTACCTACGATAAACCAGCGGCATCAAGGCTTATCTTGCGTTTGAAATTACAATCACTCTGCTGCGGCGGGCTAGGCGGCGCTGCGGTTAATAGGGCCATCATCACCCTCGTCATCGACTGCGCCCTCATCGAAGCTCTCGTCTTCTTCCAGATACGCGGCCTCAGCCTCTTCCTCGCCTAGCACTTCGGCTGCGTCGATGCCGTTGATGGCAGGGAAGGCAATGATGTCGTTGTCGATGACAGAGCCGACGATCTCGTTGATAGTGGCATTGACCCACGAACCAGAGAGCATGGGCACAGTCGTGGCAATCGCACCGGGACGAATCACGTCAGACACGGCGTAGGCTGCCAGTTCTTCGAGAACTGCGTAAGGTATGGTGAAGCCCTTGCCGTTATCGATGGCTGAGGCGATGTACGCGAAGGCTGTAAACGGGTTGTCGAACGTTTCTGCCTGAGGGGCTACGCACACGGCGATGCGTTTGTCCGTCAGTTGACGGCCCAGGGATTTCACGTAGCGATCCTTGTCGTTGCACAAGCCCACAGAGGCCTTGATCTGACGATTTTCGTCATCATAGCTGTAAGCGATGGTTGCACCGCCGTGGATGTAGTCCTCGCTGCGCATGTGTATGTACTGCACTTGCAGGCCCTTGGGTCGATCTTGCTGGTCTTGTTGCTCAGTCATTTTCTTATTACTCCTTAAGGTAAAGTGTTTTCATGCCCACATCACGTATTCGTAATAGCATGTATCAGGCTGACGATCAGTAGTATCAACCCTAGGGTGCCCACGATCATCGACAGGGATACTGCTCTTAGGAATTCTTTTCCTGCTGACAGAACTGATTCCATATTGTCAGACCATTGTTGTCTGCGCCTCCACATAATTACGACCCGGGTAGGCTAGGATAGAAGCGTAAAACATTGCCCGAGCATTCGCCGCCATCAGCAACATCAGGAAAAATGCCCGCCCGGTTACTCAACAAAGCCATTGCAGACTCGACTGTGTGCCCTAGTTCTTCGTTACAGACTTCTAATGACAACATCATCTGCATGTCTTTACTCCCCCAGATGTACTGACTGCACAAGGGAATGCAACTCCGCGCGCCTACGTTGGAGTTCGAGTGACATCTCCATCAATTGCGCTAGTTGTCGGTCGATAATAGCTATCGTGCTGTGCAGCAAATGATAGCCTCCGTCTGATTGAGGGACAGACGTGTTTGGTACATGCCGTAACTGAGGTAGGACAAGCCCTTGCGGGGCAGTAGGTTCGGGTGTAGAGGGGGCGGTAGGTTCGGGTTCTGCCTCTGCTGCAACATCTTTGTGCTGATCTACATAGTCAGACTCGGCCTCGGGCTCGTTCTGCATCTTGTAGGAGGGTAGGTCAACATGCGAGGCGAAAGGCGTCTTGAACTGGCCCGACCACTGAAACAGGGAACCACGACCTACATAGGGAACACGCTTGGCGTAGCCCATACCAACCAGCGCATTTAGAACCACACCCAGCTTGCGGCGGTCGATTCCAGTGCGCTTACACACGATGTCGATAGACATTGCTACGCTGGGTTCACGCCACAAGACGAACGCGCAATCGCCACGGTCTGATTTGCGGTGAAGACGGCCATACTCAACATGTGTTGCGTAGGGGGCACCTCGTGCCTGCTCTACTTGCTTCGCTTCATCGACTTGCTGAACACTGGGGTTCATAGATTCATCACCCGGGTCTGAATCGTCTTCTTCATCGATGTCACTGTCTTCGGCCCCAGTGCCTTTAGCTTCTTCGTCCGCCTTGGGTGCTGCTGACGCTACCTCAGCTTTGATTGCGACTGTGGTGGTAGAAATTGCGGAGGCAGCTACGTAGTTGCCAGAGCCCATGTTAATCACCCGGGCATCAGCTACCAGCTTCCTCACCGTCATGATGATAGTGGGCTTCGATATGTACATACACTCTTTATGAATGCCTGCAATGTCAGTACCCTGTGTCCCAGCGTTGACAATAGCCTTTAGCACTTCGGGTTCGTATTCCATGTCGTCGTTCCATTGCCCCACGGTATTGCTCCTCGATTTTTCTTGGCAGTGCAGGCGTTTATTCTTTCCAGACCGTGACCGCGATGCTGCCCATTAAGCGATGTAGTACTTACGGTCCCTCAATGCCTGCATTAAGGCCTCCAGCCTCATTGCCATGTATCCGTCCAGGTTACGGACGAACTTGCTCTTTTGCCGGTAAGAGCTGACCTTCAATACAAGGTAGTAGTGGGCATCTTTTCCCGGCATGGTAGCCCGTCGAAACTCGAACAGACGATCTTCCAGAACGACAACGTTTCCGGGCATGAGGTTACTCAACTCGTCGGGCGCTTCCCCTACGTCCAGATACCAAGGGCCCGAAGCGGGCTCAGAAGCGCCCATAGACTGATAGCCTGCAAATAGGTTCAACACGCCGATTATTCTTGCTTGTACTTGTTCCAGCATGGTCGTCCTCATCTTCAATTAAGTGTAGCGCCTACACGTTCGCGCATAGCCTGTGCTAGTTCCTCGTTGTTGGCCTCTATCTCTGCACCTTCCTTGATGCAGGCGAACACGTAGCGTATCATTCTCAGCTTGTCAGTCTCTTCATCGGTGAACCCGATGGTTGAAGTCAGGCCCGAGGGCAGCGACAGAGACAACAAGGTATGGCATTCAGGGGCTTGTGGAAATGGGCCGAAGCTCCAGATCAGGTCTACCTGCAGATCAGCTAGTCCTTGTAGGACTTCAAGATCAGTATAAGGCACTGCATCGATTTTGGCTTTTGTGGCAATGTAATCGTCGTCCACGGTTTATGCTCCTCCTTGTCAACTCGATGCAAATTACAAAATGGGGGGCAGGCCCCCATTCTGCATCGTATTAACGACGGCTGCGGCTGGCCGAAGAAGTACGCGAGCTGCGGGCCGGTGCTGCCTTCTTACTGCTAGCACCACGGCTGGTGCGGCTGCTGGTTGCGGCATTGGTACCGCGGGCCGGCTTCTTGGTAGCAGAAGCCCGGCTAGTACGGCCGGTCTCGGACTTGGAAGTGCGTGAGCTGCGGCTGGTACGAGCTGCAGGCTGCTCGTCACGATCACGACGGGTTGCGGCACCACGACCTGTGTGACGGCCATTGGCGCGGGCAGCGGCCTTAGCTTCACGGGCAGCTTCACGTTCCAGGCGCTTGGCTTCACGGGCAGCTTCCTTCTCGGCTTCACGTTGTTCACGGATGCGCTCACGCTCGATTTCTTTCAGAGCGTCCAAGGATACGCACTTGGTCATGGCGCCGACCAGGAACTTGCCAGTACGACGAATGCGGCGATACTCGGGGTCTTTCTTGTCGGTGAATTCGATCAGGTCGCCGTCTGGGCGCTTGGGATTGCTGTGCCAAGCGAACTTGACGCCCATGCGCATGGAACCGTCTTTGGTCGAAACGCTGAGGCGCACGATCACCTGATAGTCCTTGTTCGGGGGCAGGCGCTTGGCCGGATTGGCAGCGTACATCAGCATGTTGAAGCGGGCGATGAAAGCCGCGGCGGTTTGCGGATCATGCTCAAACATGTCGTAACGCGGGGCGTTCTCGTTGTCCCACTTGCCCTTGATGATGTCCAACGTAGCGCCAGGCGCCATGAAGCCGTCCTTGGCGGTGGAGAAACCGAAATCGAGGAAGCAGGACTTCATGCCCTGCGGGGCCTTGAAGATGAACTTGATCGGCTTACGACGGGCAGCGGGTTTGCGGGTTGCAGTGGTGCCGCCAGCAGGACGACCGAAGGCGCCGCGCTTAGCCGGCTTCTCTTCACGCCCACGGCCAGTGCGGGTCTCAGAGCGGCTTGCGCTGCGGCTAGAAGGACGCTCGTTACGGGCATGGGCACGGCCCTCGGACGACTTGCTGCCGGGAACGCGTACCAACGTTTTCTTCTTGGGTGTGCTAAGACGCATTTGAATCTCCTTGGTGAGGATTGATTTTAGGGGTGAAAATACAGCGAATTCCAGAGGGTTCTGAGCAGGGTGGAGTTAAGCTATATGAGGACTCCTCATGCGGGCAATTTTGCGGGCAGAATTGCGGTTAGTCAGAAGGCAGAAAATGCGGTTGCCGGAAACAGCAGTTTTCATGCTATTTCTTTACAGTTTTCCTATTTGGAGATTTGGGCCCATCGAGGGCAAAAAAATGGGACCCATTTCGATGCTGCATCGGGTCCCACGCTGTGCCCTGCCGGCACAGTGGCAATCACTAAGGAGAGAAGCGGGTAGGCCCAAAGTGTGCCCAATCGGCTTACCCACGCCCAGAAATTACGATTGTTCCGACTCAGGCTCAGGCTCAGGCTCAGGCTCAGGCTCAGGCTCGGATTCTGTAGACATCCTGTCCAAGCACTTTTTGTGGAAACGCTCCAACAGGTCCTTGTGACATTCAGCAGAACATTTGAACGACAGGGTGGTTATTGCGCCTTTGACCTTGCCCGGTAGGGTAACAAGTGTGGAGATACCGTCATCACCGCGATAGATCAGCATGACATCCTGACCCTCTATATCGAAGTCGGCATCGAGTGTTTCAAGCATCAGGCGTTTGTGCTCGATGCCCCTGATGCGCTTTTCAACAGCTTCCTCGACGAGGCGTTCAATAAATCCAGTAATCATGTGGTTACTCCTCACGTATAAGAGATGCGGGCCCTAGATAGAAGCCGGCCCTCATGGGATAATGCAAACGGTTGGCAAACAGATTGGGCGGTGGATCTTTGCCCATTACGACAATGCGAGGTATGTCAGAGAATTTCTCCAACAGGTCGCGCACTTTCTCCAGCTTCACGGGGGTTGACTCGGGACCTACGTTACTGATAATCAGCATGCAGGGCCTTTCAGTCAGGGGCTTGTCGCGCAACGGATCCTGATAGCCACCGTAAACGCGATGCCATAACGGTAGAGTACGACCTCCCCTGCGGTTGAGAGACTTAAACGAATCGATGGCAGCACTCATTATCAGTGCTGCTAAGTACTTGGCCCGCATGTCAGACGGAAAGCTGGATATGCCAATTGCATACGATGAGCGCAACGGATGTTCCAGCAGGGTTTCGAGAACTTTATACTGCTTGACGGCCGAGATGTTGCGTACTGAGACATGCGGTATATCTGCCTCGATCTTCACCAACGCCTCCTCGACGTTGATGTTGACCCGCTTCGTAGGCAGGTCTTGTCCTGGGACGCCGCGCGAGATCAACAGCTTCTCACGTTCTCGGTCAAACCCTTTGATGTAGATTCGCCTCATTCTTAAAGCCTTTTTGCTCCGGCGCCGAATAGGCCCTTGGACCTGACTGGTTTGAACTGCTCATCAACAGGATCGAACTCGCCTTCCTGCCTACCTCGGCGGCCACCCGTTGACATGATCTCTTTTACAGCATTGCGTTGTTCAGGTCGATCACTGAACTTGTACTTGAAGCTCGCGCAGTGCTTGAGTGTATTACGCGCGCAGCCTATTGACTGTCCAAGTTCCATGTCGTAGAACAATCGGATGATGGGCTGGTTCTTGCCCTCCATAGGAGTACATATACGAGTGGACTCTTGCTTGAAGTTGGGCTTGTTCGAGATGGGGGCTATCTCATAAATACACGACCACGCGGGCACGTTCAAACCACGTTGCAGTATGCGCCTAATACCCACAACCACGCGAGTGCGACCTCGCTTAGCCCGGTCAAGGATGTTCTCACGTTCTGCCTTACCCTTTGCCCCCTGCACCCCGATGAATACATCGCATATCTTCGAGCCCCATGCCTTGTTAATCATGTCCTGCAGCTCGAACACGTGCTTCTTGAACAGCACAGGAATAACGATGTTGTGCCCAGCCTTGAGATCGCGGATGATCTGATCGACGATCATCTTGTTTCGTCCCTTGTCACGTGCTAGCGCCTGCATAGCGAACACCCAGGACCTACGTCCGTTATTGTACGCAGAGCGCGGCACGAACTTGGTTTTGTGAACATAGACCACGGGGGTTAGGGCTTCACGTGATGACTTAGCAACCACGGGCCCAAGTATGTTCTTGATGATGAACTGGCGCCCGTCCTTGCGGTTGACTGTAGCTGTGACGCCAAACTTGTAACGGGACGGGAACATCGACAGTACCTTGCTGTACTCGGATGCCGCGGCACTATGTACCTCGTCGATTGCTAACGTGCCGACATTTCGCGCCAACTTACGGAATCGATCCTTACCCCGCACCTCAGACAGGAACTGCTGGTAGGTCATGAGGAAGAACTGGAAGTTCTTGAAGTCCTCATCAGTCTTGGGCATACCGAACAACTTGACCCCATACTTATCCTGTAACTCAGGCAAGTTGGTACACTTGGGCGTGTCACTCTTCGCATGTCCCGTGATGTGATACTCAAACTGACGCAGAAATTCGTATTGGTCTGCCAAAATGACAGTACGCTGGCCCAATTCCAAACAGATGTACAGCATCATCAGCGTCTTACCAGTACGGGGTGGTGCTTCAAGCAGGCCGTACTTCTTCTTTAAGAACTTGGTGACAACAGGCTCTTGGTAGTCACGTAGAGTGGCCAGGAACTTGATGCGATAGTCGAAAGGGGCCAACACGCGGCGATCACGTATACGCAAACCCTCGAAATCCAGACCCGTGACCTTCGTGAAGTTGCGCTTATCACCTATGGGCAGGCCAAGATAGTGCTTACCCCCGATGTCTTTGCGACTGAACAACCTCACCTTGTCCAAGTAGGCTTCGCAAGTGTCGCACAGGTACGAATGGCGATCCTGGCGGTACTCACACTTAGCACATGCTCTATCGTCATACAGGCGACGTGTGTAATGCTCGGCTACCGCGTCCGCATCGATCAGCCTTACAGGTACGTATATCTTGTCGCGGATTATTATGGAGGAACTCAAGACCCATACCCCAGAGCGTGAACAGCGTTATTAGGATCACGATGCCATTGCACAAACAAGGCGTACTTCTTGCATCGTCTGTCATTTACAACCCCGCGATCAATGCCGTACTCATCGTTGAATAGGAAGTGGTCGAGGCAGCCACACACAGTGCCCATGTGCTGCGCGATGCGGTCGTGCATCGACTTACCGTCTGGGTGTTCGTTTGTGTGCCAGTACGCCAGCTTCTTGCCTAGCACTGCGACTAGGCTGCCCATGGCCTCAAGCAGTTGCGCCCACTCACCACCCGATTGCATCTTCATGTCGAGTAATGCTTTGTCGCGTGTCATCGTCAATGTGTTAGGTGACAGGTCGAACTTATTGATGAACAGGATGATGTCGAAGGCTGCGTATAGGTCCCCCATCTCCTGTTCCATGTGGTCTAGCATGCTGCGCGTGACCTCAGATGGGCAGATCAACATGCCTGATACAGCTTCGGATAGCTCACCCAGTTCTTCAATCAACTTGGCATAGCCAGATGCGGGCATAGTCATGTTCGGCTGCTCCTTATAATTGCATCTCGCGGCCGTGATGAATCTTCAACACGTCAGCTAGTGTGCGTAGTGCCCAACCGCCTTTGTCGATGTCAACAATCACCTGATCGGCCTTGGCTTTTAAGATAGACACCTTGGTTATGTAGCGTTCAAACTGAGTGAACGTCATGTCGATGACCATCATGCGTTCGTCCTTGGTACGGAACTGCCTCAGCTCATCTTGGTAGGTGCTGACAAGGTGATAGCGTAGGCTGTCAATAGCCTGCTGCAACGAAGTCTGGGCCGACATGCACGTGATACTGATTTCAGTCAGGCGCGAACGGTTCGATTGATCGGTGGTCAACGCATTGACGACTGAATCCACGATCTTCGGGTCCATGGCGTTAAGGCGGCGGATGGGGCGGGTCTTGTGCAATGCCATGACCTCTTCACCCAACTGCTCGATACTCAGTCTGTATATGGGGCTAGTATCGAACAGGTTCTTCAAACGTCGGTAGCGTTCATCGCGGCGAAGGAACCTAACCAGTTCCTTAATTTCCTTTCGTACCATCATGCCCTCACTAGCAGTGACGAATCGACATCACACGGGACGATCAGCACCCCGCTATCGACCGTCCTGAACATAAGCAGGCCCATCTTCTCCAACGAGAACATGGGCTCAAAGTTATCGGGTATTTTGTCGCCGTCAATGCCGATACGCATAATGTAAGGCTTCACTTCGGTTTTCGCCCGATTCGACTCAAACACAACACCTTGAGGTGTGTTGTTTACAGTCAGGTAGCGAAAGCTGACATAGCCCGTCACTGTCGTTGGGTCAGATGTGTTGAAATAGGCGGGTAATGCCAGGCGAGGAAAGAAGCACGTGCGCTGGTACCCTTTGGGACCATCGATCTTGAAGAACCGATTTGCTTGATGCACTTCCAGGTAGACTGGCTTCACGGTCAGTCTGCCAGCGAACAGACGTAACGGGCAACTGCGCCTGACTTCGCACTAACCACGAAAGTTACCCAGGCACTGCGCTTGATGTTCATTGACGATTCACCTTGGCCCGAGATGATGGCCAAGATGTCTTTGAATATGCGCGGTTCCACCTTCGCTTTCAGTGCCTTCGCTGCCTTCTTGGTTGTGATCTTCAATGATTCAGACGCCGAGCCCGTGTTGGTGCTGAACGTCACAGTCAAGCCTGTACCACCTTCCTTGTAGCTGAGATCGAACGAAGCATTGGCAGCATGCAGTGTGAACAGGTTGTCGATCAGGGTTGAGAGCTTGCCCACGTCGATTGTGCAGGCCAAGTCGGGCTTGTCCAATGACGCGATGTAGTCAGCCACGATGCTAAAGTTCTTGTCCTCGGTCTGCGTAGAGGGCAGGATCAGAACGAAGGTCGTACCCTCGACGCGGATTGACTCAGGGCGAATGAGGAACTTGGCTTCCTCCCCTTCGACCATGCGGTCGATGATTTGGAAGTGGGAACTGGGCATGGCGATACGGAACGTCACGCCCTTCTGCTCAACCTTGAGCGCGTAATGGCCGAAGTGGTGCTTGTCGAAACACGACACCGCAAGTTCGCCTTTAGACGTGAGGTTCAGGTAGGTCAGTATCGACTCAGCGGGGGCGTACACATTGTGAATGCCCGTCAAGGCCACACCCTCTTTCAACGCATCAAGCACGTCACGGTTAAGCGTCGTATCATCGCTGCGCTTCTTCGCGTCGAATGCTGAGTTCACCATAGTCGCTTGGTCAGCAGTGATGGGTAGGACAACGAACTTGCCGTTGTAGCGACCCTTGACCAACTTGAACTCACACTCACTACCAGTGAACTTGAAGCTCATAAGGGCGCGACCCTTGATGATGCCCTGCATAGTCTGTGGATCGAAGCCGAATGCCCCATCACCCTCGGCTGCCGCCTCACCCAGTGTCATGTACGCATAGGTGTCCGTATTGAAGGCGATCACTGCAACCTTGCCCTTCTGCACGTAGAGGATGAACGAGCGATTGCCGGCTGCGCCTCCGCCTACTACGTTACCGAGGCGGGATAGGCAGGCGTCAAGCTCCTTGCAATTTGCATCAAAGGAGAAGGACTTATGTGTATCGGGATTCAGGGAGATTCTCATTGCCATTATTGGCCTCCTTGTCTAGTGAATTCGGTTGAACTCGTTTTCCGAGTACTGGAAAACGCTAAAGTGTCGCAGTGGGTCGGCCACGTACATTGTATTCAGCATATCGACAACCAACACGAGGCTCTCGCGTTCGGGTATGTACAGGCAGCAGAATGTTATTGAGTAGCTAACAGCCGCAAGAAAATCATCTGGGTTTACTATGCCTGACGCATATCCTGATAGTGTGCTCATAACACCCATGCGGCAGTTGTGCATCAGTACATCGATCTTTGCTGATTCCACGGGAAGGTCACCCGTTGTAACACAGAAGGCATTGACCAGCTTCTCCAACATCTCGTTAATCATCTGCGGCATGTCGGGGTTGACAAACGATAGAGTGTTGGCAGCGGAAGTCGAAATCAATATCCGCATGTAGGGGAAGGTCAGCTTGGTATCAAGTGCCGACTTCATTGTTGTACACCCAGCAGTGGACACGCGCACAAAAGGAGAAGCCGTATTCCAGGCACATGTTCGCCACCTTCCTCTGAATCTGTTCCTGCTGCTCCTTCAACGCGCCCTCGGGCATGACATATACTTGTTCGTGCCTCAATTTTTGAGGCAGCTCCTCGTTGTAGGCGTTTACAGTGGCGTAGATTTCATCGAAGGATTCGTAGCTGCCGTCAGACACGAACTTCACGTACTGCAAAGACTGATGCACCCGTTGTTGAACGGCCAACACTTCGGGCCGTATAGCTTTGATGCGCGGCTCGCCGCTGTTACTGAGCTTGGGACTATTGGCCCAGACGACAAGGCATCCCATCTTTTCAAGCTCACTCAGTGCCTCCAACAACTCTTTGCCGGGTTCGACTGCACCGTTCGTTTCGATGATGATCTTGCGAACAACCTGCTCAGCAACATCGCGTGAGAAGAACTCGGCCCAGAATTTGTGGTGCAGCATGGGCTCGCCGCCTGTGATAGAGATAGCAGGGAACGCGTCTATCTCTTCGGGCAGCATGTTCAGTATGTGATGCCACAGGCGCTGCGCATCGTACTTCGTAACCAAATGCTTGTACGCCGGGTGCCAGGAGTAGATAGAGTCGCAACCTTTGTTGGGTTTGAAGTCATCGAGACTATCAATGTGTGTAATAGCAATGGGTCCTTTACTCGGGTTAGAGAACCCTTGGCACGTGAAGTTGCAGCCGAAGCTGCGAATGAACACCGTTGGATAGCCCGTCAACGGGCCTTCGCCCTCAATCGAATAGAACACTTCCGACACGGGCAACAGCCTGCCCTCCGGCGTCTTGCGAACATATTTACGTTGGGTCATGCTTGTTCCTTAGCAGATTTGTTATTACGTTCTTTGTCAAGTCGTTTGTACTTCGCGTAATCGAACTTCCATCCCGTATTCTTGGCCTGTTGTACCATCCAGCTGGGTGCATCGGGCCATCCATCGACGAACACTTCCTTCATCGCATCGGCAACTACAACATCGTAGCCTAGCTCATCGCGCTGGAACACAAGGCTGTCATACACGTACTCTTCCAATTGGACTAGGCTATCATCCCAGGCCCGCGTGTTAGACAGGGAGGCGCCAATCTCGAAGTCGATGTCAACGTCAACGACGAGTTTCATGCCGTACCGCTTGTCCACGGTTTTGCGTACACCGTCAATCAGGGCGTATTCGATGTACTTGATGCCAAGTAACACATCACGGTAGGCAAACTCGGTTTCCAATGAGTCATGTACGCTGTTGCACACGGCATAGTCAACGTCGCGCTTTTCCTTCTTCCACAGGGTGAAGATCATGCGGTCGAGGTAGCGAGAGCCTATGCTCATGAACTGGGCGCCCATACCCTGAATAGGCGAGTTGACAGCGCGTCGATCCATCTCAGCCCAAACGCGATTAGAGCATGTCATCGCGTTCTTCGGGTACAGGTAGCCCCACAGGTGACGACGCAGGCCCAGTGGGTTCTCGAAGTACAAGTGTTTGCGGGCAAACGTCTTAACGTCCTCGATCCACTTCATGCCCGCAGGGAAACGCTTGCGGAAGTTCTTGACCAAGTTCTCTGCATACTCGAATGACTGCTTGATCGATGCAGCTAGGCTCTTGATCGACATCTGATAGATCAGGCCGAAGATAACACCCTTCACCGCATCACGTAGCGTCTTCTTCAACTTCTTGTCGGCCATCAGTTCCTCGATGGTCTTGGAGAAGAAATACATGACGTTGACGATGTGAACATCGGCCTCGAATTCCAGGCGCTTGAACAGCTCGGGAGTGGGGTTCAGTCGATACTTGTTACGCAGCTCACGCGCGGCCTTAAAGATGTTGGCCAAAGCCTTATCAAACGAGATGATGCCCCATCCCCTGACCTCGTGTACCTTGTAGTCAACCTTGATATAGATGCGGCCTTGACGCGCGATGAACAGGCGCTTAATCAGCTTGCCCAACTCAGAGCGCGACGGAACCTGTTGCAGGTTCGGGTCGGATGCGTTCGTCCTACCTGTCAACACCTTAAGGTAGCCGTAGCTCGGTCGAATGCGATGGTCATACTTGAGGTCCTCGGAAGAGCCTAGCAGCTTGATGAAGCTACGCACGTAGGCATTACGCAGCTTGCGGGCCTTACCTAACTCAGTGTATGCAGCAACTTCGGGCACGTCAGCGTAGCGCGACTGGAATTCTTTGTCGAGTTTTCCTGCACCTTTCGCCCCCGTGGCAAGTGGCTCAAGGCCTAACACTTTGAAGAACAACAATTGCTTGTGATCGTCTTTACGGAAGGAGAAGAGGTTGACATCCGCTGTACCCCATAGGCCTTTCGAGGGTACACCCTGACGCTTCTGCAATATGCGGTTGGCCTTGCGCACAGATTCCATCTCAAGCAGTTGGCCTTCCATCTTGGCGATGGTTTGCTCGATTGGGCTGTTGGGGGTGCGTAGGTAGAACAGGTACTTGACATCTAGGCCCGAACCGTTGCTCTCCATACGACTGAACATGTGCAGCGTGTCGCTGATCTGACTGCGCACCATTGTTTCGTAATGCTTGTGGCCCTTGTCACGCGCTATGCGTTTCTGCATCTCGTGGATAGCATAGGGCACAACAACGTCATACGACATGTAGCGTAACACACCTTCGTTCAGGTCAGTGCGGCTGATGTTAGCCCGGTCCTTTTTGCTGAACGACGCGTCGTGGTAGCCCGTGAAGCCAAACTGGGAAGAGATGACGGCCAACGAATAGTAGTACTCACCCGAAATGTTCTGCAAGAACTTGTAGTTCTCGTCTTGACAGAATTGACCGGCAAAGATGTCCCACACGTCATTGTGCATGTGTCGGGTACCCAACTGATTACGCAGCACGTTCAGATCGAAGTCCGCGTTGGCATAGATGTGGTACTTGTTATCGTTGTCGCCCTCGAAGTAACCACGCAGGCGCTTCTTGATGTGCTTGAGTTCCGAGGGCGTGAAGGGCGTGTCCTTGTGGTACAGCGGTACAATATATCCCGTCTTGTCGTTGACTGCGAATTGCAAGGTCAGTAAGCGGTTGACGATGCGATTGAGGTTATCAGTCTCAGTATCGACTGCCACCACTTCCTGGGCAGCAACGTGGTCCAACAGCTTGTCGAACTTGCTGACCGTATCGACCAACACGCTCTTGCTGGCCCGCAAGTGTTGGTCGTCAATGGCGTAGCGGTGCTGGGCTGTGTACGCATTAGCCAGGTTGCGGACGACGAAGCCCAGCATGCCCGAAGCCGCAGATGTACCATCGACCAGCGAGTTGAGGCTCAATGTGGGGCATACAACGCACTCATGCTCTTTGGTGGCACGTACCTTCAAAGGAATACCGTACCAGTGCGCCAGGTTCTTGTCAGTCGCTTCCAGCTGGGCAGACAAAAACACAGAGGCAGCCGAGTGGCCAAACGTCACAATGATGTCGGGTTTGTACTTGTTGACCAATGCGCGTACACGCGAAGCAAATGCAGCACGGGCAGCAAACTGGAATTCCCGGCTTGTGCCCGCAGTCTTAAACGCATTGTAGGTACAGGCGAGCCAAGAGAACTTGACCCGCTTTTTCAGCTCAAGTGTGAACGCGGCCTCACTCAATGCCGTCAACAACGTGCCCGTCTGACCTGATAGGAGCTTGCCTTCTTTCAGGTCCTCAGTGGGCATGTAGTCAAGAACAAACATCACCTTCTTGCCCCCGTTATTCTCATAGGGGAGCTTGACGTAGCCGTAGGTGGATGTTGAGGAAAAGGACCCGCCGAACTCGTACTCGAACGTAGTGTATTTGACGTTATCGAACATTCTATTGTTATTGATGCTCTCGGGTTGAACGTGTGTTTCTTTACAGTATAGACAAAGCAATGGGTGGCGCAGGCCACCCATTTTCACTGCGAACATCGGGTTTACTCAGCGTCAGCAGCAGTAGCAGCTTTGTCAGACGAAGTGACAGCGGCTTGCTGATCTGCAGGACGAGGCTTGAGCTTCATCGTGCCCTTGTCCTCAGCAGGCGCTTCCTTGGGCGCTGCAGGCTGTTCGACAGGACGCTTGGGCTTGCCCGCCTTGATCGCACTTGCTTCCTCGGCCTTAAACTTGTCGATACACGGGTGGTACAGCATACCCGAAGACGGGTCTCGCGTGATGCCCGCAGGCCAAGGACGACTGTGGGCAAAGGGCAAGCCGTTATTAGGCAAGCCCGGCAGGAACGATTTGTCGGCCTCGAAGCGGCGCTTTGCGTCAATCGACATCGGGCCCCAAATGCCATCGATAGGACCTGTGTAGTAGCCGAGGCCCTTCAAGATGACCTGCTGGCGTACCAGGTGTGCGAACTCAGACTGCATTGTATTCTCCTTTACTTAAGCTGGGACTGAACCGTTTTAGTGTTTTCCAACTCGTCGCGGAATTCAGCCTCGTTAGTGATGACCAAGCCATCAGCTTTCATGTCCTTAACCGCAGATGCAAGCTCGGTGCGACGTGCGAAGAACTTAATGTGCAAGCCCGTTGCTGTGCGGAACTTCATGTTGCGGCTGCCCGGAATGACCTTGCCTACGTACTTCTTGAACATCGGGTTTGTCGCTAGGTCAATGTTCAGCATCAACGTCTGGTTGATAACGACCGGGTAGACCTTCAGTTCGTACTTGCCCGTAGCCTTGTCCTTCTGGGCCAACGTGTGACTGATACGATAGAAGTTCTTGAACTCGCTCAATGGGGCAAGCTGCACACCGAACTTACGACCACGGCCCGACATGAAGTAGTTATCCAGTTCGTACAAGCGGCTCTTGGTCGTGCGGGACAGCACAAACTTCGACTCGATGAAGTTTAGCAGGGCGTCGAACGAGGGCTTGTCTTTGACGAGCACATAGGCATAATCCCCAAACTCCTTGAAGCCGTAGTTGCGCAAGTTCAGACTTTCAGGGTCAGCGGGATTGCCTTCGATTGCCAGATACCCGTTGTACACGACCGGGAACAAATCAACCCGTAGGTTAGCTTCCGTCTCGGGCTGGGCCTGACGGCGAGAACGCTGAGGCGCAGGCGTTGTGTTGGTCCTGCGATTGCGAACACGCTCTTTCTCGCGCTCGACATCACGGGCCTGACGTACTAGCTTATTACCTTCCCGCTCACCTTGCCGTTCACGGGCCCTGTCAATCTTCTTGGCCCGCTCACGATCACGACGAGTAGCCATCTTCGTGGTTGGGCTGAACGACTTGACGTTCTCCTCAGTGATGTTTGTCGCCAAGTAGATCATCGAAGGATCAGCCGTGTACGTGTCCCCCGAAGTCAGAGTCACGATCACCGAAGTGATCTTGCGGGACCGAGCGATCTCAGGGGTCAGCACCGTACCCTTGGGCAGAGGCGTCAGACGAATGCCGCTGATTATGCCATTGCCCAGCTCAGTATGAACATAAGCGCCCTCCAGCAACTTGGGATCGAGGATGATCTTTTTGATCTCTTCTTCCTCGTCGTCCTGCAGGTACTCATTTAGCCTAATGAGGCCGAAGTCGTGACGATCAGGAATATCGAGGTTAGGCACATACGGCACTTGCTCAATAATACGCGCTCCCTCGAACATAGGGGTGGTGGGCACGTCGAGCAATGTGGAAGGACCCGATTGACGCATCTCCTCGAATTCCGCAGACTGAATGTGGGCCATCAGCGAGTAGGCATCGATGTATTCGCTAATGTCCTCGACCTCGGGAACGCTGGCGATAACTTTCAGGCTCATCCGGATAACAGGCAACTGGATGTCGTTCAGCTTCTCATACAGTGGGTTCTCAGCCTCGTCGAACTGGGTCTTAGTTACCATCTTAGAGATCAAGCGGCCAAACTTCGCCACGTCAATCGTGCCCTGACACAGTACCCAGTCAAGGTACACGGTCTCACGCGAATTCTTGCCCGTGGGATCGGGACGGAAGATACGCGCAACAGATTGATCGATGTCACCTGGGGACCACGGGCTCTCTACGCGGATAATGCGTGAGGCCATCTGCATGTTGTGGCCTTCCTTGATTGAGTCTTCTTGGGCAATCAGGATTTGTACGCCCTTGTCCTCAGAATATGGGGAGTTCTTGAACGATTGCAGATTGTCCCACTTGACCTTGCCCACGTGGCCGCCGAACATGGCAGCGACTTTACGCAGGTTGGGGGGCAGTGCATTGTAGATAGCCTTGACCGAGCGCAGGTACTTACAGAACACGAGAACCTTGCCCCTGGGTTCGAGCTTCCAGCGCGGGTCTTTGTCTGGACTGGTGTGCGATTCGTACTCTTCCTCATAGGATTCGAGGGTCAACTTCTCGCCGGGCTTGCCCATCAACGTGTAACGCTTGCCGTTGTAATCAGCCAGGTCTTTTAGCTTGTAGTGACCGCCTTTCTGCCACGGGTAGTCGGTGAAGTTCATCTTGATACGCTCGATGACCTTCAACGTCTTGTTGGACACGTAGTTGCTGCGGTCGATGCCTTGGAAGTACACTTCGCCGAACGGGTCCCCCATCGGGTCGGTCAACAACATCTCCAAACGCTGCAAGTAGGGCTCCAGCTTGGACTCAAGTTCCTGTAGGATGTCGTCGTCAAGGTCCTCCATGTCGTCCGTGGGAAGGTCAGATGAATTCTCATCGTCCTCACCCTCGTCGGCAGATTCACCCTTTAACAACTTCTTGATGTCCTTGTCCTTCATGATTTCTTCGAGGGTCTTCTTCAACACCGCGTCGTACATCAACTGGTGTGCAGCACCACCCTCGGCGTCAGATTTGGTCAGACGCACCGGCACGATTGATTCAATCGGGCGCGGTAACATGAAGGCCCACTCCTTACGCTTCGCTGAGATCACAGCGCATTGCTTGGACAACTGCTCACGTGCCAACCTGGGCACGTCTTTGTTCCAGGCCATGACAGCGTGCTCACCCAGCTGCGAACTATTCTCGGACTCAAACTCAGCGGCAGTACGGAACACCTGTGCATTGAACAGCGCGGTCTGCCCCACGATGTCAGTCAGCTTATCCTTGATAAGCGTACCTGTGCAGATACGAACGAACTTGACTGTCGAGGCTACCATCAATTGCTTGACGGCATTGTGTACGACAGTCGAAGCGTTCTTAGCCAGGTGGGACTCATCTAGGGCCACGTACTCGAAGCCGAACTTACGGGCAAATTCAAGAACGCCCGATACCTGTTCAACGTGGTTACCGATGACAATCGGATAGGGGTCAAGTTTCAGGGCTGAGGTGCTGAACACGATGATGGTGTTGCGCGGTGCGCCCTTAATCATCTTGGTCAGGCGCTCGTCCGTCCAAAGGCGATAGGAATCCTTCGTGATAGGGATCAAGTTCCACCGACCCATCGTGACCTTGTGCATGTCCTCAATCCAGTTCGGGATCAAACCGTTCGGGACCAAGATACACGGTGGGGTCTTAATCAGGCCTTTGCCAATCAGGGCAGCAGCGTCAGTCAGCAGCGTAATGGTCTTGCCGCCCCCGGGGCTCACATCGAGCACCGCATAGCGCGGATGACGACGCAACGACTGGTGGGCCTTAAGCTGGTGTGGGAACACCTGGAAGCCAACTTTGGAACCAGGTACCTTAATGTCTTCGGTCGTGATAGAAGGATCGCGCTTATTAGCTTCTTCCAGTTCATGGGCAGACTCGAAAATCTGCTCGCTGTTGACCACGTACTTGCCCAGGATCGTGACCAAGGGCATGACCTCGCCAACGATGGCAGAGAAGTCAACGATACGGATTGGGTTCTTAGGGTCGAGAACGAAGAACGCAGAGCGCGGCACCTTCATCATGTGCTCGCAGAACTTCTTGAACACCCTGCCGCCCAGATAGTTATACAGGTTCTTGAACTCAGAGAGTTGGAACAACTCAGCGTTGAAGTAGTGCTCATCCTGAGCAATATCACCGCCTGCTTTGAGAGCCATACGTGCCAGGTTGGTGCCTGGGTAGCCTGCACCATCACGGATTGCAGCTTCCAGTAACAGCGTGATGCCATGTGCTTGCTTGAGCAGTTCTTCGTCAGTCCCGATCTTGTTGAACTCAGGACGCAACACAAGGTTCTCGTCCATGATCTTAGAGTACAAACGATTCTCGTAGTCATGGTCCCGAGTAGTTTTCAGGCCCAGTTCTTTCGCAGCTTCGTTAATAAGGTCCTGCAACATCGGCATCTTCTTGTCTGCCAGCAGATACGCATACATGCGCGTCGCATTGGCAAACAAGGTGGTTTGCAGCATCGGGGCTGCATGGCCGCCTTCGCCGAACGTGGACTCCGTGGACGGCCCATCACGTGTGCCATCTTCTTTCAGTGCCCATGTGCTGGGGAACAGGATGTTCATGCACTTGGCGAAAGGCTTACGCAAGTAGTCAGCAAGGCTCAGGTCATTCGGAATGGTCGTGCCCGCCAGACTGTAGGCAACTAGCTTCTCGGGATCAGTGATGCCCGAGGTCAAGATCACGTTGTAGTCCCAACTAAAGGTCTGTAGGGTGCCCGAGTAGTCCTGGATCTGTTGTTTCAGGAAACGGATTTTCTCGCGGTACTCTTTGCTGGCGTTACCAAACACGCGGTGGGTCTCACCCTTCTGCGAAGCGTTCAGCGGGGTGCCCGCATCATAAGACAGACGCAGCGCCTGTTCCATCAGCGCCTCGTAGTTCTTGGCGTTCTCGATGGCTAAATCTTTAGCCGGCGGGCACCAATGCAGGCGACCAGTGCCCGAAATGAAGATGCCGTCATCGTTGCAACGACCAGGTTCTGAGTAGAACCCGAGTTCTTCACGACGTTTGGCCAGGATGCTACTTTGGCTGGCGCTAAGGACGTAGCGAGGGGCATCTTCAAACTTGACGCCGCCTTTTTTCTTCTTGCTCGGGTTCTTGATCGAGGCAGAGGTCCAGATCGAAACCCACGTGCTCATCGGCACCAACGGGACGGCCTTGCCCGCGGGCGTCTGGGTTATGTAGTGGGCGATCTTGTCAGTGATGAACATCTTGAACGACACACCGATGTCGGCGTTGAATACCAGTGCGTCTTTGTTCAACGGGCTATTATCGTCACTGAGAGGTGTCTCATTGCGGGAGATGAACTGCACCAACGTCCGGTCGGCTTCACGCACGAATAGCAGCTTCATGTACTTGCCGATGCCATTGACCATGCCCGTTGTAGCACGTGGGGCCTGATACTCACCGAACAGGTCGATACCCGGAATGTATTTACCCGCCAACGTGTTCATGCGCTTCAACAGCGCAGAGAAGTCATAGTCCAGTGGAATCTCGTGGTACTGACGCGAGCTGGCATTGCCCAGGGTAGCCTCAGCACCCGTCAGCTCTTTCAGCATGAAGTTGAACACTGCACGTGCCATGCGGTATGCCGCGTGGTCAACAGTGCCCTGTGCCACCATCGTTTCGTACTCAGTGCTCTGCTTGCCCTCGGGGAAGGGGCTGCGGTTGGACACTGGGTTAGCAAGGCAAGTACCAGTCCCCGGCGCAGCGCCTGGGATGCCGACAAATAGCACGTCCAGGCCGCCCTTGACCTGACGTATGATGTGTTTGCCCTGTACACCCGACACGTAATCAGCAATCAGGTTCTGATTCACGCCCCTGTCAGTCGCAACAGCAACCGACTTAGAGAAGCGAACGGGCGCTGACCGAGCAAGTGCTTGGTCGTCGTAGAGGGCCGAATCGATAGCCAAAGACTTTAGATGGTCCTTGACCGCAGCAACGAAGCCACTGACCTGTGCAATGTACGAAACCATCTCATAGTAGTGCTCGGGGAAAGTCTTGAGAGCAGGCAGTACTTCTTTGCCGCTGCCCTGAGGCTCGACTTCCTGTCCCTCTTCGCCCTCGCCTTCCTCCTGACCCTCAGGCACGTTAAAGGCTTTCTTAGCGCGGCTACGCTGGCGCGAAGCAGAACGTGGGAAGAACGACGTAACGTAATCACGATAGTCGTCACGATCAAGCTGAATGGGCAGCAGAGATTCGATGGTAGAAGTGGCTGAACTCGAATCATCCCTGCGTGATTCTGATACTACGTATTCGTCGGGCATGTTCAATACAAGGCGCATGTTATAGTGCTCCATTCTTTGCAATCAGCGATACCCACAGGTCGAGGGGTACGAGCGCGCGGCTATCAAATTCATTGACCAAACACGTAGCAACCAGTGCCCGAATGTTCTTGGGGTAGACAGAGAAGTAGGCTCGCGTGTAGAGTTGCTCGATCTGGGCAGCGTTCAGAGTCTTGAGGCCCTGATTGAACGATTCGATGAACGCAGCACCCTCGGCGTCAGTGAACTTGGCGTCAGGGTGCAGAGCGTCGTCGAGCGCCGCCTGCAGGTCCTGAGTGCGGGCTTGCAGTGCATCGAGCTTGTCGAGCAATGACTGTTCGTCAGTAGGCTCGGGCAGCGCAACATCAACAGACGCTTGGGCGCGCAATACCTTGCGACTAGCAGAGGCTTCAACAACCCGCTGTGCCAGTTCTCGGGCTGCATCCGACAGTTGGGCAACCTCGTCAAGGTGCTGCCTAATCATTTTGTTCATCAGGTACTCCTGGTAGAATCTGTTGTTTTACAATTTCTGCGCCAGACGCAGGGCCTTCCACATGTTGGCCACTAACTTCTTGGTCTCGGTCTTATTGCCCAGATCGATCTCGTTGGGCACCGTGGTCTGTATGCGCAACAGCAGTTTAGAGCCACTAACTCGTCGGATGGCCAGCTTGTACTTCTTATCCGAGGCCAGTAGCAGCCAGCCAAAATTAGAGGCCCGCTTAGTTGCTGCGGAATTGAAGTCAGGCAGTGAGGACTTGTGGCTGCCCTTCTTCAATCGCTCACCCAACTGCATGGGCAGCTTGCCCGTGTACAGCAGGCCCTGTAACTTCAACAGTATGTTGTCCAGGCTGTCGTTTTTGCGTTTGGGTTCTAGCAGCGTGTAGGTCGTGATTGACAGGCTGTCACCCACTAGGTCGATGTAGTCGATACTCTGCTGACGTTGCAACCACATGAACAGGTTGTACTTACGCAGGCCCGTCACGATTGCTGACAAGTAATCGTCGAGTCGTTCACGGGCTAAACGTTTGTAGACGGTATTAAGGTTCAGCGGACCGCGAGTTTCAGGGTCATTGACTTTGCGAAAGAACGGATTTACACGGCTGTAGCGCATGTATCGAATGAATTCGAGGATGGTGTAGAGCAGGCGCAGTTCGTGATTGGGTGCCGAGAACGAATTCGATGAGACAAACGCATCCCACTCTGTCGCGTACTTGGTATCAAACACAGGAGGCATCGACAGCTTCGTGGGATTCGTAACACCGAAGGCCAATAGCAAGGCGCGCATAGAACCTGGCTTAGAGGCACTGATGGATCTGAGCATGCGGGCTGTAATGGTCTGTGCGTCCATCAGTCATCCTTGAGATCGGTTGCGGTTTCACCTGACAGGTAGACGAATGCGGGCTTAGCATTTAGGGAGGCGTTCACACGGTCGATACGACGTTCGAGTTCGGGTGTGCGTGTTACGCCTGCCCACAGAGTGATGTGAGGACTGTAAGGCTTAAACATGTGAACCGCGCCCGCACGGGCCCATGTGCGGTGCAATGCCTGTAAATCATCTGACATCAGTTGCGCGACTAGGTAAGTACGACCATCATGACCGTCGAACATCTCGATCTTGTCGATCAACGACCGAAGAACTTGGTTGGGCATGACGTGCGGAAGATTGCGCGGTGCTTTCTCACTGGACATTACGGTCACGTGCAGTTTGGATTCCTCGGGTCTGACATTCAGTGAATAGGCAATGTCGAGGATTCGAGGTATAGAGGCCTCAACAGGCGTCACGAAAACGTAGACGCCTCGGTGGCCCGTGAAACCCTCGTCAACTAGCTCAGGTGAACTGAGGCTCACAAAAATCTTCATTAGCGAATAGCCTCGGTGGAAAAGCGCATCAGGTCGATGTTGGGGTTGAGGGAGAAGGTCTTGAGTGGGATAGCCAACATCTGGGCCAAATGATCCTCATCCGCAGTAGACCAGTCATGGGTTTTGTCGCCGCGCTTGCCCATCTCACGGATCAGCACACGTGAGGCACCGAGGGCGCCGTCGTACTTGGCCATGTCTTTGGTACCCCGCAGGGTAACAACGATAGACTTCTGCGCCTCTTCGTACTTGGGTGTTGATACGCGCATCAGAAAGTCTGACATGCCGGGGCGAATACGGGCCAGCTCAACGCGAAAGTACGACAGGCGAGGTGTAGCATCCGACTCGGAAAAGAAGCGATCAGCATCCCGGGTGAATTGCAAATAGGCATTGTCGCCAGCCTGAGCTTCGGTGATTACTCTGGGTTCCATCTCGTTACTCCTACTTGCCCCAAAGGGAGCGCATATTGGATAGGTCAACCGTCAACTTGCGGTGATGTTGGAACTCACCGTACCAAGTAGCGGGGAAATCGGAGGCCCTGATGTAGCGCTGCTTCATGTCCTCAGGACCCTCATGAATCTTGTAGCGGGCATAGCCCCCGAAGGCTGCTGTGATAGCGACAATCATGTAGTTGCCGCCTGCGTTGATGATCGACTGGGCACGGTGCCGGCCCTCGTGCGACAGTACTTTGCCCACTTCTACACGTTGGCCGAACGCATCACCATCACAACTGATCTTCAAGCTGGGCATGTTGATAATGACGCCCTGTTTCGCCCACTCGTTGTATTGATCGAGCGGCTGCGTATGTCGCTTAATCATATCGTGATGATCGTCGGAGCCGACAGTGAGGAACAGGAAGTCTTCGGGCCTCATGCGTAGCAAGCCCGCTGCCTTGTTATCCTTGGCGCTGTCAATCATGCGTTGAGTAATTGTTAGGGACTGCATCACATGTCCTTTACAGCATTAACTCGCTGCTTTAGTGCCCTAATGGCGTCGGCTGTAGAGCGAGTTTCCATGCGGTATGACACACCGTCGTTGATAACAGTGTGAAAGCCAATAGAGTACAGGTAGAAGGTAAAAGGAATGCGGGCACCCTTGCGGCCGGGCACGATCATTGTATAACGTGTAGCGGGCACCCGTGCATGCAACACTGAGTCATGTAGCTCGACGTTAGTGCCCTTAACCGAAGAACTTGGTATGTCCAGGGCCTTTGCAATCTTATTGGGTATAACTGCCCGTAGTTCTTCGACAGTAATTGGACGGCCCGCAATAGGCGGGTACTCCAAGTTCACATTGTCTGCCGCGCCTCCACTGAGGCTGACCATCAGTTTCATCTCAGATGTCCATGAAAGGGTTTACGCTTGTGGCACTGAACACATACGGTTTTCAGGTTGTACTTGACCGTCTTGCCGCCTCGATGCACGGGTATGATATGGTGCGCTTCTAGCCTTACTTCCGACCTATGCTTGTGGCACTCAGTACAGCGATAGCCGTCACGTGCGATGACCTCTTCACTGATACGCTGCCAGTCAGCAGTGTAGGCCTGCTCACGATCACGCCTGACCTTAGCAACAACAGGTGCCTTGCGGGTGCGACGTGTGGTAGGGCCTACGTGAAAGCGAGCGGGGCGTATGCGTTTAGCCATCGTGTATAGAAAATTACTGTTTGGGGGGTATCAACGTCAGAACAAACGGTTCGCCCACTGCATACCGAACGGGCCCCAGGCGTACACCTTTGGGTAGGCTACGCAGGAGTTTTGCCGCGACTTTGTTGATAACAGACAGACGGTCTGCAATACTGGCGTGGACAATGAGCGTGATCTTAACACTGCCCGCATCCATCTTCTCAACGTCTTTGAGTTCGATGCCGGGCAAGAACGGGCCCTTCATCTTGTTTAGTTCTTCAAACATTGTAATGCTCCTCAGTTACTCTTCACCTTCACCTTCATCTTCACCTTCATCTTCACCTTCACCTTCACCCTCTTCACCCTCTTCGGGCAGGTTATCGTCAATCTCAGGCCAATCTTCACCGTCTTCTGCTTCTAGGTCAAGGCCCCGACGGGTCCTCTTGTCCATTTCACGGGCAAGGTCTTTCTTAACAGCCTCGTCTGTTTCTTTCTCGAACGCTTTTTCGAGTTGGGAAGGTGTCATCCGACGCATCACGTAGACGCGTACTAAGTATTCAGGATCATGCAACAGCACGTCGTAGTAGGGACCTCGCAAAGGCACCCGGGTTGCTGCGTAGCTGCGCGTCTGCGCGTACTTAGACCCGACAAGCAGCTTTGCAAGGTCAGGCGTTGTCCACAGGTTGGGTATGCGATCTATCAGCAGCTCCACGGCCCTCTCGTTGCTGCCCGCCAGCACTTCTTTTAACAGGGAGCGGGGTAGCTTCTTCAACTTCAATAGTTCACGTTGCACCCGCCACCCAAAGTTGTCGTACACGAACTTCAAGTCCTTAACGCTGAAAAAGTCCTTAACGCTGAAAAGCGTAACGTCGGTGACGAGTAGAGTAACAAGACCGCCAAAAGGATCGTGATCGGTGAGGGAGAATTTCTTCGATAGGGCAGCAAACTTTGCAAGATTGGGCGCTACAAATGCCGCTACTTCCTTTTCAGCTTTAGCGAATTTCGGCCCAGCCAAATCGTGCAACTTATCGATCAATACGTCACACAAATCAGCAGCGGTGGCAGTAGTGCCGATCCCACGCTTGATCGTGCTGCCCTTCGTCTTACTAGCGTCAAGGTCGATGAGGCCTATGACGTAACTAAAAGGCACTTTGCTGTGGGTCATGATCTTACGGGCGCGCTCATCAGTACCCAGGATCTTGAGCATGCTCATCACACGTTCAGACGATACGTAAGGTGACTTGAGGAAGTCTTTCAAGTAGTATCCCTGCCAATGAGTCCAGGCATTACTATCGAAGATTATGTCAACTATAGACTTCGCTATCTCTGGGTATTCCTCCGCGAACGAAGTATCCGTGAAGCCCTCAAGCATACTGGGGTATCGGGCGATGTTATCGCGTAGGAATTTGAGTATGAAATCCTGCTGGCCTCTTTTGACAAGTTCGGTAAAAAGTCCACTCAGGTAGGATTGTTCGGGCACCTCATCTGCTTCAAGAGCTGCTATAAGGGTGCGCGACCACTGATCGGGGGTAGATGTGGGATTCTTCGCCAAACTCAGTGCTGCTAGCCATATGTTGCCATTGTCCTTAAGAGCGGCCAGTATTGCTGCGAACACTTCCTCAGTCATTGGTCTATGTTCAAGCACGTGGATATAGACCCTATATCCACCGAAGTTGCGGACCACGTATGCCACTTCTTTGTCGGATAGATCGCGCACCTGTAACAAGGCTAGGGTGAACTGTAAGGCGCCCTCCCGTGACAACTTCACTTTAGACAAGTCAGTGCCCGGAGCGAGGGCCCAGAATTGCTTGACAAAACGTGAACGGGCATGTGCTAGAGCGTCCACGAATGCGGGATCATCTAGGCGTCCAGTCAGCAGACGGACCATGCTCTCGATTGCACGTCGCATCTGTGCACCCCTGTCTTCATATACTGTGACCTTGGAGGCTAGTAGGCGCAACAATTGCAGGGCAGTATCATGCTTAAGGTTTCCACCGATCAGACGGGCTGCGTTCAATAGAATTTGGGTTGTTGCCGAGTCGGCGGGCCAAGTACTCATCAGCTCAAATACCTTTCGGGCCTGAGGATCACGGAACTTGGGAAGCCCGAATATCTTGAATATATAGAGGGAAGACCATCCTAGCTCATGTAGCAACTCGACAATCCTAGGGTAGTCAGCAGGCTTGATGTCGGTGCTAGATTGGATAGAAGCAGCCAGTCGCTCAGAAGAAATATCTTCTGAGCGACCCTTCTTGGCGCGCAGCAACTTTTCGAGTGACGCATAATCGCTGAACTTAATAAACTCTGCTTCAACGTCATCGGTGTACACGTCGTTATGTACACAGTACAGGCCACTGCCGCGGCCCTCATTGGCCTGTTCCAGCCACTTGTCTACCGTCTGGGCAAAGCCCTTGGTTTCGGTGCCAAAGACGCGAGGTTCCCTCACCAACAAGTAGTCTTTCGGGTCGAGTTTGTTAGTGAAGCGATAGATGCGGCACCGAGCAATCGGGTTGTTGATATTCTTGTCATCGGTCTTGATGAGATAGGCAATTAAGGTGCCGTGTCGGATGTCCGCTTTTACGTAGTCTTTGTTAGACCCATCAATGACATTTAGGCATGACTTCCAACCTCGATTGGTAGACATGCCCATGATGTCGTAAGGATGTCGTGAGATCACGACCATTAGCTGGGCGTCGCGCAGCGTCGAACCCTTACGCAATTCGTCGTGGTCGAACTGCTTCTTTAACGCAGGATTGTCACTAAGCAGCTTACCGATCTTGATCTTACGCTTGCCTGTCTGCTTGTCAACAGCGATGCCTGCCAAGTAATCATCAACCACATAGCCCTTGTTCTCGATATAGGCGCGAATATCTTTCGGGGCAGTAATGACTTTGTGGGCCTTCGGCGTGAGGGATAGGGGTAGGTAGATGCGGAAGCTATTGCGGTCGCCCTCAAACTTCTTAAACAGGTCGCTATAAGCGCTGCGGTCCCACTTAGTGCTACCCATCCACTTACGGTAGGTAGAAAGGTTCAATGCGCTGAGGCTGACGATTAGTTTCATGGTCTTAGTTGGGGATTTTGACGAATTCAGAGGCCTTCTTCAACAGAACTTGCATCTGTTCCTGAAGGTGCTTACGATCACGATCTACCTCGTCTTGTTTCTTCTCTAAGGACTGGAGGCCGCTGTTGACGAAGCTGAGGTCACGCGCTATATCACGTGCCCGTCGAATCTCTTCACGATACTCAGAGGCCTCGCCTGGGTCAGTACGCGCTGTTTCCTCCGACTTCTTCTCCATGAAGTTGGCCCAGGCAATCAATGCGTCCACAGTGGGGTGCTGGGTGCCCAGCATGAGCTTCTGTTTCATTTGCCGTCCTTGCCGACGAGAATGTTGTGTGTATTGGCAGCCGCTATGTTGTGTGCGCCCTGCAACGCCTTGCTTACATCTTTCAGCAACGCTTCGATCTGACGATTGGCGAACTGAGTTTCCTTGGGGTTGGTCGTTTCTTTCACCAGAGCACGTAACTGGTAGAACATATTGAGCAATGCCTGACCAATACTCTGCGTCATGGGTTGCAGTACGTCGTTGACAATCAAATCAACCTGGCCCGACATGTCAATCATTGTACGTATGTCGGCGATGACCTCGCGTTGCTGAGACAATAAAGTACAATAGGCGTAATAATTACGCCCCGAACCTGATTCCAGTGCTGAACGTTTGGCCTGCCGAGCCAACTGCTTGAGCGACCTGTACATGTACAAGTACTCCTGCAGGTACTCTTGCTCGGGCGCCAGCTCTTCTGCCTGCTTGATGATCTGGCGCTCTGCCTTCTTGACCTTGCCCTCAAGCTGCTCGGCCTTTGCTTTGGCCTTAGAGGCTGAGGGCTTGCCCTTCTTACCCGTGCGGGTGTGGCTCTGTTGGATAGAGGTTTCCCTCATCATCTAGGTCACTCATTGTCGTTGTAGAAGTTGACGAGGGCGTGGGACTTATCAACACCACCCGCATCACCGAAACGAACGATCAGGCCTTCCATATCGTCCTTGGGCTGTTCGATCACCCAAGCATCGTCCGTCTGCTCATAGGGCTGATAGCCTTTGGTCTTGAAAGCCTCGACGATCTTCTTGCCCACTGTCTTCGAGATTTCCACGCCTTCCTTGAAACGGGCATCTTTCTCGACTGCCTTAGCAACTTTGGGATCGACGTGCTTAAGAATGTCCAGCATATCGGTCGCCCATTTCTGGTTGAGATCGGCGGACTCAGAAAGGTCAGAGCTTTCACTCGTCAACGCCCGCTTAGCCGCGTTGAACTTGCTGAGGTCAGACTTGCTGATCTGTACCACATCATCAGGACTGAGTTTGAGCAACAGCACGGTGCCAAACATGCTGCTCGATTCAACAACCGACGTGTCTTTGATGCCTGCTTCGGACAACACCTTCTTCAACAGCTTGACTGTGGTAGCGAATGACTTTTGGTCTTCCTTGCGAATAGACTGACGAGCCTTCTGCACCTTGACCTTCACGCGGTCGCAAGTAAGGACGTGCTGCTTCAACGCATTGATCGCATCCTTGGCCCGCGCTTGCATAGCAGCAGGCAAGCCCTTGACCACCATGGGCATCATCAGCTTGAAACGCACCAGTCCCGCTTCGGACAGTGGGCGAACGGTCAACTTGACGCGAGCAGCGCGTTGGCCCATGTACTTGATGTCGCCTTTGCCATCCTTCACTGAGGAATAGCGCACAGGGCGGGCCTTGCGGGCAAGATAGGCGTAACCACGGATGTCGTAGGCGTCAGGATCATCCGTACCCTTACTGATGTAGTTCTGCACCCGGCCGCAGAACGTGAGTAGGGCATCCATGTTGGCGATCATGCCGTCGGGTGCCAAGAATGGGTTGTCAGCCGCAGCGGCTGACTGGGAAGCAACAGGGAACTCGATAGTCAATTTCGACATGATGGGCCTCAATCTTCGGGTAGGATGGGCAAGTCAACTGTTTGACCTGCTAGTTCATGAGTGCAGTCTGCCAAAAACTCGATACGACCATTACGCACAAACGAATGGCACACCACACATTTGTATTTCGATGGGGGCTTGCCCTCTTCGACAAGCTCGCGGTTGTAATCGCACCAGCACCGATCTTCGCCATGTTTGAAGTGGGAAGCAAAGTGGCCGTTGCGTATCAGTATTGATGGGGTGAATGTAGGACTGTCGGCATTGCCGTCCCACTTCCATGGGCCTGGCTCGATGCAAACCATGTGGAAGTCATTGCAGCCCGGACAGATAAAGACCAGGTATTTCTTGCCTGGCCCTTCTGCATCGCGTAGAACGTTCGACAGTCGTCCCATGGGTGTCACTTTAAAGGAGTAAGGAAAGGGGCTTCGGCCCCTTTCCTGATTACGCGAACTGGTGGCCGCGAATCCGCTTCTCGAACTCGGCGAAGAACTTCGGGTTCATGAAGAAGATTTTCTTGTAGTAGTTGACCAGCATTTCAGGGCTGACGCGCCCGCTGCTGATCGCCACTTCCTGCTCGACGATCTCTTCCGGCGTCTGCTTGACCTCAGGGAAGTCAGACTGATCGTGAATCTCGGTCACGGCAGACAGGTTGACCTCTTCCGCGTTCTCGGCATCCTGCGGCAGAACGAAGGCGCTGTCGCTGTCCGTGGTGGCTACGACGAAGCCCATAGACAGGGTGTTGTCAGCAGTGACATACGACACATAGTCGCCGCCCTGTACCTGGGACGCAAGTGCAGAACACATGGCGCTCAGACGGCCGTACTCGGGGCTAGAACGGTAGCCTGCGCTGGCAGTTGCTTCCAGCAAGTTCAACAGGGCCACATCATCTTCGGCGCTGGTCTTGATGAGGACAGAACCTGCTTCGGTTTTCTTCATCTGCCACATGTCCTTCTCTTCGTCCATGAACATGTTGCTGGCCATGGCACGGAAACCCTTGAGGTCAGGGTTGTCGCCCAGGGCGATGATCTCGCGCACACGACCCACGACACCGACCAGGCGTTCAGTGTAGGCACCGCGCTCGACCGACTTGAAGGAACCAGCGACGGCTTGGAAGCGGCCTTGCAGCTTCTTGCCCAGGGCATCCAATACCACTTGCGGCTCAGCGCGGCTGGCTTGGGTGTGGGTCACGTCGATCACAACGCGGGCCAGGTCAGTGCCCGCAGCGGAGTAGGAACGGAGTTCGATGGTGGGCTCAGCAGAACCCACGCTGGCGACGGCTTTCTGAATGGTAGAATCGTACTTGGCGTTTTGCATGATTTTGTTACTCCTGATTAGGCCTAAATGGAAAAGAAAATATGCGGTTGCGCATTCCGCATCGTACAAAAATTACGAATTCAGGTGGCGTTTGTGGTGCAAATACTCCTTGATTAGTCGCCGGTTAAACGGCAATTCAAAGAAGGATTTCACGCCTTGTGGGGCCTCTGCATCATAGTGCAGGCCCTCAACAGGGTCAGCAACCCAGGCATGTGACTTGAAATCGATTTGATCGAGGTCATCCCACTTAATGCCTTTGGGCGGGTGAATGTTCCACTTCGAGGATAGCACATTGCGGTCGAACAGGCCTCCGCGCTTGAACGTCTGGACGTTAGCAATCTCAAGGTCATCAAGGTCAGAGGCATCGAGTACTGATTGAGCAAATACACGACAGTGGCCGTGGTTAATTTGTTGGGGCGTCATCCCCGTCACTTTCAACACACCCTTCAACACACCTTTCAGCACTTTGATGATGTAGTCGCGGCGCTTTGACATGCCGTTGGAGAGGCAGATGAGTACTTTCATGATGCCTTCTTCACCAACAAGTCTTTAGCATTGAACGTGTAGCCCTCGGGCGCTACCTTCATCATGCCGGGCAGACGGAAATTGGGCAGCTTGCCCTGATCCCGGGCCTTGCGCACAAGTTGATTGTGACGTGCTACCCCCTCTCATCAACTGTCGCCTTTGTCATGACTGATATGTGCAACATCAACGATTCCGCATGAGATTGCACTGCATCAACGTACTGACCTTCTTTGAGCTTGAGGTCACCCGAGTTGATGAGCGCCCGGACAATCCGATCAAATCCAACGTTGAGGACAATGCCCTCTAGGCGTTCGTGCTGGGATGCCACACGGACCTGATGCTCGTCTTGCAGACTGTGTGCCAGGGAGATAGTGGTTCGAGACATGTATGCTGACCCCTATTAGTAACGACGGCCTGTGAAGATGGGTACGCCGAAAGGCAGATGGGTAGTAGGCGCATTGATGAGGCCCAACGAACCATGGGAGGAAGGTACGTTGAGATTCTTGCTGCCGATTGAGCCATCGCCACCTCGCAAGCCCTGTGCTGCAAGCTGCTTCTTCAATGGCACTATCTTGTCCTGAATAGCCGACTCGATACGACCCAATGCAGAATCGAGCTGGGGGGTACGATCAACGTTGAGGCTAATGCCCTGACCCGAGAAGTCGAAGGCCAAGCTACCTTCGGCAATCAGTTGTGCAGACAGGGCATAATACGAGGCACAAGTCAGCCAACCATCGAACAACACACCCTGCATGTTCATACCAGTCCACGTGCTGATCTGTCCAACGTTGTTGAACAAATAGAGGCCGCGCTCTAGGTAGCCTATGAGATCGCCTGCCGTATATTGGAGTTCGGGAATCACGTTCTCGATGCGACTCTTGTTCAGGAAGTCTTCGAGGAAGTTCATCGCCAGCATGATCTGAGGCGTGACGGCCCAGAACTTGTAGGTGAACGAACGCATTGTCCCGCCTATGGGTACCACGTCCACCTTGAGTAGGGCCGATTGCATCGATGCAGAAGGGAAGATCATGGGCACATAGAAGCTGGTCTTGTCAGCCAAGCGGGTTACGGCAGTGATGCCGTTGATATTCTGCGACGAAGCAGGAACAACTGGTGTGTTGTTGAAGTAGATTTGGTACAACGCCGTGTCTTGTGCGCTGATGTGCATGGGCACGACCAACGGGAACATCGTGTCTCCCCACAGCGTAACCACGTCAGTTTCGCGGTAGTCGGTCTTGGGTTCAACCAATACTGAGTCAGTCGATTTGGTCTTCGTACCCGTATTGTCGATGAATATCCAGACCAGGCGCAGTTCAGACTTAGCGTCCAGGCCCAGATCGGGAATACTGACGTTCGCATTCCACAGGCCCGGGGTAGTAGACGGGGTGCCAATCGTTTGACTCAGCAGCGCCTTATTCTGATCGTAGAGCTTGACCTTTGGATAGCCGGCTGCGGCGACCAGTGGTACGTCTGCGTCATCCAGAAACTCAGCAGCGGCATTGAATACGGTACCGTCGATGGCGTTAAAGATCATGGCTGTTCCTTATAGCTTGGAGAAATCAAGCTCACTCGTCAATCGGTCGATATAGTTGTGGTCAGCCCGGAACAGCTTGATTGCCGTACCATCAGCGGGCAGGAACAACTCACCTATATTCGTATCAAGGTCGGCAAACGCACGACTCAGGCGACGCGCTACTGCCCGTAAGTTGTCCCATATCTCGCTGTCTGATGAGCCCTGCAACTCTATCTTAGGGCTGCCCGTCATAACCAAACTCAGGATGACATTAGGGGCCAACACATCGAGGGCCGAACGGTGTTCGTAGCCTGGCTGGTTCACGTTTTGCACAAACTGGAGAATGCTGTCAGACAGATGACCCAGGATCGTGCCCTCAGCCGCATTGTTGACGCCCAGCAGGTTGGCAGTGCGATCATGGGCAGCGAAGTGACTAACGGCCCCATGCACATAGCAGAAGTAGTAGAGGGCAGTCTGAGGCACGATCATCTGACGGCCCAACAAGTTGCCTCCATAGTGCCAAAGACTGGTGTTGTACACCCAATACGGGTATGGCTGTGACAGCACAACCTGGTACAATGAGCGGCTGCCGAATCGATCATGTGCGGCCTTGAGGTTCTCACCATACAGGTCATCAAACGTACCAGTCTCATAGTACTGCTTGTGACGTGCCAACGATTTAGTCATCACACCAATGATGTTGTACAGGTAAGCCATGTGCTGGGTGTACAACGCATTGAGGCCGAATCGGGCGCACTCGCTTGAGGTCAGACCAATGGAAGTAAAGGCCAAGGGCTCTGACATATTGCCGTACTGTGAGACAGAGTTGGATCGAAAGTTCTTGACCGTGATGGGACCTAGATCGGTAACGCTGTCCAACGGTGAGAAGCTGAACGTGAACACCAGATGGTGATTGGCAGGCCTTATGTCTTCGGGAGGGGGCACAGAGCAGCCATGGGAGAACCCATTGCTGTTATTGTAGAGGTTGACGAGGGTGAAATTAACAGAAATGGCGCCAAACTTGGGCGCCTGCATCAACTTTTTGGCCAACAGTGCATATAGTCCCGCCGTGTCAATCGACTTGTAGCCATCCTTAAGAAAGAACAGCAGTGAGGCCGCAGACAGGTGAAAAACAGACGACCGGAAGTTGATTACCTGCTGCCTGTGTTTGACCTTGAGTAGGGATTTCATAGCAAGCTCTTGAGGCCCTTCTTGATTACATCGACTTCGTGATCGGTGAGATCGAGGGCCTGTTTCAGCTCATGCAGGCGTTCGACATTGAGTACGTGATGGGATTTCTCTTTGCCGCGTGGATCGGGCATGATGATGATCTTGATGGCTTTGCGCCCGTTGTGCGTGACTGACTTATGTGCCAGGCGTGAGCGGGTGCGCGTATTGAAGCCCAGTACTCGCTGCAACAACGGAGATACTTCTTTGAAAATGTTCTCGCGCGCCTCGAGGCTCTCGTAACCCTTCTTCGAGAACACATAGATAGCGTCACTCTTGACATCGATGTCGGCCACGCCCTCGATGCGATGTGCCCCTGCATTACGCAGGTCATAACGGGCAACAGGAACGACACGGCGTTCCTCTTCCACGAGAATGTCGTTGGCAGCCATGAGCAGGCGGATGCGCTTGACCATATCAGCTTCGGAAGCCACGGGCTTTCCAATCTCGTACTTGCCGGGCACCTTGAAGTCTGGTAGGGTGGTCAGGAAATAGCGGATGGTTGCACCTTCAACCACACCCGTCAACACGACATAGAACTCATTGTAGTTGAAACCCTTGCCGTCTTTCAAGCTGTGCAAACACAGATAGAGGGAGAATTCAAGCGTGTTGTTGACCGGGGCCACATACATCAACTCAGTGATTTCCGAGTAGGCCTTGGGATTGATGTTGTCCAGTACGAAACCGATGAGGCGCTTGTTCAGCTTCTGCATTTCGGTAGGGACGTGATGCTCGGCAATCGCGTTCAATGCTGACAGCGCGTCGTGTATAGAACCATCGACTTCCTTCTTGAGGGAGCGTACAGCACTCAGGGCGCGTTCCTGGTTCTTGGCGCCAGAGAAGGCGTGGGTAAGCAAGGCCTCGATAGAATCGAGTTCCTGCGCGTTGTCATACATGGACTGTACGAGCGACACAGCAGAGCGTATGCGAGTGATAGGAGGGGCCTTGAACGACGTTAGCTTGACGCCCAACGTTTCATTCTGGGGCTCAGTCTTGAGGGGAATCTTGGTAGGTGTGGGCCCTACGCCAGTACGGTTGATGCGAATCTCGCCTTCATCGCCTTTGGTCGAGGCTGACAGCGATTTCATCAACGTTGAGGCTGACTTTCGATTCTTGTGTACCTCCACACTGATGTCCTGTAAAACATCAATCAAGTCATTTACTGACCTGGCACGTCGGATGCTATCCTGACGTTTGTTGGAAGCGGTAATAGTGATCTTTGTCATGGGCTTTGGGCCTTAGGCAGTTGTGTTCATGTGCCCAAATTATGAAAACGGGACTCAGGTTCTCTCCTCACCCTTGGCTACCTCTTCTTCGCTTTCTGCACCGCCTTTACCCACTATTTGGGTAAACATGAGGGTTAGATATTCCATGAGGTCAGTTTGAGACTGTAGGCCTCGCAGTGCCGAACGTATGTTGTTGATGAGTTGCCCACGTTGGGCAGCATAGAAACCGGAGAACCTTTCCCGCTCCTCAACCTCAGGGTAGCGCAGTAGCAAGTTGACAACGGGCCTTAGGATGTCGAAGTAGAGGCGCGAGTTTTCGGGCAGGACCTGCCGATAGCGCAACATGAATTGCAGGACTTGTTCACCTTCGCCTTCGAGATTCGTATCGCCCCGACGACGTAGGTAGCCCAGTATATGTGCAGCATACTGCAACATGATGGCCCGCAGTGACTGAGGGAACAGCTCGTTAAGTTCTTGAGGCACAGGAGCAACGGATGGGTCAACCTTCGTATCTGTATTGGGGGTGTCGTTCATGTCATGTCCCGTCGTGTAGAAAATAAAAATGGCGAGCCCGAAGACTCGCCATTTCTTTACAGCTTACCTAGCAACCTGCTCAGGGATTACTTAGCGCGCGGACGGCTCACCTTGTGGCCAGCGGGCTTACGAGCAGCCGGCTTCTTGGCTGCGCTGGTACGCGGCTTACGAGCAGCCGGCTTCTTAGCCGATGAGGCGCGGGGCTTGCGAGCGGCCGGCTTCTTGGCTGCGCTGGTACGCGGCTTACGAGCAGCCGGCTTCTTAGCCGATGAGGCGCGGGGCTTGCGAGCGGCCGGCTTCTTAGCCGATGAGGCGCGGGGCTTGCGAGCCGTGGTGGTGCCGGTGCTGCGCTTCTTGGCGGCGGCCTTGACGCGCGGGCTGGCCTTGGCAGACTTGGCGATCTTGGCGTTGATCTTCTTCTGATTGGTCTTGCGGGTCTTGGCAGCCTTCTTGGCGCGCAGAGACTTTTCAGCGTGGGTCATGTGCTTGGCAGCCAGCTTGGCAGTCTTGGACTTCTTGCGGTCGATCTTGATCTTGCCATCGCGCTTCATCTTGGCGACCTTCAGCTCCTCGGCGTGGGACTTCGGGGCAGCCTTACGGGTGCGAGTGGTGGTCGTGGTCTTGCGGGCCGTGGTAGCGCGGGGCTTGCGAGCCGTGGTGGAAGCAGCCTTACGCGCCGGAGCCTTGCGGGCGGCCGGCTTCTTGGCAGCGGTACGGGTACGGGGTTTAGCTGCGGGGGCAGCGGCTTTGCGAGTGCGAGACATTTTGTTTGACTCCTTAAGAGGTCGATTGAAACTTCTACTACGACGAATTGCAATTCGTGCCAGGCACGTATACCCGGCTTTGTACAACCCAAACCCGGCCACGGTGGGCCTTGTTCAAATCGCCATCAAAAATTACTATCGTCAAATTTTATTGGCCCAGATTTTCTGCATGAACTTTCCATGAACCTTGGGCCTGGCCTTAGCCCAAAGTTATGAGGCGGGCAATACTTCGTAAGGCCTCGGTAGGTTGTAACACCCGAACACTTACGGCCCAGTCAAGGTTGCGTTCCAGTGAAGTGCGTAAGTATTGTTCATCGGTAACCTTGAAGGCAGTATTGCGTGAAGGCACATGCACAACGTCAGTGGGTGACACTTCTTGTATGGTCATGGGCAGTATGATCTGGATGTTGCCCAACGTATCGAATAACGTCCAGTCGGTAGTGCGACTTGACTGAGCAAGGTTCGCACGAACTTTCTCGGTGCCGACATCGAACTCAAGAACCACATGGGTAAAGGCAGGTGCCTGAACATACAGGGTCAGAGTTTGTCCAGCGGCAGCGATAAAGGAGGCGAGGCTCAAGGGCAGACCCTGAGCATCGTATAAAACTTCGTCAACTAGCAGGGCCAGGTTGTTGCGAATGATAAACGACAGGCCCTTTATGTACTTGGGCACATCGACGTTGAACGATACCCAGCCCTTGGTATCTATCTGGGTGATCGTATGAGGGGCAGTACTCACGTCTTTGTGGTAGCCCCTGCTGTCCACTATGTCGTAGGTAGTGAGCAGCCTACGGTCGTAGCCATATAGTTCGTAACCGGGCAGGTAGCCAGTACGAAAGCAGATACCGCAATCAGATGAGGAGGAGAAAAGACTGTTGATTACTGTGCGGCCCTGTTCCTCAGCATTATCATCAATTGCAAGTTCGTCCTCGATGTCGAGGTCCTCGGCGTACAGGGATTCACCACGTTGGCCAAACAGAGGGCGCGAGTAGTCAATGACGATTTCCTGATCGCCATACTTGGGCGCATCAGTCTTAGTCATCACTGCCGTATTGCTATCTGAGCGCGGGAAGCTGGCAGCCACTTCTGTCTGCTGACAAGTACACAGGATGGTAGACTTGACGGCGTGGTAGTACTTGACCTCAAAGCTATCGACGCCCAGCGCATTCAGGCCCTGCCTTTGATAAGGCGTAACCGCTTCCCGCAGTCGTGCATCAGCCTGTTCCTGAATGTAGTTCTTGGCGTGAACCCGCTTGATTTGACCCGTGCCCTTGCGAATTGCCATCGTTATTCTCCGCGTATTGGTACCTAAAAATTACGAATATAGAACTGTGAATAGCAAGGGAATGTCCGAAAACCAAATCATTTCAATTCTGACACCGGGATGAGTAATTTATGCGGCATAGACCAGAGAGACGCCAATGAATCTTGCTGAGTATCAGAAAAAGTTAGGTGCCCGTTTTACCCGCCCGCCTATTTGCGTAGCAGCGTCCGATAAGGTGGGGGCACGGGCACTACCTCACAAATGCCCTGAGTGTGGCAACACGTTCATGGCCCGCCCGCGAGTGATGTTGAAACATCGCACCCTGGGCACCTGCATAGACTGTGTGCCGGTCAAGGCCGACGTGACTGAACAAGACTTCCTTGAGAACCTAAGGCGGGCAGTAGAAGTAACAACATGCCTGTCCTACAAGCAGTACACTACACGCGGCCGCTTCGGCTGCCTGTTGTGCGGTGAAGAATGGACAGATCGCCCACAGGATATGTTGTTCGGCACCCCGCACAATTGCAAGGGCAGTCGCAAGAACAATCTCAAGTACGCAGGGCCCAGGACCGTACACCATTCGTTGGCTAATACAGTGTTCACAGTATATGCGAACGAAGTAGTGGGCCTACGCTACCTGGCATCAAAGAATGCAATCAGCAAGATCAAGACGGCGTTGACGCACACTATAGACCCAGTTGCGTACACGTACAAAGGCGAGCGTATCTTCTGGCCCGCTATGCAGGTGTCGAGTACCGTGTACTTGGTGGTAGATGCGCACACGTTGATCGAGATGCTGTCCGAGTTCAAAGCCCGCGCCCGTGGATGCAAGGGTGAAAAGAAAGTGTTGTCACTGTTGGTACGCAAAGGCGCGGGTAGTGTGGTAGAGTTACCTCGTGATTGGGATCGTCTGTCGGCACCGGAGATAGAACGTCAGATCGAACGCCTGTACCGTCCAAGTCTGCGGGTACTTGGTCTTGATCCCGGCACAACAAACTTCGGGTGGTCTGTGATTGAAGTATCAGACCGACTAGGGGTCAAAGTATTAGGCGTTGGACTGGTTAAGAACACTATCAAGGGCCTGACGGGCAACCTAGAACAAGACTACCGGGCGTTCAAGGATGAGATATACTCATTGTTGATGGAACAAAGGCCCAACGTAATAGTTGCAGAACGTTTCATGTCACGCGGCATGAAAGGTACGACCATCGAGGCAGTGAACATAATGATCGGCGGGTTGATGAGTATCAGCCAAGAAGAAGGACCTGACGATACACGCCTAGTAACTGCGGCCCAGTGGAAGAACGAACTCAACAAAGTGGTCAATCTGGAAACTGTATATCAAACGTGTAAGCCGTTGACCGCCCATGAGTGTGATTCGATGATGATAGCCCTCTACCGGGCCAGTCTAGTATTTGGACACCTGCCATTTGAGAAGATGAGCCAGAAGGTGGTCAACAGCATCGCTAAACAAGTAAAGGCCCTGAGGAGCTAAGTGTGGATATGAGCGAACTCGCTGTCAACCAGTGCGTGTACGTTGAGTGGTACCAGTTTAAGACCTGTACGATCAGGACCTGTAAAAACTTTACCGACATCACGAAGTCTAAGTGTTTGGCAATCGACAGGGTGCAACCCGCAGGCACCAAAGTCATCACCGATGCCGAGCTGCACATGTATAAATTCCCAGGAGCGAAAGTCAGTACCAGATTAGTATCGATGAAGCGCAAGCGGGCGGTCCTGCGCGTCAAGTCAGTATTGATACTACGTAAGTTCATCGACTTCCTGACCGATAAGCATCAGGAAACGAAAATCCGTAAGCATTCCAATCGGTATGTGGCCCGCGCCGAAACCGTTTTCCCATTGAAGATCAAACAGCTTGGATTCCAGAACTGGATGTGGCCTTATCTAGTTTCGGAACAGGAGTACAAAGAGTTCACTACGTCCTGTCAGGGCGAGTGCTCTGAGTTCGCGCTTCACGATCTGTTACACATGACAGACTTGAAGTTCCGTGTTTTAGTGCAGTCCCTATCCTAAGGAGCAACACAATTATGTCAAGCGCACAACCGCAACAGCAAGCCAAAACTACCCTCACCCTGTCTGAACTGGAACGCGATTCCGGCATGTCCGTGTTCGTGGTCAACAAGAGCGATCCCAAGGGCAACATCAACTTCTCTGTTTCTGACGGCATGGGCGGCATCATGGTCGTTCGGGTACCCGTTACCTGGGTGCCCATCGATCTGACCACGCAAGCCACAAAGGAAGCGATCATCAAATCACCGCATTTCCGTAAGCTGGTGTCTACGGGCATGCTCGGCATCGTCAGCGAAGCGCATGCCCTGGACATCTTGTCCAAGAGTGACGCCCAGAAGGAAGCTCGTCGCGTCAGCGACATCAGTGTCGATGCCAACTTGTCAGCCCCTGCTTCCGTGCCCGCCGAGGCCTTGCAAGTGCAGGAAGAAGCTCTGGGCAACATCAGCGGCTTCGTCATGAACCTGGCCAACAACACTGACATCAGCGAAGAAGATGCTATGACCCAACTGCGCGGTCAGGAATCTACCATGACCCAGGCCGACTTCCAATACCTCGCGCAAGTCAGTCCGCTGCCGGGCGTCAAGGAATACGCTGCGAGCAAGGTCAACGCTATGCAGCAATAATGAGCACACGTTGAGATGAAAAATGGGCGCCGCTGGGCGCCCATTTTTGTTGGTCCTACTCCGCTACGTTGCGAGGATCGAATCCATGAAGTTCATGAAGTAAGTTTGCCAAGCGATGAACAAATCGCGCAGGCATGTTCCCTGGGTCTCTTTTTCTACCCGTCTTCGATGCGGGTATCTGTATGCGCTTGAGTGTAACCTTCGTCCTATCAACAACGTGTTTGACTGACTCCCACGTAGTGCGTCCGCCTGAATCCGAATCGGGCATGACGTAGATCGTGTCGATACCCAGCGCCATAATGAACATCATCTTAGACCTGCTCATCGTGCGGGCGCCCAATAGTGCTAACGCAGGTATTCCGTTGTGAACCAACCTCAAGGCATCACGCGGTCCTTCAACCAAGACGACGAAGCGATAGCCGTTGCGCTTTATCAGGCGTTGCGTGTACATGTAAGGGAATAGGCCATAGGTCTTAATCCACTCCCCCCTCATAGTGATGTAGCCCACCTTCTGCTTCTCACCGTCCTTCTTTTCGTATATGGCCTTGACGCCACCCCTGACCTTACCTGCTATTTTGATAGGGAACAGCACACCGATGGACTCGTTGTACGGGTCGTCAATAATGTGCCCACCCACGTCATGGATAAGCTGACCGCCGTACCCGCGCCAATCCATCTCAATGGGCCAGCGTTGCGCCTCTTCACAATTCATACGACGTTTGACCTCGTTGAAAGTCAAACCGGCTTCGCCCAATAGCTCGTCCTCAGTCTCTTTGGAAGTCAGGTGCCCTTGTATGTAACCATCGGCATCGTTCTTCCATTCTTGCACCGTTGGAAGACCTGCACGATCAGCAAACTCGTTCCATTGCCCATGAGCACCACAGCCCAAGCAGTTGTATGAGCCTAGATCACGCTTGCCCCCAATCTCGACGTAGACACCGCAGCTCGGGTCAACGTCATCATGGAATGGACACTTGACCATGTGCCAACTGTTGGCCATCTTCTGAGGCCCGCCATACTGGCGCAAAGCATCCTGAATGATCTCGAAGTTTTCCCGTGTGTCAGCCATCTTTGTATCTAGCTCTACGCTGTGGTGTCATGCCAATAGCCGACCTATTACCGGGAAACCGTTCATTGGCCTGGGTACGACGCTGTAACTGAAAGTCGATGGGCAAGCCCGTAATCTGCTTGCCCAGCAGCGAGAAAGCTAGGCACAGGGCTACCCACTTGCCGTTGTCGTGACATTCATCAGGATCACCCAGGCCCATGCTATCCCACACATCATCATCGAGGATGACGCGCACATCAACATCGCGCCAGCCCGACTTGTTGTTCAACGACGAGCCCACATGGTAAGGCACGGTATCGAATGCGTACATCAATTGGGACCCAAACTCTTGTAATAGCAGGTCTGACGGCATTCCTACGCCCATAATCGCTCCCGAAACATAATGTAAACATCATGTGCATATTTTACAGTTTAGACTATGGCCAACATAATCGTCCCGGGCAAGACTGAACGGGCAATGCGTGACATTCTGAAAGAGTTCGACAATGGCTACCGTAGGGCAGTACAGCGCGAACTGGTGGATCCCGTGCAACGGGAGGACACGCTACGGGTGTCAGGCTTCCCTTATTGCGGGTTGCGCCACCTGTATAAAAGGCTGATTGGCTACTCGCGCCCTGTTGATTTCGGGGCCGATTACTACACGAAAGTTGGCACTGTCACCCACGAATCGTTGCAGCATTGGCTGGGCTACACGGGTACGATGTATGGCATGTGGGTATGCCGCAAGCGCAAATGCACGGGTCGTCGTGAATTCTCAGCCAAGAACAAATGCCCAGTGTGTGGCTCCATCATGGAGTACCAGGAGTTTGAGGTCAGGGCCCTTAATCACATCTCGGGCCACATCGACGGAGTGTTCAGGGCAGAGAACGGCAAGTACTTCATCATCGACTACAAGACGAGTTCAGTGCATTCCATTCAGTCGAACTGGAAAACCCATCAACTGCCTTATGCCTACAATGTGGCCCAGATCAAAGCCTACTGCGCATTACTAGAACTAATCTGGGACGTGGAGATCAGTGGTTGGATTCTGCACTATGTCGCACGTGACAAACCCACTACCTGCACCCTACCTACAGGGGACTTCATCAGCCGCAAAGAGAAAGCGTTACTGCTCGACGAAATGAAGGTGTGGGACCGACACTATGAACACGTAATGGTTCACGTCGAACGCCTGCAAGATGTTAAACTGCTGATTGATGAGAAGCCTTGCCGGTGTGCAGAAGACTATCGCGCCCGTTACGATTCGATTGAAGGCTGCCCTTTGGGCAAGACAGGCATCTGTTTTAACCGCGATGAGTTACGCACCACGTTGAAGAGTGCGTGGGCAGACAAGGCGCCGAACTGGCAATCGTTGAACATGCCACGCTATTTGAAGAAGATGTTTTGGGCACCTTGAAACTGTAAAGGTGCTGTCAATAAGTCCAACAAGGAACAACAATGTATTGCTTCGGAGTGTGTAATAGCGACCCAGACAAGGTAGCCCAGACGCTCATCAACTGGGGTACCATCAAGTCAGTGGCAGACATCTACCAACTGCCCTATCGTCAGTCCCTCAAACCTGAACGGGTTGAGCAATCCGTTCTGTTCATGAGTGCAGCCGACGCGCTGCACAACGCCAAAGCCCTACTAGAGTTGAACGGCTATCAGGTATTCGTGTTCGACAGTCCGTTGCGTTTCGTCGAGCTAGAGGGCTTGGTCCCACTCGATATGGAGGCCGGCCGTTCTACGATGGTCGTCTACCGTATGTCGCATCATCTCAATCGCGCAGCGTATCAGAAGGCACTGCGGTCAGATCAGACAAGTACGTTGCGTCGTCGCCGTGACCAATACTTATACGATCTAATGGATGTGGTGAAGGGAGGGCGGTTTGTCACTCCCTTGGTCACTGCCGTCAACTGCCTGCCTGCGGGCTCGCGTCTGGACATCATTGAGTGCGTGTGCGAAACTGTGATGATGGGCCACACGAACAAGAAGGCGAAGGCCGTCATCGGCGCCGCAAGGATCAAGGGCACGTTGTCTGACATCTGGTTGGGCAAGCTGATTCGCATGCTAGAGGGTGAAGTCGGGCAGGGCATGAAAGACATGTTTGCAGCCACGGCAGAAAAGGCAGCATCGACAGCCCGTCGTATCGCCAAGGAAGTTCGCATCAAGCCGCATGAAGCTGAGTATGTGCGGGCAATAATGGAATCTGTGGAAGAGAAAAGGGGAGCAGGTGATGGCAAAGCCAAGCGCAAGTTCAAAGCAAACTAACATACAGCCGGCTTGTCCTTCGCATGGCTACTCGTTTGTTGCAGCCGCAACAAACTACCGTCGCTTTGGCAATTATGCCGTATACATCAAACACAAGGCGGGTCCCAAGCTACTGCGTGTTAAGCAGGAATCCAAGCGCCACATTTGGTACGAGTGCCCAGACCGCGAGATCGTGATTGTCCGGGGTTCGCAGGAAACGGGGGCATTCATTCCCTCGGGTGACTCGTTCGACGAGATGTACGACTTCAATATGTTCAATGATGCGGTGTCAAAGTCATTGGGCCTTGAGTACATCATGACGAACTTCGCCCACACCAAAGACTTCTACTCGAAACGCTACCCGAACGTGGTGCCTGCTGACCGTCGCATTCAGGTACTGTCTGACTCAGGCGGCCTACAGTTGGCGCGCGGTGTGAAGGACGTAATCCATCCGTTGGACCTCATCGACTACTACAACAATAACGTTGATGCAGGCATGATCCTGGACATCCCACTAGCACTGTTCAACACCAAGGATAGCAAGGTAGTTAGACGGGCTGCCCTGTTGCAAAAGGCCAACACTGACATTATGGTTGAGGCGTCGCAGGGCGTCGAACTCATCAACATCACCCATGGCAACAATACTGAGCAACGCCAGATGTTCCGGGAGATCGTTGAGGACCCACGTGTGCCTCGCATCGCCATCGCGGCCCTAGATAGTCAAGGCCTACTGACTGCCGTGAACACAATCTATAACACAGTGTACGGCTCGAAGATGCGCTACAAGCAATACCACGCGCTGGGCATCTTCCGTACCGAGTACATACCGTTGTTCGTCAAGATTGCCAACAGCGGGGAGAACCCACCCCACATAACGTCTGACAGCACATCGCACATTCAGAGTGCGATCACCCGCGTCATGAACTTCCAGTTCGATGTCATTAACTCGATGAAGCGGGTACCTATCGGCCACCGTGTGTCTGTACCCAACACCAACAAGCTGCTACCTTGTCAGTGCCCAGTGTGTACGACACTCAAGTACGCTGACATTATCGCCTTTGGACGTGGCCGGGTGACTGAGGGCCTATTCGCTATGCACAATGCTTTCGAGATGGCGCGCTATGGCCGTGTACTACAGGAGGCATGCCAGCAGGGCAGTCGCAAGGACTACCGTGACCTGGTGAGTTCCCAGTTGGGTAAACGTGAATCATTGCGTGAAGTCCTGATGTGTTTTGACTTCATCGACATAGCCACCGACTCGGGACTGGCTAAGGCCCGCAAGAAGTATGGCACCCATCTCGAAAACTGGAAGTTCCGGGGTACACCTCCTATCCCGCCCAGTCTGTTCGGCGGGGGTGAAGAAACTGTACAAGGTGAAGACAAGCAGAAAGTGTTGAACGCCCTGTTAACGCGAATGGAGAAGCAACTCAAATGAGTGAAATCGGTATCGGGTCCCAAATGATGTTGAACATAAGAATGGGACTGGTGTGGTCAGGCTGGATGGGCGGTCAATGGGCGTTCACGCAAGAATTATTGCCCTACATGGAAGGACGCATACTGACTGTGCTATGTGGGGGACCCGGCGATTTGTGCATCAATGCCTTGCTGACGGGGGCTGCTTGTGGGGCTATCAACGTAGATGCGTCTGAACGTGCCGTCCTGTATGGACGTGCGTTGGTCGATTCGATGATGACGCAAGAACACATGGACGTGCGCCGCGCCGCCAATGTTGCAGGACTGATCGAGCGTATCAATAACAATGAGCCGGGTGTACCGCGCGAACTGGTATCGCCTTATCTACCTCCCAAACGTCTGCACAAGAATGTGAACTTCCATCAGGAAGATGCACTGTCCTACATTAACGCACTCAGGGGAGTTAAGCACACGCCCGGCTCTACGTTTTGGTACCTAGCCACCCCTACCGTCCTACCCGATGGCGTGTTAAGCAACGGGCGCAAACACTTCTATCAATTGTACGATGACACGATCAACATTGGTGTCAATTGGAACGATAGTGACAGCGAAGGCCAGTACATCAAGAACATGATAGAGGCCATTAGCTTAATCGACCCCGCTGCACGTATCGGCTTCGGGGTGGGTGAAGGCGATACCAGCATCGACGAGTACCTGGACATGTTCCGCCCCTACGGCAAGGCCTCCGTCGTACTGGAAAAGACGTTCAGGGGTGACGGATACAAGTTCACTGATTGGATTATTATGTGTGACCTAGGAGCAGCGACATGAAACAACTTACCGACGTTATCAACTCAACCGATGTGTGCCTGGTGCAGGGCGCACGTCTTGACACCCGCATGATTGGGCAGGAAGAAATCGGTGACCTCGAGGCTCGCTTCGAGATCGCGGCTGACGACTCCCGCATTGGCCTCGAACGCCATTCCCCACTTTCGGCCAAAGACTTCAAAATCCGCGATCCCGAACGCACTGTCCTCGTCCTGTGGTCGGGAGGCCTTGACAGCACGGGTGTGGTGGGCAACTTGCTAGCGCAAGGCTACGACGTGCTTCCCCTCTACCTGGCATCGCGTCACGGTCCCTATTTGATGCGTGAACTCTACTGCATGACCAGCCTGTGGCACACAATCCGCGATCTTAATTTACCTGGGTATCTGTACCCCACCCAGTTCAAAGACATGCTGCCGATCATGGACGCCTATCGCTTGTCTGCCGATCTGATCCCGAACCGCAACGAGTTGTTCGTCCAGTACGCCACATTCGTTATGTCACAGCACGGCATCAGCAAGATGGGCACGGGCGAGTACACGGGTTCCGATCATTGGGTTGTAGGCTGGCATGTACCGCCCGAAGACTGCGAACCCGAGTCCTTCTTCACCTGGATGAAAAACCACCTGCCCCTGAGCCTGCGCCATAAGGCACAGCTCGTCACCCTGGACGACTTTGGGCCCGCTCACGTCAAGAGCCGCAGGCTGAATATCGGGGTCAAGGCCATCGGGGTCAAGGCCATGACACAAACTACGTGCTGCCTGTCTGACACGCTGTCGGAGTGCGGCATGTGCTACTGCTGTGTCGAACGTGCTGCGGCCTTCCACATGTTGGGCGAGGAAGACAACACGAAATACGTTGTTGACCCGAAGACCAGCTGGCTGTGGCCCTTCTATCTCGAACAGATGGGATCGTTCCCCGTCTAAACCCTAGGAGTGACGTATGGCTGAGACTAAAGATCAACTGGACGGTAAGGCGAAGAACATTGTACGCAAGTACCGTGAACGGATGGAAAAGGGCCTGAGCCTTCGGTCACTCCTGAAACAAACGCCTGCCTATTACAAGCACCAGGCAATCGATTATCGCGTGGTGTTGAAAACGTACTCGCGCAAGCGGACCAAGGGGGGCATGGCCGCGATAGTTGCTAATGCAGTTAGCATGGAGAACCGTCCCCCACGCAAAGTACACAAGTGCAGCATCATCGGTCTGGACAAGGATAACCGCCAGATCAGCACTCAGCGTAAGGTCATCGTAAGCTGCGACTGCGAGTCATTCCTCTTCACGTTCGAGTACGCCAATTGGACGTGGGGTGCCAGTCGCATCATCTACAGCAACGGCGAGCCCGCTGTCGTTCGTAATCCCGCTAACCACCCGGGACTGTGCAAGCACTTGGTGGTTCTGGCCAAGACGATCATCGACCAAAAGGACTAGGGTGTTATGATTCAGCCTCAGAAGAAAAAGAGGGCCAAGGTCAGCAAGGTACCCGAAGCCCCCACAAAAGAAGTAGTGCCCGAGGTAGCAGTTGATAACCTGACGGGTGGGCAGATACAGGACATACTCGACCTTTTGATGTTTGAGTCAGTAGCCCCCATCGTCAGGGCCTCTGATGTATTCGACATTCAGTTGATCCACATACTGACCCTCACTGCGCGTAATCGCAAGCGTAAGTTGTCAGCGTTGAAGCGTGAGGACTTTATCAACAACCTATGCCAGGCTCTGTCAGTGAAGAGTCGTGAGCGCAAGATTGAGATCATCTCTGAGGCCAAGATTGAGCGCGGGTTTATCTATAAGTTCGTCATGAACTTCCTACGCGAGGCCTCAGACTACGTGGTCGTGTATCAACAGCATCTGGTGTGCCGTGACGAATTGGAACGACGGCGCCTGGAGGCGAAACTTGAAGCAGTTGAACGTTCGCTTCATACGTCGCGTGATGTTATGTTCAGTACTCTGCACACCACGCAGGACTATCTGGACCTCATGTACGCATTCCGTAACAGCATTGTGCAAAACTATGTGCGCTTCGCCTTCCAACAGGCGAAGGCCTTCACAGCGCAGAAGGGTGAGAACTTCGACTTCAACGATGTGTATCAGAACTTCCTGACCATCGTTACGAAAGCCATCGATAAATATGATGCGTCGAAGGGAGCCCTGACCTCCTACATAAGGTGGTGGATACTCAACGCGCAAACTACATCCAATCCCGAGTACGGTCATGAGTATGGCATTGCCTACACAGTGCCGCAGATGCAGAAGAAAAACTTGGCGACGAACAAGAACGGCGCCCAGCAAGTCAATTTCAGCATTAGTTTGTCGCAGTTGGTTGGTCCCGACGGTGATGAATCGGAGCTGGAGCAGCACATACAGGGTGATGAAGGCATTGACCTTTCGATTGAGCGCAGGCAGGAACTGGATCAGGTACGCTACTTGGTCAAGAAAGCCGACATCAAGGGCATGGCCCGACTTCAACTTGAGATCGACGAAGTATTTTCACCTAAAGAGTTACGCCGGATGCGCGAAACTATGAGGGAGCAACTAGGCACAGGAGAATAACTATGCAGGACGTAAGGATCGAAGCATTGATGACGCCACACAAGTGGTTCGCGTGGCATCCCGTAATCGTTGAACGAAGGCTGGATGATGGCACTGTTGTCGTCCGCACCGTTTTCCTCAAAACAGTCACCAGAACGCTGGTGCGTCTACACGGAGTTTCGCTGTTCAAGTACGAAGTCAAACTGTAAACATGCTGGGTCCTCTCTAACAACTCTTCCACGGAAAGGAATGGGACAATGAAACTAGGTGAAGTGCGCCCCCGCGTCGGGCGCGAACGTGTTGACCTCGAGGATGTCCTCGGTATGGTCAAGCTGCCGAAAGGCAAATGGGTGACGTTGCGCATCCTGCCCAATGACATCATGCCAGTGCGTCGTCACTGGGTGAACATCATCGCGGGCAAGGACAAGCGTGAGGTTCGCATTCCGAAACTCTGTGTGTCGTTCGACCCTTCGACTGAGGGCGACAAGAAGGGCGTACATTGCCCGTACTGTGATCTGGCCGAGAGCCCAGAACAGTTCTATCTGGCCAACGTGATCGTGCGCGACGAGCAAGACAACCAGCCGCGCAAGATTCGCATCGGCAAGGGCGAGCGTGAGTCGGGCTTCAAGGATATGGGCAGCGATTCGTGGACGCCGGTTCAGGTGTTGCGCATCACCTCAAGCCTCGCCAAGAAGTTGCAGGGTCTGAAAGACCTGAACAAAGCCAAGATCAAAGGCCAGACCAAGACCTTCGACATCTCCGACGCCAAGTACGGTTGCGACATCTCCGTTAAGTACGACGGCGATGCCAAAGGTCCGGATAAGTACCAAGTGCAGAAGGGCGAACGTGCTCCCCTGACCGAGGAAGAACAGGAGTACTTGATCTGGGAACTGCATGAAGGCCTGCTGGACGAGATTGGTCGTGAATCCGAGAAGGAAGCGACCAAAGAAGTCAACCGCATGCAAATCGTCGGCCAAGAAGACATCGAGGGTGATGATGACGACGATGACGACATGAACTTGGGCAAGAAGAAAGGGGCCAAGTCCTCGTCCAAATCGTCCAAGAAGCCGGCCCGTCGTTCGTCTCGTGATGATGACGATGATGACGATGACGACGACGATGATGACGACGATGTAGAGGATGGTGATGGCGAGGATGATGATCCCCCACCACGTGGTAAGAAGTCCTCGTCCAAATCGTCCAAGAAACCGGCCCGTCGCTCACGTGATGAGGAAGAGGAAGACGACGAGGAAGATGACGAGGATGACGACGAGGACGATGAGGATGACGATCCCCCGCCACGTGGTAAGAAGTCCTCGTCGTCCAAGAAGCCGGCCCGTCGCTCACGTGATGACGATGGCGATGATGAAGATGGCGATGACGATGATGAAGATGACGATGACGATGACGAAGATGGCGAGGATGATGATCCCCCGCCACGTGGTAAGAAGTCCTCGTCCAAATCGTCTAAGAAGCCATTGTCCAAGAAACCGGCCCGTCGCTCACGTGATGATGACGAGGATGACGAGGATGACGATGATGACGAGGATGACGATGAGGATGACGATCCCCCGCCACGTGGTAAGAAGTCCTCGTCCAAATCCAGCTCTGGAAAAAAGCCTGCGAGCAAATCGTCCAAACGTCGCAGTAACGACGATGACGATGACGACATTCCGTTCTAAGTAGCAGGTAGGCAATGAGATGGGTGGGCGGCAGACTTTGCGTCCACCCATTTTCCTTTCAACAGGAGAACCACATGGCAGCAACATCAACAGGTCGTTCCAGTTCAAGAGCTAAGCCTGCACGTTCTAAGGCAAGCAGTAGGCGTTCAACTAAGGCCGAAGCAGCGCCTAAGACTCGTCGTCGTGCGGCTGAACCCGAGGTCAAAAAGTCACGCAGCCGTGCAGCACCCGAGGGTAAGACGAGGGATGCCACAAAGAGCAGTCGTAGCAAAGTTGACGCACCGCATGATAACTCGGAAGCCGAAGCCCTCTGGAACCCAATGGCTGACATCGACGCGCAGCTTGACAGCATCGAGAAGGATTACACCCTAAGTGGGTCATCACTCAACCCCGATGAGGTTCGGCAGCACACCGGCACACTGACTATTGACCTCTTGCTGTCCCGAGGTATTGTCCCGGGCTGGTATACGTTCTTTGGCCCGGAGCAGTCGTGTAAGTCTACAGGTGCGACAACCGCTATGTCAGCGGGTCTCGATTCTGAAATACCCATCCTTGCGTATTTCGACTTCGAGGGTTCGACGGATCCCAACTACTTATCCAACATCATTGCCCATCAGACGCGTGGCCGGGGCATGGACATCAAGCACGTATTCGGCATCCGAGGCGATGATGGTTCCTGGATCATCAAGCCCCGTGTGCGCTACTACTCTGAGGGCGTGGCTGAAAAGTTCTTCGACTACCTCGCGTCGTTGGAGCGCCGTCTGCCCGATAAGGTGTGCATCAACAAGGTGTGGTACTACGTGTACGAGAACACCAAGGCCAACAAGGCATTAGTCGGTGATCGTTACGACAAGAAGTATCTGTCCAAGACCGGTAAGTTGCGAGTGCCCGCAAAGGATGGTACTCTTCAAGCAATGGTGATCGTCGATTCCTACCCAGCTATGTTGCCCGAACGCCTCGACGTTGATGATCCGGGTTCGGGCATGGCAGCTCAAGCGCGTATGTTCAGTGAACAGTTGCGTCGAGTCAAGGGCAAGATGAAGGCGAAGCGCATCGCAGTAATTGGTGTCAACCAGTTGCGTAAAGCGCCCGCGGTCATGTTCGGCAACCCCGAATACGAGCCGGGAGGTGAGGCACTCAAGTTCTTCTCCGACGTTCGCCTACGACAATTCCCACGCGCTTTGAGCGCCGTGCCTGGCGGTGCCAAGGGCAAGGGAATGATCGAGGAAGAACCCTCCATCGACGGGGGCACTGACAGCTACCGCTACATTCACGTCCGTGCCCACAAGAACAAGTTGGGTGTGCCCAATCTCGAAGGTTGGCTACGTCTGTGGATTACTGATTCGCAGGGTGAGGCGCAAGGTTTCGACCCCGTGTGGGACGTGTGGCGCTATCTCGTCGAGACCGGGCAGGCTGAGGGCAAACGTTCGTCAATGAAGCTCAAGCTCGAAGGCAAGCCCACTAAGAAGGGCCTGACTTGGATTCAATTCAAGCAGTTGGTCTTGGGGGACAAGAAGCAGCGCGGTGAAATCTGCACCTTGCTGGGCCTCAAGCTGTTCGACATTCGCCGCTGGTGTATCAAGCAATTGCATGAAGGTAACGGCATGCAGATGTATCTGGAGCAGAGCCGCAACAGTAAGAAGGACGAGGATGACGAGGATGACGAGTGAAAGCTGACGTAACCGCTAATGCCCAGCCCGAAGTCGAAGTAGACCTAGAAGACTACTTCGACTGCCCTAGATTGAAGGCACGTATGAAGCTCAAGTCCTGTGAGGTAAACAGGACAGCCAATCGCAGGCTCAAGACAGGGGCTAAATACAGCATGCCGGGTCCCTGCAAAGACTGTGAAGGTTGGTCGGGCTTCGGCCCGATCATTAAGGCTGAACAATTCGAGGGTCAAGTGTTCCAACAGATGCGCGAGAACAATCCACTCACTACCCTCGAACTGTCTAACCTTCATCGTGAAACAAACTCGTTCAAGAGGATAAGGTGGCTCAAGTGAAAGACAATATCGTTGTTGACACTGAAACGTTTGGGCTGAAACGCGGCAGCATGATGTTGAGTTTGGCTGCCATTGCATTCGACCCCGATGACCCCGAAGCCATGCAACGTCTGTTACACCATCCTGTCGTTCGACATGACGACTGGCAGGGCATGATACTCATGAATGACCTCGACCCGAAGGAAAGTGATCTGATCGTCGTGCGCATTCCTCTGATAGACAGCATCGCCCTTGGCATGAAAGCAGATGAGGGTACTGTGGCATGGTGGAGGGGGAAGGGCTCATCATTGCTCGACTACAATCTACTGGCGGGCCCACTCGACGGCATACGCAGTGGCATAGAGTACTTTGACAACTGGCTGGCAAACAAGCGCCAACAGGTGGGCAAACTCAAGGCATGGGCAAACAGTCCTGTGTTCGATTTCGAGAGGATCATGCGTCCTTACTATGAGGCATTAGGTCGTGAGTTCCCAATCCAGTTCCGGGAGGAGCGTTGTGTCAGGACTATTCGTGACGAACACAAAATCCCGTATCGTGACATGAAGGAGATGGGCTTGCGGTCGCACAACCCGTTGCATGACTGCCTGATTCAAGCCTATGATGTAAACTATGCACGTGCGCGTATGAGGGTCCTGGAAACACTAGACCCTGCGCTGTTCGAGCCGTTCATGGCCAAGATAGAACCTCTGCCTCAGGCATTGGTGACCGACAACAGTGGCGAAGTAGTCAAGTAAGGAAGATCATGGGCAGCAGTGACAAGAGGGTTCTACTGGTCGATGGCAATAACTACACCTATCGGGGGTACTATGCCATCAAGGAGGACATGTACACACGTGATGGGGTGCCCACCAAGGCAGTGCGCGGGTTCTTCACCATACTGCACACTGACTTGCGTATCCTCCGACCTACACATCTGGCGGTGTCGTTCGACCGTACCCCATCAGCCCGTCGTCTGGCTATACACCCTGAGTACAAGGGCACCCGCACACACTCCGACAGCAAGGAAGTCAAGCCCCAAATGAGGATGATACGCAAGCTCTTGCGAGCAGCGGGCATTCCTGTGTTGGGGGTGAAGGGTGAAGAGTCAGACGACATCCTCAGTACGTTAGCCGCCTTGTTCGATGAGCGTGAATACGAAGTACTCATCAGCTCCACGGACAAGGACTTCGCCCAACTTGTATCGAGTTCTATCAAGCTGGTTGAGCCGCGTACACGTAACATACTGGGCCCTCGACACGTGCAAACGAAATTCGGTGTACGTCCCGATCAGATGCACGACTTCCTGTGCTTGATGGGTGACAAGATCGACAACGTGCCGGGCGTAAAGAATGTAGCAGCTAAGACAGCGAGCAAGCTGCTGGGCCAGTATGACACGCTGAATAAGATCATCAAGGCAGCACGTAGGGGAGAGATGACGCCCGCGTTGCGCCGCAACCTCCTCGAGTTCAAGGACAGTGGGCAGATCGGAATCACCCGCGAACTCATTAGGTTGGACAAAGCTGTAAATATCAAGTTCCACCCATCGCGTTTTTCGTTGCGTAAGCGTGAACGTGATGATGAACTAATCGAAAGTCTGTGTCACGAACTAGAACTGGCACAGACCCAGCGACTAATAATGGAGCTTTGACAATGGGTACGAGCCTCACTGTGTTGGGCAGACTGACGACCACGGATTTCGACAGCATCGGCCAAGCACGTGACCATACAGAGGACGAAGTAGAAGCAGAAAGCCTGCGCGCCCGTCTTGAGCGCGAGCTATCGGCCTTGGCACAAGAACTGGGCGCGATTCAGAGGGGCATCATGGGAATGGAGAATGCCCTACAACAATCATTCCCCGACCTCACCCAACAGCTTGAAGCACTGAACAAAGAGATGCAGGAGGTTGTGCAAGAGCATAACCGCAAGCTGGAAGAACAATGGTCCCAGAATCAAGATCAGCAGGAGGATCAAAAGTGCGACGCTTTTGAGCAATCAGGGCGCGACAACACACGCGAATACAATGAGCGCCTAGAAGCACTACAGGGTGAAAGCAAACAGGGTAAGACGAAAGAGATCAAGAACCTGTGGCGCAGGATCAGTCGTCGTACCCACCCAGACCGCACTGATAACCCCGTGATGCACGAACTGTTCCGAGAAGGAAGATCGTGCTACAACCGCAACGACCTTGAAGGCCTACGCTCTGTATGGGCATGTGTGTTGTTGGGCAGGAGCAGAATCCTTAGTCAGTTGATAGATCGCATAAACGACCTCACCCATCAGATCGACAATGCACGGGCCAATCTGTCAGCAATAAAGCACAGCAACTCGTGGCTTATGTGGTTAGACTACAAGGAGACTCAGAAAAGGCCACACGTAGAAAACTTCTACCGTAACCTACTATCACAGCGCGTACAACAGTTGCGGCAGCAGATACACATGATCGACCAAACGCGATACCCACCACCTGAGGTTCGCACGTACACATCGACAAGCACGGGCTTCGGCTGGACAACATTTTAAGGGCTTACATGCTGAGAGGTATTTCAACATCTGACTGGCATTTAGGGGGCATGCTTCGTGTGATGCCCGATCCAGTCACGCGTATGATGGAGGAGGTTCACAAGCCGTTCAGGTACGCATTGGAGAATGGTATCAAGCATGTGTTCGTGCCGGGCGACATATCTGATTCCGATCAGATGGACAGTCACACGTTCATTCAACTTATGACGTTGATACTGACCTACGATCAGCACCTGGTCATCACCTACCTACGCGGAAACCACGACGTTGCGCACAAATACAAAACGTCACTCGACACCATTGAGTTCATGGCCAACAACGGCTTCTTCAAGAACTTCCGGGTCATTAGCAGTCCCAAAGCTGTTTCGATCAGGGATGTAAGTGTCGGCTTCTTGCCCTTCCCGTATCAGCAGGTGAAGGCTAAGCGCCCGCCCTTGATCTTTGCCCATGTTGAAGAACCGGGGGCACTGGGGGACAACGGTAGACCACTTCGCGTCAAAGAAGATCAAGTACGCAGGGTGGCCGGTGACTTCATGATCTCTGGACACATTCATCAGTACCAGGTGTTGGAGCAACGTCGTACCATCTACAACGGGTCCCTTTACCAAAAGAACTTCGGCGAATCGCTGCCCAAAGGCTTCATCGACTTCACTGCGGAATATGTGAAAGGCAGGCTTGAAGTCAACCATGAGTTCATAAATAGCAATCCCAACTTCGAGCTGCGCACCGTAAAGATCAAGAAGTCTAGCGATTGGGATCGTATTAAAGACGACCCAAGCATAAGGTACAAAGTGTTGGTTGATCGTGAATCGGGGGTAGTAGTTCCCAAGGACATAACGATCAGCAGGCCTAATATAGTGTACCTCAGTGGGGTCGAAAGCCTTACCCGCGTGAAAGACGTGCATGAGCTAGCAGAGGGTCAGATTTCACAGGTGCCCAAGTTCAGCCCCGTAAGAGGACTACGCAGTTACCTCGAAAAATCTGGGCTCGATAAGGCTTTGGTTAATGAGGGTCTTAGAATGTCAAAGGAGGCATGGAAGTACTTGTCCCGATAGTAATTTTGACGGGTGCTGCGAACTGCCGGGCGTGTTTATCCCTTTGCACGTGTCGGCCCGCGGAGGCTTGGTAAACCTCCTGCAGCACAGTGTCGCCTAAGCGATTGAGCGACACACTTGTTGTTTCATGTCTCTTGGCCCGGGTATCCCCGGGCCTTTTTTCGTTCTGCTGATTGTCAGCTTGATAATTTTCACACATCAACCACGAACACAATAGGTTTGACTGTGGACAAGAAGCGGCCCAAACGACGTTTAGTTCTAGCAGCACCTCCCATCTTATTTGAACCGGTACCACGTTGCTCCGACTTCGACTCATTTTGTTTTGAGACGGACAACCACGTGCAATGCTGGATTGGTTCCTCCCGAGTGTATGAGACAGGTGTTGTCGTACACTTCTCTAAAGCCGACGGTTACTGCCCATTCGTAATCGGCATGGTTCGCAAGATCCCAAAGTGTAAATAGAAGGACAGTCAATTCGGTTTATACCACACCCCCGACTAGGTGTGTTTCCACAACTACACCACTCATCAGGACAAAAACATGAAAGAAATGCAACCAGCATCGTATGACATCTGGGACAAGAAGTATCGTGTACGCGACAAGGAAGGGAACCCTGTTGACAATACACCGGATGACTCGAAGGATCGCATTGCCTTAGCATTGGCCGAGGTCGAGGCCCAACAAGCGCGCACGGGCAAGAAGAAAGCCAAAGATCGCTACTTCAAAGACTTCCGCGAAGCGCTGGACAATGGGGCTGTGCCTGCAGGTCGCATCTACTCGAACGCGGGTGCCGCGCAACACAAAAACTTCGTCAGCCTCATCAACTGTACAGTGAGTGATACAATCGAAGATTCGATGGAAAGTATCCTGTACAAGCAGTACGAAGCAGGCCTGACGTTGAAAGCAGGCTGCGGGATCGGTTACGAATTCTCCACTCTACGCCCCTCAGGCTCATTCGTTCACGGTGCGGGTGCATCAACGAACGGCCCCTTGTCGTTCATGGACGTGTACGACAAAATGTGCTTCACCATCGCCAGTGCAGGCGGTCGTCGTGGCGCTCAAATGGCTACGTTCGACATAAAACACCCCGACGTTCTCGAATTCATCAAAGCTAAACGTGAGGACGGGCGCTTACGCCACTTCAATCTTTCGGTCTTGATTACTGATGAGTTCATGAATGCCGTCAACAATGATGGGCAGTGGGACCTATCATGGGACGGCAAAGTACATCGTTCAATGCCCGCGCGCGAGCTGTGGGACACTATCATGGACTCCAACTACAACTTCGCGGAGCCCGGCTTCATCTTGGTTGATCGCATCAACCGTTTCAACAACTTGTGGTTTACTGAGAACCTTCGGGCTACCAACCCCTGCGTCACCGGCGATACACTGATCCTGACCTCAAAGGGCTATCGTCGTATCGACAAACTGGTGGGCGAGAAGATTGACGTGTGGAACGGATTTGAGTGGAGCAAGGTCGAGCCTCGTGTAACAGGTCGCGATCAGAAAGTCGTGACCATCGAATTCTCGAACGGCGCCCGTCTGACCTGCACACCTTATCACTCATTCCATCTGAGCGATGGCCTCAAGGTCGAAGCGCGGGCATTGGAGGTCGGTGACAAGTTGCAGAAGTGGGAACTGCCCGTCATCGAGGGCCTCGTCAAGATGAGTACTTCCAAGGCCTACACGCAGGGCTTCTACAGTGGCGACGGTAGCGAACGCTATCCCGAAATCTGGCTGTACGGTGAGAAAGCTGAACTCGCGCCGTTCATGAAGCTCGACTCTGCACATGAACACTCGGGGGCACCTGATCGTGTTCGCGTCAAGTTGGGCTTCAAACCCAAGGCCAAGAATTGGGTACCTGGCACCAAGTACGACGTGAAGACCCGCCTAAATTGGCTGGCGGGCTTGATTGACAGCGACGGCTCGTATCAAAATCAGGCAGGCTTCTCCATCTGGTCTGTTGACCGCGACTTCCTGGCTGACGTGCAGTTGATGTTGCACACGCTAGGTGCTGCATCTGTTCTGTCCTTGGGTCGCCAGGGCGGTGTCGTACATGCGACTGACCGCGACGGGGGCTTGCGTAAATACAATACCCGCGACTGCTACCGCCTGACTATCAACAAATACAGTGCATTCCATCTGTTGCGTCTGGGCTTGACTACCCACCGTGTTCGCGTCGAAGAGGAAGAACCTCAACGCTCGGCCCAACGCTTCGTACATGTGACGAATATCATCGAGCACGATGAGATCGAGAAAGAAGTCTATTGCTTCACCGAAGAAAAGCGCCACACGGGCATTTTCAACGGCATCATGACCGGGCAGTGCGGTGAACAGCCACTCCCTCCGTATGGCGCATGCTTGCTCGGCTCGTTGGACCTCACTGCCTATGTTCGCAACCCGTTCAAGGCTAATGCAGAGTTCGACTGGCGACTGTTCGAGCGCACGGTGCAAATCTTCACCCGCATGCTCGACAACGTTGTGGAGATCAACGGCTTGCCCTTGAAAGAACAACGCAATGAGATTGAGTCAAAGCGCAGGCATGGCATGGGCTTCCTGGGACTGGGCTCTGCGCTTGCGATGCTGGGCATGCGATATGGCAGCCCTGAGTCTATCGCGTTCACTGAGCAGGTGAGTCGCAAGTTAGCAATTGTCGGTTTCGATACGGGCATGCACTTATCGCGTGAGAAGGGTGAAGCCCCAATCCTGATGCGTACATTCCGTGCCAATGCAATCAACATGGGCCACAACGACAACATCAAGAAACACAATGCCCAACAGTACACGGGCCGTGAGTTGATGTTGATGAGCCACTACTTTGATCGTTGGCATGATGACACTGAGGCCTCAGAAGTTCTCAAGGGCCTTCAGAAGCATGGCTCACGCTTTACCCATCACAGCAGTATTGCACCTACGGGCACGATCAGCCTTAGCCTGGGCAACAACTGCTCAAACGGTATCGAGCCCTCATTCGATCACTTCTACATTCGCAACGTCATACGTGAAGGTCGCAATGCGAAAGAGGCAGTAGAGGTCTACTCGCATGAGTACCTGACGTACAAGACACTGGTTGAGCAGGGTGAGATCGAACACCACAACACTGAGGAAGCTAAGGCCGTTCTTCGGTCTGAGGGACTTGATGAGAACACGGTGGACCCGCGTTTCCTTCCGCCTCAATTCAGTGTCACCAACAATGTGCTGCCTATCGAGCACGTGAACATTCAGGCAGCAGCGCAGCTCTGGATCGATAGCTCTATCAGCAAAACCATCAACGTACCTACTGAGATTGATCGTAGCCAGTTCCAAGACATCTATCGGGCTGCCCATGCAGCAGGCCTCAAGGGCTGTACGACCTTCCGCTTCAACCCCGAAGCCTTCCAGGGCGTGTTGGTCAAGCAGGAGGACTTGAAATCCACTATGTACGAGTTCACAAACGATGCAGGCGATAAGTTCTTGGTGTCAGGCGATTCGTTTGTCGAGTACGAGGGGCAGACCCACACCGCAGCTAACTTGTACGACGCCATCAAAGAAGGCTACTACAGCAAGTTCTAACAACTAGACCCTAGCACAGAGACATTGGAACATTCGGAGTACACCATGACACAGAACGCAGTATCAATACCCGGCAAGATCGTCGAACTCAAGGTTGTTGAAAAACAGCCCGAGCAGGCAGTCGTAACCGCCCAGCTCGATGAGAGTATGAAGCGGCCCAAAGTGCTGGCGGGTTCGACGTATCAGTTGAAAACACCTCTGGCATCAAGCTCAGTGTACATCACGATCAACAACATCGTGTTGAACGAGGGCACTGAACATCAGTCGGTTCAGCCCTTCGAGATTTTCATCAATTGTCTGGCAGGTGATACACCCGTACTCACGCGCAACGGACTCGTACCCATTAAAGAGCTGGCGGGCAGGACCATTGAAGTGCTGAATGGTAAAGGCAAGTGGGTATCCGTACTGTTCAAGAGTTACGGGAAGCGCAAGGTGTACCCATTAAGGTTCAAATACTCGGGTACACATACTGAACGCAACTCATTCATCGTCAAAGCAACCGAAGGTCATCGCTGGGTGCTTGAGGATGGTAGTGTAATAACAACTGAGTTCTGGCTTAACAATAGGCTGAACAAGAGCAACAAGTACGTGCCCAATATACGGGCACCCAAGCAAGAGATGAACAAGGCTGATTACGAAAATGGCCTAATTCACGGACTCGTATATGGGGACGGCACGATCAATCAGTACTGGGAATATGAGTTCGATCTGGATTTGGTTGGTGAAAAGATCGAGCTATCGCAACTTGTGGAAATGATACTCGGGGCAAAACCTAAACCCACCGACTACGGCAATGGGTGTGAAGGGCTGAGGTTCCACAGAATCGCTGCATCGGGTACTGATCTAAAGTCTATACCCGATACCTACGATCCTAGCTACTTGTCAGGCTTCTTTTCCGGCCTTCTAGCTACTGACGGTCGCGTATCCGATAAGGGGGAGGTAATGCTCTACGGGGGTAGAGCATTGATGGAGTTTCTCTGGGGTGCTCTTCCCACCATAGGCATTGTACCTACCCGTTACAGGCTGATGGGGGCAAAAGGTGCAAAGACCAACTTCGGCAAACGTAATGTCGAAGTATGGGTCATGAATATACAACCCGCCACGGTAGATCATACCTTGTTACTGCGTAGTAAACACAGGGATAACCACCGTGTGTCAGACAAGGTTGCGCGTAATGCCTCGCGTTGGGAGTTCTTAGGGTGTGAGGGCCCTCCCCAACTGGAGGAAGTGTTCTGTTGTACAGAGCCCGAAACCAACAGCTTCGTCATACACAGGGGTATGTTGACGGGCAATTGTAAGGAGATGGAAAGCTACCAGTGGATCGTCGCGCTGACGCTACTTATCAGCGCGATCTTCCGCAAGGGAGGTGACGTGACCTTCATCATCGACCAGCTCAAGTCAGTATTCGACCCACGCGGTGGTTATCTGGGCCGTGGCGGTCACGTGCCGTCGCTGGTTGCGGAGATTGGCAGCGTCATCGAAGAACACTTCAAGATCATCGGCCTGCTGGAACACGATGATTCTCTGAAACAAGCCATTGAGCAGAAGAAACAGCAGCATGTGTCACAGGGCGGTTCACTGAACGGGTCCGAATGTCCCAAATGCCATAGCATGACCTTGGTGCCTTTAGACGGCTGTCCGACCTGCTTGACCTGCGCCTACAGCAAGTGCGGCTGACGCAACTTTTCTAATAGGGGACAACATGCTACTAACAAAGAACGGCATCCTGGCTATTGAGGCAATCGCTATCAACCCGCACGAAATGACAGTGGGCAGTGTCCAGGAGCGAATTGAATCAGCATTTTCTCGTCACAATGGTGTGATCGCCTTCTACGCATTCCTGGCCGATACACACATCGGCCATGGGCGCGTGGAGGAGGCAATCGCTATGCGAATACAGAACGAGTTAAACCTCGAAGGGTTCAACCCAACACAGACAGCAGCGGGCGCACGTCTGTTTAAGCTGTCCCTCAATCCGGTAATCGCAATAGCCAAGAAGAGCTTGCTACAGACGCTAAGTAGCTTGGGTGTCAATGCCGTTCGCAACCATGAGGGCATGTCAACCTTATGGGGGTGCACTATACTTGCCTCCCCCACCGAGAAGGTCAAATCGAAGTACAACAAACGTGACCTGGAGTGCTGTACTCTGGGCGACTTCAAACTCCTTATGTGAAGGGAACAATAACAATGGACCTCAAGATCATCTGCATCGCGGGCAATATGGGCGCGGGCAAAGACACTGTTGCTGACATCGTGTTGGACAGCCCACGGGTTGAAGGCAACAAGACCAAGATCGGTATGTCCGATGCAATCATCAACGTTGCTTCATACATGTTCCCGCTGGGTGGACTCGTTCCTTGGCAGGATCAGGCAGAGCGCAAGATCAGTCGTCCCGAACTGAACGGGCATACGACCCGTGATGTGCTGCGTGACATCGGTGATACGGCACGTCGGTTCGACCGATTCGTCTGGCTCAACGCAGTATTGCGTAACATCGACATGGCCACACGTGCCAATGACGTGGTATTGGTGACGGGAATTCGCATGATTAGTGAAGCGGTGGTCATGCGCATGATCGGGGCCTATGTAGTAGGTGTCAATAGCCCGTGGTCTGTGGTTGACGATGTAACCGTTCCTACGGAACGCGAAGTCAACTACATCGTCAATAACATGTGCCACCACGTCATCAACAACGACGGCAGCCTGTCTGATCTGAAAGTGAAGGCGTTGGAGATGATGTCGTTCGCCCATACGCGCGAACGCTACAGCAATGGTGCCATATTCAGCGATGGTCCGCCGTTCGACCGTGACGAGGCAGTGCGTCAGATTGAACGCCACATGCAACTGGGTACACAGGGGGCTGTATGATGGTACATGATGACAGAGAGTTTCTGGCCTATTTCAGGGACCGCGAGGAGTATCCTCGTGAAAAAGTATTGGCGGACCCACTGCCCTGGAACGTCCTGTGGGATTACGTGGCTCACTCTTTACTCGATGGGGTTGTCAACTACTGCAAGCCCTCGAAGGCTTTTCTGCTATCGCGCTACCTCAGATGGGAGGGACCAACCGAGGTAGATGGGTCACTGCATAAGACTCACGGCGAGCGGGTAGACTTCCTACTGTCTAACCCGGACAGTCACACGCGCCTATCGAAGTTCGGCGATGATGTGTTGATGCTGGGCCGAATCGATGAAGAAACGGTCCTAATGCAAAGACCCGATATGGCTGGGGACCTAGCGGGCTGTCGCTGCTACATCTTTATGTGGTTCGATATGGATGTCTCAGACTGTAGTGTGGGTAGGTTCTACACCTCAGATTCTGAGGCAGAAGTACACCGCAAGTTCGAGGAATACTGTAAAAGTAGATCAGTAGAAGGTGTGCGAGAAATCCCACTTTCGTATTTCCAAGGCTGGATTAAACTTTGACGGTTTACGGTGATGGGAACAGCAACCTGATCTAAGGGTCCTGGATTCACAACTGGGTATTCGTGGTGCCCTGTCTAGGATTTACATGCCGGGGAGTTTCCCCTTACGCGCCCAGCATTCTGAGGGCAGGTTTCCCATCACCCTTTTTGTTCAAGTAGAGGCAGACGATGAACAGCTTCTGGATGTGGTTCTGGCGACCCGTAGCTGAGATGCTGGGGGCGCTTGCTGTAGTAGCTGCTATTGCACTGGTTCTCATTGCATGGGCCTATGCGGACCATGCATGGAGCAGGTGGAAGGCGAGGCGAGGGATGAAGAAGGCGGGGTGAAAGCAACCCGCTGATAGCGGGGCCATCATGTTTAGATGCGAGGAAGTGTTTATACGGCGGGCCCTACGCGCTCGTCAGTACTGTGCAATCTTCAACACAGATCGGGGGCTGGTAACATGCAAGTACGGATACCTCGATCTAACTGAATTACGTCGGCTAAGGAGTAAGGCGAAATGGGTAGGCGTGATTTCATCAAAACGGCGCGCGCACTGATAGACGTTTCGGCGTCACCCGCCCTATCCATTGCTTATGTGAAGGCGGTACATGGTACCGCTCCCACGTCAGATTTTTACTGACACGTTATTCCTAACAACTCGTTCAGTTCGTGGCCTGTCGTCATAGCGAGTGGAATACGAGAGGAAAGTATGAGCGACAAAAAGAAGGGCCTAGACAGCTTCAAGGTCGTATGCGCTGAACAGATCAAGCCACAGCCTGTTGACCCAAACGTCCTGTACGTTGACATGTACATCACTGTGCGTAAGGGCATCGTGCATATGGACGTTGACGTTGACCCAACATTGCACATGAGTCTACCAATCTGCTGTGACCATGACGGCGACTGTAAGGACGTATCTAGCCCAACGCGCTGCTGGCTATATGCACCCGAATTGGGCATGTGCCCATTACTCAGTGGGGGTTAGATGTGAACGATAACGTGTCACCTCAGTTGGTCGATATGGCTTATCACCTTGGGCGCGCAGCACGGGATCTCGATCAACTTGCAGATTTACTCGACCTTCTCAACACTGTCCTGGCAGTGTTCATCTTGTATATGATGGTCGTGTGTGGCTATGTCACGTATTTGTATTGGAGGACCCGTAAGTGAGCATAAACATTCTGCCCTTATTTGTGCTTGCGGCGTTCAGTCTCGGCATATCAACGGGCTATGCGTCCGAGGTCTTGGGAAGTTAGGGCCAAAGTGGGCTAACCCCATCACGGTGTTGCTTATGCTGTCCCTATCGTTCCTGTGTGCACTCGTCGCAAAGCATATATAAACAACGGGCCTGTAGCTCAGTTGGTTAGAGCAGAGGACTCATAATCCTTTGGTCGTCGGTTCGAGTCCGACCGGGCCCACCAAACACTTGAAAGCAAATTTGTCGAACCCGTAATATCTAACACTGTAAACAAGTGGTACGCTAACCTGAAAGGATTATGTAGCATGGATATTCTGTGGTTAATGACTGCATTCATTATCAAGCACTTCGTTGCTGACTTCTTACTGCAACGCCCATACCAGTTGTTCAATAAGGGCATTTACGGACATCCGGGGGCATCATACATTCTATGATTCAGGCAGTGCCCACATTCTTCATCCTGTGGGTGTCAAACTTTGATTTCGCAGTCGCCTTCATGCTGGGTGCCCTCGACTTTACTATTCACTACCATATAGACTGGGCAAAAGTGCAGATTAACAACGCGTATAGGATAACACCCGCTGAGCCCCCATATTGGTGGCTGTTGGGCCTAGATCAGATGTTGCACTATCTGACTTACGTGTTGATAACCTACATAGCACTGTCCTACCGTTAACTTGCTGTAAGAGCAACATACCCGAGGAGAAAGTTGCATGGGCCAGCAAACTCTGTCAGCAATGGACGCCCTCAACACACGTCGCGCCCTCGCACTGATACAACGTCAGATTATCGATATGTTGTCCAATCAGTTTGAGTTGTCAGCGCAGTTTTCAAAAGATCAATTACAACCTCTGTTAAGTAGGTATGTGGAACATCTACGTACCGACCGCACAGTGAGGTCAATTGATGGGCCTTTTCTGTCCGAAGCAATTGGCTATACCTTAGTACGCTCAGGTCAGTATGTTCAAATAATACTAAATAGCGATGATGGTCGTGAGTTCCCACGCACTAAGAAAATACGTGGCTTACGCCATGCCCGTGTTCGGGGTAAGAAAATGCTCGGCACCCTATTCGGCACGTTCATTATCAAACCCTACGCACCCGTCCAGAACATCACAATGGACGTTCAACTAAGTTCAATGCCCTCATAGCTCAGTTGGTAGAGCAACCGCCTTGTAAGCGGTAGGTCGTCTGTTCGAGTCAGACTGAGGGCACCACAAACCACGAGGAATAACAAATGTCGTTACATACACCAGTTCAAATTGAAGTGCTATTGGCTCTACGCTACAGGCCAAACTACGATGCTTTTGAGAGTAAGGCTGCCCTCGATGCAGCATCATTCTGGATAGCCCGTGGCCTAGTGCGGAGGTCGGGCAACGACAATCATCTTGAGTTGACTGACAAGGGTGACTACTACCTCAACCATTTGTTGAATCAGCCTCTGCCCGAAATGCAGTACTACATACCCAAGCAGGAGTAATGTGATGAACCGTCGTTCCTTCTTCAAATTCTTCGCTGCTGCCCTGCCCGCGATCCCACTGCTCAAAGCAGTTTCGGCGCGGGCTGAACAGGTGTTGCCCGCAGTCAAGTCTGCAAAACCCATGAAGGCAGTACACGTCATCCTGTCGCCCTATGCAGCAGAACGCACAGGCCTCCCGACAGAGTTCCTGCTGATCGACGTGCACTACACGCCCATACCTCAAACGGACGTACACACTGCGACGTTTAAGGCGGGTGACAAGATCACGATGAAGCCGAGTCTGCCCCTACACTTGATCTTCGAGTCTCTGTATATCAAAGACCTGTACACGGGATCTGTTCTGAAATACAGGTTCGGGCAGACTAACAAGTTTCAGGCGCGTAACATACGCAGTCTGCCCATGCTGTCGTGCTTCGACGAACGCATCGACAGCCTAGTAGCCTGCGCACCGGTGTCTATGCGATGGTAGCAGTAGCAGAGGATAGCCAGCTAATAAGGGCAAGTGAGCGCCCTTACGCGCAAACTGAAAATTGGATCGTGGTTGAGGCCCTATCAAAGGCAGACGCGGTAGAGTTCGGTCGCACCTCCTGGTGTACGGCCCGTTCGGATGGGAATCACTACGAACGCTACTACAACACTGACTGCGGGCGCCTTTTCATCCTGTACAAGAAGACTAAGGCCCGTCCTCAGTACCAAGTGTTCAAGCCCAAGTTCGGCGGCATTCAGTTCCGCGATGGCGGAAACCTGTTCGTGCACGAGCATAGCTTCCTGTTGGAGAATAGGGAGCTGTACGACTTTTTCGCCGAGCATGACCTTATCAGCATTTGCGAGACCCGTGTCTGGGGTCAGACGATATTCAATCGCAATAACGGACCTCAACCCTTCGACGTTTCGTTTGTGCCAAGTGCAGTCGGCACGTATCCTAACATGGGCGTTCAAGGTGCTGACGGTGCTATGGTCCTCAACAGGGGCCCGGTAAGAGGCCGTACGGTAGGTACCCGTGATGAGCTGCCCCCTACTGCCCAAGAAGGCGAACTGATGTACGCGATAGAAGAAAACAGTATGTACCTATTCATAGGCGGCGGCTGGAAAGAACTGGATAGTGTTGTATGGCGTCCCCAACGTATCCACTGCGAGGAGCCGCCACGTTTTTGATTATCGACGAAGCATGGGGTGACCGAAGGAGAATTAGATGAACCTACCGACTGCACCTGTACTGTTGGAGGCACTGCGACGTAAATTAGATGGGGCTAAACTGCACAATAATGTCGTTGAGTTCACGCTCACCCCCGTCATGTTCTCTGATATACGCCGAGCCCTCCTGCCCAATGACATGTGCCTTGTCGTGTCACATGCTGCAAAGGAAGTACTCTTCACGGACAAAGACTGGAGGACGTTCTTTGACCCTGTATGGGCCGAGGATAAACGGGACAGCGGGATGCTCGGCAACATACTTGCGGTGCCCGTCATCACAGACACCGAGCTTGAAGTCGAGTCCCAGTTTGTTAAACACAATGAAGTGTACTTGTTCTCCTATATGAATAAAGGCACTGACGTTTCACTCATCCGCTTCATTCGGGTGACAATTCGCAACTGACGAAGGAGCTTTTCCATGTTCGCAATTCCCGTTCCCGATCTGTCCGGCCCAGGTGCAACCCTCCTGATTCTCATACTCTACGGCGTCCTGTTGGCAGGCGTGTTTGGCATCGGATATGGCGTGTATCGCCTAACCTGTAGAAGGCGGGTCGGCAAGTGAACTGTATACAGGACCCGGTGACAGGCCAAACTGTTCTTCGCTCGTCCAGTACCTGTAGGCTAGGACAAACAACTGTTACACATATTCGGAGGCCCAGAACGCTATGAGTGAAATAGATGACATTGACTTCGCATCATACATAGTGACTTCCCTACTGCCCACCGCGAAGATGTGTGACGAGGCAAAGGCAAATGACATGATGATCGTGTCGGTCATTCCTACGCTGTTCTACGGATACCCACGTATGTGGTTGTGGGCACTGGGTATCTCTAACCTCACTTCGCATCCTAACCTGATTATGTACGCGGGTGCGGGTGTGCAATATAGTGAAGCGGGCGTCCAGTCATTGAAGACTGCCCTGGTCGAGTCATTAAAGGGTACGAGCCTGTGGACGCCACCTGCCCATACACTGCGTGGGGTCATCAATGCGTGAAGCACGTCGATATGTACTAATACGAGCCAAAGGCAAGTTTCACTTACTTAGCCAGGCCTCATTTTCGATTATCGAGTTCCTTGGTCAACACGGGGGCGAGGCTTACTACGCCGATTTAGCAGACGGGTGTGAACTGTCACATGACATTCTATACGTCATGTGCCAGCGACTGGAGGCAGCTAAGATCATCGAGAGGCGCAGGGACCGTCGCCACCGCATCATGACAGTGGTGAAACTGGTCGCGAAATATCGCAAGCTATCGCTGAACGTACTGCGATAACTGTAAAGAAACGTTAGATAAGGGCCCAACTTCCACAGGTTTCTACCGAGACCTGTGCTGGTTGTGGAGGCGTGGCCGAGTGGTTTAAGGCACCGGTCTTGTCCTTACGCGGCATAACCTATGTTGCACTGTACTTGCGTTCTAGCAACTGGGTCCCGCGGATCAACGCGAGCACCACCGAAAAATGCGGTAGTAGTGGTTCATAGATTTGCATACGGTAGAGATCCTGTGGCGGAGGTGTTGGAGCGCCGAGCGGGTAGATAAGACGCTGTATGTGAGGCAAGCTCAGACCATATGAACTGCGTAACATCGCAATCGAAAGACGGTAAAACATCCACGCGCAAGGGCCTAACCGCTGCCATGTGATTTGGCAGCCGTATGTTGGATGGGTGAATCTTCCCAAAGCCGGCGAACGCTAAACTGTCGGTCTGAACGCTACTACATACGAAGAAAAGCGTAAGGACAGAATATAAGGCATGCTAACGCCGGGCCAATCACTGTATCCTGTGTGTCACTCAATTGTGAGGGCCGTGCCGTACTCACGAAAGCACAGGGTATGGTTAAGGTGTAGAGGCTTGACGGGAAGGGCCTAAGGCGCAAACCCGGATTAGATACCCGGTAGGCACAGTCCTAAACCCCTGCGTGTTCAGGTGCTAAACACTTGACAGCAGGGTGCGCTACGGTCAAGGCAAAGTCCAGACCACGAACGATGAGGTAATCAGAGCAATCTGAGCCTACAAGCCCAACTCATCGGCGTCGAAAGACGAAGTGGTACGGAAAACCGGCAACGGGGAAACTCGTTCGTGGGTTCAAATCCCACCGCCTCCGCCACAACATTTTATTTTGAGGGTAGACATGTGCATTGAAGATAGCATCAGAAACCTCAAGCCACCGTTTGAGTGGGACCTGTATATTTGGTCAGCGGGTAAGTCCATCAGCTTGTATGCTGTTGTACACGACGACGTTACCCGGGTTTGTGTACGTACACCTAACACGACTGTAGAGTCCAGCCTCAAGGTTGCCCCGAGTGATGCGTTAGCTTCATGCCGTAATCTACTAAGGGTTACCCAGGAGGTAAATGCACATGGCTAAACTTCAAGTTCTAACTGACCGCTGTGGCAGCTTCACACTGGTTGTCAACGCCCACCGAAAGTTCGGCACGGCCGTCGAACAGTACCTCGATCAACTGGAGGCCCTGGGCAAGAAGATACCGAAGGAAGAACGGGCTCTGATGGAGCAGCACGATCAGGTTGTCCTCGTTTCATTCGAGGACTTTCAAAGCGAAGTGGTGGTCCACCACACTATCGACGGGGCTATCGACATGGCCCTAGTACAAACGCGCACCAATGAGACTACGTGAGGGAAAAGCTGCTAGAACTCGTTCGCCCTTGTAGCGGCGAACACCTGACGATCAATGGCCATAGGGACACCTACCAGACCGTTGAGGATTTACTCAACACGCTCAACAACATGCGTTACTAATAGGGGTTGACTATGAAGTGCAAGTTATGTAACTGGGCTATCGCGTTTCTTCAATTCTGCGGCTGTGAAGTGGTCGTCCGTCCATCCTACGAGGTGGGTGTAGTGTATGAAGTAACGGGCAAAGGCGCTGACCATATTCTCACACTGCCCATATACTCTGTGGTGTCAGTAAATGGCAGGCAGATGATTTTGAAGGAAGGTGGGTACACGGGTACCCAAGTGACTAGGCAACAGGTGTACCTCGTTACAGTACAGGGCGCTGCGTTATATCTGAGGACAACGGGTAGAGGGCCTGCAGTTATGACGCGTGAGCAGATGTTCCACGCATTGGCTACAGGCCATTATCAAGTGTGTACGTAGGGGACAGTGATGGGCAACGAAGTGAGGTGTGAAGTGTGTTGTAACGATGCAGTAGCGTGGAACGACGACACGTGGGGCATGTTCACGGGGTACTACTGGCCCGAAGGCTTCGATAAGGCTCGTACCTGCCCACAGTGTGGCAGGGTGCATACCGACGACCTCATTAAGTTGGTCGAAGCGGGTTGGGAGATCAGATCGACAACGCAGGAGGGCAAAATCTTTTGGTGCCCTCCCGGCACTATTGCAGAACCCGTGCCCCCCGTCACCTCTAATCTGCACCACCTAAGCATGGGTCAGGCTGATCGCATCAACGCGCTGCTACGCGCTCGTCAGCAACAGCCGGGCTATGAAGGCCGCTTGGGTTTGCTGGAAGCAGGCTCACGTACTGTGGAAAGGCTTGAGCACAGTGTAGTATGGAACGAGTGTCAGATGCAAGACTTGATCGTAGGGGATCGATTCCGTATGTTTAGCCCCAATGGGGTGCCCGTCATCGATCCCGACGGTCACTGGGAATGGGTTGCATGCGCGGATGCCAGCAAAGTGACGGACCCGGATGGATTCGATGTGTACGGTGTTCAATCTGAGTACAAGACGCGCAAGGGTACCTATAACATTCAACTGGACCTGAACCACAGCGTATCGGCAAAGGAAGTGAAGGAACTCAAGAACGCGGGCTTGCTCAATCGTGAGTACGATGCTGAGTCCGTACTTATTGAGCTATCCAGGTTGGGTTGGGTGGTTCTGCGTGGCATACGCGAGGGTACCGTAATAATAGACCACCCGCATTCTTTCTGAGTTAGAGGCAGACCAGGATGGAGTTAAAGCTGCCAGTCAAGGTTGAGGGTAGTGCAATCTATGATGCTGAGGGTCGCATGATTGCTCAGATAGGGTGTACTGCTGACCGATCATTTTCGCCTGAGCAGCGTGACGAATTAGCCCTCAGCATAGGCTACTACGTCAATACATGCGTAGGCCTGACGATAGAAGACCTGGAGGCACTAGGAGAGAATCGCGTCTACCCTCTCAACATAGAGAGGCATAGCAGAGCGGGACTAGCTAGTCTGCTGGGTACGCAAAATTTCCTTGTCACTAACCTTCAACAGCAGGTCCACAGTGAGGGGCGAGCACGATTACAGGATCGCATCAACCGCATGAAACCCTACATGAGGCACAAGATGCACTGCGCTATGCTCGATCCTCTGGATGTATCTGACAAGTGTACGTGCGGCCTGGAGCAGTTGTTACAGGAGATTGGAGGTACTGTATGACGAACAGTCCATTCTCGATACCCGAGGCCAACGCCCTAAGAAAGCTAAATGAGGGGATGACGAAGTTTGTTACGGGTGAAGGGCCGTTCCCGAGTAAGGGTGACACACCCTGTTCCCTTCGTATTCAAAACGTGTTCCATAACATCTAAGGGGCGGTAGCATGCACGTGGTAGAAGAGATCAAATCATCTGACAGCATCACGACCAAATACATACAGGAGTGTAAGCACGGCCGCTTGCACACAGTTCGGGTTGAGAGGCCCGAGAAGCGCATCATCTGTTTCTCGTCGCAATTGGGCTGCGGTATGGGTTGCAAGTTCTGTGCCTCGTCCAATATGGGCTTCAAGTACAACCTGACTGCTCAGCAGATTGTCGATCAGTGCATGAACGTGATTGAAGGGCTAGAATACCGGCCCATGTTGTTTTCTGCAATGGGCATGGGTGAACCCACTCTTAATCCACACATACTTGATGCGTTTGTCGAACTTGCACCCATGGGCAAAGTGTCGATGTCGAGTATCGGATTAGTGCCTGCCCGCATAGTTGATCTCTATCGTCGCCTACGCATTCTGGGCGTACATCTGAAATTGCAGTTGTCTGTACATGCGCCCGATGACGAACTTCGTCGTTACTTACTCGACCGTCGCCTGCCAAGTCTGAAAGACACGTTGGATACACTAGGCGGCCTGTCTACGTTGATCGAATACAACTACACGTTGATCGAGGGTATTAACGATTCACCTGAACAAGCAGTAGCGCTGGCGAAGCTGCTGCACACGTACAACGGTCAGGTTAAGCTGAACCGTTTCAACCCTATAAAGGGTCTAGGGTGGACGGGCAGCACTCAAGATGTGGTCGAGCTATTCAAGGCCGTGCTAGAATCAAATAGTGTCAAGGCCGAAGTGTATGCCACCGACGGCACTGACATAGGTGCTGCATGTGGTCAGCTAGGACTGGTGCAAGAAACTACCTTATAGGTGTCTAACATGCAAGTTGAACCTGGGCAAGTTAGTTCGGCTGTACAACGGTTGGACACGTCGCGTCTATCACGTGCCCTTCACTCACTCTACGACTATAAGCTACCTACATACAAGGGGGCAAGCGTCATATACATGCAGTTCTTGACAGCAATTCGTGTGGTGGGTCTGTGCCCGCGCCACTTGCTTGCAACTTGGCTGCAAGAAGAAGTGCTCGCCATTGCAAATCGTGTCACTGAGAACGAAATGTGGGTTCGCAAGTACGGACTTCACATTGGTGCCGTCGTCAATACCGATGATCTACATGACCATTTCGTACATGCCCTCATAGCTGCAGGTGACCTGAACAGCTACACCTGGTATTACTTTCTCTTCAAGGACACTAGCTTCGAGCTTGACGCCAGCCCAGAGGAATACATGACGCCTCCACCTAGTGTCACCACAATGATACGAACCCTAGACCCTGATCTTGTTAAGTTTGGCGATACAGTGGTCGGCATCTGCGACCGATCACTGCAATGGCAGCTACAGGGTACTGTAGAACCTTATAGAGGATGAGCATGTACGATCCATCACAACCCTTTGTCGGCATCTTCATGGGCTTCTGCATCATCGCGGGTGTCGTTGTCCTCGGTGCGGTAGTAGGTAAACTGTTTGAATATGTAATCAACAAGAGGGATAAGAACAGTGACACAACATCGACACCATAATAGCATCAGGCAGTTCCTTCTGCCTACCATAGCGGTCACAGCAGGCATCCTACTATCAGCATTGCTGAGGTTTGTGTTCGGCAATGCACACATTGAGGGTACGATGCACACCATAGACCTGTGCGCAGTGTGGGCACTGAGCATTGAGTTCTTCCTCTACGTTGCCTTTGGTGCTCGACAGCTATCGTTCCAGGAGTTCAAGGACCTGCTGTTCTTCGTTACCCTACTAACCTTCTCAGAACCCATAGTGTTCAAGATCGTGGGCTTCTCGTTTGCCGACCTGCGATACGAATGGTGGAGTATGTCGTTAATCATCGTGCTGGTTATCGAGGTATTCACTATTGGGTCCTGGTACAAGGCGTACATCAGGCTAAAAGAGTGGCATGACAACCATGAATGAATATCCCGTATACCTGTGGCGCTTGATCGACACACTCATCTTGTTCATCGTGTTGATATTGATCGAGCAGTCAGCACACTACTTATGCTGTAAGTACAAGGGTCAGAATGATGAACGGCGGTGAGATGCAAGAGCTTGTTGAGGTTTCTAACTTGTGCGGCCTCAAGCCCGTAATGTTCTCGGTTGACTGTAACGGGGTGCCGGTCTTAGTGTGTGATCGTGCAGGATTACGCATGCGATGGCAGCCCTTGTACGAGAACCAAGACACTGACTGGATTGCTGACACCTTGCTACTGACGACAAAAGTAGGCCTGTTTGTCAGCACGTTGAGAAGTGCGAAGGCGACAGAGATTTGGCGACGAGCGCTGCAAGTGTCAGGCCATAGCCAGGACAAAATCGGTCTAACCATGGTGACTGCGGCTGCACAGATTTACAAGCTAGTCGGCTATCAGGAACTGTGGCAGTCGAATGCACAATGGCCGTTGCAACACTATCAGGGTGAGTTCGGGGATGGCATTACACGTGATGCGCACCCCACACGTCAACACGCGGAATCAGTATGCGTGGGCCTCAACCATGAAGGATTCGGGGGCGAGCGTCGAGTCTTCCCCATCAAGACTTGGGTAACCTATAATGGTGTAAAGATGGAGATCGAGCAATGACTCCCGAAGAACAATTGGAACAGTGGGTTAAGGGCATCAGCGTACACAATCCTACTCGGGATGAGTGCTGTCCTGACTTTAGTTGCTGTCGGCCCAATCTTATGGCGCCGGAGGAACAGCGCCGTCGGTTTGCCGAGCATCCTGAACAGCGGGGTGCCATGTTAGGCATGTTCTTGGGCGCTATGCTCGCCGATTCAAAACTTGACGACAGGGCCCAGGTTGTCGGTGACACGCAAGGGGTTGCATAATGAAAGCCTCGTTGAGCCTTGAGTTCTTCCGCAAACAGTTAGCCCGTGCGGGCCTGAGTGCCGAGCAGATCTACCTATGCTGAAAACGAGATAGCGAAGATCAAAGTTACGTTCTACCCGTTTGATATGCCCAAGCTCAATCTAACTGCGGGCTAAACGTCAACAAGAAGGATGGGAACACAATGTCTAAACTACCAACAGGTGATCGAGGCCAACGCTTCAAAGTCACCTACCTCGACCAAGACACCAAGGTGCGCAAGCCGTTCGGCTACACTGATGACAGCGGTGCGGCACATAAGATGTGTGATGCAATACGCTTACACCCACTTTGGTACGATCCTGAGATCGAAGATCGTGGGCCCATATTGCCCATCAACCCCGAAGCACGTGGAGACTGATGATGATTCAAATTCAAGCCGATGAAATAGGACTCGCTACCGTTGTAATACTAACTGTAGCCGTAGTGTTGGTAAGTGTCGTATTCACTCTCAAGACTGGCCTAAAGGGTGCAACTGGCCCACAGGGTGTAACCGGCTACCCAGGGCCCCCAGGTCTGACGGGTGAGGCGGGTAAGTGTCAGTGCGACTGCTGCACCTCGGAGGACGACGAATGAATACCAACACATGCAGGAACTTTGTGGCATGGGCTTCCCAACACCCAGTCACGAATGTAGCAGCAGTGGTAGCTACTACTTCGGTAGTGCAGGGGCAGAACAGACGGCGCGAGTAGTGCGAGGAAGCAAAACGCAAACACGACCAATTTAACAAGTGCAACTAGGAGTAGACCATGTACATTCATACGATTGAGAGTGATGTTCCTGCTGTCGCTGCATTGCGCATCGTTGCGATGGAATCGCGCAAACCCTTCAACGCACAGAAGTGCGTGAAGATGGACGCAACCAATATCGTGGCCTGTGTGTCGTCAGACGGCTTACTATACACAAACATGATCGATGCAAAGCGCAGCGCCTCTATGAGACTGGGTATGTCAGCACGTCTGGTCAGCCTTGTGCAGTGTGCCCAGTTATTGGGCCTGATAAAGGCGAGAGATGCCAAGGTCTTCATGTTCGAGCAGAAGCAGAAGAGCAAGAAGACGGATGAGATCGACCGGGCCCGGGCCCTAGTGATCTCGGCGAAGCAGCTGGGTCTCAAGCTATCTGCCCTGCAGGTCAAACGGTGCACCGCGCTTCTGGGTCATGAGTACGACCGCATCATGCAACATAAGGTTTGTACATACAAATGACAGACTTCGCTGCCAAGTGTGCGAACTGCGGCAAGGCGCGGGGTTATCATCAGGCCCGAACACTACACTGTCCAATTGGCAGCAAAACCCGAATCGGCTATATTCACTTCAATACCAACAGCGTGTTTAAGCATGTGAAAGGGTATAAGAGGAAGATGTTGCCATTCATCATATAGGAGTCGGGATGAATCGCAGATCGTTTTTGAAATCAATGTTGGGCGTTTTAGCGGCCGCCTCAGTTCCAGTAGTGGGTATTCGTTATGCCGAAGCCAAGTCAGAGATCGAGGTTGACACTGAGGCTGATAAGGCATTGCCTGTCGCCAAATTGGTGAAAGGTACTTGGAACAACATTGCTATGGTACGAAAAGGAAATGATCTGAGATTGTACCTCAATGGCGAACAGGTTGCTGACATACTGGGCGTAAGCGTTTCGCGTGAGGGCCAGATTTTATCCTTTGATCTTGAAAACAACCCCTCCAAGAACCCGGTATTTCAGTACGTGGTACAGGACGACGTGTTGGGCAATAGCTTCACTTTTGAGAGTTGGGTGAAGGTCGAGGGAGCGGAGTCTGAGAAGCCCGCCCTCTACCTGGATGAGTTGAGGCTCACGGGCATGCCGCTATCTGAGAACGAGATCAAGGCCCGAAGTATTCAGTCGGATACAGGCCGAGGACCTACCCGATAGAATCGGGGCGCGGGCATAGGGCATACGGGTACACAGGTTTTTCGTGCCGGGCCTCGACAAGAAACTGTAAAGAAATTGCGTTCCAAAGCGCACGGTAAGGTTTTCATGCTGTGGTTTACGTATGTACGAGAAAGCGCCGGACTAGCTGATGCAGGCTAGGTCTCGATGGGCATTTGCCTGTTCTTACGTCAACCTCTCATTAGGAGAAACATCATGCAAACACAATCTGCAAATACCGCTGTTGCTGGGTCCGCGTCCGTACTGCCTGGCGTTACGTTAGTCAGTAGCGGACCGGAGGTCGTGCAGCTCAAGCGCGTGAATCTGCGTAGTCTGCTGGAGGCCCAGGGCGATCTGATCGTCTCACTGGACTTTATCAAAGCCGACAACACAGAGCGCACCCTGACAGGTCGTCGAGGAGTTACCTCGTATCTCAAGGGTGGGTCGAATAACGTTGAGGCGCCCAATCGCCCCTACATCACGATGTTCGACTTAGGGCTGTGTCAGTACCGTGCCGTGAACCTCGATACCGTCAGCGCCGTGCGCGCTGGGGGTAGAGTCTACGACGTTATTGACTGACCATCAAGCACCCTGCTCACTGGCCGGCCTGCCACTCGGTTTATCCCAGTAGGCTGCCGCCCGGTGTCACGCACGTCCTTTTCAGGCAAGCAGGGACTTCGGCGTATGCGTGTATCGCCCCCTATTCATACATGTGCGAATTGTGAGGCCACCTCAACATGAATCGTCATCGCCAACTGCGTGTCAGAAATCGGGCCAAGCATAATCGGTCAATCATGTTCGCCCGTCACAAGTTCGTCCCTGTTCCCTTCCAGTTGTACCCACACCAGGAAGAGGCCCTGCGCCAACTGCGCCAACTACGTCAACTGAAATGCTACGCCCTGACATGTCCCTGATGAAAGGCAGAATGTTCAAGTGGCTTGCTACTCTGTCTATAAGCATAGTAGCATTGGGGGTAGCTGTGTACGAAGGGCTAGATGAAACACAAAAGCCTGCTGTCTGGCAGCCCGGTCCCATCATCATTTTAGTGGTTCCACAACAACAGGAAGCACAAGATGGTAGATGAAGACCTGATGGCGTGGCCTGATTTCTCTAGCTGGGAGATCGAGTTTTGGCATAGCGGGCGTCCTCTTTTCGAGACGCTCGGTGCAGCTTTTCTACAAGATAATTTCCCTACCGTCATTGACGAGCAGCTATCGGCAGAACAAAACATCAATTCGGCCCGCCGTCTAATCATGACTAAGTATGTACAACCCTGGACCACCTGCGATTAAGGAGTATTGCAACATGGAAACAATCAAGTTGAAACGTGTACGTCCCGAAGCCATCGTCCCCACCATCGCTTCCGAAGGGGCGGCGGGTGCTGACCTGCATGCTACGCGCAAAGAAGTGTTGAAGCCGGGTGAGCACAAGCTGATTCATACCGGCTGGTCGGTCGAGATGCCTGAGCGTGACATGTACATCCAGATCGTGCCGCGTTCGGGCCTGGCACTCAAGCACGGCGTCACGGTACTTAACTCGCCGGGTACTATCGATAGCGACTACCGTGGAGAGATCGGCGTCATTCTGGTCAACCACGGACAATTCGCGTTCACGATTCAGCCGGGCGAACGCATTGCACAAATGATCGTCGGCCGCTCCCTGACGCAGGCCTACCCGTTGGAAGAAGTGACTGAGCTGTCGGAGACTGATCGCGGCGAGGGAGGCTTCGGCTCTACAGGTGTTGAAGCGCAGCCCCTGGTACCAGGTGTAAGTGTTCTGGAAGCTGCTGCGGCCGTCAGTGCTACCGAGGGTGAAGGACAACCCGCAGTATCGTCGGTTACCACGTCTACTGCTGACATCACGAGTGCGGCGACGACTGACGCACCCACACCTGCGCCGACTGACGCACCTGTTGACACAGTGCAGCAGGTTGGTGTATCTGCTGCTAATGCCGCGGCACTATCCGACGCGGGCATCGCCATTGTGTCTGACCCCGCACCTGTCACCAGCACCACTGACGCGCAGGTGAGCACCAATGTCTAAACGTCAACCTCTCCCCGTAGAAGATGTGCGCAGCATGATCGAACGAGTGGCTCCTGATCTCCCTCCTTTCGTGATGAATAGTATGGGCCCACTCACGATCTCCTACCTCCTGTTCAACAATCCCTCTGACCTGCGCAAGTTGCGTCACCAGGCGCTTTTGTCTGAGGCACTGGAGTTGAACTCGAAGGGCATGTCTATCGACTACCTGCGTAACATGCGGCGAATCGCGTTGCATGACCAACCTCACTACGACACCCACATGATTCGTACTCGCATGCTGGGCCGAGTGCTGCACGAACAGATGCGTCGCCAGCAGCAACCACCAACTGCACAATAACCAAACATAGGTCACCCAAATGACCTATTGAGACATGAAATAACGACCTAAGGAGTAATACCGATGTTTGAAAACCGGCAAGTCATAGTGCTTGACCGCATGGACCCGGAAGTGTTGGCCATGCTGCAAGCCTTCTATTCGCGTTCAGATAAGTCTATCACCGAACGCCTCAACAGCCTGGGTGACGACGAAGAACATATCAAGGAATCGTTGAAGCGTTACTACATCGGCTACGGCCATTCCTCAATCGCTGACTGCGCCGACATCACTTTGTTCATCGAGAACGTTTCGTTTCTCATGGCCAAGACCATTCAGGACGACAGCCTGTACAACGGCCAGGAAACTAGCACACGCTACTTCGACTTCGAGAACCGCGAGATCATCAGCCCACTCAGTGCCCTGTATCCTGCACTGACTGAACTGCAAAAACAAATGGTCGCCCTGTACGCCAAGATCAGGCCGCGTGTTCTGCAACGCATTCGTGAAGCTCATCCGTTCGTTGTCGGTGTGTACTCGCGTGGCAAAGAAATGTCTATCGAACGTCAGCGCGAACTCTGGGAGAACGCTACCAACGCACGTTCATTCGACATTACTCGCGGCCTGCTGCCCGCGGGTATGACTACCCAACTTAGCTGGAAGGCTTCCCTGCGTCGTATCGGTGAACGCCTGAACACCATGCAGGGACATCCGTGCCTGGAGATGAATTCGCTCGCTCGCTCGTTGCTCGCTCAACTGCAGGAACGCTATCCTTCGTCGTTCAAGATGGACGAGGCACCAGAGAACTATCCGTTCTATGACCTCGACACTGAGGCCGCTGACATGAACTTGGACGTGGGTGAAGTCCACTATAAGGTCAATACGCAGTTCCGTGAAATGCCTGACACGGGCATGGCGGCTCAGTTCCTACTGAATCGTAGTCGGTTCGATGTGGTACCCAACTATTACAACATGTACGGCGAATTCATGTATGAGTTCCTACTGGACTGGGGCTCATACCGCGACATTCAGCGCCATCGCAACGGCCAATGTGCTCAGCCCATGTTGGGGGCCTATTCTATCAACGGCACGTCCAACATGTTCCACCCGTGGTACTTGGAGCAGATGGGCGAGGATGAAAAGGAAGTCTCAGACTTCATCTACGTCGCATACCAGGAATTGGACAAGGTAGCTGACCACTTCCAGGCTCACAATGAGCAGGGTGCGTATGAGTTCTATGCTGCCTTGCAGTACTACTATCCTCTGGGTACTGTAGTGCCCGTGACGCTCAAGTACGGCCTGGCAGAAGCTATCTACGTGGCAGAGCTTCGCTCGCAAGCAACAGTACATCCTACTCTGCGCCCCATCGCACATCAGATTGCCAGGTCGGTACGTGATGTATTCCCCAGCATCCCGTTATTCACCGACGACTCTGAGGATGGCCTGGTAATCAAGCGCGGCAGTCAGACCATATTGGAACGCACTGACGAGGCCTGACCGTGAAGCTCTTTCAGCTAAGTGCTAACAGTACCAATTTCAGCGGTGAACAGATAGTGTCGATTAAGATCGAGCATGATCGCGTGGAAGTCATTACACGCGTACCCTCATCAACTATGATCGGCCCTATGCAGGCACCGGATGACGTGTTCATGTATGTGTTTATAGTGCGTGACGGCAAGCTCGAACAGTTGTGCAAGACGGCAGGCCGTCACATACGGGCATACATGGTACCCGAGAGAATAGAGTTCGACGAGGAGCAGAGCAAATGACTGGTAAGTTCATCGTGTTCGAGGGTCCCGATGGGGCGGGCAAATCAACCCAACTGACCTTGGTTGCGCGTGAGTTGGCCGATGCGGGTATCGAAGTACACTGTACGCGCGAACCTGGGGGCACTGAGTTAGCAGAAACCCTGCGGGGGTTCGCCTTCAATAACAGCCTGTCCCCTCTCATGGACACGTGCATCATGTACGCAGCGCGTATGCACCATTTCGTCCACATGATCGAGCCTATGCTGTGCGAGGGTAAGTGGATTTTGTGCGATCGCTACACATCATCTACCTATGCCTATCAAAGTGTGAAGGGTGTTGACATGTCAACACTACATCAGATGGAACAGTCGTACCTCAGCTCTTTCATCGGTCGTAAGGCCACACCCGATCTCGAAGTTTTCTTGGACGTAACACCCGACGTATCAGCAACCAGAAGGATGGCGCGCAAAGGTCCCGATGATCGCTTCGAGGACCTGGTGAATCAGGTGTACCTCAAGTACTACCAACGCTACTCGGGCTTCGCACCCAGCTGGAAGCTACACAAAGTGGATGCGTCGGTCAAGATGAATGATGTGACCGAGGCTATTATGAATGAAATAAGGACACTCCTATGAAGATTTCGGCCGGCGACTACCTTGTGTTGGACCTAGCCCGTCCATCCCTCGCCAAGTGTGTATCTGCTGAGAAGCCCTACCGTGCGATTCTGGAGAGGGATCGCACTCATAGCGATGGGGGCAAGATCGTCCCGGTGGATTTCAAGCTGAGTGATGTTCTGGCAAACGTGGGCAAATCACCACGCGCAGGATCAGTACACGGTGTCAAGATCGAACCTCTGTTCAGGACCGAGGAATCAAAATTCTTCGGCGAGGTTCGTATCTACCAGGACATGACGGACGCCCGCTGGGAAGCGTTCAAACGCGAGATGGTCACGTTCATCAAGACCCTCAAGGCCAAGAAGCTCGTCGGCGTTCCCACCGAGTTGGAAGTGCGCCCCGTCAGCGGAAAGTACGCAGGCTACTACAAACACAGGCCCAAGAATGATCTGGACATCACGTGTGTTCGCCCCAACGAATCCCTAGACAACATGCAGTACATCTTTGCCCATGAGTACGGTCACGGTGTACACTTCCGCATGATGCCTCGCCCCATCTGGCTCAAATGGGTTAAGATGTACCACGATCATGTGCAGGTCAACACCATCGACGAAGATGAGCTGGCAGGCATACGTGAGGAGATCGAAAGCCAGCAATCGATGACTGAGTACCTCAAGGAGTGTGCGGAGGATGTGAAGCCCATCATCAAGCAATGTACGAGCTACATCGTTCGCGTACACGGACTGGGCCGCCACCACGTCGAGTTGATGCTGAACTCGGGGGAATCACTGGAATCAATTTGGCCGTCGATGATAGACCTATCGTTGAAGGACATGGCAGTTTCCGAGTACGCAGAGAAGAGTCCCGAAGAGTTCTTTGCCGAGAGCTTTGCCTATTGGTTCATGGGGCGTAAGCTGCCCAAGGGCATCTCAGCTCTGATGGAACGCACCCTAACCCAACTCGTTAAGTGACATGGACACCATACCGTTTGACTTGCCGAGCGATGTACTCGAATACCTGTACGATCTGATCGTGCGGTATGGTTCATCGACGTTTGACGTGGCAGAAGAGGGCTTCGTATTACACCTACCTAAGTCGCTGTTTAGTCCAGACGACCTCGCAGCAACGAGCGACGTTATTCAGTTCGATGGTGAGGTCACAGGTGCATCGTTCAGTCGCAGGGACCTGGGCGTGTACATGTCTGCATCAGTGAACCTCTCACCTGTGCTGCCTACTGATAAGTCAGATACCTTTACCCCCATAGAAACACATGACGTATCTAACCACCCCGACCACAGGTCCTGGGTGCACAGCATAGACACTAATGGGGTGGCACAGATAATGCTTTACATGGGCCATTTCACCCGGTATCGGATAAACGACGCGCTACTGCCCAAATCCCTGGGCAGTGAAATGAAGGGTGTACTGCTTACTTTTACCCACTACCCTAACTAGGGTTGGTTCGTAATTTATTGGGCACTGATCGCTTGTTACTGTGAGGTGTCTAGCAATGAAAGTTTTTGTCCCCTTAGCTGCCTCTGAGGCAGCCACGTCTGAGGATGACAATCCGCTCAAAATTGAATTCACTGGCCGCATTCTCCTGATCGGTTTCGGGGGCGTCGGCCGGGGTATTCTGCCTGCACTACTCAAACATACCACTGTCGATCCCAAGAACATTACCGTCATCGAGAAGGACGACAGCACCGAGCACTTCCAGTCTATGTACGCTGACACGGGCATACACTACCGAGTCAAGGAGCTGACACGTGACACGATGGGCGATGATCTTGCCCAGTTAGTGGGACCCGGTGATCTGATCGTCAACCTCAGCCTTAATATCGATGGCATCGAAATTGTCCAGTGGTGCCTGCGCCATAAGGTCATGTACATCGACACTTCCATCGAACGTTGGCCTGATGTACCCGACGAGAAACTTGATCTGGCTGAGCGCACGTTGTACACGACGCACCGCAAGATTCGTGAGATGGCCAAAGAACACAAGGAAGGTAGTACGTGTGTCGTTACGCATGGCGCGAACCCAGGTTTGGTCAGCCACTTCGTCAAAGCTGCACTGATTGATATGGCGAAGCACCTGCACATCGACACAGAGGAACCTCAAACACAGGAGCAATGGGCGCGCCTGATGGACGATCTCGGGGTCAAAGTCATTCACATTGCCGAGCGCGACACGCAGGTGATCGACAGGCCCAAAGTTAAAAACGAGTTCGTCAACACCTGGAGCTGTGAAGGTTTCTGGGCCGAAGGACGTGCGCCTGCTGAGATGGGCTGGGGTTCGCATGAGCCAACCCTACCGCGTCATGCTTTCGAGCACGAAGATGGGCCGCGTAATGCGATCTACTTCGAGAAGCCCGGCGTGTCGCTCATGGCAAAGTCATGGGTGCCCAAGGGTGGTGAGATCAACGGCTTCTGCATACAGCACAGCGAGGCCATAACGATCAGCGAGTACTTCACTCTGTACCGCGAAGACAAGGTAGTATTCAGGCCTACGGTGCATTACGTGTACTGCCCGTGTGATGCTGCGCTGGTCTCAGTGCATGAGTTCAAAGGCCGGGAGCTGGAGATGCAGGATAGCAGACGCATTGCCCGTGAAGAGATCGTGGCGGGCATCGACGAACTGGGTGTGTTCCTGATGGGCGAGCAAGTCAACTGGTGGTACGGTTCGCAGTTGGGTATCAAGCAGACACGCAACCTGCTCCCCGACAACAATGCGACTACCCTGCAAGTAGTAGCGTCAATGTTGGGCGCCCTAGCGTGGATGGTGCGCCATCCGAACGAAGGCTACTGTGAACCGGAGGACCTGCCCTACCGTGAAGTGCTTGAGGTGGCGCTACCGTACCTGGGCCCTATGGTTAGCCAGTCAACTGAGTGGATGCCTACGCAGCACCTGAACAAGCTGTTCAATCGCCCTATCAACAACGACAACCCATTCGCATTCGCAAACTTCCGCGTGTACTGACGCATATTTACCCCCGATCATGGGCGCCTCTGGGCGCCCATTTTCATTTGCTCTACTGTAAATAAGACATGAACTAACAAGGAGTACATCATGACAAGAATAGCGGATACCCGACCGGGCACTGGGGTTAAGCGCCGGGCCGAGGCGGCTGAGAAGCCCAAGACTGAAATGACTATCGAATCATTAGCGGTAAAATACCGCCCTAAGGTACTAGAAGATTTGGTCGGGCAAGACAGCATTGTCACACAGATACGTGGCATGCTGCGCCGTCAACGCTTCCCTGCATCTATCTTGTTGGCGGGAGGCACGGGCACGGGCAAGACCACTACTGCCCGCATGATTGCTCGCTATATGCAGTGCAAGAATCCAGACCCTACTACCTACGCGCCCTGCGGTGAGTGTATTAGCTGCAAGTACGAGAACGACCACCCAGATGTGATGGAGTTGAACGTCGCAGATGCGCGTGGTATTGATGACATGCGGGCCCTCATCAAAGCAGCACAAAACATGCCAACCATGGGCAAGTGTCGCGTATTCATCCTCGACGAATTCCACCAGGCGACACCGCAAGCAGTTCAGTCTATGCTGAAAATTCTGGAAGAGCCGCCTAAACACACCATGTGGATCATGGCGACTACTGACCCCGAAAAGCTACCTCACACGGTCGTCGGCCGCTGTACACGCTTCCATGTGCAGCAGATTCAGCCTGCAGAGCTGCACAAGCGCCTGACCCGCATCGCTCGACGCGAGGGCGTTGACTACAAGTCAATCGAGCAATGGCCCAATTTGATGAAGATGATCGGCGACTTGTCGTATGGCCACATGCGCGACGCCATTCAGATGCTGGAATCCGTTGTCTACGCACTCGATAGTGACAAGGATGTTGACGCCAAGCTGGTCATCAAGCAGTTCATGGAGACAGGTGAAGCCCAATTGGAAGAGGGTGCGGCGCGTCTGCTGCTGAACATTCTGACTCGCAACCACAAGGGAGCATTCAAGGAAGTGCGGTCATGCGAGAAGCCGCGCGATCTGATCTATAAACTGCGTTGGCTTATTATGTACCTGACTGACAACTCGGTGGGGCTGGCTAAGTACACGCCCTACAGTGCCAAGTACTTCGCCCGCATCGCCAAGGATACTGAGGTTAAGGTCAACCTGACGTTCCTGTTGAAGGTCCAGTACCTGCTGATCGATGTAGAACGCACACTCAATCTAATCAACGGCGACCCCGCTGTAGTCATGCCCGCGATGATCTGTGACTTCGTGGAACGCAACAAAAAGGCTGCTGAGTAATGTGGAAGCTGCTGGGTGTAGAGCTGCAGGATGTTGTGTACTTCAAGAAGGCGCGTGTCTCACTGACCAAATCACCCCTGATATTTGTGCGCGGTTTGAATCTCGACTCAGACCCAGCCAACCCTACAAGCAACGGTGCAGGTAAGACTCTGCTGTTCTCGACTATCGCCAATGTGTTATTCTTCTCCACCCCTCTAGCAATCAAGAAGAAGGCACGTAAAGACATCTTGGGCAAAGGCAGCCACATAGCTCTGACGTTCAAAACCCATAGCGGGGACAAGTACAAGATCAAGCAGATGTCTAGCAAGTATGTGATTGAGCGCAACGGCGAGGACCTGGGAGTGACAAAGATTCCCATCGCAGAGCAGATGATACGCGACCTGTTCCCGATGTCTGAGACACTGTTCTATTCGACTGCATACGTCAGCACACAAAGGCCCTTCCCTTTCCAACAGGACAGTGACAGTGCCAGGCTTGAACACTTGGTAGACATGTTCCGCCTCGATCAGTTTGATCGCATGCGGGAGTACTTCGCCCGCAAACACCGCGAGGCCAAGGACAGTGAGGCCAAGCTATCTATACTTGAGCAGCGCCTGCTGGTGCTGAAAGACAAACTCAAAGTAGCCCGCGGGAAGCATCGTAAGACCAAGCAGGCGGGCATGCGTGACAACCTAGTAGAGCTGGAAGCTGGCATCAAACGCTTAGAAAAAGAGCAGCACGAACTGAACGTGCAGATGGTAGCCCTCAGGACGTTGCGCGACACTGAGAAGGAACTAGATAAGCTGAGAGGCAGATATACACACTCGGGAAGCCCGAAGGACGTTCGTGCGTGGTTGAAAGAGCAACGCACGTCAGTGCGCGCCTACGACAAGTACCTGAGTCTCAAGGCCCAATACGACGAGTCAGTTCGTTCTACCAACGAGGAGTTGGAATCGCTCAAATTGCCCAAACGGGGTGCGGATGATCTTAGGGCAGATCGTCAGTCAGCCAAGGAAGCATTAAAAGCGCTGGAATCAGAACTTGACATTATGTCTACCCAGCGCAGCCTGTACGATTCTGTAGTATCACGAGGTAAAGAGCTTGCTACGTTGCTGTTGGATGTGGGTGTTGATGTCAAGCATGGGGACACCGTCGATCTAAAAGAAGACATCGAGTCACAGCTCTCAGTCTATCGTGCCACGTTGCAGTTAGAGGAATTGGTTGACCATGACCACGAGGGGAATACAACATGTCCTACATGCCTGAACGAGATTGATGTCAAGACCACCCGCGAGGCAATCAGGGCCGCGAAGAAAGCAATACCTCGCTTGAAGCAACGCGCATCGGCACAGCGACGCTACAGAGATTATCTCGACCTCAAGGCTCAGATCAAGAAGATCAAGTACGATGCACGTGCCCACGAACTGGCAAAGGCAGAGAGGGAAAGCCTCGACGATCATGTGCAACGCATAGATGACAACCTGCGTGTATGGTCTACCGAAGCAACGCTACGTAAGACCCTCAAATCGATTGTCCCGCCCGAGAAGGTAGGCAAGCCTGAGACAAAGCTGACGGCCAAACAGATTGACGAGGAAATTGAGCTGTGCTCTGACATCCTACAGCACCTGGAGGCAAAGTCAAAGCTAGTGCAGGCCCACCCCTCATTGTCTAAGTTGCGTAAAGTGCATGCTATTAACTCTGAGGTTGCGTCAGTCAAAGAGCAACTGGAGGCGATAGATAGCAAGCTGTTGGGCCTCCGTAAGTCTCTGGCTGACATCACGGGAGCTATAGAAGCACATACAAACCTGTCGAACGAGATTGCACTGTATGAGAGTGAGATCACTTCGATTGACAGTGAGATTACAGCTCTGCGGCCTGAGATTGCGAAGAAGCGCCTGTTGGAAGTTTTACTCAAGGCCTATGGGGCTAAGGGGCTGCGCACGTTGGCAGCCAATGACATCTGCGGCCTGATTGAAGCAAACCTCAATCACTATCGCGGGCTTGTGTTCCTAGAGCCCTTCGTCTTCTCAGTGCAAGCATCTGAAACAGGCTTGTCGATCAAAGTGGATCGAGGTAACAAGATGGCACCCTCTGACGTGCGCACCCTCAGCGGGGCAGAGTCGAACTTCTTCCGCCTACTGTTTGTGCTAAGTGTGCTACCTCTGTTACCCGATGATAGACGCACCAACTTCCTCATCTTAGACGAGCCCACCTCGCACACTGACGATGTATCGAGAACAGTGTTCAGGGAACGTTTCTTGCCCGCGATTCAAGAAATCGTGCCTCACACAATCGTCATTTCACCGCACTCGGATGACTACTGCGAGGGTGGTGTAGAGTGGCTGGTAAAGAAGCACAACGGGGTGTCGGAAGTTATTACGGCCGCAGGACTTTAGGAGCTAGATCGTGCATTGCTTTGGCATCACAAACAACTCACCCGAACGCGCAATCGACTTTTTGATCGAGTGCGGCGCCATTCGTTCGTCGTCAGAAGTGTCTATAGTGCCTAACGGCAAGCTGATGTTGGATAAGCGGCCCAAGCGCAAGTTCATTTTCATTATCAGCATGAACGACTTTAGTCGCAACGTCAAAGTGCTCAACGGGCCTCACCACAAGGAATCAAACGTGTTTGTGTTTGCCTCGCCCCTGCGCATCAACGAGATAACGAACTGCACGGCGCTTGATATGGAATCGGATGTGGCTCACCGAGGTATCGGCTTCAAAATTCACAGACGATTGAACGCCCGCGCATTCAAAGTAGGTAGGGAATCAATGTTGGGTGAGTCGAAGCGTGTGCCCATAAACTATCTGGAGCGTCTATCAGATAGCGTCAAATGCGGGTCACTACTCACTCCACTGATGACATTCATCTACACATTGCCCAGGGCTACGCACCAAACGCCGATCAAGCAGATCGTCGCCAAGTACTTATACGGCCTGACGAGCAAGGATACGCTGCTGCGCGTTGTGTCCAAGCAAATGAACGAGAAGCAGGTGCAACGTCTGTTCAGCATACTCATGACCGAAACGGGCGAGTCATATAGAAGCGCCTTCAAAGCGTTACGACGCGATGGTGTAAACGAGAAGAACGTTAAAGCCTTGTGCCACAAGTGGAACGTCAGTGATTACGAGATGCGCTATATCATCTCAGTCATTGGGGGTTCTAAGCAGAGGGCTGTGCAGACGCACAAGAAGAAATCTATTGTAGGCCATGGGCCTAAGAAAGTCAGATGGTGAAGAAGACCAATCCAATCACTATAACGCTTGACAGGCGAGTGATAGGCGAGGGTGTTGACATAGCAGAAGACCCAAGACTGCATGCTCTCAATGCCTTCATCGATGCACTAAATGAGGGTATGCGTGAAGGAGGGCCAGACGTACAAGTCAGTGCGGACAATCTGCTATCTTCGATGGTGTCAGCATTCCTGCGTAAGGCATCAGACAACAACCCCCATGGGCACTTGTTCTCGCTTAACGTTTCATCGCACAGCAAGCCAGGCTCAAATGTTATAACCTGGTCGTTCGACTTCTCAACAGAGGGTCATATCGGTAGCGATCAATGAGACAAACGGCCCGACACGACGGGCCGTTTTGCTTTTGTCAACCCGTAATTGACATGCGGGCCCGTCCAGTGTACTATGACACTGGGACAATGCGTCGTATCAACCACGGGTTTGATAAACAAGGAGACACTAAATGAATCATTCTACACACGCGATTGAAGGCCTGAAACGCTATTCGCAGGGCCTGATGAAGGCGGGTGAAGTAGAGGACGCGCTCGCTGTAGCGAACATCATCAGCCTGATTCACTCAGGCACTAAGTTCTTGTTGCCCGAGAACGGGGACGTGGGTGTTGCGGTACATGATAGTGATATGATGGCGCTAGTGCGTCCTCCGTACCCTGTAACAGTGTTTGAGTGGAGCAACGACATGAGCATGCCACTCGACCCAGACGGTGCGTTTAAGAAGGCGGGTGTGCCCGAAGACAAGTTGATTACGTCGGCGAAGCGTATTGCTATTGTCGTTGACAACAAAGAGGTCGCCCGTCTCATCGGCATGCCCACTGAGGGTCAGAAAGACGGCTTCATCATATTCAGCGTCTACCACTTCACGAAAGACGACCTGTGGTCTGTCGTACCCATCGGCGTGGGCTTGGGACCCGATACCGAGATCGAGAGTTTCACCACAGAGGGTGGTGAGACCCGTACATCCTTTATGGGCAACGTGATTCGCATCATGCCGGGCTCAATCGAGTACATGACCCAGATGAGTGGCTCGGACGATAAGGCTATTGAAATCATGCTTAGTGATGTGGCTAACGAGGTCACGGTCGCGGTCAACGCACTGGCGTGTTTGAATGCCAAGAATGTCAAATCAGTTACGATTGAAGCGCCTGCCAAGCTCAATGCTAAGCGCGTCAAGAACGGCAAGACGCCCTTCTTCGAGTATAAAGTACTCGACATCTTCTTGGGTGACAAGGTGCGTCAGGTTCAGTCAGGTTCAGGTAAGCGCATACGTATGGCCCTGGATGAGATAATGAAAAGCTCGACCAAGCTATGCGCAGTGCGAGGTCATTTCAAACGCCGCAAGTCTGGATTGTTTTGGTGGAACATGCACATGCGAGGCCACCAGCGCAATGGGGTTGTGGAGAAAGACTACTCAGTGAGAATACAAGATGGACAATAAGGGCACGATAGCAATTAGTGAAGACGTGGTGCATAAGCGCAATGCGCTAATGCTTAAGGCTGCTGCACTCGTCAACATTGAGGGCCACGAGTACTACTCTAAGTACTACGGCGTGTACGGGATCGCCACAAAGAAGGGTTTGTGGAATCCCTATATCAGCACCGAAGATCGCTGGGAGTTAGGCTGCAAGCTAGGCGTCAAAATCGACTTCACTAGCCGCACGGTCACGTGGAGATCAGAGGGCCACCTCATTAGCGAGTCATTCCATGACCCTGAGTCGGCAGGCGGGGCGCTAGTTATGATCGGTGCCCGCGTGTACGACCGACGCTACGGCTTTCAAGGGGAAGAACACTTCTGAGGACTGCGATGAATAAGCGTGAGAAGAAGCGCCTACAGGTGGCGCGTAAGAGGGCGCAAGCCTCTGCTCAGAAGGGGCGCGAGGCGAGTAAGTGGGTGCTAGGTACAGTCGGTAAGCGTATTACACTAGAAGGGATGCCACGAAAGCCTGAGACTAATCATCGTCTGGAAGAAACGCTAGCTCTGTTTGCTGCATGCCATAGCCCTGTGACTATCAAGAATGAAGTGAAGCCCGTCCCCGTGTACACAGGCGAGATGGCAGAGCGCGAAGCTCGCGCACAGGAAGAGACTGCGCGTAAGCGCCTACGTGTCGCTCCCTTGTACAACAAGGGCGGCCTGCAGTACATAAGTGATGACATGGACCCGACGACCCTGGGAAGGAAATAACATGATCGACTTCGATTGGGAAGGGATGTCCAAGTGGAGACCTGTATGGGTCGGCAAATTTTTCATCTGAGTTCGCTTTCCTGACGATTGACAAACCCGTAATCGACACCCTCTGTCAACTTCGCAAACCCGTAGAAAATAAATCTTGACGAGGGTGCCCGAATCCACTATGATTACAATGCGAACTCACGTCTAGTCGATTACGGGTTTGCGAATCTATCAAATTTATTCACCCTCGACCTATTGAAGGGGATTCATCATGCAACTGAAAAGTTTGCAACTCGAAGTATTACTGGTTCACTACAATCGTATAGACATCTACCTAATGCCTGCCTCCGTGCCTGCACGTGTGCAAGCGACACAAGAGCTTCTGGACCTGGGACTGCTTGAGAAAGAGCCCGAGTTTGGAACCAGCACCCTTATCAGCAGCAAGGGTGTTGAGCACGTCCGTCGTATTTTGGACGGGTTGCCCGAAGTACAGTAGTACCCTCTCGCAGTACCCGCGAGGCCTTGCCTCGTCAATTTATTCATCCTCGAATTATTGAAGGAGATTCACATGAACACGACCCAATCGGGTGAGGCTGTCACTCCCCACACCCAATTCATCAATGACCATGAACAGATTCACGCGCAGCAGCAGCATAACGCTATCAACACGTTAGGCCGCTGGGAAGAGAACGTACTCGCCATGACCAACAAGAAGAGTCGCATCTACTTGTTGATGCAAGTGTGCGTAGCCCAACAACGTCAGATCGAAATGCCGGCCCGCATTGTTGCGCGTATTGCGCCGAACGACTACCTCGATTACGGGTTCACACAATTGAGGGGCTGACCGACATCGACGACAACGTGCAGGAGGCTTAATCAGGGCCTACGTATCAAGACCCGTGAGCACGTTGCCGGGTGCACTATTCAAAGTGCCCGAGAGTACGAAATGCAGCGGGTGTATGGCCCGCGAGAATGCTGAACTCGTCGCTGACGATGATTACGACGAATCTTTCTAGGAGAAACTGCAATGACCAAGAAGCAAACAAATATGATCCCGCTTGTCGCTACCGCCGAAGAAGTGAAGGAGCTTCAAGCAATACGTGACCTGCGCTTGGCAGGCCGCCCTTACAAAGAGCAGAAGACAGCGTTCTTCAAGCGGTTCCGCGATAAGTATGGCATCAGTACTGACAGTCTAATCAAGATCGAGACTGATAAACCTGAGCGCCTCGGCATCGTTCAGTACGTTAGCAACCACGCGCCCGTTCGCATCAAAGACCCGAACGTGCAACAGCAACAAGAAGCTCAACAGCAGGAGGACCCGGGCCATGGAAACTGAAAAACGCTATGTGTTGAAGAACTGCGTGACGGGCCTGTTCTGGAACGAGTCTGACAATTCGTGGGTCGAACTGGGTGAGGCAACAGCCTATGATGAGGCCTATGAAGCTCATGAAGAGGCCAGTCGGATACTACAAGTGTTCGGGTCTTCTCTGTTTGACCTGCACATCATCGGCGCCGTCATTCCAGTGCAGGACCGCATGCCGTTGAGTTACGCTGTGGGCACAGTCGTTCGTTTCAAAGACGAACCCGAAATCGGCGCCACCCCCTGTGTCATCACCTTAGCATACGTGAGCGAGGGCGGCCTAACGTACGGTGTCGATGCAGTCGAAGGCATTCGTCACGAAGACATTGAGTTTGTTGCACTGCCCACCGAGCACTCCATAGCGCTTGCTATGGAGTGGATACTCGAAAGTCCAGTGCAAAAAGAGGAGAGCCCATCATGAGTACGAGCGGAATTGGACTTAGGGCTGCCGGGCAGACTGAGGCAGCAGAGCAAGTAGTGTTCAAGATCGTCGCTGTAATGGTGCAGCCGGGTGGGCAGACTAAGCGGGTTAAGCTGTTCGAGCAGGTGGTCAAGATTCCTGACCGCAAGGGCATTAACGCGGAGCGTTTTCCCGCGAGGATGTTCTCCCGCTTCTGCAAGCGGTTGAAGAAATACTTGCCCTATTTGCCTATTAGCATGGGGTCATTGACGGGCTTCCAAGCCAAAGGCCCGATCAGTTCGTTGAAGATCGATGCAGTGCAAGCGCGAAGCATCGTACATAGCATCGAGTCTTGCATCGAAGATGCAAAGGCAGCCCGTCGTGCGCGCTGCAAGCACCCCGCAGATAGGGTCTACATCCGCACCAACTCCTACTTTGAGGAGGGCAGGATGAGAGGCCCCGCCGAGTGGAAGGAGAAGGTGTGCCGCGCCTGCGGTGCAGTGATCGCTACTTCTTCGCAGAGAATCGAAGAGGTGTGGTCTGATGTTCCGCGCGACGAACATCGTCCCGACGAGTAATGAGGGGCTGATGATGAAAATCTGGACTTGGATCAAGCAACTGGTTTGCGGTCGTGATCTGGAAGTTCGACAAGATCACATGATGCTGGATGTAGGCCATCTGCTGCTGAGAAAAGCAAGCAAGCGGGCCCACGGTTAAAAGGAAATACTATGCTACCCCTGACGCGATACATAACGGATGAACAGATTGGCCTGTTCGGTGTTAATGGTTGGACCATCAACAAGCAGGATACGATGACTGTCAACGGTGAAAAGCATTTCGCAGCAACCCGTGACATTGACATGGGCAAAGTGAAGTCAATGGCTTACGAGATGGTACGTGTGTTGGTGAAGCCGCATTTCGTACAGCGGGGCACGATCAAACGCCCGATGAGCATCTTCGCACGTGACCACCTGTTGAAGTCGATGTCGTTCGATTTTATGTCGTTCGATTGGGCTGACCGACAATCCAGTCCCGAGTACGGGACGAGTCAAAATCAGATCGAGGCCTCACTGTATCGTATGGTCAACACAGCATTCGCGTATAGCGTTGATCGTGTTGACAGCTTTACTGTGGGCATTGATGGTACCACGTACATCATGCGTGTGTTCCACCCGTTCAGCCCACGTGACTTCAAGGCCTATGTAAGGTATCTGCTGGAGCATCGCAAGGGCAACGTCAGGACCTATGACCTGACGGGTTTGGAGTATATCAAGGAGCGGCCGCATTCGATTGACGTGTGGTGGGACCTCGACAACGACACCATCATCACGTTCGACCGTAACTACATCGTCAGACTGCCCGAGTTGCTTCGTGCGACGAAAGACAGTCTGGAGGCCGAAGCTAAGGCCTCCGCAGTTCAATCAATCTAAGGAGAAGACAATGAATACCACATGGATACTCAAAAGTAAGCTGGGTAAGTACTGGCACGATAGTACCCAAGAATGGGTGAACGGCATTGACAATGCAACCCTCTATGTGCAACCTTTAGATGCTATGGCAGAGGCCCTACGCATGAGTTCTCTGCCCGTAATGCAACCGTATTACGTAATGAGACTCAATCGCGACGGGCACGAGCTTGAGAGCTTGCACCTTAATGAACTTCCCAAGTTCTGGAGTATCGACTACCTTAACACTGTACAACGGCAGTCATGCGACGGTGTGGTAGTTGTTGGGCCGCTACTATCGTTCTATCGTTGGGCCTCAATGTACAGCAATGAAATCTCACCCTGTGAGGGCATTGCCGATGAAGAAGATGAGCCCATTGAATCTGAGATGGTGAAGCTCAAGTTATTGGGCTTTACGGAGGTAGTGCTCCCGTCAGGCGTCCATGTTAAACTGGCCTCGATACCCGACGAAGTGTTCGACATGAAGGAGTTCCAGAACTACTCGGTTAGGACTGCTGTGGAAGATGACACGACCGACCATCTGGGCACCGAAGTACAGACGATGAAGGATACGAACACGTTGGTCAACGAGTTCCTGTTTAACTACTGGTCTTCGCAGATCGCTAGCAGGTTGGGGATGGAGAAGTATGTTAGGCTGAGAAAGGAACGGCTCGGCCGCATACAGTATGCGGGGGTGGCCCTAATGCAGGGCAAACTAGGGCAAGCCTTGATCGAGGGCCTGATCGATAAGTTGCGTGAGCAGTTTACAGTCAAGGGGTCTTGGGTCCACGAGACTATCGAAGGTGAGGAGTTGGATGATGATGATGTGTACTACGTGTATGAATTCTCATTGCCGGGCAATAACGAACCCGATACCGACAAACCCGATCTTGACAACTCTTTCGACATGCCCACGACTGCCCAGCCCATGCTGCTGCCCTTGCCTAGGGATTTTATCAGCATGTTGCTTGTGCAACTGACGTACATGGGGGCTGCTATAGTGCTTATAGCCAAGGAATATGCTGACACGGGTATGAGCTGGCCTACGTTTGCACTATCGCTAACATTGCTGCCGCTACTCTATACGGCCTATCGCTTAAAGAGGATCATCACGAAGTGGTGGGCAGATGAGAAGCATGTGCGCGCCCTGTCTATGAAAGGAGTAACCAAATGAGCAACTACGTTCACCCCATCGCGGATGTTGTGCGTATCAAGAATAAACGGGTTCGCATGCTAGTGTACTGGGCGTTCCTAGCTACTGCTGTTGTATCGTGGTCACTGACTGTACTGTTCCAGTTCTTCGGTCCGAAGTCCCATCCGTGGCATGTCGTACATCGTGACGGGGTGCCCTTCGGTTACGTTGACTGGGCAGTCAACCGGACGTGGCTGACACTGCAACTGGACATTGCGATCATTGTGTCGGCCACCTGTAGTGCTATTACACTTTATATAGTGTATGGGGGCTAAGATGACATCGCGCAAATTCAAAAGGATCGACGATACGAAAGACATCAAGGCCGGTGAGTACCTGCGTATCAGTTTGATAAATTTCGATGAATCCAAATTCTTGGTCGAGTTCATCCGTGCATTGGGCCATACGAATAAGCATCTTTGTATTTACAAAAATACTGGGCGCGATTTGGTACGACGAGTTACGTATGGCTACTACGAGAAGACTGTGGATGACTCGGGGGCAGCGGTGCTGAAACTAAACCGCGTATACACGGGTGAAATCAAGCATGTTACTGACATGGTGGGGTATCCGAATGGTTATTCTCGCCTGTTCCCTTACAGCAGCAAGCTGCTGCAGGCTATACCTACGCTGGCCCGCGAAGGCAAGTTATACGATATGATGGGACTGATGAAGGAGGGACAGGTCATCATAACGGCTAAAAAGCCCAGGCGGGGCGGGGGTGAATTCAGGTTGCAGGGCACTTTCACGGGTCGCATTCCCTTCGCAGGAGCAAGCCATGAAATATAGACGGGTAGGAATCGTATTCATAGCGTTCTGTCTGGGCGCGGCCACGGGTGCCAGCACCTTGTACATGCTAACTGCTCCGAAGGAAGGTACACCCGGTTTGAACGAGGTCTGGGTGACCTACCCAATGGGTGTGACCATATCAGTAAGCAGACAGGCAGCGCGTCTGTGCCTGGCCCGCTAGGTAGAACATCATGTTCAAGTGGATGATAGTAGATTCAGTCGTGACATTCTTTACCAGGATCATCTTTCTCAAGGTGATAAATCACGATAGCCGCAGAGGTATGGCCTTCTTGATTAAGCACACACCCATTGATAGGTTCATCATTGAAAGGATGTCGAAAGACAGCGATTATCTTGAAGAGTTGATGACGATAGCATCACGGGTGCTGATCTTATCGCCCTTCATCAACAGGGCCAATATCCTACAGGTAGGATATGAAGTCGGTGAAGCGATGGACAAAGAAATAGACGATAATCAAGCGGCGCTGATAGGATCATGGTTCATTACGATGCTTGAGCGACGAGGCCTGTGGCAGTACTCGTACAAGTATCATCGTTACCTGATGACAGCGTGGGGACGCCGATGTATACTGCCTCGTATACTGTGTAGCGGCGAAGAGTTTCAAACTAACTAAGGGGAACAAATATGGAACAGCAGCACGAACGCAAGACCCACATCCGTTGGACTTCTGCTGAACGCGAGAAGGTGTTGAGGCGGGTGCTTGAGTTGGGTTACATACCGGGTGACAGGGGCTTGAGTGCGGCCCTGCGACAGGCGCAGGAATGCCTGCCACGTGATCGACGGCGCAACCTCTCGGCCATTAGCCGTAAGGAGCATGAGAGTGCTATGCGTGACCTCAGGATTTTTAACCAGGAGGACTTCCGTAAAGCCCAAGAGACAAAGGAGCGCACACCTTCCGAACTGCTTGCGGAGGCGATACAGCGCGTTATTGACTCACGTGTTGATGAGGCTATCAGGGCACAGGAGCCCTCAATCATGGCGATGATCGAACGTGCCGTTAGCGAACGAGTGGCATTCATGAAGACGGGCGGCATCGCTCTCGACCGCAGTTCAGAGGTCAAGGCCAAGGTTCTAATCGTAGGCTGTCTGGAGAAGCAGCATGCGCATCTACGTAAGGCCTTGTGCGACATGAACTTGAATGTTCAGTTCTTCGACAAGAAGGGCACAGTGCGTGACCTGAAACGTGTTGCAGCGTTTGTCCAGCACGTTATTGTATGGGCTAACTACTCAGCGCCGCCTTTATTGAAGGCTGTGAAGGATCACCCAGGCCTGATTAAGGTGACGGGCGGCATCAGTTCAGTCGAGACTGCGGCCCGCAGTATTGCCGAGAACCTTTACGAGGCGTAAGGAGGTAGACATGAGAGTAACTCGCAGGGGTGAAGAGTTCCGTCCGATCACATTGATCTTCGGGGCGGATGATGAGGGGGTTCGTGAAACCCAGGTCTTACATGGACTTCTGGTTGAACACGTGTCCAATCGAACGCATCATGTGTTTGACCTATAAGGAGCAAGGCAATGATTATACTAGAGCGCGTAACGCACATCACCAAGCCTCCTGAGGAGCCCTTGTACAGTCCTCACGGGTATGTGATTGCAGAGGACGGCACGACCTACTCACTGCTCTACCCGTGGTGGCACGGCGCGGTGCTGGCCCTACTCTACCCCGACCATGCGCGGGAGGCGGGTTATAAAATGCCCAACGAGGTTGACGAACTGAACGTGTATGAATTTCAGCGTTTTGAACTCGACAACCACAACCTGTTTCCTGTTGTGCGCATCTGCTCGTCACGTATACTCAGTCCCTGCACATTGGATCGTGGGGGCAAACCCGTGACCGAAGCTCAGACTGAGGCAGTACGTCTAGTGTTTAAGGCGTTGGGCATGGGTGCGCGTGATCCAGTGACGACTGACCATAAGGATATGAGAGTGTCAGACGTTTGGGCCTTCCTGCGCGATGACACTGACGTATACGGTCTGGGCAAACGCGAAGTCCGTCAGACCAGTTTGGTCTGCAAAGACGACATCGACAAAGACTTGGACCTGGAGTGAACCATGATCGAGACTGGATTAGACCGACTGGCGTCGGCAGTGAAAGCACAACTGACGTTGAGCAACCTGCGCTTCTTCACACCGACTGATCGTTTCTGGGAAGTACTGCATGACATAGTGCCCGCCGATGTTGCCCGGGTTGATTGCGGCACGGGCCGAGGCGATCTCATCAAAGAAGCTGCATCACACAACATACCGATGATCGGCATCGACATCTCGAAACGTGAGGGTCAGTCAAGCCTTGTATTGCAGGCGGACGCGCTGAAGTGGAAGTGGGGCAACAAGACATGGCCCGTGTTCTGCCGACCCTCACACGAGGGTTGGTCGTTCGAGACAATGCGCAAAGCGCGTAGAGCGAATGCTCATGTGATTTACGTAGGCCTGCCGGGTAACTACGAGAACGATATGGGCGCTGCGCGTTCACGCAACCTGGGCATCGTGGGTGAGGAGGGCGAACGCCTGTACTTCTTCAAGCCTTACAAGGCAATGCCCAAGTTCTCAGCTAAGGGGTAGGACGATGCGACGCTATGTTCTTGAAGTTGATGTGCCCGACGGCTTCGACATCGACCTGCTACTGACAGAGACAGTGCGGGGGCGTTAAAACTGCGACCGAGAAGTTCAGCAATATCAATCTGGGGAAATCGTTCATCTTTGTCTACAACGGTGCGCATGCTGTGGCAATGAAAGTCGGCCCGAAGTCGGCTCTATTCATGGGATGGGTTGTCGAAACCAAGAGCTTGGTACCTGATTATCAGCTAATAACCATGCTGGGCATAACCGCAGTTACGTCAGTGCTGACGCACATAAAGTTCGAGCAGCCGATCATATAGGCAACCTGCCCGCATCGTTGAGGCCTGTGAACTTTGAGTTCGAGATGTTGAAGACGGACTGAACAAGTCGTGATCGCAAACCCGTAGTCATTGCTCATTTTCTGAGCCTGAAAAATATGTTTGACAAGTGGGCGCTATCTCTATAGTATGACACTGGGATAATGCGTTTGACCGACTACTGGTTTGCAAAATCTTCAAGGAGAGCATGATGCAACTTTTCCTGATTGTGATAGGCTTCTCATTCGTGTGGGTCATCACGGGAGGGGTCATCACGGCCTTAGTGATTAGGCTCGATGGTAAATTGAAAGATTCAGACATGATTATGGTGGGACTGGGTTCAACATTGGGCCCGCTCGCTGTGATCGTGTGGCTGCTGCGCTACATCATACAGGTGAAGCAGTGGTCGTTGTCCGAATGGATTAACCGCAATACAGAGTTCAGGGATCGTCGGGCCAAGAAGTAACAAGATTGTTGGGAAGGGATTTGGGACGCTACTACCTACCCAACTATATCACGTCAAAGCGTTCATTCCTTAAAGGAGCAGTACAATCATGACTAACCTCAACAACAACCGTAAGGTCGCCGCAACCACCGAGAAGGACGGTGTCAAGTTTGGTGTGCAGTTCCTCACCAACGACAGCATCGCCCACGTGAGGTCGCCCGATCTTCAAGACGACAAAGACCTGATGAAGGTCGAACTGACGCCTGTGCGCTTCTCCACCCTGCCTCTACTGGCGGCCTTCCGTGGCGCGTTCCAGGTCATGTACAAAGAGAAGGGCAAGAAGGCCGAGATGCGCAAACAGACGTTGATCTGCGTGAAGAGTGGCAATAACTCAGCTCTCATCCTCGAGAACCTCGACGGTGACATGCCCAAGGATGCGAAGTTCCGTATCTCGGCCTCCAAGAAGGTGATACCGGTCAAAATCAACATCTCGACTGAGGAACTTGATATTCAGTTCACATCGTCATTGGCGGGCGTGGCAGGCCTGAGCATGAAGAACATCGTGTTCCGCGTTGACTACGGTGATACGGGTCACACGTACAATGACACGTTGGGTGAAGCAATGGACTTCCGGCCGGGCAAGAGTGTGTTGCCCAGCTTCGAGCCGTTCAGTATTGTTGCTGTCATCAAGAACACCAAGGACCCAGAGAACCTGCCGACTGAGGTTCGCATTATGACTAGCACAGGCCGCAGTGACGAGGGTACGATGAGGTGGAAGACTGTTGCGCCGTTCACTCGCTGTGGTTCTGCGCCCTTGTTGGCCGTCGCTATCGCCAAGGCTCTGAAACTCGGCCAAGACATAGCGGACGTAGCGTCGTAATCATCAACGGGGTGGGGCAACCCACCCCTAGGGAGAACCAAATGGAAGAGAACGTGGAAGAGAACGTGCAACAGATTATTGCCATCGCATACGCGGGCAGCCTGAACCAATGTTTGGATTCAATAAACAGGAAGGGACTCGCTAAGTGGTTTCATAGCCTGAACGACGACCGCCGTGGGCACATCACTGTGCTGTTCGTCATCCCTGACTATGCGTCCTATTGCGATTTCATGGCCGCACGTAACCTTGAACCCGTGAGCGTCATCGAGTGGCGCAGAGGAGAAAACTAATGTCTGTCGAAACCGGAACCGGAACTGATAGTATGGGCGATGCAGACCCGTTGTCAATGATCGAGTTGATGAAGTGGCTGAACGGCCGCGTCGAGATGAACTACCCCGTTGGGCTCGACGTGAAGCCATCGGGTTCGATCTGTTTGAAGCTCATTCATTCTGAGGGTGGCACCTACACGTACTACGGCGACCGCCTGACGTTGTACGTGTCGTTCTTGGATGACGCTATTGACCTACTGTGCGTGTGCGCCGTTCCGGGCAAGGAAGTGTACACGCATGGCAGCACATACAGCCCTAATATGGGGCCCGACGAAGAAGTGTCAGGCTTCCGTGATCGCGTCGGCGAGGCACTGATCGCACTGTTGCTCGCAACGTCCCAAACCTCAACTACTGAGGAGTATCGAACATGATCTACCTAGATCA